>OBLW0100002026.1_pt1 | contig 16565 bp, 15 predicted proteins | sample 1520161 | NCBI WGS metagenome assembly OBLW01 (sample SAMEA3539309, study PRJEB22396) | soil metagenome | biome: tundra; feature: field; material: soil | place: USA | collected 2010-05 | depth 0.15 m | reverse complement strand
AGAAAAAAAGACCCCTTCCCTACGAATACGGCCGGGTGGTCATCAACAATTATTCCGAAAAAGCGAACATGGAGCCGGTGGTTTTCGATCACTGGATTCACCGCTCCATGTTTACCTGCCGCGTCTGTCACGTGGATATCGGGTTTGCCATGAAGGCCGGCGCCACCGATATTAAAGCGGCGGACAATGCCCACGGCTATTACTGCGGGACTTGCCATAACGGCAAGATGGTCGAGGACGGGAAAACGGTCTTCGCCGCCTGCTCGCGAAAAGGGAACTTCGAAGACGAAAAAAGGTGCGGGCGTTGCCATTCGTTGGGACAGAAGGTCGCATCCGATTTCGATTTCTTCCAGTTCAGTCAACCGCTTCCAAAGGAGCGATTCGGCAATGGTTTGGATTGGGAAAAATCGGAGGAGTTGGGACTGATCAAGCCCGCCACTCTTCTACCGGGTGTCTCCGGGCGAAAGAGTTCCCTTGTCGTGCAGAAGGATTTCGCCCTTAACGCCAAAGTGGAGGGGATGCCGGACATCATCTTTTCGCACAAGAAACATACGGTCTGGAACGGTTGCGAACTTTGCCACCCGGATATTTTCATGGGCGTGAAGAGAGGCGCGGCAAAGTATTCGATGGTCGATATTTCGCAGGGGAAGTCCTGTGGCGCGTGCCATACCACGGTGGCGTTTCCTTTGACCGATTGCCAACGCTGCCACTCCAAACCGGTTCAACCCTGAGGAGAAAGGTCTATGTTCGGCAAGTCAAATCTTTACCAGTCGAAGTGTGCGCCGTTCGCGACACGGCTCAAGACCGCGATCTTTACCGCTACGCTCTGCGGCTTTGCGGGCTTGTGTGGTATTGGAGTTCTCGCAGGACGTTCTGCGGTCGCTGCGCAAGCCGACACGGCCCAGGAATCCTGGCGCGCGGAATTCGATAATATTTGCGCGAAGACCGAGGATGCCATGACCTTCCCGGAGGAGGAACTCGCCGATCTGATTCGGAGATGTGATGCTCTCCAACCGCAAATTCAAAAGCTCGATGAATCGCGCAGAAAAGTCTATCTGGAACGGCTACGAAAATGCCGAGGTCTTTATGCCTACGTCCTCGAAGCAAAGAAAAAAGAAAAGAAGTGATGGCGACTGCCCTTTACTCGCTCGGGCCGGCCAGACCTCAATCGCTGGTCTAGCTTTCGCGGTATCGCTCGTCCTGTCGTTCATCCTATCGTTCATCCTGTCGCCGACGGCGTCCGCCCAGATTTACTTGCCCAAACCAGCACCCCCACCGTCCGACTATGGCAAGGTGATTCTCGACAATTATGCCGGGGCTGAACCTGGAGCGGTCGTATTTGACCACTGGCTGCACCGCTCCAAGTTCACCTGCCGCGTCTGCCATGTCGATGTCGGTTTTGCCATGCAGGCCAAAGCCACGGGCATCAATGCGAGCAGCAACCGGCAGGGCTTCCATTGCGGCGCTTGCCATGATGGCAAGAAGGTATTCGACGGGAAAACCGTCTTTGCCGCGTGTTCCGAGGCCGGCAAGTCTGGCGGCAAACAGTGCGACCGCTGCCATTCCATCGGCAAAAACGGCGCGCGGCAATACGAGTACAAGGAATTTACCGCGAAATTCCCGAAGGGCATCTACGGCGTCAATTGGCAGGCGGCGGAGAGTTCCGGCGTCATCAAACCCATCGACTTTGTGGAAGGTTCGTCGGTCAAGAGCGGGCAGATGCGAAACCGGCAGGATTTTTCCGTCAAACCGAATTACCCTTGGGTTAAGCCGATTTACTTTTCGCATGAGAAGCATTCCATCTGGAACGGCTGTGAACTGTGCCACCCGGAAATATTTCCGACCGCCCAGAAAGGTACGATCCATTTTTCGATGTTTGCCAATATCGAAGGCCGATACTGCGGCGCCTGTCACGGAAGGGTCGCTTTTCCACTGAATCACTGCCAGGGTTGCCACGACGGCGCGCCCCTCTGGGCTCCGTAATCAGCACGAGGACGCCATGCTCCGCCCCTTCTGCTAACATTCCTCCTTCATGAAACGTGTGGGCGAAAATGTGGTGCGCATCGAGGCCGAGGCGTTACGGGCGCTGGCGGACCGACTCGCCGGCCCCATGGCTTCGGACTTCGAACGGGCGCTGGAGTTGATGTTTGGCTGCCGCGGCCGCGTGGTTGTGACCGGTTTGGGGAAGAGCGGCCTGATCGCGCGCAAGATCGCTGCCACCTTGAGTTCGACCGGATCGCCCGCGCTCTACCTGCATCCGGTCGAGGCGCTGCACGGCGATCTGGGAATGATCGTCCGCGGCGATGTGGTGCTGGCGCTTTCGGCGAGCGGCGAGACGGAGGAAATTCTGCAGCTCGTGGCCACGATCAAGCGGTTGCAGGTTCCGCTGATTTGCATGACTTGCGATGAGTCCGGGGCGGATGCAACGGCAAAACCAACTGCAACTGCAAAAGCAACTGCGACAGCAAAAGTCGCGGGCGAGGGCGCCCGCGCCACACGAGCTTCTACTCTGGCGTCTTCTGCCGACGTGGCTTTGGATTGCTCGATTTCGCATGAAGCATGCTCGCTGGGGCTGGCTCCGACTGCTTCCACTACGACGATGCTGGCGCTGGGCGACGCTCTGGCCGTGGCGCTTTCGGAAAAGCGCGGGTTCAAGGAAGAAGATTTCGCCAACCTGCATCCTGGGGGAAAGCTTGGCAAGCGGCTGGCGCGGGTCGAGTCGCTGATGCATTCGGGAGACGCAGTTCCGCAGGTGACGGCGCAGGCAAAGATGACGGATGTAATTTATGAGATGTCGCGCAAGAAACTTGGCATGACAACGGTCGTGGACGGCGATCGTCTGCTCGGTGTGATCAGTGACGGTGATTTGCGCCGTCTGCTCGAGCAGCGCGGCAAAGATGCGCTCGATCTGACGGCGGAGGATTGCATGACGCGGTCGCCGAAGACGATTACGGCGCAAGAGTTCGCCGCCGCCGCGCTGGCGCGCATGGAAGAGCTGAGAATTACTTCGCTGGTAGTGGTGGAGGGCGCTGCGAGCAATCAACGCCTGCTTGGGATCGTGCACCTGCATGACCTGTGGGGCACGGAGATGGTCTAGCTTCGCTTGCTGCGGACGCGATTTTCCCCGATTGGTCCTGCAGCGTTGTTTCTAACGCTCCCACCCCTGCGCACAAAACGCGCGGGAGTGGGGCACCCGCCTTTCTACTTACGAAAGACTAGCGTGTGACCTTTACCGTGGGCGCATGGAAGGCGTCGGGGAATGTAAACGCAATTCGCGCCCCTTCACGAACATTGCCGACCAGCGCCGGGCGGAAGCAGGCGATACACGTGCCGCCGTTATAGCGGACGCTTGGATAGACGATTCCGGCCGCTCCGCGATCGAGCAAGCGGCGGCCGAGCTGTTGGGAGGAACGATAGGTATCAGGCTGCAGATATTTCTTGAAATCGGCCTCGCGGCTCCGGCTGCCGGAGCGAAGATCGTAAAAATCGGCGCGAAAATCCGCCAGGTACTCACGGTAAACCACGGTTTCTTCTTCCCGCCAGTTCACCTCGCGCAATGCCTCGCCGTAGTGAAATGCGACTTCGGCCTCCGCGGTTTTTAGGGAAAACCCGGCGTACCATGCTCCACGGCCGCTTCCACTAAAGCGGCTGCCTCCGGGGCGAGCGTGGGTGAAGGCTGCATTGACGATGTGGTAGTGGGGCACACCGAAAACCAGTTCGTGAACGGTGATTCCGGGGAGCAAGTTGGCCTCGCCCGCCAGACGCGCATTGGTCGCGTCGTCGAGTTGAAAGAGATGGTCCATCTGCGCGGGGGGAAGTCCCAGCCGCGACAGAACGCTCTCTCCTCCGTCGCAGAATTTGTTCGGGATGAGGCGGTGCGTGTCGTCTTGCGAAATGGGGCTGGTTTTTGGGAGCATCGTGGTCCCGTGGTCAGCGAACTTGGTCGGCCAACTACAGGCCGCCGCGGCGGGCGTCGAGCAGTTGGCGAACGCGCAGCATCGCCGGCATGCCGCCCTTTAACATGTAGGCCAGCGGCGCCGCACCGCTAAAAACCGGGTTGGAGTTCGGCAATTGCACCCAGGCATCCGCAAGTTTTTGGGAGTAGAGAATGTTGAGAGCCTTAAAAATACCAACCAACAGCGACACGCGAGTGAGTTTGTCTTGATCGAGTGTCTTGGAGCCATGCGTTGACGGCTTGCCGCCCTTGCGCTTCAGTTGATAAAAGGCGCCATTGGAAATGCCGCCGAGCAAAGCGCGAGCGTCCTCGTCGCGTACTTTCCAGTGCTCGCCGATCTGGAAGAAGGCGCGGATCGCCACCGGGCTTAATTTCTCCTGCACCGCGCGGCTGGAAAGATCCGCAGGCCGATCCCAGGCCACACCGTGAAGGTGGAGGACGACTCCAGCGTCCATGACGGTATCTCCAAACATGCACTAATTATCATACATAAATGGAGGTAGCGTCAATGGCGGCGAAAAGCTTGAACCACTAAGGCCACGAAGGCAACCTTGAACGATGTTAGCGATTTCGTTGGGAATTCTGGTGCAGACATTCCGCGAGCGAGAGTTTCCAGGCTATCAATGGCAGAAGCGTTGTAACTTCGGCGGTGGCGCAGTGGGGAACTCGTCAAACTCTCCGTCCCATCCAGAGCATCCGCGGGCGGTGACGGCGCGAATCACGACCTGCTCCAGATCGCGGGCTTTTGCCCTCGCGGTCGAAATCTGATCCACGCTGAGAGAGGCGTTCAATTCACCCAAGTCCGCGTTCGCGCCAGCATATCCGGCATCGCTCGCAATGGTGTCCCAGACATACGCAGTAACATGGTCCTGTCCAATCCCATGCCCATCTTTCAATGCTTTGCCGTAAAAATATTGCGCCTGAGGCAGGCCTTGGTCGGCGGCGATCTTGTAGAGTTTGGCGGCTTTGGTTGTGTCTTTATCGGCGAGCAGGCGGCCGTAGTAATAAGCGCCGTAAGCGTTGTTCTGGTCGGCGGACATCCTGAGCCATTTCTGCGCCGCATCAAGATCCCGCGGTACGCCATTGCCGAGATAAAGATGACGCCCGAGAATCCAACTGGCGAGCGGATCACCCTGTTGCGCCGCTTTGCGATAAAGATCGATCGCCTGGGCCAGAGTGCCTGAGGCTATGGCCCCGGTTTCGTAGTAGTATCCGAGCGCAATCTGGGCTGGTCCGAATCCAAGATCCGCCGAACGCCGGAAGTAGTCGATCCCGAGCGCGTCGTTCTGCGAGGGCCCGACTCCGGTGATCGCGTCAATTCCGCGGTCATAGAGAGCCTCGGGCGAGGTACTCTGGGCCAACGCAACGGCGTTTAAAATGATCAGAATTAGAGCCAAAACGGTCGAGCGCATAATCTACGTCGAGGAACGATTGCTGCAACCAGTATAGGAAACGTGCCTTTCGCTGTAGAGTTACGAAAGTTCCAGTGCGAGCAGAGAGTAGGACCGCGAAAACAGGGCGATTTCCGAGGTTCACGCAGATGGTTCCGCAAATGACTGATTTAGCCTCGAATGCCGCGCGCAGTACGGCCTTGTACGCGGTCATCGGATGCTGGTTTGTGTTCGCGGCCGTGTTCGCGGTGGTGCGCTTCAGCAAGCTTTTCTCCAGTGTCCGCGAGTCGAAGCGGGACCAGACGGCTATCGTCGGCTTGGCGTTGGAAGCTGCCGGCTTCTACATGGTTTGGTCTCACTCCCTTCAGCGTCAGCAGTTCACGCCCGTCCCTGAAGCGCACGTGCTGGAATGGGGCTTGGCGGTGGTGGCGATGGCGATCGCGGCGTCGTCGGTGTGGCTGGTGTGCGCCGCTCTTCGCCGGTTGGGGAAGCAGTGGGCGGTGGCAGCACGCCTGGTCGAGGGCCACACGCTCATTCAGGATGGTCCCTATAGCGTGGTGAGAAACCCGATCTACCTCGGCATGTTTGGTATGTTGCTCGCGAATGGACTGATCGTGACGCAGTGGATTCCACTGTTGGGCGCCTGTGTATTATTTGTCGCCGGAACCTACATTCGTATTCGCTCGGAAGAGCGGTTGCTGCGCGAGGCGTTCGGCTCGGAGTTTGAAGCCTATGCGCGGCGCGTGCCAGCGCTGATACCGGGAATCTATTGAGGCAGGCTGTGCCCCAGAGCTTGCCCGAGCCGTGGGCCGTTGTTGAGGACCGTTGATGGGCAGAAGCTGGGAAAGTGTATGTACGAATGTGTCGGTACGAACTGGTTTTGTAACCCCCCCCCCCCCCCAATTTGCGGTAAAGTATTGATATCTAAGTACTTAACTCTATCAAATAGAAAACATTGGGTTTACGGGTAAAACCGGACAATTGCCGGTTCTGAGCGACGCGATATTTTGTCAAAGAACCACTCCGGTCCGATTGATCGGACGGTAACTGTACACATCATGATTGCATCGATTTTCGTGCATGTCTGTGATGGCCGTACAGGAAAATTGTGACATTAAAGTTTTGGGCGGGAAGAGCGGACGAGAGTTCGAAAGTTTTTTTGATTGTGCGTGCGGCGCCCGGCTGGACGGTAAGAGTTGGAACGGGGTCCGTTAGTGCAAAATATTCCGTAATAGAGACTCACGTGTTCTGGGTATGTTTCTAAGTGTCGGACCCCCGTTTCGTCCCGATTAAAAAGTCAAGCTGGAGAAAATCGGCGCCGGGAACGGGGGGCAGGACGAACCCGAGGTGCTCGCTGCTATTTCCCGGGCGAAGAGTCAGCGACACTTCTCTACGCGTAGCGGGCCCGCATGAAATCGCCAATCGCCCCGTACGCCGTGGTCAGCGTGTTTTCGTCGGGCAGAAAGACGATTCGAAAATGTTTCGTTCCGGGGCGCTGTCCGAAACCGGAGCCATGTACCACTGTCACGTGCTTCTGGCGAATCAGTTCGGTGACAAAAACATCGTCTCCTTCTGGAATGTCGATGCTGGGATAGGCGTAGAAAGCTCCGCGCGGCGCGACACAGCTCACGCGCTTGGTATCGGCGCACCATTTCATGGTGAGATCGCGGCGGCTGCGCAGCTTGCGCTTGACTTCGGCCAGGTGATCCTGCGGGCCTTCGAGCGCCGGTTTGATCGCATATTGTTCGGGATGGTTGGCGCACAACCGGGCGCGCAACAGCTTGTTTACGCCTTCAAGATATGGTTTGATCACGGCCGCTTCGCCGCTGGCAATGCCCCATCCAATGCGCCATCCGGGGGCGAGATAGTTCTTGGACAGGCCGCCAAATGTAATCGCCGGCACGTCGGGCGCGACCGCGGCCATGGCTACATGCGGGTCGTCGTCGATAATCAGCTTGTCGTAAATCTCGTCGGCAAAAATAACAAGATTGTGGCGGCGCGCCAGTTCGGCAATCTGCTCCAGCATCTCTTTTGAGCAAACCGATCCGGTCGGATTGTTGGGATTGATCAGCACAATTCCGCGCGTCCGCGGCGTTATTTTCTTTCTCATGTCGTCGAGATCGGGCTGCCACCCGTCTTCTTCGTTCAGGTAATAGGTGTTCAAGCCGATTTCCAGCTTCGCGAGCACGGCCGAATAGAGTGGATAGTCGGGGCAGGGAGTCAGCAGATTGTCACCCGGGTTAAGCAATGCGCTAAGGCAAAGGTCCACCGTCTCGCTGACGCCCGAAGTCACGAAGACATCCTGGATGTTGGTGATTCCCTTGCGGGCCGCTTCGCCGCGAATCGCTTCGAGCGCCTGCGGAACGCCCGAAGAACTCGAATAACCATTTTTTCCGTCGCGCATGGCTTTGTAGACGGCTTCAATCATGTGGGCTGGAGTTTGGAAATCAAAGTTTAGAGGGTCGCCGATATTGAGCGGCAGAATTTTGTGCCCCTGGCGCGAGACTTCGTCGGCAATGCAAGCCAGGTCGCGAATGGCATAGCGAACGTTCTCGAGGCGGGCGGCGGGGGCGATTTCGCGAAGCTGAGTGATGGGCATTTAGCACTCCAAGAGCGTTGAACCGCGGAGATCGCAGAGTGCGCGGAGAAAGGAGGAAATAAAAACTCCGCGCACTTTGCGTCCTCTGCGGTTAAAGGTTTTATTGCCTTATTCCGGCCGGTCGATCTGCGCCTTTTGCAGCGTGTCCGAATAATCGACGTAGACCGACTTCCACTCCGTGTAAAAGTCGATGGCCCCGACGCCGCCTTCGCGGTGTCCGTTGCCGGTCGCTTTGGTGCCACCAAACGGCAGGTGAACCTCCGCGCCGATGGTTGGCGCGTTGATGTATGTAATTCCGGCCTCGAGATCGCGGACCGCGGTGAACGCCTTGTTTACGTCTTTGGTATAGAGCGACGACGACAATCCGTATTCGATATTGTTGGCGATTGCAATCGCGTCTTCGAAACTGTCGCAGGGAATAATCGACACCACCGGGCCGAAAATTTCTTCCTGCGCGATGCGCATGGTCGGATGCACTTCGGTGAAAACGGTGGGCTCCAGGAACCAGCCGTGCTGATAAATCCCCTTGTCGAGACGGTTGCCACCGCACACGAGTTTGGCGCCTTCGTTTTTGCCGATTTCGATGTAGTTGAGGTCGGTCTTGAGCTGATTCTCGTTCACCGCCGGACCCATCTCCACCGTCTCGTCGAGTCCGTTGCCGACTTTGATTTTTTTTGCGCGCGCCACGAAGTGATCGACAAACTCCCTATAGACGCCCTTCTGCACGATGATGCGGCTGGTCGCGGTGCAGCGCTGACCGGTCGTCCCGAACGCTCCCCACAAGCCGCCTTCGACCGCGAGCTCAAGGTTGGCATCGTCCAGCACGATCATCGGATTCTTGCCGCCTAGTTCGAGCGAACAGTGCTTGAAGCTTTTGGCTGCGGTCGCGCCCACGATTCTTCCCACGGCGGAAGAGCCGGTTAGCGAGATGGCGCGCACGGTCGGATGCTCGGTGAGCGGCGTTCCAACTTCGGTGCCGAAGCCGGTCACGACGTTGATCACGCCCTTCGGAATGCCGGCATCGGTCAACGCCTGCACCAGGTTGAAGGTCGAGAGCGGCGTATCCTGCGCGGGCTTGATCACGCAGGTGTTCCCGCAAACCACGGCGGGCAGCAGCTTCCAGGAAGAAATCGCCATGGGAAAGTTCCACGGCGTGATCATGCCGCAGACGCCGATTGGCTGGCGGACGGCCATGGCAAACTTGTTTGGTAGCTCCGAAGGCACAGTGGGGCCGAACAGCCGGCGGCCTTCTCCGGCGTTGTAGTAAGCCGCGTCGATCGCTTCCTGCACATCGCCGCGAGTTTCCTTTAGCACTTTGCCCATTTCGCGAGTCATGTCGCGGGCATACTCCTCCTTGCGTTCCAGGAGAATCTCAGCAGCACGAAAGACCATCTCCGCGCGCCGCGGTGCGGGCACCAAACGCCATTTGGCATACGCCCGCTTGGCCGCGTCGACAGCCGCGTCCACGTCGGCCTTATTCGATCGCTGGAAGATGGCGACGACTTCGCGCGTGTCGGCGGGGTTGCGGTCTTCGAACGCTTGTCCGCTGGCGGATTCGACCCACTCGCCATCGATGAAATTCTTGAAAACCTTGGTCTGGGTCGTGCCGCCGTCGATTACCGGCTTGGTCATGGTGTCGGTTGCCATAAGAGCCTCCTGAGATGAATGCTGAATATCCATGCTAACAACCGGGCTCGGGAGGGGCAAGGCGGGTTGCGGCGACGAACGGCAAGGTGAGTACGCTCATCTGGTATCGTCATCTGGTATCGACCAGATTCGAGGCTTTTTTGTAAGTTACATTCGGTCACTTTCGTAACCGAATCCCCACTCACCGAAGTCTAATACCCCGGCCGGCGGAGATATGATGGTTCCAGATCGAGAGATACGCAGTATTCTCGGAGTTTTCAATGAGGTTTGCAGCGACTCGTGTCGAATAATATAAAGCCGGGAGTGTATGTCGCCTGGAAAACGGTGACATATCGCAGCGTGATTCTGGCGATACTCGGAGTCGTGCTGATCTTTTGCGCCATCCTCCACGAAGTATTTCCGAAATTCACCGATTCTACAGTCAAGGCGGCAGCCAACCTCTCTTCGGGCCTGCTGGAGAAAGTCGCCGGACTGGCGCCTCCGACGAAGGGGCCGTCGGCGGCGGTTTCCCAGCAGGCGCACTTTACCGCGCTCGACGGCACAATCCGCGTGCGAAAAGGCAATGGCAACAGTTGGATCAACGCCGATTACAACGTGCCGCTGGAAAAAGGCGACGTGGTGCAGACGGGCGCCGAAGGCATGGCCAAGATTGTTTTCAACGACGGCACCAACTACACCGTGAAACAGGACTCCTTGATCGTGATTGAAGAAAACTCGGCCAACGATCAGCAACAGACCAACGTCTCGGTGGCGGTCACCACCGGCACCGTCGATCTGACGACGGCGACGTATGTGCAGGGTTCGAAGTCGCAGGTGATTGTGGCCGGAGCGAAAGCGTCACTGGCTCCCGATTCATCGGCCATGGTGCATAACAACCCGATGAGCGATCAACACGAGATTTTGGTGAAGAAAGGCAGCGGCGAAATCGAGCGCAATGGAGAAACCGTTCACCTTTCGAATTGGGAGAAGGTCAGCTTCCAGAGCGCGTCGAAGAGCATGAACCGGGCGACCGAAATCGGTCCGCCCGCGCCGATAACGCCGGGCAACATGATGCCGGTTTTCATCAATCCGGGCGAGAAGGCGAAGGAAGTGGAATTTGCCTGGTCCCCGATGCCCAATGCGGCCGGATACCGGTTGCGCATTTCGCACAATCCTTATTTTTCGTCGTTGCTCATGGATCGGAAGGTCGAGGCGGCGAGTGTGGTGGTCACGGGACTGCCCGTAGGCGCTTACTACTGGTCCATCCAATCGTACGATGGGGCGGGCAAGGAATCGGTAGAAAGCGAAAAAAATCGTTTTACCATCATTGTTAAGGCCAAGGAAAAAATCGATCTGGCGCTCGATCTCGAACCTCTGGTCCAGCATGGCCACGTGATCGAGGTCACGGGCAAGACCGAGGCCGGAGCGCGAGTCATGGTCAACGGCAAGGAGGTCCCGATCGTTGCCGACGACGGCACCTTCCACTATTTCACTCCGCCTTTGCCGAATGGAGAAAACCTGGTTAGCGTGACCGCACAGAATGCTAAAGGTGGAGTGCATACCCACCAGGAAAAAGTTTTGATTCAGTAAGGATTCGATGCGCGGCAGTCTGGGCTGGTTCGCGAGAGCGTTAACCACTAAGGCCACTAAGGTTCACGAAGGAAAGCAGAGGGAACAGAAACCTTCGTGAACCTTCGTGGCCTTGGCGGTGAAAAGAGTTTGTGGCTAGGAAAGAACGCCGGGTGCCCAGATGACAACACGTTAGCGCTGCATCGAAGGTAGAATGATAGAAACATAGAATCAAAGCTGTGAACACACTGAATCCGGCCATGCTCCGGTTTCGTTGTGGGAGACCCCGAGAGAGAGAAGTATTGCCATGTCAAATAACGGATTTCATAACGGTTCCTCGCGATCGCATAATCTGCGCTCGCTGTTCAGTATGTTTTCGAGTGACCTCGCCATCGATCTCGGGACCGCGAACACGCTGGTGTACGCCAAGGGCAAGGGAATCGTCGTCAACGAACCCTCCATCGTCGCGCTCAACAAGAACACCAACGAAGTCGAAGCCGTGGGCAAAGAAGCGAAAGAAATGCTGGGCCGCACGCCGGGCAACATCGTCGCCATCAAGCCGATGAAAGACGGCGTCATCGCCGATTTTAAAGTCACCGAGAAGATGCTGAATTACTTCATCCAGAAGGCCCATAACCGCAAGATGCTGGTGCACCCGCGCATCGTAATCGGCGTACCTTCGGAAATTACGCAGGTGGAAAAGCGGGCGGTCATGGATTCGGCCTATCGTGCGAAGGCCAGCGAAGTTCATCTGGTAGAACAAGCGATGGTGGCGGCCATCGGCGCGGGCCTGCCGATCACTGAGCCGAGCGGCAACATGGTTGTCGATATTGGCGGAGGCACGACTGATATCGCAGTCATTTCGCTTAGCGGCATCGTTTACTCGCGTTCCGTACGCATGGCCGGCAATCAGATGGATGAGGCCATCATGAACTACCTCAAACGGAAATATAATCTGCTGGTGGGTGAACGCACGGCCGAGCAGATCAAGATGGAAATCGGCTCCGCCTATCCGCTTGACAAGCCGCTGACCATGGAGATCAAAGGCCGCAACCTGATCGAAGGCGTGCCTAAGACCATCACCGTGGATGACAGCGAGATTCGCGAGTCGCTCAGCGAATGCGTTTCCACCATCATGAATGCGATTCGCGTTGCGCTGGAACGCACACCGCCGGAGCTGTCGGCCGACATCAGCGACCGCGGCATCGTGCTGACCGGCGGCGGCGCGCTAATCAAAAATCTCGACAAGCGTATTCGAGAAGAAACCGGATTGCCCGTGTCGATTGCCGACGATCCGCTCTGCAGCGTAGTGCTCGGCACCGGCAAAATGCTCTCGGATTTCAAACTCCTGCGTAAGATTTCGATTGAGTAGCCGCGAGCTTCGAGCCACGAGCTGCGAGCGGGCCAATCGCTCCCATAACCCATCTCAGGATGACGGGTTTACTGAGAACTGACAGCTGAGAGCTGAGAGCTGGTTTCATGGATGTCCTGGGACGCTACCGCAACCTGATCGTGCTCGTGGGCGTGTTATTTGCCCAGATTCTCGGCCTCGCCGTGCAGGTCAAGCGCACCAATGATAACGAACCCACGCGCCTGATCCGCCTTTGGGCCGTCGGGACGGTCACGCCTCTGGAAAAAGTTCTGGTGTGGACCAAGACCACCACCGGCGGTTGGTGGCATAACTACTTCTACCTGCGCGGAGTGCGCGCCGAGAACCGTGGCCTCAAGGCGCAGATCGAGCGCATGAGTCTGGAGCAGGTGCGCATGAGCCAGGATGCCGATCAGGCCCGGCGCCTGCAGGCGCTGCTGGCTTTCAAAGAGCAATTCATCTCTCAAACCATGGCGGCGCAGGTCATCGGATCGAGTGGCAGCGAGTTGTCGCGTTCGATCTACATCGATAAAGGAGAACAAGACGGCATCAAGCCCGACATGGCCGTCATCACCGCCGACGGAGTGGTGGGCAAAGTTCTGCGCGTCCACGGCTCAACCTCGCTGGTGCTGTTGATCGACGACCAGACCAGTGGAGTCGGAGCGATACTCGACAAAACCCGGCTGCAAGGTATCCTACGCGGAACGCCATCGGGCGAGGTGATGCTGGAAAAAGTGATGAGCGACGAAACCGTCCCTCCCGGAGAACTGGTGTTGACCAGCGGCGGAGATGGCATTTTTCCCAAGGGGCTGCTCGTCGGAAGGGTAACGGAGGCGAAGCCGGGCCGCGAACTCTTTCTCAATATTCGGGTTCATCCTGCCGCCGACCTCAGCCGGCTGGAAGAAGTGCTGGTGGTGACCAAGATTGACGTGCGGCAGGCTGAGCCGGACCAGACGGGCACAGCCCGCGCCGTCGATATTCTGGCCGCGCGTCTGCCGGGCGTTCCCTCCAAACCGGAAGAGACGGTCAACCCGGCTGGGCCCGGAAGTTCTACCGGGGGAAATGTTTCTCCTGCGACGGGCGGCCCTCAAACTGCTAAACCACCTAAGCCTCCGAATCCCAATCCGATCAATCCCAGTCCCAATACGGCGTCGCCATCCGCGCCCCAAGTTGCCGCGGGCAGCAGCGCGCCAGCGAATGCTTCCGTGCCCAAGCCAAACGGTGCCGATCCCGCGAAGAATCCTCCCAAGCCGGTGAAGCCTGCGAAGCCGCAACCTGACGCTGAAGAAGGTCAACACTAACGTGGCCATTACATATACCTCGGGAGAACAGGTTGAGGTTTACCGCTTCAGCATTCCAGCGACGATCCTGATTCCGCTCGGAGCGCTGGTATTGCAGGCGTTCCTGCCGATCTGGCTGCCGTTCGTTAGAATTTTCGATTTGCCGCTCCTGGTCACGATTGGATTTGCGACGGCGCGGCGTAGTCCGCTGGCCGGCCTGCTCACGGGCGGCATCATCGGAATTCTGCAGGATGCGCTCACTCACCAACCGATTGGGCTTTACGGGATTTCGAAGACGGTGGTCGGATTCGGCGCATCTTCACTCGGCATCAAGCTGGACGTAGAAAACGTGGGCGCCCGTTTCCTGCTGACGATCTTCTTTTACGTGGTGCACGAGGTTGTGTATTTCCTGATCGCGCGCGGCATGGTCGGCCTGCGTATGGAGTGGAGCTGGCCGCACGAATTTGTCTCGGGCATGGCGAATGCCGTGCTTGGCATCCTCATTTTTATGCTGCTCGACCGCGTCAAGCAGCGCACGTAGGGTCGTATCAGGGCATCGCTTCAGCGATGCCGCAGGACGTCCCCTTTACTCGAGAAGGCAGTCGTCCCTCCGGGACTTGAAACATTTCTGCACTCTCCACGGCGCTGAAGCGCCGGGCTATTAGCGATCGCCCCTCCGGGGATTTTTGGGTAGTGCCTGCTCTCACACCTCTCGAAAAATCAGTTCTCGTGCGAATTCGGAGACATAATATTTACAAATTGGTGACTCGAAAGTGACATTCGCCTCGGCTTGTCATCATAATCTTGCTGGCGTTTACGTAAGCTGGCGCGACCTATTTCTACCGAGGGCAATTCATGGAAACGGAAATCATTTCCCGGTTTATTAGAGTTGGGGCGTTCTTCCTGCTATGCGGTTTTTGCCTGGACGGGCCGGTTCGCATCGCGGCTCAAGTCGAAGCGCTACCCATAGCCATCGGTCCGGGCACGACGATTGTCCACAGCCAGTTTGGCGGGCAGATTTTCGGCTTCGATATTGACCAGAACGGCACCGAAGGCGTGCTCAGCGAAGCGCAGGACATCGGCGTGGACAAGGTCTTGGCTGCGGTGGAGACCTTCGATCAAGCCACTGGCAAAATTCTGAAGGTCGTGAAAAAGATCGAAAGCAAAGACGACTTCCTCACCCTCGGCATCGTCGGAACCAGCATCGGCCTGATCGAGCGCGAGCACGTTCAGGGCATCTACGTGTCGAAGCGCATTTATGAAGAGCTGAATCCGCTCACCAAGAATAAATTCACGGGAACATGGTCGGCGCCGCTGACGAAAGATGACATCATTCTCGGAGTGAGCCGCGACCAGTCTTCCTCCACGACAGCAGTGCTGGCCTTTCAAAATGGAGGCGATGATCATACGTTCGTTTTCGCCTCCGATGTTGGGGCGAATACGTTTGGGCCGCTGATCACCCTGACCGATCCGGTCTTTTTCTTCAGTGACATTCCGGTGATGGCATACGACAGCAAGACAAACCAGGCGGTAGTGGCGGCCTCCACGGGAGCGGTCGGTGGCCCGCCGCCGGTTTTTGCGCTGGTCGACCTGACGACTGGCAAGGTGACGGAATTCAATGGGCTTCCTGGGGCGCCTCCATTTCGAGCAGGAACGGTGAATGGTCTCGCCGTCGACTCCGCCGATGGAATCGCTTGCACCACCACCGAGCTCGACTTCAGCGTGGAGTTCTACAACCTGAAAAAGAAGACGGGATTCGCGGTGACCCTGCCGGGAGCGACCGGCCAGCTCCAGAGTGGTTCGGACGTGGAATACGATCCGGTGCATAAGCTGTTTTTTGTGGCGCAATCGGTCTCGAGCACGGGGTCCGGCAGCAGTATTCAGGTCTACGACACGAAAGGAAACCTGGTCGAGTCGCTGAACGGCTTCAACTTCTCGAACGCCTCCAATGTTGTGTTCACGCACATCGCGCTGAATCCAAGCAATCGTAGCGGGTATGTCGACGGCCCGGATTCGGGCGTGACCGAGATTCAGTCATTTACCTACTAACGGAGAGCCGTAACTCCCTACGTTAAAATCGGGAATGCCTGATATTGCTCGTCTCTTCCAAGCATTTCTCGCTCCCGCTATTGTTATTTCCGCGACGGGCTTGCTGATTCTTTCAATCAACGTGCGGCTGATGGGGATCGTGAGCCGGTTGCGCCAGTACGTCCATGCCAAGCACGACGCCGCAAAGAATGAACGTCTGCAGGAGGCTGAAGCCTATAACGCGCAGATCAGTGCGATCGAACAGCGGGCGGAGATGATTCGCCGCTGCTTTCTTCTGGTGCTGATTTCTCTCGGCGGAACGATTATATCCTGTCTCTTGCTGGGGTTTGGTCTCTACTGGCAAGAGGCGGCGGTGGCGGCGGTAATCGTTTTTGTCCTCGCCATGACCTGCCTGCTGGCGGGAACCCTATATTACATTCGCGAAGTTACCGTCGCCCTGAGCGCGGTCCACAATGAAGCCCGCGACGAGCGCTTTATGGATCTTGGCGGCCAACCGGAAAGCCCAGAAATCATCGGGTGAGGTGAGGCATCGGGTCATCGGGTGATCGGGTGATCTGAAAATCAAAGGCCTTCTCAACCGCGCTTTTGACTTTCGATCACCCGATCGACCGATGGCCCGATCACCCGATGCCTCTTTGTCTCTAAATTGTCAAATTGATGTCACTTTCTCTTCCCAAATGTTTGAATACCCTGAGATTAGGCTAGAGTTTGTGGGTATGATTCAATC
>OBLW0100002025.1_pt1 | contig 16588 bp, 17 predicted proteins | sample 1520161 | NCBI WGS metagenome assembly OBLW01 (sample SAMEA3539309, study PRJEB22396) | soil metagenome | biome: tundra; feature: field; material: soil | place: USA | collected 2010-05 | depth 0.15 m | reverse complement strand
GATGCAAAGCGCTTTTGCCGCAAGCAGTTTGTTCGCAGCCGCCGCGCTCCTAGCGCTCAGCGCACTCCTCGCCTGCCTGTTGCCGGCCCGCCACGCCATCACCGTTTCACCCGCCGAAGCTCTCCGCTATGAATAAAGCGTTTCCCATTTGACCAGAGCGCGGGTGCCCAGTGCGGGAGTTATTCAAGACAGCTCACTCTTAGGGAATGGCTTCCACCCGGGAAGGCCGAATAGCTATCGGCAGATGCCCATGTCGCCGGGTACGCTTCTCGGTTTACGCTTGATCGCCATAAGTGTCAAATCGAAAGCGACTCCGCCATCAGGGGAGCATAACGCTGGTCCGATGGCAGTTAGATTCTGAAACGGGTGGCGGGAATTGCGTAGCCAGCAACCTTACTTTCAACACGTGTACGTTCAGTCAAACACGAGGAGGCATCCGCTGTGGAGTCTGAGCAGCGAATTGCTGGATTCTCCGCTCGTCCCAGCATGCTCAATGCCCCTCATATCGGACGGGCTAGTCACAAAATAAAACTGATGGTATCTGTGATGGTATTTCGATTTTCTGCTTTTCTAAGTTATTGATTCTAAATATCTTCTTGCTCCTCAGGTAGGACTCGAACCTACGACCCTTCGGTTAATAGCCGAATGCTCTGCCATTGAGCTACTCAGGATCGCCTGATGGAGCACGTTTTGAGGGACGCGCTTCGTTAACCCTTTTATGGCAAAGACAGTTGGTTCGGTCAATTAATCGCTGAAAAATGAAGGACTTTTGGCATCGCCCACGATCTGCATGGCTGCTGTTTCCTCTCCCCCTCCCATTCGCGGATTGCTATCCGTACATCCCCGATTATGACCGATTTTGAAATAGGCTGACGACAAAACTGACTACATTTTTCGGGGGAGGATATTTAAGCTCAAAACGACCGGATGCAGGATATTACCGCGCTTCACCGGGTTCAGGAAGTTGCAGTTGTGCTTTCCAGCGAATCGGTTCGCAATGGGCCCATTCTTCAGAGCAAGTGGGCGTGTATGGCCGTTTCGATGTCTGGAATGGAGAGCTGATCTTGCTTGTTGAAAAGGACTTTACCTGCTTGGATGGGACCAATGCTGACAACGAAGACACTTCCCCGATCCCAAACATCGAGATAGTCTGCTGAGAGAGTCTGTAACAAATCTGATTTATCCAAATCCGGTTTGTCGTACCGTTTATAGCGGATGCACCAGTGCGTGTGCCTCATCCTAAACACGAGGTCTCTCGTGCTGTTGCAGGATTCTGTAGGTGATTAACACGGCGGGGACGAGAAAGACCAGTGATCCAATAACCCACATGATCACTGCGCCGGCTCGTTGATCGACCGCCGGTGCAATGTTAAAGGCGTTTGGTTCTTTCAGGTAATAGTCGTAGACGGGCCGCTCACAAAATGCGAGAAACGCGGACAGCGCGGTGTTCACGATGTCCGCCAACACCAGGTAGGGCAGCATGAACCAGCCAATTCCTTTGGCCCGCGATGGCCATGGGCGGATGAGGGGCCACCAGAAGAGGATCGATGTGCCCAGGAAACTGAGATGCTCGAAGTCATGCCAGTGTTCGTGTTCCAGGGCGAAGTCGTAGGCTGCCGGTATGTGCCAGGCCAGGAAAGTAAGATTCATCGCGAGCCAGGCCACGAGCGGCTTGACGAGCCAGTGGCCCAGTTGCCGCAGCCTTCTGCGGCGAATGAGCGGTCCGACGATATATCTGGTGAATCCACGTGGCAGACCGCGAAGCATGGGAACGACGGGCCAGCCGATGAGCAGCAAAGGCGGAACAAACGACATCAGCAGCAGGTGCTCCACCATGTGGGCACTGAGCAGGGCATCGGCGAACCCGTCGAGAGGAGACGCTATCGCCAGCCAGATGACGGCAATGCCAAGGAGGAACGACAGGAGGCGCCATTGTGAGAATTGAGACGGCCGTGTCTTGCGAATCTCAAACCATCCGCGCAGATAGATGATAGCGACCAGAATCAGGGTCCCCGTGAGGAGGATAGGCGGCGACCAATCTTCGAAGATTGCGTGGGACGCGGATTCCATGAAGACGGATGCCTGTGACGCTAGTGTGCGCCGGTTGGAGCTGCGTGTGGTGGTTCGGTTGTCACCATTTTTCTCGATGCATCGAATGCGGGCGGCTGGTTCTCGGAACGCAGCGTGGTCAGGAACCGAACCAGGGCCGTGGTCTCCGAGGGGCTGAGAGCATTGCCATAGGCCGGCATGTTGCCTCCGCCCTGCAGCACTTGACGAATGATCTGATCCTCCGTCATGCGGTTGGCGATGCCATCCAGCGCGGGTCCGCGAAGTCCGCCTTTACCACCGACAGAATGGCAGTTGCGGCACTGCTTATCCTGAAGTAAGAGCGCGCCCTGCCTCTCCAAGGGCGTGCGATCCTGCAGGTATACGGTTGGAATGGGATCGGCTGTCCATGCATCCATGATTGGGCTCCACGGGGTGTAGGTGCCCAGATGTGTCAAAATGCCAAGCGTAACCGCGATGACCGCAACCATCAACACCGCGACCGGCCGGCGTGACCAGTGCTTCTCACCCTGGTTTGAAACCAGCGGCAACAGCAGCATGGCTCCGACAATCAAAACCGGCGCGATGAACAGCACCGGAGTTTCAAGACTTGGCGGGAGATAGGCTAGAACGGCAAATATCCAGAGGAATGCGAAGTCCGGTTTAGGAGCCGTCTGGATGATCGTTGGATCCGGTTGGCCGGTGGGACCAAAGGGGCCAAAGTAAAAAGCGCAAGCCATCACAGCCAATAGGATCGCAGCCGCGAAGATGGCATCTTTCCAGGCTGCATCTGGCACGAAGGCGATGCCTGTATCCTTTGTCAGTTTCTGATAATCGCGGGCGTAACTGGCTTTGCTCACGATGCGTCCCGGCATGGGCCATTCATTGATACCAAGGCGCAGAACCATCCACAAGTGCAGGCCGACCAAGGCCAGCAGGACGCCTGGAATAATGAACACATGCAGCGCGAAGAAGCGCGTCAGAGTGGGTCCGGCGATGATAGGTCCGCCGAGCATGAGGTTGACCAGAGAGCCGCCGATCCAGGGGACACGGCTCACAATCGAAGCTCCGATGCCGAGGCCCCAATAGGCGTCCTGGTCGAAGCGCAAAACCTGCCCGGTGAACGCCATTCCCAGCGTCATCAAAAGCAGAAAGACGCCGACGATCCAGGTGAGTTCGCGAGGAAATTTGTACGCGCCGAAGAGAAAGACCTGTGCCAGATGTATCAGCACGATGGCGATCATGAAGTCCGATCCCCAGCCGTGCAGGGCACGCAGAAACCAGCCCAGCCAGACGCTATGATCGAGAAACTCCAGACTGGCCCAGGCCTGCCCCGCGGATGGCGAATAGACAAGCCCCAACAGAACTCCCGTCACTATCTGCAAAACGAGCAGGACTGTGGCCGCGCTGCCGAAGACATACCACCAGCTGGCAGTGCTTTCGGGCACGTCATGCTCCGCCGCATCGATGATGGGCTTACCGAGGCCAAGGCGGTCTTCAAACCACTGGTACACTCGAAGCCCTGCTTGCTTCATCCCTGGCATGACCCGCACCTCGGTTTCAGGTTCTGCGATTTCTGATTCTGGAATCCGGCCGCCCCGTTCGTCGCTCCAACACCTGCGATCTGGGTTAGGGTTTGCATTTTCGAAACCCGTGCCGCAAGTGTAGGCATCTTGCCTGCGCTGATTTCGAGAGCGTCACCGACAATCCTGTGTTCGTATTCAAAGAGTCCGCGCTCCGGCGGACCCGAAGCCCGGGAACCGTCTTCGTAGTAAGCTCCTCCGTGGCACGGGCACAAAAAGAGCTTGGATTCAGAGAACCAGCGCACTGGGCAACCAAGGTGTGCGCAATTGATGGCAAACACCTGAAATGTTGCGCCCGAAATGCGGCGAACCCAGCAGGGGATGTCGCCTGTTTGGCCGTCCCAGGCCGTGGTCACAGGGTTGCGAAATGTGGCCAGCCGTGTCTCGCCTTCAGGAAAGCCGCTCACGAGTCCAAGGCCAACCCATGACTCATCGGGGGATTTCTTTCTGAGGGCTGGTCCCAGCAGGTAGCCGACGATGGGAACCGCCAGCACGGCGCCGACAGCGCCATTGGCAAGCAGAGACAGCTTGAACAAGAACGCGCGCCGCGAGTGCGCCGCCTGCTTTGCATGGATAGGCTCATTCTTTCCAGGCTGTTCGCGGCTTTGATCACCCTGCGAAATTTGCTGCGGATTGGGTTCGTTCGGGTTCATTCGTTCAACTCCTGCCAGGTCGTCGATGGAATGCGGAATCAGGGATGCACTGCGTAAGGTTGTCCAGGATCTGCTGTGCGCTTGGCGGCCAGCCAGGCGACTACATCCGTAATTTGCTGATCGGTCATGGGAACTGCTGCGTCGGTGCGCCAGTCAGGCATCACTCCGCCCGGCACGCCTGCAATGGTGAAACTGCGCAAGGCCTGATCGCTGACCAGGGCCAGATACGACTCATCGACAATGGAGCCCACCTTGGTATTCTTGCCGTTGATCGCGGCGGTCATCCCCTCGCCATGAGCACCGTGACATGAGGCACAGAACTGGCCGTAAGCCTGCTCACCACGCACAGGGTCGCCCGGCTGCGAAGCCCGATAAGTCGGCGTACCTGGCGTTGAAAGAAACGCAGGCTTGTTCCATTGCTGCATCATTCCATGTGCCAGGATACTGATCTGCTGGTCGGTCAGTGGACCGCCTGCACTCCTGGCAAAGGCCGGCATCAATTTCCCGCCAACACCTTTCGAGGTGATTTCGCGAAGGCTATCTTCGCCAATGACCGCGAGATAGACCGGATTGGCGAGCGCGATTGCAGCTCCATTTTTGCCTTTGTCTCCATGACAGGCCGAACAGTTTGTCTTGTACAACACGGCAAAATCCAGAACCTGTTCCGGTCGCGCCACCTGAGGCCCTGGGCCCGGACGACCAGGGATGTGCCCGCATCCAAAGACAGAAAGTCCTGCTGCCGCAACAAGCACGTTGATCAAGGCGAGTCGAGTTGGTCTCAGGTTCATGGAAGGTCAGGCCCTTCGTCCTTGGCGCTGGTATGCAATCCGGCACGAACTGCAAATGGAAGAGCTTGGAACTGTGCAGTCCGCACCTTCACTTGCCGATTGACGACGAATCCCGCCACCAGCCCAAAGGCAATCTGGGAGATAACAAACCAGAGCCAGTTGATGCGCTGGTTCAGGATAGGGCTGATGACGCCGAGGGCCGAGTAGAGCAGGCCAGTCCACAGAAACGGCGCAATAAATCCAGCGGAGACGATGGGCCTCCTCGGAAACATGGGCAGCATGGCTCCGTAAAGCAAACCGATCAGCAGCGATGCCGTTGTGTGAATCCCAGCCGCCGCAAGCAAGCCGAGCAGATGAAACTGCGCAAGAAATGCATCGCTCTCGCCGGCCCAACTGACAAAACCACCCGCTGCAAGCAGGTTCACGGCATACCAGATGCTGTGATACCGAATGAGTCCGTACAGCGCAGCGGGCACGATCATTGCGGTCCCTCCGGCAAGGCCTCCCTTGATTCCCGCCGTAATGCTGAAAGTTTCAATTGGCAGCAGTTTGCGGTGATTGGGCCAGGCTGCCATTTGCGCGCGCGTCGTGTGCGTGCCGACCACCGGAATAGTCTCTGCGCTCACGGGAACATAGACATGATGCTCTCGCGGCAGGACTTCAAGAAACCAACCCACAATTCCTGGAACCACAAGCAACGCCCCTAACAGGCTCATGATCCAATGCGTAACCATGCCTGTGAAGATCAGCGCCAGCCCGAAGGCAAACACGATCGGCCAAATTGTAGGGGCGGGAAGCTGTACGGCTCCTGCATGTGCTTGAGCGGTATAGTCATCACGATTTTGATTATCAGCCTGCATCATGGCATTGATCCCGTCCGGGCTTGCGCATCGAATTGTTATCGCCCAAGTACATATACAACCAGAAACACGACGACCCACACCGCATCGACAAAGTGCCAGTAAAGCGACAGCACTTCAAGCCGTTCTGCGTGCATTTCGCCAAGCCGGCCGCTCACACTGAACAGGAAGGTAACCGTCAGGAAGAGAAGCCCAACCACGACGTGCGATGCGTGCAGACCAACCAGGGAGTAATAAGTCGTTCCGAACAAATTGGTGCGAATAGTAAACCCTTCTTCATAGATGAGGTGATGCCACTCAGCAGCCGTTGTCCATAAGAAGGCCGCGCCAAGGAGCACCGTGACAGCCAATGCAACGGTACAGCGCTGGACCTTACCCTTCCGGAGTGTACTTACCGCTGCGTGGACCGTCAGGCTGCTGGAAAGCAGGCAGATGGTACCGAGAATCGGTAGCTCCAATATCTGCGAAGGCAGGGGTCCGGTCAGGCTCTTGCCCAGGTAGTAAATGTAGGCAACGACAAAAATCATGAAGATGGCCGCTTCGGCCGCAATCAGGCACCACATGCCCACGATGCCACGATTGGGCAGCACCCACGGGGCTTCCGCATCGACGCTGACGGGAAAGGTCACCGGAGTCTGCATCATTCATAACTCGAATCTGGATCCTCTGGATGCTTTAGATCCCATAGCGGCCTGCGGCTGCCTACAGTTGGCTCAACAGCAAAATTGTACGAAGGTGGCGGCGAAGCAGTTGACCATTCCAGAGTCCAGGCATCCCATGGATCAGGTCCGGCAATCTTCCCGCGAAAATAGGAGTGAACGAGATTGTAGACAAAGATCAATGTGCCAATGGCCTGGACGATTGCACCAATCCCGACGATCAGATTCCAGTACTCCCATCCGCGCCCTGCCTCGTAGGTGTAAATGCGCCTTGGCATTCCCAGTAGCCCTGGAATATGCATGAAGTCGAACGTGAGATGGAAACCGACGATGAAAAACCAGAAGTGCCACTTGCCCAGCGTCTCGCTCATCATGCGGCCTGTCATCTTCGGGTACCAGTAATAGAAAGCCCCGAACAGCGCAAAGAGGATGGCGCCGACAAGGACATAGTGAAAGTGAGCCACAACGAAGTAAGACGCGCTTAACTGCCAGTCGAATGGCGCTGCGGACAACATGATGCCGGTAAGTCCGGCTATCAGAAACTGGAAGAGAAAGCCAACCGCGAACATCATCGGAGTTCGAAATCTGACCTTTCCACCCCAGATAGTGGCCAGCCAGTTGAACATTTTGATGCCTGTAGGCACCGACACAACCATGGTGGAAAATACAAAGAAAGTGTTCCCTGCCGGGCCCATGCCGACGGTAAACATGTGATGGGCCCACACGCTGAGACTTATAAAGCCAATGCCCACAGATGCGGCGACCATGGCGGAATAACCGAAGATCGCTTTCCGCGAGAAGACCGGTACGATCTCATTGATGAATGCGAAGGCAGGAAGGACAAGGATATAGACCTCCGGGTGACCGAAGATCCAGAAGAAGTGCATCCACAGGACTGCGGAACCGCCGGCCTGCGTGTCGAAGAAATGAGAACCGAGATAGCGGTCCAGAGTCAGCATGATTTGCGCGGCCGTGAGCGGACTGACGGCAACGAAGACCATGCAACTGGTAACCAGCAGGAGCCATACAAGCAGCGGCATGCGCGTCATTGTCATGCCCTTGCAGCGCATGCAGATTACGGTAGCGACAATGTTGATAGCGGTTCCGGTGGTGCCGATGCCGCTCATTAGAATCGAAAGCGTCCAGTAGTCCGTGCTGTGCCCCGGCGAGAACACCTTTGCGGTCAGAGGCGCATAGGCGAACCATCCGACGTCAGGAGCGGAACCTGCTCCATAGAGGCCACTGCCTGCGAAGTAGCTCAGGTAGAGCAGGATTCCCCCGAATGCCGATATCCAGAAACTGAAGGCGTTCAACCTGGGGAAGGCCATGTCGCGGGCGCCAATCATGAGCGGGATCAGATAATTCCCGAATCCAAACAGGATGGGGATTCCGACGAAGAACACCATGGTTGAGCCATGCATGGTGAACAGCCGGTTGAAGACCTGTGGAGTGACGAAGTGATTGTTCGGAACCGCCAGCTGAATCCGCATCAGCAGCGCCTGCGCTCCGGCGAGGACCAGGAAGATGAGCGCATAGACGATGTACATGATGCCGATCTTCTTGTGGTCTACGGTAGAAAGCCACTCGTATACGACGCCGGGCCCGGAGGAGTGGCCCGCGGGTGCGGTCTGGTCTATGGCTTCCAAGACTGGGGCTTCCTTGGCCATGCTGCACTGCTTTCCAATCGAAGGTTAGTGGAGCGTCGTGAGATATGCCGTAACCGCATCCAGGTCGTGATTGTTCAAATGCATGGCCGGCATCAGCGATCCGGGCTTAAACTCATCCGGATTGGCGATCCAGGCCCTCAGTTGTTTCGGCGTGTTTGGAATGGCTCCCGAAGCGATCGTATCTCGGCTGGCGAGATGCGTGAGGTCCGGCCCGAAGCGCCCGGTTGCCACCGTACCCGTCACCGTATGGCAGTTGATACATGCATTGTGGAGAAAGACCATTCGACCCTCCTCCGCCAGCGGTTGGTCAGATAGATCTGCACGTGAAGGCTGCTGTTGCTGCTTGACCCATGCGGCAAAGTCCTGCGGGGTTTGTGCGTAAACGCGCAAAAGCATCTTTGCGTGTTGGGTACCGCAGTACTGGGCGCATTGACCAAGGTACAAGCCCGCCTCGGACGGATCAAGCCACATAGTGTTGACCCTGTTCGGAATCAAGTCCGTCTTACCCGCGAGCCGGGGAACCCAGAAACTGTGCGTAACATCCGCCGACGACATTTCGAGATACGTTGGGGTCGGGCGGTTGGGATCGCTGATGGGGATGTGCAATTCGTTTGCGGTGACCACACCCAGCTTCGGATACCGATACTCCCACCAGAATTGGTGGCCGATCACAATGACGTTCAAGGCGTTATCGGGCTTGGGTTTGGCTTCCGTCTCCAAAATGACGCGAGTAGTTGACAAGAACAACATAACCACGATCAGGATGGGAATCACCGTCCACGAAAGTTCGATTTGATTGCTGCCGTAGACCTGCGCAGGATCCTGCCCCGAGTCTGTAGAACGTTGTCGGAATCGGATCAGGGCGTAGAGCAGCAGCCCCGCGACAACCAGAAAAATGATGAGCGTCACCGACAACACAAGCATCGAGAGGCTAAAGATCGAGTGCGCAGGCGTGGCGGCAGGCTCAAAGATACTCGTTGGGGAACCCGCGGAAGCCTGTCGGGCATTCACCAGCAAACCAACGAGAGCTGCCAAGCTGCTGATCCGAGCTGAAGCCCGCTTTTCAGAGCCGGCAATCCTCGCAAATCGATTTGTGACATCGAAAGGCACTTGTGTTAGGCCCCATCGATCAAGGTTGTTCAACGAGCGCAGACTGGAAATGCAGGCAGGAAACTGAGTGCGCTAGCCCACATTACAGCAGAAGAACTGGCATTGTCGCCAGAGTCCAGAAAAGGACGTTTCCACACTTCACAGCATCCAAGAAACGTCCCGGAGCTTTGCCATGAACCGAACTCCCATCCCAACACCGCATTCCTTTCAATCCCGTCGATCCAGACTGCCTGTGGCTACACAATCAAACTGAAGCTGCTCAATCATCTCTTGCGTCCTCATCCGGAACGGAATGTACTGCTTCTCTCCAACTCCCGGTCGACATGACGCTTTCGTCCAGTCAACAGTTCCTGTGCGCTGATACTCCCGCAAAGCCGACCGGTTTCCCGATCCACCACGAGCATGCTTGTGACTCCGGTGATCGCCATTTCTTCCGCCACCGCTCTGCAGGTCTCATCCGTGTATGCAAGGACCTCGGGTACTGTCTCCGGAAGGTCGCTTAGTTCTCCAGTCTCAGCTTTCTGAGACACTTCCGTCATCACGTCCGCGACACTCACCATCTCCAGCGGGTCGACGCCATACTCACGCGACAGGTGGTACCCACGTCGGCTAAGCTTCTCCGTCAGAATCGACTGCGGCATCACCAGCGAGGTCACCAAGTAGGATGCCGTACATGCAAGCGTCAGCGGAAGTATCGCTGGCAGAGCATGGGTCAACTCAAGCGAGAAAAGGATCGCAGTGAGCGGAATTCCCAGAGCGCCCGAGAGCATCGCTCCCATCCCAATCAAAGCCCAGAGCGCTTGTGTCTCTACCGGCATGTGTGCCAGCCGTGCCACCGATTCACCCAACGCAGCACCAATCATCAACAGAGGTGCGAGCACTCCACCCGAAGTTCCCGAACTGAGCGAAAATGCCCACATCAACGACTTGGCAACAAGCAATCCAAGCAGCAGCGCGACTGGAGCATTCCCGCGCAGCAGCTCCGCGATATTGTCGTATCCGACGCCCAAGCCACGTGGGAAAAAGAAGCCGCCCACGCCGATGCCGATGCCGCCAATTGCGGGCCACCACATCCAGTGCACTCCCAACCGGCCACAGACATGCTCAAATCCATCTTCAAAGCTATACATCAAACGGCTCAGGCCAGCCGAGGCAAGACCCACGAGCATGCCAAGTGGAGCGGCCAGAAGCAACGTGCGTCCCAATGGAATGGTCGAATGGAGATCAACGGGGAAGAGTGGACCTGGCCCGAGCCAGCTGACGCGCAACGCAGCGGCGACAACACTTGCCACCGCGACCGGCACAAGTGAGCGTGGCCGCCACTCAAAAAGCAGCAACTCGACCGCAATTAGAATTGCAGCGATGGGAGCGGCAAATGTGGCCGACATGCCCGCAGCCGCGCCAGCCACCAACAGCGTGGTTCGCTCGGCATCGGTTAGGTGCAGCCACTGTGCGACCAGCGATCCGAAGGCTCCGCCGGTCATGATGATCGGTCCTTCCGCGCCAAATGGACCACCAGATCCAATTGCGATTGCCGCTGAAAGGGGCTTGAGCAGAGCTACCTTCGGGTCAACCCTGGCTCCGCGCAGCAAGATCGCCTCAATTGCCTCCGGAATTCCGTGTCCTCGAATCTTATCGGAGCCATAGTGCGCAACGAGCCCCACCAGCAATCCGCCAATGATCGGAACCAGCGGCATGATCCATGGTGAAAGCGTCGACCCCGCCGGCCCCACCATGGCCAGACTTAACCTATGGTAGTAGAAGGCATTCGTTGCCAGTGCAATGGCTCGCAACAAGAGCACAGCCAAGGCCGCACCACCTGCGCCAATAAGTAGCGCCACAGCGGACAGCAGCCACACTCGGCGATCTACTGTGAAGTCGCGTAATGCAGATGGGCGCGACTTCATCGAGCCTCCACGTTGTTTGATCTGTGCGCATTGAATGAGATGTGCTTCAACGCTCCTGTCAGCCGGGGAGCCAGCTCATTTAACTCCTCTGCATGGCTCCCAGCGAGTCGGCCAAGAACGAGTTTACCTTTGCGAGTGACACGCAAAATCGCTCGCCTCTTGTCATTCACGTCGGCCGTACGTTCCAGCAGTCCTTCGCGCTCTGAGCGGTCGACAAGTTCCACAGCACTATTGTGTTTGAGCCCAAGCCGCTCGGCCGCATACGCAATCGTTACAGCCATATTCTCAGGGGCGCCTGCCACCTGGAGAAGAAGTTGATGCTGCTGAGGCTGCAATCCTGCTTCCAGAGCTGCGCATTCGCTAAAGAGCAAAAAGCGTCGCAGCTCATAGCGAAACTCAGCTAATGTCTTGAGAAGTAAGTCCGGACCAGGCGTCGCGGGTTGGTTGCCCATATGTATATCGTGACACGATATTGCTCATTGCGCAAGCCCCGAGTGGGCATCATAATCAGGTCAATTCCTTCGCACTTTGCAACCCATTCGATGACTCCTGCCGGTTCGCCAATCGCGGTTCTTTCCGTATGGCCGATATCGGCGAAATGAGTGTACGCGAATCCCTCTAGACGCAGCTGCTGTTGATTGCGCATCTCCTGGAGGGCTGGAGAGAAGAAGGTTGGTCTCTCTTGAGAATCACAAGGGGCATCGGGCGCAGGTCCGCTAATATATTCGGGAGCAAGATTGCAGGCATTTAACACTGTGACAGCGGCGTTGAATCGTTGGGCCATCTCTCTAACCGAGGAGGCCATAGCAGCAGCGGCCTCGGAAAAGGCGGTTGGGAAAAGAATCTTTCGAACATGCATCTTGGGCTGCGCTTTCTTCAGGCACTAGATCCGACTGTTAATTGGTCGTTCTCGAAGCCAGCTTCCCTACCAGATTCGCCCAGAACCGCGCAATTCTTTGAGCGCCCTCATAAACGGCAAATAATCGGCAGCCGCTATCTAACTTTCACCCAAGCTTGATAGAAGAAGGGCCGAGACTAGAGCTTAGGCGATGAGTGAACCGTGTTTTGGGACCAAAGACTCGGCGTCCTTTGACAGTGGTCCTCCCGATTGCAGAACTGGGGTTTCCTAAGCAACTGCTGGCTGAGAAACCGGTTCGACGGAAAGATGCAATGCCTGTTGCCGCAGCGACTCGAAGAGCACGCTGGACAAGTAGCGCTCGCCGAAGTCGGGTAACACCACGACGATCATCTTGCCGGCGTTCTCAGGTCGGGCGGCGACTTTGAGTGCTGCTGCCACCGCAGCTCCTGAGGAGATGCCCACAAACAATCCTTCCTCAAGCGGCAGTCGGCGCGCCATTTCGATCGCTTCATCGTTGGTCACCTGAATCACCTCGTCGTAAAGGCTTGTGTCCAGTACTTTGGGTACAAAGCCTCCCCCAAGGCCCTGAATCTTGTGCGCTCCGGGTTTGCCGCCCGAAAGGACAGCACTGTCGCTGGGCTCAACGGCAACGGCTTTGAAACCCGGCTTCCGCTCCTTAATGTATTTTGAGACACCGGTAATCGTGCCGCCGGTGCCGACGCCGGAGACAAGAATGTCTACCTTGCCATCTGTGTCTTCCCAGATTTCCGGACCCGTAGTGGCGTAGTGAATTGCTGGATTGGCAGGGTTGTCAAACTGCCGCACGATGAAACCATCCGGCGTCTCAGCCAGGACCTGATCTGCCTTGGCGATGGCGCCCTTCATTCCGTCTACGCCGGGCGTCAGCAGAATCTCAGCGCCGAAGGCCAAAAGCAGCACCCGGCGCTCCAAGCTTGCTGTCTCGGGCATGGTGATGATCAGCCGGTAGCCCTTGACGGCGGCCACAAACGCGAGAGCAATGCCGGTGTTGCCGCTGGTCGCCTCGATTAATACCGTCTGCCCTGGTTTGATCTTGCCCGCCTTCTCGCCGGCCTCAATCATCGCCAGGCCGATGCGGTCTTTCACGCTGCTAAGTGGATTCTGGCTCTCCAGCTTACCCAAAACGGTTGCCGGCATTCCAGTCGCCACTCGGTTTAATCGCACCAAGGGGGTGCGGCCTATGATCTGAGTTACATCCGTGGCAATGCGTGCCATGACGATCTCCTTTTCCCGGGATTTGCTCCCGTTACTCCTTGTACACAGCTATCGTGTGTGTGTTCTTCCTGTTCGGCCAATCAGGCAGACGAAGCATAAGAGACCCACCAGGGGCACCGCAATCAGGACCCAAATTAAATACATGGTTCTCCTTCCTTTAAGGTGGCAAACTCGATGCAACACAGTACCCGCTCATAGGCTCAGTAATCGATGTCATGGCATTTTATCTTTCCATCTCCGTCGTCCGACTTGCTATTTCGAATTCAAAGATCGCAACACGCCCTTAATTTCGCTGTCGATCACTTCAACAAACGCGCCGAAAATGAGTCCTATGCACACGCCTAGTAGACCCCCGAGTATCGTTCCTCCAATCACGCTCATGCCTCGCGAAAGATCAGAAAGAGAGAATCCGGTGACTCCACCGAACACCGCGCAAATAAGCGCACCGCCTGCTACGGCACAAAGAGTGCTTTCGTCTCTTGTTGGATGACTTCTCAACAGAATCCACGCAGCACCTCTTCCAATCCATTGGAGGCTCTGATCGGCAATGCTCCAAAAACCAAATGTCAACTCACCCATTCAAGCCCCTTTCAGCTTCTTCGGGCACAGGGCAGTTGCGGGAGATGGGTCGCGACCGAGTTCTCGAGCCGCTTTCATCGCTTCCCTTCTCGACAAAATCAAGAGACCTGCTGAGACCAAGACTAGGCTGCGGTTGCGGGATATGCTATGACTTTAGTCAGAGGACAGCGCCTTTTTCAGCCCCCCTCCCTACTATGGAGAAGTCCATGACATTCAATCGGATCGCGGCACTGCAATGCACGACACTCTTCGGAGGCCTGGCAGCCGAGGTGCTCACTGACATTGCACAGCGAGCCGCTGAATTGCACCTTCAGAAAAGCGAGATGTTATTCCTCGCAGGAGAGCCGGCGAGAGGGCTCTTTGTAGTTGTCAGCGGCAAGATTCGTGCCTTCCAACAGAATGAGGATGGGCGCGAGCAAGTGATGTACCCAGATACGGCTGGCTCTGTGTTGGGTGATGTTCCTGTGTTCGATGATGGACCCTATCCGGTCTCAGCAATGGCGGAAGCAGAAGCGAGCGTGCTGTTTATTGAAAAGAGCGACATTCGTGAATTGTGCGCAAAGTATCCGTCCCTGGCACTCGCAGCACTTAGGCTGATGGCGGGTAAGGTCAGGAACCATGCAACGCTCATAGAGGCGCTGTCACTTCATGAGGTTGGACAGCGCCTCGCACTCTTCCTTCTTGCGGAAACGCAATCTGCCATCTTCTCCGGAGATAATCCAACGGCATTTCGTCTGCGCCATTCGAACCATGAGATTGCCAGTCGCATCGGTTCTGTACGGGACGTCGTCTCGCGGGCTTTGTCCCGGCTCAAACGCCAGGGTCTAATTTCTTTGGAAGATCGGGATGTGAAGATCTTGGATTTGCAAGCTCTCAAACGTTATGCCGCACGTGCGCAAAGCTCTTCCGCTTCGTCGCGAACTACATTCAATCACCCCGCGGTTTAAGTTGTGCCGCTTCGCTGAGATTGTGGGAAAGTGCGCGAAAAGTGTCAGAAGCTAGGGCCAATCGTCGCATTGAGAATTTCACCTGATCTTAAGCTGAATTTTCACCGTGATAAACCACCCGACTGGTGTACCGCCAATTCCGCAGAGGCAAGCTGCCCTGCAACCAGTTCAAGACCGACAGACTGCAGCGATCGGGCAAAGATTGCATCACGTTCGCCAGCAAACGGGTCCGCCCCCCCTTGGTCTGCGAAATCAAACGTGTTTGTCAGGGTTCTTCAGGATATATAAGCAGCCCTTTCCTTGTCTTTAAAAACGGCGTCAGTAGATGTCTCTTGGCAACGGCACGGCTCATAATATCCCGGACTAACCATCCTTTTTTTGTCAATGCGTCCCCGATAAGTGACCGATGGCAGCGCCACGGCACCGCCTCAGCACACATAATGGCAGTTTCTTTGGCCCTTGCGATTTCAATGAGCGTTTCCAATCCTTCTGAAAACTCCGGGGTTGCCATGTAATCCGCGAAACCCCGGAATGAAGCATTTCGCCAGCCGAGATTGAGCGAATCCTTTCTTGCACGACGTAGACCGCCAAGTTCTTTGATGTGTTTATAGCTCATATGTTCCTGTAGCAGAGAATGCTCGAGCACATCGGTATTAAACTGAGGATTGTGTCGCGACCTGGGTATTGATCTGATGTCTACTATTCCTTTAACGCCATGCGTACGCAATAATTCCACGAATTCATCGATCGATCGGGTGGAATGACCAACCGTAAGAATGCATGGTTTTTTCATACTTACTCCTATTGCTAGACAGAAGGTCGCTTAGATACAAGTGAACCGCACCCTTCACGCCTAACGCTCTGGCTATTTGCGCTCGCGACGACGACGCGCTTCGGAGACTCCTCGTCTGTCGTAATCCCACATTTCTCTTCTGCAAGCGAGCCCGTTGCCCTGAGGATATCGGAAAGGCCAGCATTCATGTGACCTTGAAGTCCACAATGCTCTTACGGAGAACCGTGCATCTTACGTGAGACACGAAAGCCGCTGCTTCAATTCACATTTTGTTTCTCCCTTAAGGTTGGTCTCTGTCTGTAAAGCTCAGACATTGGTGAAGGTATAGGGCTTCGCATCGAGCCTACCGATTCAGCAGACCGCAGCTCGTCTTACATTAAACATTTGCACAGTTCCGTTCTGCGACACTTTCAACTGATTCACGAGTTGAAATCAAGTACGTGGATACCGGGACGGGTGTCGAGGAATGCCGTAGTGTTGGGACTCCTATTAGATGGCGCCAGGACCGGCATCTGTATTCATCTGACCCTCGTGCACTGGTCGTCCTGAATTGGGTTGTACTTGTACTGAGAGCAACCGGTCTCATGGTGCGAAGCCGGTTCGCTGAGAATTAGAAACGCGGCAAGGGATGCCGGGTGGCTGAACCCCCGTCAGTCACCGCTCCGCTTAACCACCGGCGAAATAAAACCTAAGCGCCGCGTAAGTGTGCCACACGTGTGCCGCAGCAACGATACCCGCAAGTTTGACGCCACTTGTCCGGAAAGCCGGTTATACGGTCAGGTGGATTGGATTTGTAAACACTGGCCGACTTCTGAGGACCTATTTTCTTTCGGGATTGACCTTTCTGTCACGGCAGAGATGTCGGTTCAAAAGGCGGAGGGCA
>OBLW0100002023.1_pt1 | contig 16612 bp, 10 predicted proteins | sample 1520161 | NCBI WGS metagenome assembly OBLW01 (sample SAMEA3539309, study PRJEB22396) | soil metagenome | biome: tundra; feature: field; material: soil | place: USA | collected 2010-05 | depth 0.15 m | reverse complement strand
GGCTGGAAGGAAGAAGACAGAAGACAGAATGACCAACCGCAGCCGGATTCTGCCTTCTTCTTTCTTCTGTCTTCTTTCTTCTGTCTTCTGTCTTCTTTTCTGGAATTTTCCTCGATTTGCTAGACTCAAACAAGTGAAAAAGGCGATCTGGAGATCGATAGTCGAGGTAGGTTTTATAGTCTTCCTCTTCTACTCCAACCTTCTCATGGGCGAATTCACTCGCTCTGGAAAAGGACAGGCAATGGGCTTGGCTTGGGCCATCGCAGACATTCTGACACCGGCGAATTTTGCGGTTGCCATTATCGCCGCGCTCATCGGCTATGTCGTTTTTGAGTTTCTTCGTAACAAATCCTAGCCCTAAAGGGCCTCATCCCGGCCGCGGTTACCCGGTTGTACAATCGAAGCAGGGAGACTCGCGTATGAGGATACTCTGCGGGTTGGGAATTGCGGTCCTGGTTTCCGGCTGCCTCTCAGCGGAACACCATGGCGGTTCATCGCCGTCACATTCGGGGACGGCATCGAATGGCGCCCGATGGAACGGCAGGCATTCGGCTCCACGTTTCTCTGGCGCGGCCTCCATGGTGATGATTCCCTACGCCTATCCGGTTGCTTACGGCTCTGACGCGCCGGCGGCGGACCAATCGTACACCGATTCGTACGAAGGCGCGCCCGCCGCGGCTGGCGCTGGCGATTCGTCCGGCCCACAGTACACCACAGCCGCCGAGCCGCCGCCGCACAGCCTGATCCTCAACTTCGAAGATTCCGACGCGGCCGCAACCGCCGAGCCGGAGCACTATTACGTCGCTCTCAAGGACCACCACGTCTACCTGGCCGTGGCTTACTGGGTGGACGGCGACACGCTGCACTACGTCCTGCCCGGCAACACCCACAACCAGGTCTCGCTCTCGCTGGTGGACCGCGACCTGATGCAGCGCCTCAATCGGGAATCCGGCACGGAAGTGCGGCTGCCGGGGAAGTAAGCTTGGTGGGGCATGCTTTAGCTTGCCCAGAAATTCATTGAAAGCACTGATGTGGGCAAGCTAAAGCATGCCCTACCAAGCTCATTCCCACTCGATGGTGGCCGGCGGTTTGTGCGTCAGATCGTAGAAGACGCCGGCGATCTCCGGTATCGCCATCAGTTCCTGGCACATTCGGTCCAGCAGCTCGGGCGACATCGCGACCGAGCGCGCGGTCATGCCATCCACCGAATCTACCGGCCGCAGCACCACCGAATCCGGCGCGACGCCTGCGCCCAGTGGAATCAGGATCACCGGAAATTGCCACACCGTGCCGTCAAAGCCGCTCTCGTGCGAGATTCGCCGCACGATGGCGTCGGCGCGGCGCAATCGCTCAATTCGCTCCGGTGTGAGCGAGCTGGCGCGCACCCGCATTTCCGCAAGCGGCGCGCGCGTGGCCACGGCGGCGATCACGCGGTTGACGCCGCTCAGGCGGTTGATCAGCGCGGTGGCGCGCTCGTGATCAAGCGCGGCGTGTCCATCAATCGCGGCGCTCGCATTGATCGCCAGCACCGGCGCGTAGCTGCGCGAATCGCCTTGCACGCCAACCGAATGGACCGGTATGACATACCCATCCGGTGTGGCGCGCACCGCCGCACCCGATTCCGCGCAAAGGCAGCGAATCGCCAGACCGGGTCCGGGAAACGGATGGCGTTCGAGCAGCTCCGCGGGCAAGCCCAGCTCACGGCCCACTTCCCGCACCTCGTCCTTGTAGAACGATTTGAGCGGCTCCACGATGCGCCCGCTTTCGATCAGCTTCCGAATGCCCGCCACGCGGTTGTGATGGGTCTTGATGACCGCGGCTTTGGCCGTGCCGCCGGATTCGATGGTGTCCGGGTAGATGGTGCCTTGCCCCAGAATCCAGTTCTCCTCGAAGATGTGGCGCGCGTCGATGATGCGTTCCTGCACGCGCACGAACTGTTCGCCGATGATGTGCCGCTTGCGCTCGGGATCGGTGACTCCGGCGAGCGCGCCCAGAAACCGGTCGCTCGCCTGTTCCACAGTGACCCCTAGGCGGCTCACAAAGTCGGTTTCGCCTTCCCGCATCAAGCCGGTATCCACGTAGACGCCGCGCACGCGCCCGGCGCCGAGCGCGCGAGTGCACAGAGTGTACGCCACGCTCGAATCCACGCCGCCGCTGACGAAGAAGAAGACGCTACGGCCTCCCACGGTATCGCGGATCTCCTGCTCCAGCGTGAGCACTCGCCCGCGCGGCTCCCAATCCGGAACGCATTCGCACACGCCGAAGACGAAATTGCGCAGATACTCGCGGCCGCGTAGCGTGTGCACTACTTCCGGATGGAACTGCACACCGTAGAGCTTGCGCTCCGCGGCGGAAATGGCAGCCACCGCGCATGTGTCGGTGCGGCCGACAACCGTGAAGCCGGCTGGCGGCTCCGCCACCACGTCGCGATGGCTCATCCAGATCTGTTGCCGACCGGCCAGGCCGGAGAACAGAGGGTCGTCAGCTTCGTCGAGTTCGAGCGTGGCCAGGCCATACTCGCCTTTTTCGCCGCGCGTGACCGTTCCTCCCAGCAGGTGCGCCATCAATTGCTGCCCGTAGCAGATGCCCAGCACAGCCTGGCCGGTGGAGAAAATCGCCGGATCGCAAGTGGGGCTTTCGGGATCGTATACGCTGGCCGGGCCGCCCGAGATGATGATCCCCTTGGCCCCGGCCAGATCGCCGGCCCGAGTCTCGCTCGGCCGCACTTCCGCGTACACGCCCAGGTCGCGCACCTTGCGAGCCTCCAGGTGACAATATTGCCCGCCGGCGTCCAGTACGATGATCTGTGGAGTGGGATTCAAATATCGATAGTAGCAAGAGCGCGGGCGGCCGGGAGGGTAACGCTCGCGGTCTTGCCGCCGGTGTTTTCGGAACGGGCGTGGTCAAGCGCGCACGAGAAAGACACCGGCGGCAAGACCGCCGGCGCTAGCGGGCAGAGTGTGTGCGGTAGACGGTGGTCGCGGGGTTAAAGTGCCGCCAGTCGAACCAATAGTCCTTGATCGACTCCACCCGCTCCAGACAAACGCCGTTCGACTTGCCGGAGACGGCGCAACCTTGAAAACTCCACTCGCTGCCGGTGGCGCTATCCATGAGGAGTGCCGCGGCCGAAGCGGATTGCCCAGCCAGCACGCGATAGAAATCCGCTATCGCCGCGACGCCCGGAATGCGCCGCCGGAAGGCGCGCACGGAGTGTCCGTCCTGACCCAGCACCAGCAGAATAGGTTCCGCGCCCAGATGGTCTTCGATGATCTTCTCTTTCAGCAACACATCGTAAGGGAATGCACGGCTGGCGCCGAATCCGTGCAATCCCACCATTAGTTCGCGCGGGGACAAGCCGGATTCGGGATAGGCGATCACGGTGGGAGCCTTCAGCATTCGCACGTCCCAGTCCTTTTTCGAGTACAAAGGGATGTCCGCGGCGAGTTCGCGCAGCACCGTGCCGTGCGGTTCCTCGGCTTTCCAGGTGGCGAAGGTCAGCTCATCGGACGCGACCAGCGTCAATCGCCGGCCGGCGAGCGGCCCCGAAATGGCGGCGCCGGTGATCTGCTGCCAGTAGCTGCCGGTCTCCTCGTCGCGCATCAAGAAATTCTGATCGTTGATGCCGGCCAGGTGAAACCTCAGCCGCAGTCCGTCGACTTCCGCTCTCCACACCAGACCGGTGTGACAAAGCGTTCAATACGTCGCCACAATCGGAACGCCGTCCAACAGGTCGTTCACGACGTGGTAGTAGGAAATATTGCGGATTGGATAAGCGCGCGCGACCGTGCCCACCTCGATCGCAATCACCATTTCATCACCATCCAGCTTGCTCTGGCCGGCGGCCATGAAGGCGGGAGGCCCCAGCGGATGGAACATCAGTTCATAGATGTTGACGCGTGAAGCCAGCGCCATCGCCACCACCGCCAGCGGAGCCGCGGCGGAGGCTATCCGCCGAAGCCAACGCCGCTCACGGCGCCAGTACCAAACCAGAGCTACAAAAACGGCGGCGACCGACGCAACCATGAATGGCGCCCGATACCGTGCCACGGCAAGCGCCACGGCCAACTCTCGGACGCCTTGGGCCCGGAACGGACGAATGACGTATACCGGATATACAAGAAGGCAGAAGGACGCCAAGAGGCAGGGAACGACGTACAGCAGAAACCGGCGTCCAAATGTTGTCGTTTTCATCGGAGATGTCCGCCCCAGCGCTGTTCCGGCCCTTCCGGCGACCGGTTTCAGAGACTAATTCTATGGAAATCGGTGGATTAGGGCAATAATCGCTTTCCGTTAGTATATTCCAATTATTGTAGAGACCCAGTTTTGCGGTTATTCTGTATTCAACAAGCGAGATCCCTTCTTACGTATAGGCGTTAAGGTAAGCAGGCTCCGGATTCGGAATGAGTCGGTTCGCAGACCCCGCGAGCTGGCGAACACAGCCCACCGGTGCTTACCCTAACGCCTACATTTTTTCGCAGTGCCCCACATCAAGCTGGATCGTTACGAGCAGCGTCCACACCATGTCGGCCGAAGGCGCCAAGCGGATGGCGCGCTCCGCGCATACGCTGGCGGTTAGCGGCCGGGAGTCGGACGCGAGGGTCTATCGCTGCCCATCGGGCGCGGGCGCTGGCCGACGGCTCTCCACCACCACCCGGCCTTTCTCCAACAGCGCGGCGGCTTGCGCCAGCGCGTCCATGGCTTCGACCGCTTCCGGATCGGTCATAGCAAAAACGCGGTCGCTTTCGTCCACGTCAAACGCCCAGATGTACATCTCTCTCGTCAGGTAGCGCTTGATCCAATCATGGTCGCGGGTAAACTCGGCCTCGGTGAACTGGTAGCCATGATCCAGCAGATAGTCGTGCAGTTCCTCGACCAAGTCGTTGCCCGGCATCCAGCCCTCCGGCAGCTTGGCCGGATGCGCGGCGAAGTACGCGCGTGTGAAGCCGAACAGGCCGACGCGGTCGAGCGCAGCCTCCAGCCGGTCGCTGCGCGGCGGAGCGTACTTTTCGTCCGGCGCGATGCCGTTGCCGCCGAACACCGTGCGGCCGCCATCGGTGGTGCGCCGGTCGTTGGTGTCGGGGGTCGCCCGGCCTTCGTGAAAGTAGTAATCGTACAGGCTCTCGTGCGAGTAATCGCGCTGAATGAGACGGCCGCTGGGAGTGTAGAAATGGGCCGTAGTCAAAGCCAGTGCAGTGCGGCCGGGAAGCTGAAAGATGGTTTGCACCAGGCCCTTGCCAAACGTGTTCTCGCCTAAAATCCAGGCCCGATCGTGATCCTGCAGCGCGCCGGAAACGATTTCCGCGGCCGAAGCGGAGTAGTGGTTCACCAGCACGACAATCGGATACCGCCGGCCCGGAGTAGCGTGCTCCGCCGTATAAACCCGTTCCCGGGAGGATCGCCCGCGCTGCGAGACGACGCTCTGCCCCTTCTCCAGAAAGTGGCCTGCCACGTCCACCGCTTGGTTCAGCAAACCGCCGCCATTATCGCGCAAGTCCAGAATCAAGCCCTCGATGCGGTCCTCGCCCAAACGTTTCAGGTTCTGCTCCACCTCGCGCCCGGTGTAGTCGCCGAAGCTCAGAATATGGAGGTAGGCGATGCCTGGCCTCAGCCAGAAAGCGTCGTGCACGGTCTTGCGCGTGATGTCCTCGCGCGTCAGCGTGAAGCCGATGCGCTCGTTGCTTCCGGTGGCCGCCTCGCGCTCCACCGTCACCGTCACCTGCGTGCTGCGCGGGCCCTTCAACAGGTCCACCACCTCGCCGGTGTTCATGCCGCCGACAGACTGGCCGTTGACCGCGACGATGGCGTCGCCGGGCCGCAGACCCGCCCGGTAAGCGGGCGAGCCGGGAAATGGCGCGCTCACCACCGTCTGGTCACCGCGCGTTCCCACGCTCATGCCTACGCCGCTGTAGTGCTCCGTCTGCTCTTCGCGCAACGCCTGAAAGTCCTTCGGATCGAAAAAAGTGGAATGCGGATCGAGCGTGCGCAGCATTCCCGGAATCATGCCCCGGTAGATAGCCTGATCGGCATCCGGAACCGTGGCGAAATTCTCTTCCACCAGCTCGTAGACGCGTGCGATCTGGCCCACGTTCTGGCTGCCGCCAGGATCGGCCGCGGCCGCCGCCACCAGCGGGCCGTGGAGACCGCCCGCCAACCAACAGGCCAGGATCAAAGCCGCCGGCACAAACCGCGCTCGCCGCTCAACCATCATTTGGAATCCGTCCCCCCCGCAGACCTAATATAGTCCACCTGTCGATTAGACGCACAAGTTGAGGTTTCGGCTGCGGGGATTCGCGCCAGGACGGCGCCGTGAGGGGGTGCCCTGAACAAAAAAAAGAGAGGGGAGCCGAAGCTCCCCTCTCTCAAAAACAAACTACAGGTTGAACTAGTTCTCCAATCCCTCTACGTTGGCGAATTCGCCGGGGTACGCGTTACGCAGGGTGGGATTCTCGATCACCAGTGCCAGGTAGCTTGCCATGATGTTGCGCACGCCGACATCGGTGACGGACGCGTAGCCATGAGCAAACTGGAAGTTGCAGAGGGCGATCATGTAGCCAGACCAGTCGGCGGGCACGCTCTGCGATGCCAGCGTGAGAGCCGTGGTTCCGGTCATGATGGGCACAGTGCTGCCAATTCCGCCCGCGCCCAGAGTTGTGGGAGTGGGTTCAGCGGCAACGGGTGTGACGGCTCCGGGAGGGCCTCCGTACCAATACAGCGTACAGGTGCCAGCCTGGGTGGTTGTACCAAACGGATCGGACGTGGTATTAGCAATCGAAATACCCGTGTCGAAGCCGGATTGGCCGGGGACCAGGAACGCTGTCGTCACATACGGGAACAACAGCGCCGTGGTGCAAAGGTTGATATTCAAGAAATTCGTTCCGGAGGCAGCGGCTGCAACCGCGAACCGCGGAATCGTCAGGCTATTCGAAGCTAACCCAGCGGCGCTGGCCGAGAACGGCGCAGTCGGCGTCGGAGCATAGCTCAGAGTCGCACTGATCCCCGTTGTTTGAGGAATGTTGTTCTTGAACGTAATGTACACGCCGAAGTCGTAGTTTTCGGTCGTGTTCGGAAGGGTCTGGACGACTTCCCAAACCGCCTGTGATGTTCCGGTAGAAGAGACTGGCAGCAGCCATTGGCCGCCACTGAGCCCGGTCTGGAGCGGAATTGGGCTGTCTTGACCAGCCTCGGAGCTAACCAGTTCGGCCAACTCGGGTGAAGTGGCGTCGGCGGGATTGACACCAGTGGTCGAAGGAGCACCAGCAGTGCCATCGGCGCCGATTAGGTTGAGTGCCGATACCCAGACACTCACGCCGGTCGGGATATTGCTGAAGACCGCCTTGAGGCGCGTGCCATAATCCGCCAAGCCAGCGCTGAAAGTGAGACCGCCGACAGTATCGGTGAGCGGCGCAAGAGTGGTGCTACCAGGTGTGGTGAAGTTGCTGATGAAACCGGACTCTGAGTTGTAGATCGCGCCCGGAATGTTCTGAATCGCCGATGCGCCCGCAGTCCCGGTGGCGCTGTCCGAGTTGTACAAGCCGCCTCCGTTGACGCGGGTCTTGAACGCAGTACCGAAGAGCTCGCTAAACCGCAAAACTGCGACCAGTTTGTCGGTTTGCGGTTGGCACTGGTATTCATTGTCGGTCGAAATCGCAGCGCTGTTTGCGCCATTGCGGAACGAACCGGCAAAGCTCGACTGGATGTAGCCTACCGTCACGGTCGGGTTGGTGACCGAAACCTGGACGTTGTTGACGGAGATCTGGGCCAGAACGCTCTGGAAGCCAGACCCGCCACCGGTGATGCCATTAGCGTTCACGCGCAGGTTGGTGATGCGAAGGACCCGCGAGGTACCGCTAGTGACCGGCGCCAGGATCGGCACGCCAAAAAACGTCACTTGGCTGCCACTCGTAATACCCTGGTACACGTTCGGAGCCGGGGTGGTCGAGCCAGCGGCGGTAACGATATCAATGCCTGTGCCGCCGCCATTTGAAACAGTTCCTACCCATGCCTGACACCCTGAGAACGGGGTGGTGCAAAGGCTTTGCGATTCAGCTGGGCCAACGCCCGATAGGCCGACAGCGCCCGGTTCGTCAATCATTAACAACGCTTCCGAACCGCTGCCGATCAGCCGGCTGGTGATGGTGCCTTGCAGGTTGACCACGACGTTGGCCAGCGGAACCGGCTGCCCAACAACCGGGGCGGAGCCACCGGTACAAATCAGCGTGATGTCACCGACCAGTTCCGTGTAACCTTCAGTTCGTAACTGTGGGGGTACGGCAGTGCCGGCTTGGCATATAAGGTTCGTGCCCTCGCCCGTAACGCCGCCCTGCGCGCTGGCTACCCCTGTGAATGTGAACACCAGGGCTAGCACAGACAGCGCAAGAATCCATTTGCGAAAATCTGCCATTTCCTTCTCCTTGTAAATTTACAAAATATTGAATCGGTCGAAGTACTCTTCCAACCTGAGCCTCTTGACTCCAGTTTCCAAGCCGTTCACACAACCTGGGGACTTCTCCGTGTCGGGCGGAGATTCGATTTCCGAAGGTCACCAAGCTGACCGCCGGGCCTTTGTTGAACTCTTGCCAAGTGGTACGTCTTTTGTTTTAAACGAATTATGCACTCACCAGGCACGAACGAAAAATTGCACACAAACACGGACGCGGTAAGTCTTATTAATAGCTGATTGCCCGGCCAGTGTCAAGGAAAATTCTTTCCCTTCAACACGAAAGGGCCCGCTCGCGCGATTCGATTGCGTTTCGGACAAGTTTCGCCTGATTATAACCCTGTAAGGCACCCCTCCGTCAAGGGTTTCACACCGAATCGTCCCAATTTTATCGAACCAAACGTGAGATTTTTCGCGTCCACGGCCCAAAAACCGGATTTCCGGAGGGGAAACCACTGCAATGTGTTCCCAGGCACACACCCGAGCGGCTGTTTTCGTCCTGTGAAGTACATCGGTGGAAGTCTGGCCGCCCTCTAGGCCGGCCGTTCAGTACGCCATTTCGCAGTCGCGATAGCGTTACTGTCGCGCGGCCGGCGGCCGGGCATGCCCGGCCCGGCTCGGGCGCGCACTGAAGAGCGGCCTGGAATACGTGTCCGGATCTTCGAAAGGGTATATTACGGGGACCCGTGCGCCGGTGCCGGCTGGAAACTCAATTCGCCCGTGTCGCTTAAGGCATCCACCAGGATGGACTGGCCGTCGAGGACCTTGCCTCCCACCAGCAGGCGGCCAAGCGGGGTTTCGATTTTCTTTTGGATGGCCCGCTTCAAGGGACGCGCTCCATAGGCCGGATCGTAGCCCGTCCGCACCAGGTTCAAGCGCGCGCGATCGGTGAGTTCGAGCTGGATCTGCCGGTCCGCCAGCCGCGCGCGCACGCGGCCTAACTGAATGTCGACGATCTGCTTCAAATGCTCTTCGGCCAGCGCGTGGAACACGATGATCTCATCCACGCGATTCAGAAACTCGGGGCGGAAGTGGGCGCGCATTTCCTCCAGCACGGCTTCCTTCATACGCTCATAGCCGTCGCCCGAAAAACCGCCGCGGTAGTCGAGAATGCGGTGGCTGCCGACGTTCGAGGTCATGATGACGATGGTGTTCTTGAAATCGACAGTCCGGCCCTGGCCGTCGGTGAGCCGCCCATCATCCAGGATTTGCAGCATCAGGTTGAACACATCGTGGTGCGCCTTTTCGATTTCGTCGAACAGCACCACCGCGAAGGGCCGCCGGCGCACGGCTTCGGTCAACTGCCCGCCCTCTTCGTAGCCGACGTATCCGGGCGGCGCGCCCACCAAACGCGCCACGTTGTGCTTCTCCTGATATTCCGACATGTCGATGCGCACCATGGCGCGCTCATCGTCGAAAAGGTATTCGGCCAGCGCGCGAGCCAACTCGGTTTTACCGACGCCGGTGGGTCCCAGAAAAATGAAGCTGCCAATCGGGCGCGCCGGGTCCTTCAGGCCGGAGCGCGCCCGGATCACCGCTTCCGCCACGGCGGTGACGGCTTCATCCTGGCCGATCACGCGCCGGTGCAGCTCGTCTTCGAGATGCAGCAGCTTCTCCATTTCGCCCGCCAGCAGCCTGGTCACCGGCACTCCGGTCCAGCGGCTGACTACTTCCGCGATATCTTCCTCATCTACCTCTTCTTTAATCAGCCGCGATTGCGCCTGTGGCTCGGCGAACTTGCCGGACTCCTCATTCAACTGCTTTTCGAGCGATGCTAGCGTGCCGTATTTCAGTTCCGCGGCGCGGTTGAGATCGTATTGCCGCTCCGCCTGTTCGATTTCGAGCTTGGTCTGCTCCACCCGCCCGCGCAATTGGCGCAGCCGTTCGACCGCGCCCTTCTCTCTCTGCCAGCGCGCGGTCATGGCATCGGATTCGGCTCTGAGGTCGGCCAACTCTTTTTCCAGGCGCCTCAGCCGTTCCTGAGACGCTTTGTCGGTTTCCTTGCGCAGCGCCTCGCGCTCGATTTCGAGCTGCATGATGCGGCGCCGCGTTTCGTCGAGTTCGGCCGGCATGGAATCGATCTCCGTGCGCAGCCGCGCCGCGGCTTCATCCACCAGGTCGATCGCCTTGTCCGGCAGAAAGCGGCCGGTGATGTAGCGGTTGGAGAGCACGGCGGCGGCCACCAGCGCAGCGTCTTTAATGCGCACGCCGTGGTGCACCTCGTACCGCTCCTTGAGGCCGCGCAGAATCGAGATGGTGTCCTCGACCGATGGCTGGTCCACCACCACCGGCTGGAAGCGGCGCTCCAGCGCGGCGTCTTTTTCGATATTCTTGCGATATTCGTCGAGCGTGGTGGCGCCGATGCAGTGGAGCTCGCCGCGCGCCAGCATCGGCTTGAGCAGGTTGCCCGCGTCCATCGAGCCTTCCGCCTTCCCCGCCCCCACCACCGTGTGCAGCTCGTCGATGAACAGCACCACGTCGCCCGCCGCATCCTGCACTTCCTTCAGCACCGCCTTCAGGCGCTCTTCGAATTCGCCGCGGTACTTGGCGCCGGCGATCAGCGCGCCCATATCGAGCGCCACGATGCGCCGGCCCTTCAATCCCTCCGGCACGTCGCCGCGGACGATGCGCAGCGCCAGCCCTTCCACGATGGCGGTCTTGCCCACGCCCGGCTCGCCGATCAGTACCGGGTTGTTCTTGGTGCGGCGCGACAGCACCTGGATCACGCGGCGAATTTCCTCGTCGCGGCCGATCACCGGATCGAGCTTTCCCTGCGAGGCTAGCCGCGTCAGATCGCGGCCGTACCGTTCCAGCGCTTCGTAAGTAGCCTCCGGATTCTGCGAGGTCACCCGCTGGCTTCCGCGCACTTCGCGCAGCGCCTGCATAACGCGCTCGCGCGTGAGGCCAAGCTCCTTCAGCAGCCGGCCTGCGGCGCCGCGGTCGTCGAGGGCCGCCAGCACCACGTGCTCCACCGAAATGTATTCGTCCTTCAGCTGGCGGGCTTCCTCTTCGGCGCGCTCGAGCAGCTTGGTGAGGCGCGGAGTGACGTAAGCATGGCCGGGAGGAGCGCCCGCCGGCCCGGACACCTTGGGCATCCGGTCGAGCTCGGCTTCCAGCCTGGGCCCGAGCGTTTCCGGGTTGACGTCCGCCTTTTGCAGAATCGACGCCGCCAGGCCCCCCGGCTGCTCCAGCAGCGCCGCCAGCAGGTGTTCCACGTCGATCTGCTGGTGGCCGTATCGCGCGGCCGTGCTCTCCGCCGTCCGGATGGCCTGTTGCAGTTTTTCGGTAAAGCGGTTGATGTCCATATCTAATACTAGAAATACAAGATTTTCTCGGCCACAGCGCACAGGCAGGACGTGAAATGCCGCAGCAGCGTCAATCTCAAGAGCGGGCGGACAGCGGCCAACCATGCGCCGTCCGCGGGCAGCAGATCGATTTGCGTCTGAAACCCCATCACGAGCGGAAGGAATCCGGAACGCAGAAGAAGCCGGCGGAAATCGGACTTGGAATAAAGGTTATGGTGGAAGTCGTTTCGGCCGCTCACCCGCATCCACCACTCTTCCACCGACCTTGCATTGGGCAAATAGCCGACCATCAGCCGTCCCCCCGGTTTGAGAACGCGATGAAGCTCCTTCAGCGACTCGTAGTCCATGGGAACGTGTTCCAGGACGCCGGATGCGATGACGGCATCGAACTGAGCATCCGGATAGGGGAGCTGGAAAGGATGCGCCAATTGCCGATACTCCAGTCCGGCATAGCGAAAGAAATCTTCGTACTGGTGGGGATCGACGATGTCGCATCCGTGCAGGGCAACCGCTTGCCCGAACCTGGCGCGAATCAGGCACGCATCCGGTGCGTGGTGGCATCCCCAATCGAGGATGGACGTCCGGCCCGCCAGGCACGGTTCGTAGAACCGAAACAGCCGGACCGTACCAGAGAGAAAAGCCCGCCCCGAATGCATCCGGACATACGGGTCATCGCGAACCTGGTCAAAGTACTGTTTGTACAAGCCTTGCAGAACCATCTCGAGGCTTTTTTGCATCAAGTCCGGCCTCCATTCTACACCCGAGGGCCTGCATGGAGGTCGTGTGGCACGGCTCCCGGCCGGCGGGAAAAATGCTGCGGATAATAACACTTGTTACCAACTCGAATCCGGTATATACCTTGAATAGCTTAGACGGGCCGTTTGCAGTGGCTCCGTTAGACGCTTCGTTCAAACATGCCCGAACCTCGTGGGTCAGGGTTGCTCGACGCCAACGCGGCCAAGGCCGGGTCTGAGGATCCTCGACTGGCGCTGACTGCGTCTCTCTTGCGCCGGCTCCTGCAAGCGGTGGCGGTGGTCGGTTTCTTATATTTCGCCGTAGGCGAGCTGTTCCTGTTCGCCAACAAGCGGGGCTCCCTGGTCCTCGGCGCGGCTGCGGTCATCCTGCTGCTGCTGATTCCGGAATGGCTGCGCCGGAAAGGCCGGGTGCGTGCCGCGGCGTGGACCCTGGTGCTCGGTGGAACCCTGCTGGCGGCCGTCTATGTCTTCCTCTCCGGAGGCGTTCGCAGCCCAGGTTGCCTTTTTCAAATCGTATTGATTCAGGAGGCAACGCTGCTGCTGGGGCGCCGCGGCGCACTGGCTGCCTCGCTTCCCACTTTAGCCCTGGACCTGGCTTATGTGGTAGCCGCGGCGCTTGGCCACCCCCCGCCCACCATTTTTCCCATACCGGCGCCAGTGTCTTGGTGCATCGTTCTCGGAGCTTGTGCCTTCGCCGCGCCGCCGCTCGACTATTTTCTGGGCCGCCTCGGCGGTGCGCTCGACGTGGCCCGCCGAGAGCTGGCCCGGCGCCGGGAAGTCGAAGAAGCGCTGAGCGAACGGGAGACCGCCTACCGCACGCTGTTCGAGCAGAGCCCGTTCTCCGTTGCCCTGACCGACGGGGACGGCAAGTACGTCGATGTGAATGAGAACTTCTGCCTACATGCCGGGCTTGCCCGCTCGCAGGTGATCGGCAAGACCGCTCTCGATCTCGGCCAGGTGGACCAGCAACAGTACGAAAGACTTCGCCAGGCGATCAGGCAGGGCGGCGGGTCTATCCAACAGCACGAGGCCACGTTTCAGGCGGCAGACGGCAGCCTGGCTCACGCCCTGATTTCGGCCAGAGCCATCGAGATGCGGGGCCAGCGGTACGTGCTGGCCACGGTCAATTACATCACCGAGCGAGTGCAGGCAGAAGCGGCGCTGCGCGAAAGCGAGGCCCGCTACCGGCGCATCGTGGACACCACCAACGAAGGCATCTGGTCGATGGACGAACAGGGGACCACCAACTTCGTCAACCGGCGGATGGCCGAGATGCTCGGCTACGCGCCCGAGGAGACGATCGGCCAAAGCCTGTTTTCATTTGTGTTTCCGGAAGACATCCCACTCTTCGAGCAGCGCGTGGCTGCTCTCGAGCGCGGCGAGGCTAGCGTCATCGAAAAACGCTTCCGCCACCGCGGCGGGGCCGAAGTGCTGACTCTGGCTTCGAGTACCCCCATCATGGATGAAGAGGGACAGTTCAAGGGCGCGTTCGTGATGCTGGTTGACATCACCGCGCAAAAGCGGGACCAGGCCGAGCGCGAAGAGCTCCGCCAGCAGTTGGAGCACTCGCAGAAGCTGGAATCCATCGGCCGCCTAGCCGGCGGCGTGGCCCATGACTTCAACAACCTGTTGACCGTCATCAACGGCTACAGCGACATGCTCATCAAGGACCTGCCGGAAGGCGATCCGCAGCGGCAGGCGATTGAGGAAATCCGCGACGCGGGCGAGCGCGCGGCCGCGCTCACCAAGCAGTTGCTCACCTTCGGCCGCCGCCAGATCGGCCAGCCGCGCCCACTCGAACTCAACGCCCTGATCTCCGGCGCGGAGCGCATGCTGCAGCGGCTCATCGGCGAGGATATCCTGCTCGAGACCGACCTCGATCCGACGCTCGATCTGGTCATGGCCGATCCCGGCCAGATGAACCAGGTGCTGCTCAACCTGTCGGTCAACGCGCGTGATGCCATGCCGGACGGCGGCAGGCTCTTCCTCGGCACCGCCAACACCCGCTTCGACGCTGAGAACGCGCCTCCGGGTTGCCAGCCCGGCGCCTATGTGAAGCTGACCGTGGCCGATACCGGCACCGGCATGGACGAAGAAACCATCGAGCATCTCTTCGAGCCGTTCTTCACCACCAAACCCAGCGGCCACGGAACCGGGCTCGGACTGGCCACCGTCTACGGTATCGTCGAACAAAGCCGCGGCTCGATCCGCGTGCACAGCGAACTGGGAAAGGGATGCCGCTTCGAGATTCTTCTGCCACGTACTGAGGGCCCGGCAGAACAGGTTTCCCTCTCGGCCCTCGATCTGCCCCAGCGCCAGCGGAGCCTCACCGTGCTCGTGGTGGAAGACCAGGATGCCGTTCGCCGCCTCGCCTCCCACGCTCTCCGTTCCTGCGGGTACCACGTCCTCGAAGCCGCCAGTGGCGATGAGGCGCTGCGCCTCGCCGATGCGGTCGAGGGGGGCTGCCAACTCGTCGTGACCGACGTGGTCATGCCGGGAATGTCCGGCAAGACGCTGGCGGAGAAGTTGCATGCCCGCTGGCCGGATATCAAGGTGCTCTTCATGTCCGGCTATCCCAATGAGGTGATTCTCCGGCATGGAGTGATGGACGGCGCCGTCAACTACCTGGGAAAGCCGTTCACCCCTTCCGAGCTGGCGGCAAAAGTCCGCGAAGTGGTGGGATGACGCGGTGCCGGGGGCTTCGCGCGCCGCAGCGCCGGCGGTCTCTGCCGCCGGTGTTTTTCGGTAACGGTCTGGCGGCGTGTCCCGAACAGGGGCCGTGGTCAAGCCCGCACAAGATGCAAGAGACCGGCGGCAAAGACAGCCGGCGCTACCGGGCACTGTACTAACCTGTAATTTGATCTCCTACCGTCCTCTGTTCACCGCCGGCGCCGGGACTCTCGAACCCTGGTGGTTCCGCTGGCGTCCCACCGTCCGCTACTTGATGCAGACGGAGGCGCACGTCTATGCGCTGGCAATTTCGGCCTGCGTGCTGCTGACGTTCTTCCCCTTCATGACCGTCATGCTCTCTTTGTTCCGCGACGTGCTGCATTGGCCGGCCGCCATCAACGCGATCTACCTTGCCATTCGCGACGTTTTTCCGGGCAAAGCGGGCGACATAGTCGTGCTGAACCTGCAGTCCTGGGAGGTGCCGCCCGCCAGGGTCACTTCCGTTTTTCTCCTGCTGCTCACCTCGAACGGCATTTTTGAACCTCTCGAAGTGGCGCTCAACCGCGCTTGGGGTGTCACCTCAAACCGCAGCTACTGGAAGAATCAGCTTGTCAGTCTCGGCATGGTCTTCGCTTGCGGCGCGCTTGTGCTAATGTCGCTGGCCTTCACCGCCTACAACCGCGAGTGGGTCGCGTCCCTGGCCGGCAAGGGCGCGCTGGCTTCCTGGTTGACCTTGCTGCTGTTCAAGCTCGCCGCCGTACCGGTCTCCATCCTCATGCTCTTTCTGATTTATTGGTTGCTCCCCAATTGCAAGGTGGATCCCGTGCAGGTAGCGCCAGTGGCGATATGGGTGGGCCTGGCTTTGGAATTGCTCAAGTACCTGAACCTCCTGATCCGCCCCTTGCTGGTGGAAAAACTGGAACGCGAATTTCACATGTTTCAATATTCCGTGACCCTCCTGCTCGGTAGCTTCGTGGCAGCCCTGATCGTGCTGGCTGGCGCCGAATTCGCCGCGCGCCGCGGCCGCGACGCTTGTGCTGTGGAAGGGCCGTAGGAGCTTGGGCATGCCCGGCCCGGCAGCCGTCAAAACGATTGCACCCACGGCGCTTCGTCCGGCCCGTTCCAATCCGCAAATGTGCGTCAAATCACCCAGTCCAACTGACGCTTTAGGGCCATGCCTCGCCCCCCGCCTGCGCGATCCTAGACTCTTGCCTTAATTAATCCACAAAAACGTATTCCGCGTCCACATTCCCATAGCCAGCTAAAGTACTCTATCGGCTGGACATAGCTCTACCGGAACCTGGCGTCGCCCCGATTTCGGGAGATTCATCGCGGCTCGAACCGGTTTGACGGCGCGCGGCCATTCGCGTTTCAAAGACATTACGCCGATTGTTATATTTGGTAATACGCGTGCGGAGAAAGGCCTCACCACGCAGTGTTGGAAC
>OBLW0100002022.1_pt1 | contig 16622 bp, 13 predicted proteins | sample 1520161 | NCBI WGS metagenome assembly OBLW01 (sample SAMEA3539309, study PRJEB22396) | soil metagenome | biome: tundra; feature: field; material: soil | place: USA | collected 2010-05 | depth 0.15 m | reverse complement strand
TCGGAAGTTATGACCTCGGCAGGCACGCCGCTACGCCGCTCGGCGCGACCTGGCTGGTACGGTAGCGGCCCTCCGACGAGGGCAAGAACAGGCCCCTCGGTCTTGGCTTCCTGGACAGCTCCGTCAGCTAGCGCCAGCCACTCCCGTGGCCTGGCATCTGATGAGGACTGGGCTGGTACGTGCCGTCTGAAGCGCACCCTGGCTCCGGGGATTTTGTCACTCGCCCGGCTGTCCATGTCATTCAGAATATCCGCCGAGCGGGAGAGGGGTGATTCTCGCGGCCTGTGGCCAGTGGTTCCTGATGCCTTGTAATCCAGGTTCTCCAGCGTGACGATCCGCAGCCTTCAGTGCTTGCGACTAATGATCATCATGGTGAGCCCGACGGCGAGGCCGACTGTGCCGGCCTGATCCGAGAACATTATCTGAGCTGCCAGTCCAGGGCCATCGCCACGCCCGATCGCCCAGATCTGAGCTCACCGGATGGATGTCGTCACGCGCCAGCGGTGGCTCGTCTCCTGTAGGCCGTTGCGGGGGGTCGCGGATAGGCCTTGCGGCATATGTGGCCGCTGAGGTTGTGGCCGCACGGCCGATGCCTCACCAGGCGGTCGGCTCCTAGCGTTGGCCATGTCGGAGTTACCGGCGTTAACGAGGGAGAGGCTCACACGATGATCGAGATAGAGAACCTCAGTAAGCGATACGGAGAGAAACTGGCCGTCGATGGCCTGGATTTCGTTGTTCAGCCTGGCATGGTGACCGGTTTTCTCGGCCCGAACGGGGCTGGTAAGTCCACCACGATGCGGATGATCGCCGGGCTGGACGAGCCCACCGCAGGCCGGGTCCGGGTGAACGGCCGGGATTACCGCGCCGCTTCGGCCCCGATGGCCGAGCTGGGGATCCTGCTGGAGGCTAAGGCGGTGCACACCGGCCGGTCGGCCCGCAACCACTTGCTGGCGCTGGCCCAGACCAACGGTGTCAGCCGGCGCCGGGTCGATGAGGTGATCGACATGGTCGGCCTGCGGGATGTGGCCGGCAAGAGGGTTGGCGGGTTCTCCCTGGGGATGGGCCAGCGGCTGGGCATCGCCGCGGCGTTGCTGGGCGATCCCCGCGTCGTGGTCCTCGATGAGCCGGTCAACGGGCTGGATCCGGAAGGGGTGCTCTGGGTCCGGCATCTGCTCAAGGCCATCGCCGCCGAAGGCCGCACGGTGTTCGTGTCGTCGCATCTGATGAGTGAGATGGCCATGACCGCGACGCGGCTGGTCGTTATCGGCCGCGGCCGACTGATCGCGGACACCACTGTCGAGGAGTTCGTGGCGCGCGCCGGGGGCGGCGCCGTCACCGTGCGCACGCCGCAGGCGGCCCAGCTCCGGGAACTGCTGCTCGGCCCGGACATCACCGTGACCAGCGATCAGTCCAGCGTCTTGCGCGTGCAGGGCCTGAGTGCTGAGCAGATCGGCACGGCCGCCTGGCAGGCCCACCTGCCGATCTTCGAACTGACAGCCGAGCACGCTTCGCTGGAGGATGCTTTCATGCAGCTCACCGACGACTCTGTTGACTTCCGTTCCCGCGACGCCGCGGAGACGGCGGTGGCCCGATGAGCGCCGCCGTCCTGACCCCGGCCGCGCCCACCGCTGCCGCCCAGGCGCCTGCGCTGAAGGTGACCCAGGGCCGGGTGCTGCACTCGGAGTGGACGAAGTTCCGCTCGCTGCGGTCCACCCTCTACACCCTGCTGGTCGCCGTGGTCCTGATGATCGGCATCGCCGCGGTGTTCTCGGCGGTGATCGCCAGCCAGTACCACACCTTCAGCGCATCTGACCGGGCCGCCTTCAACCCCATCAGTGCCAGCCTGAATGGCGTTACCTTCGCCCAGGTCGCCTTCGGGGTGCTGGGTGTGCTCATGATGAGCGGTGAGTACAGCACCGGCATGATCCGCTCCTCGCTCACCTCCGTTCCCCGCCGCCTGCCGGTCTTGTGGGGCAAGCTGGCCGTCTTCTCGGGCGCGATCTTCTCGATCTCGCTCATCGCCAGCTTCATCTCCTTCTTCCTCGGGCAGGCGCTGCTGAGCAGCCACCACCTCAACGTGGCCATCACCGCTCCCGGCGCCCTGCGGTCAGTCATCGGCGCCGCCCTGTACATCACCGTGGCAGGCATGATCGGCGTCGCCCTGGGCGCGCTGTTCCGCAACACCGCGGCGGGGATCTCCACCTTTGCCGGAGTGTTCTTCGTCATCCCGCCGCTGACCAACCTGCTGCCCGCCTCGATCAGCAGCCACCTGACCCAGTACCTGCCCTCCAACGCCGGCGGTGTCCTCTACGGCGGGACGAGGGACCTGCACAACGCGCTGTCGCCGTGGACGGGATTCGCACTTCTGTGCGGGTACGCCGTGATCCTCCTCGCCGCGGCCGCGTGGCGGCTGCGGCGCGCCGACGCCTGATCAAGGGAACAATGCCAGCATGAGGATGCTCCGGCCGGCCGGATACCCAGCGAGCCGCTCTGCGGGCCGCTGGGTATCCGACGTGCTGGTCACCCTGGTGGCCGCGGTATCGGCGTTCGGGTCCTCGGTCCACGACAACCCTCATCCGCAGCGGGCGGCGGTCGTCGTGCTGGCCGTGGCGGCCGTACCGCTCCTGGTCCGCCGGATCTGGCCCATCCCGGTGTTCGCCGTGGCGCTGGCCCTGAACGCCGGGGCCGGGCTATGGGGTCACGTCCACGCGGTCAATGGCCTGGCTCTGCTCATCGCCCTGTACACCGTGGCCGCGATCCGGCCGCGCCGGGACGCCCTGGTGTGCGCTGGCCTGCTCGAGCTGACCGTGGTCGCCGGGCTGCTCCTGTTCGCGGGCGGCGGCTGGTGGTATGACTCGATCTTCGTCTCCGGCATGGTCGCCGCCGCCCTCGGGCTCGGCCTGTATTCCGCCACCCGCCGCGCCTACCTCGCCGAACTGCACGACCGCGCGGAACGGCTGGAACGCGAGCGGGACCAGCAGGGCGCACTGGCCGCGGCGGCTGAACGCGCCCGGATCGCCCGCGAGATGCACGACATCGTCGCCCACCACCTCACCGTCATGATCACCCTGAGCGACGCAGCGATCGCCGCGTCGGCCGCCTCGCCCGAGCGGGCCGCCGAGGTCATGCGCAGCGTGTCGGCCACCGGGCGGCGTGCGCTCGCCGATACGCGCCGGCTCCTCGGCGTTCTGCATCAGCGCCCCGGCCAGGACGCTGGCGAGGCTCTTGCGCCGGTGCCTGATCTCACCCAGCTCGACATTCTCATCGAGCAGGTCCGGTCCGCGGGACTGGACACCACGCTGGAGATCCACGGGGAAGCGCCGGACCTGCCGGCCGGGGTTCAGCTCACGGTGTACCGGCTCGTGCAGGAGGCCCTGACCAACACCCTCAAGCATGGCGGGTCAGGTGCCCGCGCCTCAGTGCGCCTGCGCTTCCTGCCCGGCGAACTGCGGGTCGACGTCGACGATGACGGTGCGGGCGTCACCGCCCCGGCACCCGCCAGCATCGGAAGCGGCCTGGTCGGCATGCAGGAACGAGTCCACGCCTACGGCGGCGACGTGCAGACCGGTCCCCGGCAGCCCGGGGGCTGGAGAGTCTCCGCACGGCTGCACCTGGACGGCGGCGACGCCCCATGATCCGGGTACTGCTCGTCGACGATCAATCCTTGCTCCGCATGGGGTTCCGGATGATCCTGGAGGCCGAACCCGATATTGAGGTCGTCGGTGAGGCCGCGAACGGAACGTCCGGAGTCAGCATGGCATCAGCCCTGCACCCGGACGTCGTGCTCATGGATGTCCGGATGCCGGGCATGGACGGGATCCAGGCGACGGCCACGATCGTCGCCGCCGGCCCGGCCAGCAAGGTCCTCATCCTCACCACCTTCGATCTGGACCAGTACGTCTTCGCCGGACTCAAGGCGGGCGCCAGCGGATTCCTCCTCAAAGACGCGCCACCTGCTGATCTGCTCACCGCCATCCGCACCGTCGCCGGCGGCGACTCGGTGCTCGCACCCACAGCGACGCGGCGGCTCATCGACCAGTTCGTCCCCCTCCTGCCCGATCCGGACCGGCAACACGACCGGGACGCCCTGCTCAGCAAGCTCACCGGCCGAGAACGAACCGTCTTCGCCCAGCTGGCCGCCGGGCGATCCAACCGCGAGATCGCCACCGACCTGCATCTGTCCGAAGGGACCGTAAAGATCCACGTCGGACGGATACTGGCCAAACTCGGCCTCCGCGACCGTGTCCAGGCCGTCGTGCTGGCCTACGAGTCCGGCCTCATCACACCGCGCAGCTGACCCGTGATCGGATCAACGGAACGCCCACGACCACTGCTGGTTGGCCTGCCCGTTGCAGGTCCAGATGTCGATCTGGGTGCCGTTCGAGGTCCCGGCGCCCGATACGTCCAGGCATAGCCCGGACTGCTGGCCGACGATCGTCCCGTTCGACTCCACGGTCCACTTCTGGTTCGCGCCGCCGTTGCACGGCCACAGCTGGACCTTCGTGCCCGGCGCGGTCCCGTTGTTGTTCGCGTCGAGGCACTCGGTGGCGCCCATGGTGCGCAGTTCCCCGGCGGAGGTCGCAGAGAACTCCTGGTTGACACCGCCGTTGCAGGTCCAGATCTGCTCTGCGGTCCCCGGGAAGTAGACGTATGGTCCCGGGGTGCTGCCGCCAGCGGTGTCCAGGCACTTGCCCGACTGGGTGCTGACCAGCTCGCCCGTCCCGCCGGTGCCAGAGACGGGCGTCGCCGAGATCAGGCTGACCCCACCGGCCGCCACGGTCGCGGTGTAGGTGCCGGTCACGGTGCCGAGCGATTGACCGGCCCACAGGTCGGTGACGTTCGCCGATCCGCTGAGCCCAAGCTGGGCCAGCGAGACGCTGAAACTATGGCTCGCCGAGCTGTCGGTGTTGAACACGCCGATGTCCCAGGCGCCGTTACTCTGCCGCTTATCGAAGACCTGCTCGTTGCCGCTGCTGATCACCCGGTCACCGGGAATGCCGTCCTGGTCGACCCCGATCACCGCGTTGTTCTCCAGCATGGCCAGGTCCGTGGCGTCCAGGTGAGTCAGATCAGTACCGAGGATCAGCGGGGCGCTGGCGAGCGACCACAGCGACATCATCGTCTGCCGCTCCGGCACGGTAAGACCGTCGTTGCTCCCGTTACCGACCTCAAGCGAGTCATAGTCATTCCAGCCGCCGGGACCGCCGTAGGGCTGCCAGCTTGCCGCGGAGGCGAACCGGCTGAAGACATTGGCCCAGTCGGTGAGGGGGTAACTGCTGCCGCCCGTCTCGCAGCCGTAGCACTCGATGTCGCCGGTGGTGCGCCAGCCGTTAGCCAGCGACGACCAGGTGGTCGCATCAGAGATGGCCAGGGCGTTGGAGAGCTCCAAATGGATCGGGCGGCCAGTCTGCCGCAGCGCCGCCGACCAGGCCTGGACATCGGGGATGTCCCATGACCCGACACCGTCGATCTTGAGGTAGTCCACCCCCCACGAAGCGAACTCGCTGGCCCAGGAATTGATGTAGGCCTGGGCGCCTGGCGCGCTGTAGTTGATCCCGTCCATGTGCCCGCAGTCGTAGTTGGTCTCGGTCACCGACGGCTCCGCGATCTGGTCGGCGGTGTCGGATGTCCCCAGGATCGGCGTGTTCGCCAGCACGGCATTCTCCGGGATCCCGGGGGTGACATAGATCCCGAACTTGAGGCCATCGGCGTGCACATGGCTGGCGACCGCCGCGATCCCGGCGGGGAACTCGGTGGGGTTGGCGATCCACCGGCCGTTCGCGTCGACCTCCGGGCCGTTGGCGTTGCACGCCTCCCAGCGGTAGTCGAGGTTGATGTAGCTGTAACCGTGCGAGCTGAGCCCGCTGCTTTTCATGGCGTCGGCCTGGGCCTCCATGCCGGCGGCGGTCGGGTCGTTCCGCAGGAAGCTATAGCCGCTCCAGCCCATCGGGGGGGCAGCGACGGCCAGCCCGTTGTTCTCGGCGATCGCCGGTCGAGCCGCCGCGGTGGCGGCCAGCGCTGTGCCCGCCGTGATGGCGAGCCCGGCAGCCAGCGCTGCCCGTAACCGTCGTGGCATCGGTCCTCCAGCGGGTTCCCCCCGACGCTGAACCCGATTGTTGAATATGTCAATACCTGTGCGAATGGTGTTCGGATCCGTTGAACCCGTGTTGGTCTTGCCGGGCGGCCGCCTTTGTAAGATCAACGTGACCACCGGCGGCCCGGTCATCAACTCCGCATGTGGCCCGCACTCAATGCCGAGGAGCCCCCATGATCTTCATCGTCGTCAAGTGGACCATCCGGCCTGAGCGGAGCGATGAGTGGCTCACCCTCGTGGACGACTTCACCCAGGCCACCCGCGGCGAGCCGGGCAACATCTTCTTCGAGTGGTCCAAGAGCGTCGACAACCCGCACCAGTTCGTCCTGGTCGAGGCGTTCGGTGACGACGCGGCCGGGGCCCACGTGAACTCCGGCCACTTCAAGGCGGCCATGGCCTGGATGCCCGACGTGGTCGCGGAGACACCCGAGATCATCAACGTGCAGGCGCCGGGGGACAACTGGTCGAGGATGGCGGAAGTCACCCCGTCCCAGGCCTGACCGGAAGTCCCGGCTGCCTAGGCGCCCGTGACGCCGTCGATTCGCTCGCGGAGGATGTCGGCGTGGCCGTTGTGGCGGGCGTACTCCTCGATCATGTGCACGTAGGCCCAGCGCAGGTCGAAAGTGCGGGTAGTGCTGCCACGGCGCGCCAGGAGCGTCTCATCCAGTGATCGCCCGGCCGTCGCCTGCCTGGCCAGTTCACACTCGGCCACGAAGGTGGCGAAGTCCGCCTCCGCGCCGCTGCTCTCGGCCAGGTCAAATTCCCCGTCCGGGAACTCGTCGCTGCAGTACAGGCAAGGCAGCTGGGACTGGCCGGCGAAGCGCCGCCGGAACCACGAGCGTTCTACCTCGGCCATGTGCCGGACCAGCCCCAGCAGGGACAGCGACGACGGGGCGGCCGCACGCTCCGCGAGCTGATCACCGGCGAGCCCCTGGCATTTCCACAGCAGCGTCGCGCGGTGGTAGTCCAGCCAGCCTTCCAGCGACTCACGCTCACCGGCGACCTCGGGCGGGTCTGTGCGCGGAACTTCCGGCGCGGTCCATGCCACCGGGACATGGTGCCTGCCCGGCGGCACGCGCACAACTCTTTTTCTGGAAACCAAAACCCGAAAGTAACGCAACGAACACCAAACGTTGATCTTCGCTGGGCAGGTTCCGTGCCATGGCCGTGCCCGTGGCGGCCAGGCCTGTTTGAGGGAACACTGGCAGTTGAGGGAACACTGGGTGGGGAGCTGGGAGTTTCCGGCTGATCGATCGACCGGGCGTTGAGCCGCCCAGGAAGGAGCGGGCGGTGCCAGTGGATGAGCGCGCCGGCCAGCCGGCCCGGCAGGCCGACCTCGTGGATGTGGCTGGGCTGGTCACCGCCTACTACGCGGAGCACCCCGACCCGTCCATCCCGCAGCAGCGGGTCGCGTTCGGCACGTCAGGGCATCGCGGCTCGGCGCTCAAGCTTGCGTTCAACGACGACCACATCGCCGCCACGACGCAGGCGATCTGCGAGTACCGCGCGCAGGCCGGCGCGTGCGGCCCGCTCTACCTGGGCCGCGACACCCATGCGCTCTCCGAGCCCGCCTTCGTCACCGCTCTCGAGGTGCTCGCCGCCAACGACGTGCAGGTTCTGGTGGACAGCCGGGCCGGCTACACCCCGACCCCGGCGGTGTCCCGCGCCATCCTCGCGCACAACGAGGCGCGAACCGAGGGCCTCGCGGACGGGATCGTGGTCACCCCGTCGCACAATCCGCCAGAAGACGGTGGCTTCAAGTACAACCCGCCCGACGGCGGCCCAGCCGGGGCGCAGATCACCAGGGTGATCCAGGACCGGGCCAACGAGTTGCTCAGCGGCGGCCTGCGGGAGGTGCGCCGGGTCAGCTACGCGCGGGCCCGGTCGGCGGACACCACTGGCGGCTTCGACTTCCTTGGCCAGTACCTGGCCGGGCTGCCCACAGTCGTGGATCTCGACGCGGTGCGCAGCGCCGGGGTGCGGATCGGCGCCGATCCGCTGGGCGGCGCCAGCGTGGCCTACTGGGGCGAGATCGCCGACCGCTTCGGGCTCGACCTGACCGTGGTCAACCCGGTGGTCGACGCCACCTTCCGGTTCATGACCCTGGACTGGGACGGCCGGATCCGGATGGACTGCTCGTCGAGGTACGCGATGGCCTCGCTGATCGCCCGCCGGGCCGAGTTCGCCATCGCGACCGGCAACGACACCGACTCCGACCGGCACGGCATCGTCACGCCGGACGCGGGCCTGCTCGATCCCAACCATTACCTCGCGGCCGCGATCGACTACCTGTACCGGCACCGCACGGACTGGCCGGCCGGGGCCGCCGTCGGCAAGACCATGGTCAGCTCCTCCGTCATCGACCGGGTGGCCGATGCGGCAGGCCGCCGGCTGACCGAGGTGCCGGTCGGGTTCAAGTGGTTCGTGCCCGGGCTGCTCGACGGGACCATCGCGTTCGGCGGCGAGGAAAGCGCCGGGGCTTCGTTCCTCCGCCGCGACGGCCGCGTCTGGACCACCGACAAGGACGGCATCATCCTGGCCCTGCTCGCTTCCGAGATCACCGCGGTGACCGGCCAAACCCCCAGCGAGCACTACCGCGAACTCGCCGCCCGCCTCGGCGACCCGGCCTACGCCCGCATCGACGCTCCGGCCACCCGGGAGCAGAAGGCCGTCCTCGGCAGGCTGTCCCCCGATCAGGTCGACGTGGCTGAACTTGACGGCGAGCCGGTGCTCGACCGCCTCACCACCGCGCCGGGCAACGGCGAGCCGCTTGGCGGGCTGAAGGTGATCACCAAATCGGGCTGGTTCGCGGCCAGGCCGTCGGGTACCGAGGACGTCTACAAGCTCTATGCCGAGTCGTTCCGAGGCGCCGATCATCTCGCTCGCATCCAGGAGGAGGCACAGCAGATCCTCGACAGCGTGCTCAATGACAATGTCGTCAAGGAGGCGTGAGATGGCCGAGCCACGAATACTCGGGATCGTGCTGGCGGGTGGCGCGGGCAAGCGGCTGGCCCCGCTGACCGCCGACCGGGCCAAGCCCGCCGTCCCGTTCGCCGGCCTCTACCGGCTGGTGGACTTCGCCCTGTCCAACCTGGTCAACGCCGGCATCCTGCGGGTTTGCGTGCTCACCCAGTACAAGAGCCACAGCCTGGACCGGCACATCACCACCACCTGGCGGATGAGCGACCTGCTCGGCAACTACGTCACACCGGTGCCCGCCCAGCAGCGGCTGGGCCCGCACTGGTTCACCGGCTCGGCCGACGCCATCTACCAGTCGCTGAACCTCATCTACGACGAGCGGCCCGACCTGGTGATCGTGTTCGGCGCCGATCACGTCTACCGGATGGACCCCCGCCAGATGATCAGCCAGCACCTGGAGCGCGGGGCAGGCGTCACGGTGGCCGCCATTCCCGTGCCGCGGCTCGAAGCCACCGCGTTCGGGGTGATCCAGACCGGCGCTGACGGGCGGTCGATCGAGGCGTTCCTGGAGAAGCCCGCTGACCCGCCCGGGCGGCCCGGCCACCCGGACGAGGCGTACGCGTCGATGGGCAACTACCTGTTCACCGCCGACGTGCTCGTCGAGACCCTGCGCAAGGACGCGGCCAACCGGGCGAGCCGCCATGACATGGGCGGCGACATCGTCCCGATGCTGGTCGGCGAGCGCAACGCGGACGTCTACGACTTCCTGACCAACGAGGTCCCGGGCGCGAACGAGCGCGACGCCGGCTACTGGCGCGACGTCGGCACGCTCGACTCCTACTTCGACGCGCACATGGACCTGTGCGCCGTCCTGCCGGTGTTCAACCTCTACAACGACAAGTGGCCCATCCTGACCCGGGTGGCGTCGCAGCCGCCGGCCAAGTTCGTGCACGACTCGGGCAACCGCGTCGGCCGGGCGATCGACAGCCTGGTCAGCAACGGGGTCATCGTCTCGGGTGGCCTCGTGCGCGAGGCCGTGCTCTCCCCCGGGGTCCGGGTGAACAGCTGGGCGCGGGTGGAACGCGCTGTGATTCTGAACAACACCATCATTGGCCGCCACGCGGTGATCGAGAACGCCATCCTCGACAAGAACGTCGTCGTCCCTGAGGGCGTGGTCATCGGCGTCGACAAGGAGCATGACCGGGAGCGCGGTTTCGTCGTGTCCGACGAAGGGATCACTGTGGTGGGCAAGAGCCAGGTGGTGACCGCGTGACCGTGGTGACTGGCACTGAACGCAGGCTGCGGGTCGCGCTGCTGACCCGCGAGTACCCGCCTGAGGTGTACGGCGGCGCTGGAGTGCATGTCACCTACCTGGCCAGGGAACTCAGCGGCCTCGTCGACCTGACCGTGCACTGCCAGGGCGCGGACCGGGCTGGCGCTGTCGCGCACCGGCCCTGGGAACTGCTCCACGGGGCGAACCAGGCCCTGCAGACGATCTCCACCGATCTGTCGATGACCGCGGCTGCCGGCTCCGCCGACCTGGTCCACTCGCACACCTGGTACGCCAACCTCGCGGGCCACCTGGCGGCCCTGCTGTACGGCGTGCCGCACATCGTCACCGCGCATTCGCTTGAGCCGCTCCGCCCGTGGAAGGCCGAGCAACTAGGCGGCGGGTACGCCCTCTCCTCCTGGTGCGAGAAGGTCGCCGTCGAGTCCGCGGCAGCTGTGATAGCCGTGTCCGAGGGCATGCGCGCCGACGTGCTCGCCGCCTACCCGGCGGTGCCGCCGGAACGCGTCCGGGTCATCCGGAACGGCATCGACACCATCGAGTACGCCGCCGATCCCGGGACCGACGTGCTCCAGCGCTACGGCGTCGAGCCGGCCCGGCCGACCGTGGTCTTCGTGGGCCGGATCACCCGGCAGAAGGGCCTGCCGGTGCTGCTGCGCGCGGCGAGCGCCCTCGACCCGGGGGCCCAGCTCGTGATCTGCGCGGGCCAGCCGGACACCCCGGAGCTGGCCGCCGAGGTGACCGCGCTGGTCGAGCACCTGCGGGAGACCAGGTCCGGCGTGGTCTGGCTGTCCGGCATGCTCGCCAAGCGCGAGGTCATCCAGTTGCTGTCGCACGCCACGGCGTTTGCCTGCCCATCACTGTACGAACCGTTGGGGATCGTGAACCTGGAGGCGATGGCGTGCGGCACGGCCGTGGTGGCCTCCCGCGTCGGAGGCATCCCTGAGGTGGTCGACGACGGCGGGACCGGGCTGCTCGTGCCGCCGGATGATCCGGCCGCCCTGGCCGACGGCCTCAACGCGCTCCTGGGCGACCCGGATCGTGCCGCCTGGATGGGCCAGCAAGGGCGTAAGCGGGCGATCGCCGAATTCGGCTGGCCGGCCATCGCGGCCCAGACGGCGTCGCTGTACGCCGAGCTGGCCCGCTAAGAGCGGCTGGCCTTCTCGGGCCAGGCAGGGAGTGCCGCGGCGGTGCGACCCGGTTGGCGCGGACGCCTCACGGCGCTGCCGTCTGCCGCTGCCCGGCGAGCGCCGATTTTATGATCACTCCGTACGGGCTCGTGGGCGCGCCAGCAAAGTCCTTGACCAGCGACCAGCAGTCTCCCCAGGGATTCCAGCTCCACGCCATCCAGCTCACCTTGTTCTTGCTCGCCCAGCTCAGCAGCGTCGAGTCGAAAGGGGTGCTGCCGATGTCCGCAGGCGGGCAGTAGTTATCGAGCGCCCGGGTATAGGGCGTGGTGAGGTTCGGGCCCAGTTCGCCAATAAGCATGGGGACGCGGGCGGCCACCATTTTCATGGCGCCGTTGTAACAGCGCAGGCGGGAGCAGCCGTTGAACGAGTACACATGGACCGACGCGATGAGATTTCCGGTCGGGTCGCTGGGCCGGTACTTCAGCCACTGGTCGACGGCCTCGCCGTACTGAATACCCTCCGCGATGACGATGTTGCGGGCGCCGGCGCCGCGGACCGCGCTCACGAGCTGCTGCATCCCGGCGGCTCGGTAGTCCTCGCCGCCGTTCTGCGAGGTCTGGGCGCACCCGCCGTTCCGCCAGCACGACCAGGCCGCGGCCGTATCCGCGTCGTTGCCCGGCCACGGCTCGTTGAACAGGTCGAACACCACCGAGTTGTTTCGCCTGAACGCGGTGGCCGCCGACCGCCAGAAGGCCACGCTGTTGCTGTCGGGCATCGCCTCTTGTTTCGCCGACATCTCGGTGCCCGGGGCGGTGCCGGCCAGATCCAGGATCACCGCGAAGCCGTACGCATTCAGCAGCGACACGTACCGCTCGATGGCACGCTGGTAGTTGGCGCCCGCGTAGGCAGGCTTGATGCCTGGCCGCCCCAGCCAGCACTGCTCATTGACCGCCACCCGGACTGCATTCGCACCGGCCCAGGTAGCCATCGCCGCGACGACGGCCCGGGTCATGGTTGTCTGCGGGGTGTCGAAAATCCCCCAGCCTTCCTCGCAGGCGTACTCGGCGCCCGAGTTGTTGAATCCGATCAGCCGGACAGCTTTCCCGCTCGCGTTGACGATCTGGTTGCCGGACACGTGCAATCCCTGAACCGGCGCGGTGACGGCGCTACCCCCGGTATTCCGGGCCGGCGAGGCTCCGGCCAGCACAGGCACCAGAATGGCCCCGGCCGCCAGCAGCAGGACACCCAGCACCTTCGCATGGGCATGCCATGCATGAATCCGCAACAGCTTCTCCTCCTGCTGACCGGATAAAGCAGTCCCGGGCGCCAGAACTGAATCCGAGCCTGGTGGCGGCTATCGTTCTCGGCCATGGCCGACGGTCCGATCACAAGGTGAGCGCCCGCTCCTCAGCGAGCAATTCGTGGTCTACCCAATGGGCATCACTTTTCAGAGCCCTATGCGATCTGTCCGCCAGCACCCGGTGCTTCCAGCCACTGTGCGAGGTCGTTTCCTGGCCCTCGGCGTCGTCAGCGCTTATCGGCACGAGCCGCCCGGCGGCGGAAGACGCCGGCGATTTCCATCCAGACCCGAAGTCGCGGCGCGGCCGGGTATTCCTGAATGAGCGCGGCGAGCCGGTGATCACGCCGACGATGGTCCCCGATCCCGCCCCCCTGATTTCACCCACGGCCGCCCTGACGGCGGCGCGACGGGTGCGGCGGACGTTAGCCACGACCAGCACCACGTTGCTCACCCGCGTCAGCGCGATCGGGTCAGAAACGGTCAGGGCCGGTCCACTGTCGACAACCACGACATCCGCCGCGGCCGTCATGCCCGCGAAAGCGCGAGTCAGCCGGCCAACCTCAAACATTTCCGCCGACCGGTCCGAGGCGGTTCCGACGGTCACCAGGCCCAGGCCGGGCAGGTCGGTCGGCACGATCACCTCATTGAGCGACGCCCCGCCGGCCAGCAGATCAATCAACCCGCGCCGTTCGCTGGTATGGAACACCTCGCTCAGCGACGGATGCCGCAGGTCCGCGTCCACCAGCAGGACGTTGGCACCGGCGTGCGCCAGCGCGGCGGCCAGGTTGCTCGCGACACACGTGCGGCCCTCGCCAGCCTGCGCGCCGGTGACGAGCACGACCTTGCCCTGGGAATCTGTCGCGGCGATCAGCGAATCGAGTCGCACCCGGAGATGGCGGTAGGCTTCCGCCGCCCGGGAATGCGGGGCGCTGCGGAAGACCGACGCCGGACCCGCCGAACGGCGAACCCGCGGGACAGCGGTGAGGACCGGGGCATCCAGGCACCCCTCGAGGTCGTCGCGGTCCCGGACCCGGTCGTCGAAACGATCGCGCACGAACGCGGTCCCGACGCCCAGCGCCAGCCCGAGAACCGCGCCGAGGGACAGGACGACCATCTTGCTCGTCCCGGCGGGCGTGCTGGGCAGCAGCGCAGGTGTGACGACCGTGACGCTGAACGAGTCATGCGCCCGGACCGACGTGGAACTCGCCGCGTCATTGCGGAAATTGGCGTAGGCCTGGGAAACGGCCGCCGCGCACCGCTGAGCCACCGCAGGCTCAGCCATCGTGCAGGCGATCGCCAGCAGGTTGGTGCTCGCCGGTGAGGAGACGGCCAGCTGCGTCGCCAAGCCGTCGGAGGTCATGCCCAGCGATCGCGCGGCGCTGTCCAGGACGCTCCCGGATGTCGCGATCGCCTTCTCGTTCGCGAGGTTCGGCGTCACTGGCACCGTGTTTGCGAAGACCCGCGCCTCCACGTCGACCACGGCGGTCGAGGTGTATTGCGTCGTCCCACCCGAGCCGACCAGCCAAGCTCCCGCGATGCAGGCCATTGTCGCCAGCACCACCCACACGCCACGTTTACGCAATAGCTTCATCGGTGTCTTTCCACCATTCCGGTCCCGGTCACGCTAATGACCTCCCTTTCCCGCTTTTTCCTCTTATGCCCGCCCGCTGTTCCGCCGCGATGCGCGCCGGCTGGACCGAGTAGCTCCACTAGTGCCGAAACGTACGGCCCGGCTTGATGGTCCCACGCGATAAACTCTTTCACGCGATTCTGGCCTATCCGTCCCATCTGGTCACGACTGGCCTCGTCGTCAAGCAGCTCATCGATCAGCCGGGCCATCGCGGTGATATTTCCCTTAGGGGCATATCGGGCCGCCTCGCCCGCCAGGCGGACGTTCTCTTCGGCCGCAAACGCCACGACCGGCAGACCAGCCGCCAGATACTCCATCACCTTGACGGGAGACACGTACTCCTCCGTGTTGGGCTCGAGCCCGAGATCGGCGGTTGACAGGTAGTCGAAGACGAGGTCTTCCTGCGCCCAGCCGGGAAAGCTCACCCAGTCCCCGATGCCGAGCTCAAGGACCAGCTGGCGGGCCGCGGGCAGAGCCTCGCCCGCGCCGACGAAGGCGAACGCGCAGTCGGTCCGTTTCCTGACGTGCACCAGATGATCGACCGCCCTCAGGGCCAGGTCGACCCGGTCCTGCGGGCCGATCAAGCCCACCCAGCAGCAGAGCCGGCGCCGTCCTTGCCTCAGCTCGGGCCGGGCGGGATGGCGGGCGACCCGCGACAATGCCGGGCCATTTCCGACCAGGACGATCCGCGCATCGTCGACGCCTCCTCGCTGGCGGGCCATCCGCCGCAGGGACTCGTTGACGACCAGGACGCGGTCGGCCGCCCGCAGGCTCCAGCGCTCAAGCAGCAGGAGCGCGCGGTAGGTGGCGCCGTGCCCGCTCCCGTAACGCGCCTCGTAGGTTTCCGGCGACGGGTCACGGAAGTCGAACACGACGGGACGTCCCAGCCACCGGCAGGGCGCGGCGAGCAGGAAGTAGATGTCTGGCGTGCTCGCAACCTGGAGGACGTCGAAACCGTGCCGGACGAAGGCCCAGAGGGTGAGAACGGCGGCCATCACGACCGAATACCCGTACTCCCCGGCGAACGCGAGCAGGCCTGAACCCTCTGGCGGCGCCGGGTACTCGAGCACCCGCACCCCAGGAACGCATGCCTTGTTGCGCGGGTCCCTCTGGCAGATGACGGTCACCTCGAACCGGCTGGCCAGCAAAGCCGCGGCCTGCTTGCGCAGCCGGTGGTCGCGGGCCAGCGGCACGTTCTCGATGAGCATGAGCACCCGCGGTCGGCGTGCCCGCTCGCTGCGGAGCATCATGCGAAAACCTCCTGCGTTCGGGGCGTGGCGGCGGCTGCCACCACTGGCGTGCCGCCGTCATCCGCCCGGGCCTGCCGGCCAGGCAGCACGCGCACCAAGGCCAGGATCAGGAAGAGAGCGTCGCCCGCGCCCCGGTAGGTCAGGTGCGGGTCGAAAATCATCGAGAACATCTGCGCGCACATGGCCGCGGCGACCGCGGTGCCGGCGATGCCCGCGGCGTCCGCCCGCCGGGCGAAGGCCCAGCCCTTGCGGATGACCGCGACGGCGAAGCCGAGGTAGCTGGCCAGCAGGGGGATCCCGCCGCCCCAGAGCAGCCACGTGTAGCCGCTCTCGATCCAGACGTAGCCGTACTCCTGGTTGGGCGCGGTGACCCGGGCGGAGGGCCGGACGCCCAGGATCCAATTCCAGTCCGAGAACAGCGTCGGCCAGAAGTACGTCTGCAGGTTATGCAGCCTGGTGATCCAGCTGATCGGCAGCCCGGACGCGCTGTGAAAGCCGCTCAGCCGGATCTCGATCACCGGCCAGAGCAGGACTCCGCCCAGGACGGCCACCGGGATCCCGTAGGCGACGATCTTGCCCGATTTGGTGAGCGCCACCACCGCGCCCAGCGCCACCAGGAGCGCGATCACCGTCGAGAACTCGGCCGCGGCCAGCACGCTGAGCGCGAACAGCGCGGCCAGGCCGGCCAGCCACAGCCGCCGCGGGTGACCGCGGGCGATCATGGCGATCGCGATGACCAGGTTGAGGATGGCCAGGTCGGCCACGGCGGCGGGCAATCCGAGCAGCGAGCTGCCCCGGCCGTTCGACAGGACGGCCGTCACCCCCAGCGGCGCGTAGAACTTGGCCAGCAGGGCGGGGACGCCGAAGAGACTGAGTGACTGCAGGATGGCGATCCCGGAGACGATCGCGGCTGAGATCATGGAGAGCACCAGGCAGCGCATCGCCTGCTCGCGGTTCGTGATGGTGACGCGCACGATGATGTACTCGCCGAGCAGCTTCCAGATCACGATG
>OBLW0100002021.1_pt1 | contig 16623 bp, 11 predicted proteins | sample 1520161 | NCBI WGS metagenome assembly OBLW01 (sample SAMEA3539309, study PRJEB22396) | soil metagenome | biome: tundra; feature: field; material: soil | place: USA | collected 2010-05 | depth 0.15 m | reverse complement strand
GTATCGCGTTGCCATGCGCGGGCCGGGTCTCTTCGAGAACTTCTGCTCGTGTCCGGATTTTGCCGTCAACACGCTGGGCACCTGTAAGCACGTTGAAGCGCTGTTGTTCCGGCTTCGGCAACGTCATGGCAAAGCGCTGGAACGAAAAGAGTACATCCGCGCCCGCGCGTCCATCTCGCTGCAATATGGAGACGCGATCGACGTGCGGCTACGCCTGCCGGTTTCCCCGTCGCCCGCTTTAAGGGAGTTGGCGGAGGAGTATTTCGACCCGGCGGGGCTGCTGCGTCGCGAGTCTTACCGGCATTTCGCGGACGCGATGGAAGCGCTGCGGAAGGCCGACGTCCGGGCCATCGTCTACAGCGACGCGCTGGAATACATCGAGCGGGAGAACGAACTTGCCGACGGCCTGGAGATCGAAAGCAAGCTCCTGGCAAAGGTCGCGCGCGGCCAGGACCCCCTTGCCGGAGTTCTGAAGACCAAGCTTCTCCCCTATCAGATCCGGGGCGCCATTTTTGCAGCTTGCCGCGGCCGCGTAGTTCTGGCGGACGATATGGGCCTCGGCAAAACCATCCAGGCGCTGGCCGCGGCCGAACTCCTGCGGCGGCGGAAGGGGATCTCGAGAGTGCTGGTGGTGGCGCCCGCGTCGGTCAAGTACCAGTGGAAGACGGAGATCGAAAAGTTCACGGATCTCTCCGCACAAGTGATAGACGGGCCGCTTCCCCGGCGGCGGCAGTTGTATGAATCTCCCGCGTTCTTCAATCTCAGCAGCTATGAACTGGCGCTCAAGGACGTGCGCTACGTGCACGACATGAAGCCGGATCTGATCGTTCTCGACGAGGCCCAGCGCATCCGGAATTGGACCACGGCCACGGCCCGGACCATCAAGCAACTGAAAAGCCGCTACGCCTTCGTGCTGACCGGAACGCCCCTGGAGAACAAACTGGAAGAGCTCTTTTCGGTGGTGGAGTTCGTGGACGGCCGCCGTCTGGGCCCCGCCTTCCGCTTCCTTCACGAGCACCGCATGGAGGACGAGAAGGGGCATCTGCTCGGCTATCGCGGCCTGGACAAGATTCACGACCAACTGGCCCCCGTTCTCCTGCGGCGCACGCGGGGAGAGGTTCTGAAGGACCTTCCGGCGCGCACCGACCAGGTCTTCCGCGTTCGCCTCACCGAGGAGCAGGCCGGGCCGTATTGGGAGCAGAGCGAGATCCTGGGCCGCCTCATGCACAAATGGTCCAGGCAAGGGTGGCTCTCCGAGATCGATCTGCGCCGGATCGCATGTTGCATCCAGAACATGCGGATGCTCTGCAACTCGACATTTCTTTTCGACAAGGAGACCAACCATTCGCCCAAGCTGGAGGAGTTTCGCGAGATCGTTCGAGAACTCGCCATTGAAGAGGAACGCAAGGTGGTGGTATTCAGCGAATACGAGAGGATGACCTGGCTGGCCGGCCAGGAACTGGGCAAACTGGGGATCGGATTCGTGTCGCTGCACGGCGGCGTACCTTCCCGCAAGCGCGGCGAACTCATCGAGAAATTCCGCCAGGATCCGGAGTGCCGGGTGTTCCTCTCGACCGACGCCGGAGGCGTGGGACTGAACCTGCAGGCGGCGTCGGCGGTAGTCAACTTCGAGCCGCCGTGGAACCCCGCGCGGCTGGAGCAGCGGATCGGCCGCGTGCATCGCCTGGGGCAGTCGCGTCCGGTGCAGGTGATTCACCTGCTGACCACCGGCAGCATCGAAGAGCGCGTCTGGGAAACGCTTCGCCTGAAGAGGTCTCTCTTCGCGGGGGTGTTCGATTCGGCGGCGTCCGAGGTGAGTTTTGCCGCGCTCGGGCGCAAGAGCGTCCTGCAGCAGGTGAAGGAGATCTTCGCAAGCCAGCCGGAGAGGCCCAAGATCGAGGCGGAAGCAGCGGTCAGCGCCGTTCCACGGAAAGCGGCCGCGCCGCCGGCAGCGGAGCCGCCACGCGCGGTGGCTCCGGACGCGGCCGGCGGCCCGGCGCCGGCGGGCGCTGGTGTCCGGCCGGACGGTCTCGGCGGCGCCGCGGCGGGACTGATCGAAGCGGGAGTGAGGTTCCTGGAGTCGCTGGCCGCGGAAACGGCGGGCGCCGCTTCCGGAGTGGCGCCGGCCCATCCGATCCAGCAGGCCGTGGCGGGCTTGTTCTCCCAGGATCCGCGCACCAACCGTCCGGTGCTCTCGATTCCGCTGCCGGAATCCATCACGCAAGACCGCCTCACGAAAGCGCTGGCGGGTCTGCTCGGCGCGCTGGGGCGGGGGGCATAGGGCCAGCGAACACGCATTCTGGTTCGGCCGGTATGCGCGGTATCATGCTCTTGTGATACGTCGCTTTTACGTTCATAACTTCCGGTGCCTGGAGAACTTCGAGTTGCCAATCTCAGGCCAGCCGTCGGTACTGCTGATTGGAAGGAACGGCTCGGGGAAGACAACGGTTGGACTTGCGCTGGAAATCCTCCAGAGGATCGCCCGAGGTACGAACCAGGTAAGCGATCTGGTGAAGCCTAAGGATTTCGCTGGCGGACGCACGGACGTGCCGATGCGGTTTGAGATCGAGGTCGAGCTGGACGGCAAGAGGTATGCGTATGCAATCGCGTTTGAGCTTCCGAGAGGGTTTAAGGAGCTACGGGTATTCGAGGAGAAGTTCACTGTTGACGGCACGCCCATTTACAGCCGGGAAGCACCGCAGATCCATCAGCAGGAGGCGAAGTTCCCTCCACCGGTTCCAGTCGTCCTGCCTCCACCGCCCGCTGGGGCCAGGCTAATAGACTGGCGCCTTGTGGCTCTGCCGATAGTTTGGGAACAATCGACGCAGGATCCCTTGTTCATTTTCAAGCAGTGGCTCGGTCGCATGCTGATCCTTCGGCCGATACCCGGTTTGATTCAAGGAGACTCCAGGCAAGAGACGCTGCAGCCAAACGCTCAGGTCACAGATTTTGGCGCGTGGTTTTCGGGTCTCCTGGCCTACACGCCATCGGCTTATGCCAAAATCGACAAGTATCTCAAGGAGTTGATTCCCGACCTGAAGGACATCAAGAATCCGGTGATTGGCACCGACTTTCGGAGTCTTGTCGTCCAGTTCTCGGCGGACCAGCGCAGCCTGAACGTCGCCTTCGAGGATCTGTCCGACGGCGAAAAGTGCTTCATGATCTGCGCCCTGGTCCTCGCCGCAAACGAAGCCTATGGTCCCCTGCTTTGCTTTTGGGATGAACCCGACAATTATCTTGCGATAGAAGAGATCGGGCACTTTGTAATAGCTCTCAGAAGAGCCTTCCAATCGGGTGGTCAGTTCATCGCGACCTCGCACAATCCAGAGGCCATTCAGCGCTTTTCCGACGAGAATACGCTTGTTCTCCACCGGAAGAACCACCTTGAGCCCACCAGGATCAGCCCACTCAGTGAATTGCAGATAGAAGGGGATCTTGTCGCCGCCCTGGTTCGCGGCGACGTGCCATGAACGTCAACAGGCAAAAACCACACGTCCTGGTGCTTCCCGAAGACGATGCCAACCGCCAATTAGCTACCGGCTTTCTCTTGGACCGGTCTGTCGCGTCTCGGAGTATCCAAGTGCTCAGGGCAGCGGGCGGCTGGGTAAAGGTCCTGGATCGTTTCAAATCGGATCATGTCCGTGGAATGGATGAGTATCCAGGCCGATTCGTGGTCCTGCTGATCGATTTCGACGGCAAGCAAAATAGACTGGGCCGGGCGAAAGCCGAAATCCCCGCCCGATTGAACGACAGAGTCTTTGTTCTCGGTATCTTGACAGAACCCGAAAAGCTCAGGGCAAGTCTCGGGTCTTACGAGACTATCGGTATGGCAATGGCGAAGGACTGCCGCGAGGGCACCGATGCGATCTGGGGACACGATCTCCTTCGACACAATGCCAGCGAGCTTGACCGCTTGCGCGAGCGCGTTCGCCCGATCCTGTTCTGAGGGATCGCGGGGTCGGGACCTCCAATTTTGGTGTCTTATTTGCTTTACGCTGTCTCGTATGTGAGGCAAAATAGAAACATGCGGATTTTCAGATTGGTTCTCCCGGCGCTCGCCGCGCTGGCCTCGGTCTCCCTATGCCCGGCCCAACCCGTCGTGACGGTGCACGGCCTGGGTGCGAGCACTGTCAAGCTTTCGCTTGCCGATCTCGCCAAGCTCCCACAACAAACGGTCCGATTTACGGACCAGGGCAAGCCGGTCACGTTCGAGGGCGTCCTTTTGCTTGACGTTCTTTCCAAAGTCGATCTTCCGCTGGACGAAGCGTTCCATAAGACCGGGGCTTCGTACTACCTGGTGGTGGACGCGGCGGACGGCTACAAGGCGGTCTTCGCCTGGGCGGAACTCGACCCGTCGTTCACCGATCCGAAGGTTTACCTGGTTACGAAGCGGGATGGCAAGCCGCTGGCGGACACCGAGGGGCCGTTTCGCTTGGTTGTGCCGGGCGACAAGCGTGGCGGGCGCGCGGTGCATCAGGTCACTGGATTGACTCTCAAACAGGCGAACTGAGCGGCGGTACGATAGCCTGTGATGGGCCTGACGATCTGGCTCACGGGGTTGAGTTCCGCCGGCAAGACCACCATTGCGGCGGCGGTCTGCGAGGGACTCCGGGAGCGCGGCTGCAAGGTGGAGTGGCTGGACGGAGACGTTGTCCGGCAGAATCTGTGCCGCGGCCTTGGCTTCAGCAAAGAGGACCGCGACGAGAACATCCGCCGCATTGGCTTCGTGGCCGAGTTGCTGACCCGCCACGGCATTGTCGTGGTGGTTTCGGCTATATCGCCGTACCGGGCGGCGCGCGACGAGGTCCGGCGGCGGATCGGGGACTTTCTGGAAGTCTATGTGAACGCTCCCATCGAAGTCTGCGAGCGGCGCGATCACAAAGGAATTTACCGGAGGGCGCGGGCCGGTGAGATTCGCCACGTCACGGGCGTCGACGATCCTTATGAGCCGCCGCTCGCTCCGGACGTCGAGTGCCGGACCGATCGGGAGACGCCCGCCGAGAGCGCCGCGAGCGTCCTCCGGGCGGTGGACCTCTGGCATGCCCAGACAGCCGGGCCCGCGGTTTAACGCGCGCGGCGCGGGAGTGGCTACGAGCTGCCGATCAGAATACCCACCGCGAACACCAGCGCGCCGCCAAAAATCACTTGTACCGCCGCCGAGAAGAAGGGCGTGTCCATGTACTTGTTCCGGACAAAGCTGATGGCGAATAATTCGGCCATGCCGACCAGAAAAGCGTCCCAGCTAGTCTTGGTCGCGAAGGCCGCGCAGAATACCGGGGCCAGCGTCGAGACCGACCCGTCCATGAGGCCAGCCAAGCCAGGCTGCACGATCTGCAACACGAAGAGCCGCCGGTGCGCGGCCTCTTCCTCTTTCAGCACATCCGGCGTGAGAAGCTTCTCTTCGAGCGATTCCGCGATGGCCGAGTGCTTGCGCTCGGCCATCGCGAGGTCGCCCAGGAGCTTCCGGACAGAAACGTCGGTGGCCCGCTGCGCCGCGCGCTCGTAAAAGCGGCGTGTCTCCAGTTCCATGATTTCGGCCTGCTTGCGCACCACGTGCAGGCCCAGCGGGCGCACCAGCCATACGGGACGCCGCGCGACGAATCCCTTCACGTCCTCACGGCGAATGTGCGGAATATGTTCGCCGAACTTGACAAGGTACAGATCCAGGAGACTGGCCCGGTGACCGGACTCCTCCTCCTGCATCTGCTCGAAAAGCTTGGCCGATGCCGGATAGGTTTCGCGGAGCCCGTCTACAAAGTCGCCGTAGATTCTGCCATCCTCCTCTTCGAGAGCGATCGCAAGAGCAAGAATCTCCTTCTCCGAGAGATCCTTGAAGTTCTTGGCCATGACTCCATTATCGGGGGCGCAACGCCATTTTGGACAGCAATTCGACTTGAGGTATTCGGCGCGGCTGCATGCTAGAATCCAAATCACTCAGTCTTTGGAGGACCGATGAGAAACATACTTCTGACGCTGTTGCTTTCGGTCGTTGCGCGGCCGTTGCTGGCCCAGGGCGCCCCGCCGCAGGGGGCCGCTGACCAGCCTTATTCAGTGGAGTACTACTACAAAGTGCAATGGGGGCATCAGCAGGAATTCCTGCAACTCTTTCTGAAGAACCACTACCCGCTGCTGCGGAAGAACGTCGAGAGCGGCCGCATGATGTCCGTCAAAATCGAGACGCCGGCCAATCATATGACCGAGGAAGCCCGCTGGGACTATCGTGTTACGATCCGGTTCAAGAACTCCACGTTGGCGACGACCTCGAATCCCGATGAAGATCGTCTCATCAAGCAGCTCTGGCCCGACCAGGGGACTTACCAACGCGAGGAACAGCGGCGGTTCGAGATTTTGCTGGCCCACTGGGATCTGCCGGTTACGGACATCACACCCGCGCGCTAGTAGCCCGCAACTTTTCCAGCGCCGCGCCCATCCGATCCGCCTTCCAGCCAGCCGCCATCGGCGAGGATGGCCTCGACGCGCGCCAGCACAACGGCGGGCGAGAAATCCACGTCGTAGCCGCGGGCTTTAAGAATCGCAATCGTGTCGGGCGAGATGCCCTGCTCGCATTTCAACCTGTCGGGCAGCCATTGGTGGTGGATGCGCGGCGCGTCCACGGCGTCCTGCACATTCATCTGGAAATCGACCACGTTGAGGATCACTTGCGTTATGGCGGTGGGGATGTACGACCCGCCGGGCGTACCCACCACCAGGAACAGCTTGCCATCGCGCAGCAGCATGGTCGGCGCCATGGAAGACAGCGGCCGCTTGTTCGGTTGAATCGCGTTGCGCTCGCCCTGCACCAGACCGAACATGTTGGGCGCGCCAGGTTTGGCCGCGAAATCGTCCATTTCATTATTCAGCAGGAAGCCCAGGCCAGGGACGGTAACGCCGCAGCCGTAGCCGCCATTCAGCGTGTAGGTGACCGCCACCGCATTGCCCTCCGCATCCACCACGTTGTAATGCGTCGTCTCCAGGCTCTCGGCGCCCGCCGGATGGCCGGGCCGGATCTGGCTGCTGGGCGTGGCGCGCTCTGGATCGATGCTGGCCCGCAGTTTGGAGATGTAGGCCGGATCCAGCATTCCCGCGATGGGGACCTTGACGAAGTCGGGATCACCCAGGTACTCGCTGCGGTCCGCGTTGAAGCGGCGCATCGCTTCGGCCAGGTAATGATAGGCTGCGGCCGAACCCGCGCCGGTCTTCTGGTATCCCGTGCCTTCCAACATTCCCAGCATCTGCAGGATTCCGACGCCGCCCGCGCTGGGAGGGGGAGCGGTGACGATTTCGAAATTTCGATACCTCCCGATCAGCGGCACGCGCTCGACGGCAGCGTAGTTCTTGAGATCGTCCAATGCGATCAGCCCGCCGTTTCTGGCCATTTCCGCGGCCAGTATCCGCGCCGTCTCCCCTTCGTAAAAGTCGGCGCCGCCGGTCGCCGCGATGCGCTGTAACGTCTTGGCCAGGTCGGGCTGCACCAGGCGGTCGCCGGCTTGGTAAAAGGCGCCGTCTTTCTGGAAGATGCGTTTGGACTCCGGGAAGTGCGAGAGGTTGCGCGAGCCGCGGAGCGATTCGGCGAGCGAGTAAGAGACCAAGAATCCCTGCGACGCCAGCTCGATGGCCGGCGCCACGTCGTCGGCCCACTTGGCGCGGCCGAATTTTGAGTGGGCGAGCTTCAGCCCCTTCACGGTTCCGGGAACCCCCGGCGCCCGCCACCCTTCCAGGCTGTCGCGAGTGGCTTTCCCATCGGCGCCCAGGTACATATCGTGCGTGGCTCTTCCCGGAGCGCGCTCGCGGAAATCGAGGAACGTGACGCGCCCATCGGCCAGGCGGACCAGCATGAATCCGCCGCCGCCCAGGTTCCCGGCGAACGGATGCCCGACCGCCAGCGCAAAACCGACGGCTACCGCGGCGTCCACTGCGTTGCCGCCTTCTTGAAGAACGGCGAGTCCTACGCCGGCAGCCAGCGGTTCCTGGGCGACTACCATCCCGTGACGGGCCCGAACCGGTTGGCGCGCGCCCAACGGAACCACGAATGTCAGGAGAACCAAGACACGCAGAAGTCGCATGCGCCTACCCATGTTTAGCCCGGACGTCGCCTTTCGCGCGGTCCATGTACTTCATGGTCCGTAGGTCCAGGCGGATGGCGTCGCCGTTCTTGATGAACTGGGGAACCATGATTTCCACGCCGTTGGACAGCTTGGCCGGTTTGAGCGTGTTGTCCTGCTGCTGATGCACCGGCGGGGCCGTGTCCGCGATGGACACCTCCAGCGTGTCCGGGAACAGCACTCCGACGGGCTGCCCTTCCACGAATTCCACCGAGACTCGCTTCCCGGCCTCGAGGAAGGCGGCCTGCGGACCGACCGCCGCCTTGGAGACCCCGGTCTGCTCGTAATCTTCCGGATGCATGAACCAGCAGGTGTCGCCATCGTCGTACAGGAACTCCAGCGGCCGCTTCTCCACCGCAATATCTTCCAGTTTCAGATCCGCGCGAAAGCTGTGCTCCCAGAACGTCCCGGTAACGGTGTTCTGCAGGCGCACATGCGTGGCGCCGCCCATTTTGCCCTGCCCGGGATGATAGTCCGCGGCAATCACTTTATAGCTGGATCCCTCATGCCTGATGGCCATTCCGGCGCGCAACTGCGAGGCAACGATCATGGCTATCTCCAAATGGTCATGACTTCGGCCTGTTCTTGGACCGCCGGGATGGCCGCGCTTTCCCTGGCCTCGGCGGTTCGTGCAGGATCTTGGTTCGCTCCACCTTCCAGGTGCGAACCACGTTGGGATGATGCGGTCTGTCCATGCGATCCTCCCGTGACAACAGTCTACACCCGCCATTGGTACTCTCAGTGGGGCGGACGATCGTTTCTTGTCGTCTGCCACTCCGCTTCAGAATACAGCCACGGCCAAGGTGTATACTCGGTTTAAGAACTTGTCTCGCGGGCCTCGTAGCGTACAACCCGCGCGCAACCGCTCGATTGTTCGGAGTGCGTTGACTCTGCCCAGGCTGCGCCGGCTGTCGCAGACCCTCTTTCTCGGACTCTTCCTGGTCCTTCTCTGCAAAACGGAGTTTCCCGGCTCGTTCCAGCCAGGCCAGGCCGAGTTCCACATGTCGTACCCGGTGCAGGCCTTTCTGGAAGCCAACCCATTAGTCGCCATCGCCAATGCGCTGGCCACGCACGCACTCTATCGCGGATTGCTGTGGAGTTTGGCGATTCTCGTTCCGACCCTGTTCCTGGGACGATTCTTCTGTGGCTGGATTTGCCCGTTCGGAACCATGAACCATCTGGTTGCGAACCTCCGGTCGGCAAGAAAACTGGGCCCGCGGCGCATCGCTTCCAACCGCTACAAATCATGGCAAGCCTTCAAGTACTATCTGCTTTTCGCTTTGCTATTGGCGGCTTTTTTGGGCAGCGCGCTGGTCGGAATCCTCGATCCGATCGCGCTGGCCGTTCGGTCCTTGGCTCTCTCGGTTTTTCCGGCGTGGAACTACGCCGTGAACGCCGCGCTTGATCCAATCCACGGCCGTTCCGCGCTGCCGGCTCTCCTCATCGGCTTTAAACAAGCGCATTTCCGGCAAGCTTTCCCGCTCGGAGTAATCTTCATCGTCATCCTGGCGCTCAATCTGCGTATTACCCGCCTATGGTGCCGTGCGTTGTGCCCGTTGGGAGCGCTGTTGGGTCTGGCCTCGCGCTGGTCCATTCTGGGCCTGGAGAAACACCCGGCCCATTGCGAGGATTGCAACCGTTGCCTGCAGCATTGCCAGGGCGGAGACGATCCCATTCCCGGCGCGCCGTGGCGCAAAGCCGAATGCCATCTATGCATGAACTGCGTCGCCGATTGTCCGGAAAGCGGGATTCGATTCCGCTTTTTTCCGGCGGCGCCCACGCCACGGACCATTGAGGGCGCGGATCTCAAACGGCGCAGAGTGCTGACTGGGATGGCGGCCGGCGCAGTGGCCGTTCCCCTGTTGCGCGCCAATACCGGCCTGGCCGCCGAACCGCACGAGCGGCTCATCCGGCCTCCGGCGGCGCTCGACGAGAGCCGGTTCCTCGCGCGCTGTATCCGCTGCGGCGAGTGCATGAAGGTCTGTCCGAATAATGCCTTGCATCCCGCGCTGACCGAAGCGGGCTGGGAGGGTATCTGGACTCCCGTGGTGGCGCCGCGCGTGGGATATTGCGAACCCAGTTGCACCCTCTGCGGCCAGGTCTGCCCTACCGGCGCGATTGGGAGGTTTACGTCCAAGGAGAAGGCCTGGGTTGGGGCGCCCTCCGGGCCAACGGCGGACGCCGCGCCGATCCGCCTCGGCACGGCTTTCTACGACCGCGGCCGCTGTCTTCCTTGGGCCATGGCCACCGCCTGCATCGTGTGCGAGGAGTGGTGCCCGGTGTCTCCCAAGGCCGTCTATCTGCAGTCGGCCGAGGTCGTCGATGCCAATGGCGCCAGGAAACAAGTCCGGCAGCCCTACATCGACCCCGCGCGCTGCGTCGGCTGCGGCGCGTGTGAGTATGCTTGCCCCGTGCGGGACCGCCCGGCCGTTTACGTCACCAGCGCCGGCGAAAGCCGCTCCAAGACTAACCAGATGCTGATCGGACGGGTCGACAAACCCGCGCCGTGGTTCCCGGAAAGTGGCGCCGCACCCGGCTGGACGAAGGCGGGTGAGACCCGCCAATTTGAAGCCGCCGATCTCTGGAAATACGTGGATGGCGATGCCGAGCGGTATCTGCGGGCCGGCGTCCGCCGCACGCTCACGGCGAACTACCGCTATGGGGGCGGCGCCGGGGCCGTGGAGGCCGTCGCGGACATCTACACGATGGAAGCGCCGCGTGGCGCCGTGGCGATCTTCGAATCCGAGTCCTCCGCCGGAAGCCGGCCGGTAGCGCTCGGGGACGCGGGCAGGACCTATGGCCAGAGCCTGACGTTTCGCCAAGGCCCTTTTTTCGTCCGCCTGGTGGCCTACCAGGATACGCCGCGGACGGAGCAGGCGCTGGTGAGCCTGGCCCAGGCCATCGCGGCGAGGCTGGCGCGGTAGGGATCCCTGGCTGGCGCCGGCCGCGCTAAAGTTGGTGTGAGAAGGAGCCCTTCCCCTTGAAGCTCTCGCGACGCGATCTCCTGGAACTCACCGCGCTTTCGGCCATGCCGGCGCGGGCGGCGGAAAAGCCGGCGAATGTCATCGTCCTGCTGGGTGACGACCACCGTTGGGACGCCCTGGGCTGCATGGGGAACCCGGTTGTGCAGACGCCCGAACTGGACCGCCTGGCGGGCGACGGCGTGATGTTTGAGAACCACTTCACCACCACCCCCATCTGCTGCGCCAGCCGCGCCAGCATCATGTTAGGCGAGTATGCCGGCGGGCACAAAATCTACGATTTCGCCACCCCGCTGAGCCCCGCCCAGGAATCGCGGACCTACTGGAAGCAGTTGAAGACGGCCGGTTACCACATCGGCTTCATTGGAAAGTTCGGCGTCGGCGACAAGATGCCCCAGGATTCCTTCGACATGTGGAAGGGCTTCCCGGGACAGGGCTTCTACTTCCCGCAAGGCCCCAACGGACCGCACCTGAATCACATCATGCGGGACCAGGCCAACGAGTTCCTGCGCAACGCCCCGGCCGGCAAGCCGTTCTGTCTCTCGGTCAGCTTCAAGGCGCCGCACGTGCAGGACGAGGATCCGCGCCAGTATTTGCCGTCGCAGGATACCGAGGCGCGCTACTCTCACGTCACCACGATTCCTCCTCCGCGTGGCGCGGGCGCCGGCGACATCAACCGCTTTCCGATTGCGTTCCACCGCTCGGAAAACCGTCGGCGATGGGGAGTGCGGTTCGCAACCCCCGAGTTGTACCAGGCTTCGATGAAGGGCTATTACCGGCTGGTCACGGGAATCGACGATGTGGTCGGGGCCATGCGCGGAACCCTGCGCGACCTGGGGCTTGCCGGGAACACGGTGATCGTTTACTCGGCCGATCACGGGATTTTCAACGGCGAGCATGGCTTCGCGGGGAAGTGGTACGGGCACGAAGAATCGTTGCGCATTCCGCTGATCGTATACGATCCGCGCGTACCCGCGCCCATGCGGGGCAAGCGCAGCCGGGCCATGACTCTGAATATCGACCTGCATCCGACCGTGATGGACCTGGCCGGCATCCCCAGCGCGTCGCATCCTCACGGGCGTAGCCTGGCGCCGTATCTGAAGAATCCGGACGGCGCTGGCAGAGCCCTCTATTTTTTCGAGCACCACTTTCCTTCCAGTGGCTGGATTCCTTCAAGCGAAGGAATCCGCACGCGGCGCTGGAAGTACATCCGCTACACGGATGTGGCGGCGCCCTACGAGGAGCTCTACGATCTGCGTGACAACCGGTCCGAAACCGCGAACCTGATTGCAAGCGCCGAACACCGGCGCGAGCGCGAGGCGCTGACCCGCTACTGCACCGTGTGGAAACAGGCGCTGGCCGCGTGGCGCGCCGACGCGGAGTGGAGCGACCCGGTTTCGGAAGCGGATTTGCAGCGCGACGGACTCACCTGAACCGCCGCACGGGCTAAAATCATGGGATGACTTTGAAGCGCATCGGGCTGTGCGTGGGCTTGCTGGCGGTTCCGTTGGCTGCTCAACAGGACATCCCCAAGACCTTCACACCACCCCTGGCCGGCTACGACTACGTCAAGCGCGAAGTGATGATCCCCATGCGCGACGGGGTGAGGCTGCACACCGTGATCGTCGTGCCCAAGGGCGCCAGGAACGCTCCCATCCTGTTCACCCGCACGCCTTATGACGCCTCCAAGCGCGCCGCTCGCAACAACAGTCCGCACATGCTCGCCATCCTGCCGCAGGGAGACGATGTCTTCGTGGCCGGCGGCTACATCCGCGTATTTCAGGACGTGCGCGGCAAGTATGGATCGGAGGGCGACTACCTGGTGACGCGCCCGGTGCGCGGCCCGCTCAACCCCACCGCGGTCGATCACTCCACCGACACCTACGACACCATCGACTGGCTGGTGAAGAATATCCCGGAATCGAATGGCCGCGTCGGCATGATCGGCAACTCCTACGAGGGCTTCACCGTCGTGATGGGGTTGCTCGACCCCCACCCCGCGTTGAAAGTGGCCGCGCCCGAAAGCCCCATGGTCGATGGCTGGATGGGCGACGACTGGTTCCACTACGGCGCCTTCCGCCAGTCCAACCTGGACTACATCACGCGACAGACCACCAAGCGGGACGCCGGCGAGGCCGTGCCGCGCGGCGCCTTCGACGACTACGAGATTTTCCGCCGTGCCGGTTCCACGGGCGACTTCGTTCGCGCCAACGGCCTCGATCAGTTCCCGGCGATTCAGAAGATGATGGAACACCCCGCCTACGACGCCTTCTGGCAGGGCCAGGCGCTCGATCGTATACTGGCGCAGCGCCCGTCGCCGGTGCCCACCATGTGGATCCAAGGCCTGTGGGACCAGGAGGACTTGTGGGGCGCCATTCACTGCTACCTGGCTCTTAAGGCCAAAGGGCAGGCCGATCATAACTACCTGGTGATGGGTCCGTGGTGGCATGGCCAGGTGGGTAACGAAGCTTACAACCTTGGGCCGTTGAAATGGGATGGCGACACCGCCCTGCAATTCCGCCGCGACGTGCTGAGACCATTTTTCGACCAGTACCTGAAGGATGGTGCGCCCAAGGCCGACACGCCGTCCGTGCTGATCTACAACACCGGCGAGAACCACTGGGATCGTCCGAAGACCTGGCCATTGGCGTGCGACCAAGGGTGCGCCGCGCCTATGAAGCCGCTCTATTTGCAGGCGGATTTCGCCTTGGGCTTCGACAAGCCGGCGGCTCCGGCAACAGCCGCGGATGCCTATGTCTCCGACCCCGCCAAGCCAATTCCGTATGTGCCGCGTCCCGTGCGCTTCGCCGATAACGACCGCTGGAGGCAATGGCTGATAACCGACCAACGCGCGGTAGCCGACCGGACCGACGTGTTGGTCTATCAAACGCCCGTGCTCACCGCGCCCGTGCGCATCGGCGGCGCGCCGGTAGCCGATCTTTTCGCGGCCACCACCGGAACGGACGCCGACTGGGTAGTGAAGCTGATCGACGTCTTTCCCGACGAAGTCCCCAGCCAGCCCGAAATGGGCGGCTATGAGCTGCCGGTGTGCATGGATATCTTCCGCGGCCGCTACCGCGAGAGCTTTGAGCGCCCCTCCGCCATCCCCGCCGGAAAGCCGCAGCGCTATCGCTTCGCGCTGCCCACGGCCGATCACGTGTTTCTGCCGGGCCACCGGATCATGGTCCAGATCCAGTCAAGCTGGTTCCCGCTCTACGACCGCAACCCGCAGACTTACGTCGCGAACATCTTCTTCGCCAAGCCGGCGGATTACGTCAAGGCGACTCAGTCGGTCTTTCGTTCGGCGGACCAGCCCAGCGCCGTCTGGCTCCCCGTCGCCCCATAGGCCTGGAAGGGTCGCCGTCACTCCATCTCCACGCGGACGCCCTGGTAGGCTTCCACGCGCGGAATCAGCACTTCGAGCGTCGAGCCTTTCTGCTCCTGCTTGTAGGGCGCTTTCACCAGCAGCGCCACGCTCCGCACCCGCTTGCCCGCCGGTATCGCGAACCGTACGCGAACGTTTTCCACGGGCGCCAGGTAGTACTCAATCTCCCCCACGCGTTCCATTTTGTCGCCGGTCCAGTTGGTCAGGTGAAGCACAAGGACATTATCTTTAGCCGTCAGGTTCGCGATCAGCGCCGCGGGCGCCTCCACCTCGTACGGCGGCGGCGCGGAGGCCGCCTTTGCCACCAGGCTGCGCACCATCTCCCCAACCGCGCTGCTGTTCTGTTGCAGGAACAAGCTCTCCAGCGCGGAGGCGCAGTAGACCACGCTGCCCTTGCCATAGCGCGACACAATCACGCCGGGCAGGATGGGGCGCAGACCGTCGCCGGTGACAATCTCCTTCCAGACTTCACCGCCATCGAGCGCCTTCACCGGCAGGTAATGCCACAGCGGCGTGAGCGCCTGCAGATCGGGGCGCTGGCGGTCGGCCAGGTAAAGATCGTACGGGCCGCCGGTGTTGGAGCTGTAATTGGCGATGACAGCCGCAAGTTCCGCGCCCGGTTGGATCGGCGCCACCCGTATCAGTTCCTCCAGCCCGAAACGGTCGAGCCGCTTGGCCGGCGCCTCAATCGTGCTTCCAGGGCGCCGGGTGGGCGCGCCACCGGAAGGGGCTGTCTGCGGGTCGCCGCGATCCGCCGTCGCGTTGAACAGCGAGGTTGCGTAGCTCGCCACCAGCCCGCCGCCTTCGCTAACGAATTTCTTGATGTTCGCGAGGCGTGTTTCCGAAAGGGACGTGATATCGGCCAGGTACAAAACCTTGTAAGCGGCGAGCTTCTCCGCATCGTCCAGCAGGGTTTCGTCAATCGAAGAGACCTGCACGTGCCCGTACAGGAGCGCCGCGAAGGCCCCCAAAGTCGAGGTGCGCACGTCCGTCCCCCACCAAGTGCCCGTCTGAGCGTGTCCCGGCGGGTTCCGGTATCCGTAGACCACCGCCGCGTAGGGGTAATTGGGAAACGCGAATTCCCGTTCGTGCTGCTTAATGACCCCGAAGGGGTACTCCACAAAACGGCGGTTGGCGGGGTGCTGGACGTAGCCCCACGGCAGCGCGAGAATCGGCGAGCCGCCAAACATGGAAGTGGTGAAGATCTGCTGTTCGAAATCGCAGCCGTTGTAGATGGCGCGCGGCCAGTTGTTGTACTCGCCCACGTACGGCCATATGCCCATACCGGAAGCGCGCGGCAGGCTGACGCCCTCGGCCCGCTCCAGAATGCTGTTCCCGCGCTCGTAGAGAAACGCATCGTTGGCTTCGCGAATCCTGGGATCCTGGGCGCCCATCGCCCGCGGATTATTAATGTTGTAAATCATCGGCACGTCTTTATGCGATTTGATCGTCTTGCGGACCTGCAAGACGAGATCGACCAACTCCTCGTGCAACCACGCGTGATAGCGGTCAATCGCGGCGACCTCGGCAGCGGTGTAGTCGCCATCTCTCTCGTGCCAGGGTAATTCCAGTCCGGCCACTTTGCGGAACCCGTCGCGGCAGCCATCGCAATAACAGACCCTCCGCCCAGGCCAGAAATATGAGGTGACCCAGCTATCGAAATACATGCCCTCGACATCGTAGTCGCGGACCACGTGCTCCACCAGATCCAGATACGCTTGCCGATAGGGCGTGTTCCAGCAAACCGTACCATGGTCCTCCCCGACGTAGAAGTGGCTCCTGGCCGGTCCGCCGCCGGGCCTGGTCCGCTGCGCATACTCGGGGTAATCTTTCGTGACCATCGTCCAGGCGAGCTTGTGGCCGGTGGAAATATAGGGAATCACGTGGATGCCGCGAGGCTTGCACGCGGCGATGGTTTCCGCCAGAATGTCGCGATTTCCGAGTTCCGGGTGCTTCGAGAACCGAACCCCCTGAATCAGGGCGTATTTCCCCATGGTGGCGATGCGCACGTTGTTGGCGTTCATCTGGACCATGGTTTCGGCCAGCGCCTTCGCGTCGTATTCCAGGATCGTCGCGAACGGAGGCTCGTAGGCGTCGATGAGGAACGACCTGGCGGTCCGCATCCAGCCGACATTCGCCGCGGAGGCCTGCGCCG
>OBLW0100002020.1_pt1 | contig 16634 bp, 11 predicted proteins | sample 1520161 | NCBI WGS metagenome assembly OBLW01 (sample SAMEA3539309, study PRJEB22396) | soil metagenome | biome: tundra; feature: field; material: soil | place: USA | collected 2010-05 | depth 0.15 m | reverse complement strand
CCTACACAGATCAACTCGGCGTCGGGCAGGCGTCGCTTGACGATTTCAAATGCGGGGAAAAGATACTGGTGGCCCTTGCGCAGACACATCGTGCCGACTGAGATGAACCGGGGTTTGGCGGGCACCTCCGTTCTGGCCGTGAAGATGGAGACATCCACCCCCATCGGGTTCACCATCACTTTCTCCGCCGGAATTCCATTATAGACCATTGATTCCTTGCAGAACTTCGACTGCACGATGATCAGGTCCGCGCGATCCAGTTCCCGGTTCATCCGGGCGAATATCCATTGGGGAACGGGCACCTTCTCGCCGGGACACCAAAGATCGCATTCCCGCTGCCAGAACCCGTAGTAGCTGACGGGATGGCTGTTCGGGCAATCAATGACTTTCAGCGCTCCGATGGCCTCGGCCCGGTCGAACGGTTCGGTGGCGAACCCGACGATGGCGTGAACGACATTGCAGGCGGGCAATGGCTGCGCGCGGAACCACGCTCTCCAGATCGGCAGGAACGCGTAGAACATGCGCTCCGACCAAATCTGCGGGGCCCAGAAATAGAAAGGCAGCATGCCCAGGTGAAAGACCAGGCAACAACGGACTTTGTCGGGCGGAAAATCGGTGAAGTGTTTCCTTCTTCCGACCAGCCAAAGGCCGGCCAACGCATTCCTTGTCTGGAAGCCCTCCGCCGTTCGGCGAATATGCCATCCCGGGGCCGTTACCAGTACCTGCGGGCCTTTCGGGCCACTCGAGTCACGTCTGCTAGCCACAGATACTTGCATCAGGTACCACGCCTGTCTTGTCCTTGACCAGGGGAGAGTCGGCTTTGACGAAGATCATATCAACCTGCCACAGCGTCCCATCAGAGGGCCTTCGCATCAGAGCCGGGATATCATAACACTGAAAGCCCCGTTCGTGCATGAACGGGATCACTTCGTGTATCAGCGGGTTTCCTTTGTATACCTCAAGCAAGGAAACCTCCATCAACACGGCTTCCGCCGAGGCCAGCGCTTCAGCCCCGCCCTTAAGCACTTCCAGTTCGTATCCTTGCACGTCAATCTTGATGAGCTCCGGCCGGCGGAAGTCCTGGCGGCTGAGGATTCCATCCAGGGTTTCCATCTTCCGCTTCAGTAGGCGTGGCGGAGCGCCTCCCTGCGCCGCCAAGACCGACGAGGCGGTTGGAGCTGCGTCACATACGCGAAAGTCCACTTCTTCCCGGTTCTCCGGCCCGAGCAGCACAATCTCGTACCTGAACGACGGACCGTTCCGTCGAGTGACCTGCTCGAGCGTTTCCCTTTGGGATTCCTGGGCCTCGAGCATCAGAAAGGCCGCCTCCGGGAAAACGCGTCGGGCCATCTGGGCCCAATCCCCTTTGTAGGCCCCGATGTCAATGACGCGCGTCGGCCGAAAACCGAGGCGCCGCATGTTACCCAGGCTCGTTTCATTCGAGGGGATACCGAACCGGCGGTGGATTTCCTGCTTGACCGCTTCCTTTAAGGGTCTGGGCAACCACCTTGCTGCAGTTTGAATTAGAGTCATTTCCGGACTTTAAGGGCGGCTTCCAATGTGGGGAGCGCTGCAGAAACCTGTTCCTTAGTCCACAGACACATTTCCCGGGGTGGATGCGGTTCAACCCAGTCAGTGATTCGCGCTTTCACCTCCCTGGGCAGGCAATATGGAGGCGAATAGAGATCAAGCAACCTGAAATCCCCGGTGGGAATATCCGTATTCTTAAATCCGCTGTCGTTTAGATGAGTCGTGGTGAGCATATAAGGGGCTCCCGCCGACACGAAATTACGCAGAGCCAGATAAATGTCCCGATTGCTGAGGTGAAACAGACAGTCCCGGCAAATCCATAAATCAACCTTCGGGAATTTGTCCATGGTGATATCTGCCACACTGAAACTGATTCGGCTTTCCCCGTTGCGTCTCGCGTTTTCCGCAATCAGGGCGGGAACGATGTCAGCGCCGAAGTACACGATGTCAGTTTCCGCAACCACTTGCCTCATCCAATTGAAGTCGCCGCATGGCGCATCGAACACTGACTTGATTGACAGATGGAGGAATAGACCGGGCAGATGCTTCCGCAAATTCTCCGTGTAGCGAAGGGTCGATCCTGCCCCGCTAACGCTTTCGCTGTCCTTCCAGGCATTTCTCTCATAGATCTTCGCAAAGGTCGCCGCAGGCGTGCTCCGGCGCAAAAGCTTCCGGCGCCAGCCTATTGTCGCGCGCTCGGCGATCTTCTTGAACGGATAACGCGCGCACTTCCCAAACGTCTTTAGCGGGCTATCGCTCCGTATAGAAACGTTCAGCTTTGAGAGAAGTGATGGCATACAGCGTTTCTCGTTATAGGAACTTCCGCATCTCCTGTCAACCACGTCAGCGCCGGCCAAAAATCCCTCGCAGGATGGCCAATTCCGCGCGCAGGTCGTTGATGCGAATTCCGAGAATCGAAGCCACCAGCAATATTGCCGCCAGGCACGCTCCCGCCGACACTGCGGCCGTGTAGGCCGAGTTTATGGGCACATAAATCCGCAGCACGATTCCCAGACCGGACGCAGCCAGGGCCAGCAACCAGTTCCGCAGGCAAAGCCGCCACCACGAGGCTCCCATCTTGCGGCAGGCATACCAGCCGAGGCTTTGGGTAAGGAGTGACTGGGTCACCACCATGGCCACGGCGAATCCCAAGATTGACCCCAGCTTCATCGCCACGAAACACAACCCCAGGTTAAAGAAGACCGTGGCGGCGATCATAACACCGCCCACTCGAATCCCCTCCTCAGAGCAACGGCAGGCCAGCTCCAAACCCGCTTGTCCGGCCGACATGACGGCCAGGTTGGCCGCAAACGCGGCCTGCCACGACACCGGCGCATGCAGGCTCTGGCCCAGCCACGCCCCAATGAACCAGTCGTTGATGATCACGTAGGCCAATGCTGCCGAGCAGCCCATCAAGGTCTGAAACTTATTCAGCCGCTCCGCCTCCCGCACTGCGCGCTCGCGGGTTTCCGCTTCCGGCGACGCCAGCCACTGCGTAATCTTGGGAAGGCTCGCCAAACAGGCGCTGTTCACGATGAAATAGGCCAGATCGCTGAGCTTGGAGTTGTATCGGAACGTCACCAACACCTCGGGGCCGAACCGGGCCGTGATCAAGAGCGCGCTGATCGTCGCGAAAATCGTCCCCGCCAGGCCATACAGGTAGACCCAGAAGCTCTTCGTCGCCAGCGTCATAAACTGCCGCCAGTCAACTGTGAGTGGCCAGACCGTCCCGAGCGAAGGGTGCGAAAGCCTGATCCAAACCCAGGACAGCAGGAAAATCAGCAACGCCCCGGCTTGATAGGGAAGGTTCTGAACCCACAGAGAGGCCCCTTTGCGGGCCAACAGCCAGTTGCCCAGAAAACCCAGTTGCATGATCACAAACAGAGGGATCACCGGCCAAACGACGTTCCCGCAGCCGTAGTTCAGGTTTGCGATGTAGCTGTTCACAATCACCAGCGCGATGGCCAGCGCCCCGAGCAGATAAAGCCCTGCCAGCGAACCCACCTGTGGCACCAGCTCGAACTTCTGCCAATGCAATAGTCTTGGGGCGATGCAGAGGAAGATGCCGCCAGCCACGAGCGCCATGATCCCGAAGAACGCCCGCGCCGCCGCCAGGAACCTCTGCAACTCCGGCTCCTTCCCTTGGCCCAGCAGCCGGCTGGTCTGAATGTTGACCAGTCCCCCCATCCCCAGGTCTCCAAGCCCCCCCATGCTCGTGATGGACTGGAAGTTCAGCAACAAACCGTTTAACGCCCTGCCCATGCTTCCCAACAATAGTGGGATCCAGAGCAGAGAGCAGACCGCCGTCAGGACTCGACACCCGATCTGCAGCAGGAACGCCAATCGGGGAGAGCTTCGCTGCGCCAGCAGCCATCCAGTTGAACGATTCGCCATAAATGCGGCCCGGGTCGGACCAGGCCGGGCCCGGTTCCATTCCACGGGTCGCCGAGAGTCGGCATTTCAGCCACCCGCGGCAATTCAAATCTTTGCCGCACAAAAAAGGTTGCACAGAGGTACGGGCTGTGTTCTGCTCTTCCTGCGAAATGGCGAATGCGATATATATGCCCAAGTCTGATCTGATCAATGACTAACGCACCAGCTCTTTTTCGTTCGCTCCTTGTCTATGGTATTTGCCTGCCACTGGCGCTGGTGCTAGGCTACCTGCTCGCAACGCCGGATACCTACAACACCATCGGCGTGGTCTTGATTCTCTTTTCCGTGCTGGCCATCCCAGTCTTGCTGCGCTGGCACCATATTTGGCTGATCGCCGTCTGGAATACTAGTGCGGTGCTGTTCTTTCTACCGGGCAAGCCACAGTTCTGGATGGGCTTGGCCGCAGTCAGCCTGGGCATATCCATACTGCAGTACACGATTAACCGGAACCTGAAGTTCCTGTCCGTTCCGTCGGTGGCGTGGCCGCTGCTTTTTCTCACCGTCGTGGTTCTGATCACGGCGCGGCTTACCGGCGGCCTCTTCGCTATCCGGGTGTTTGGCGGTGACACTTATGGAGCAAAGAGATACTTCACGATCCTCGCGGCGGTTATGGGGTATTTCGCCATTATCAGCCGGCGGATTCCTCCGGAACGGGTGGGCCTATATGTGTTCCTGTTTTTCCTTGGCACCGCTACTATGGCGATAGCGAGTCTGCCAGGGGTAATCTCCCCGGCCTTCAACTTCTTGTTTCTGTTCTTTCCTGTGGTAAGCATGGACAGCTTCACGAACACGAATAGCGTGGTGGGGCCAATGGGCCCGCCGGAAAGGGTTTTCGGCGTAGCCAACTTGGGCCTCGCGGTCTTTTGCCTGATGCTGACCCGCTATGGGATGCGCGGGCTCCTGGACTTGAGGAATCCCTGGCGTTTGGGCGTGTTTTGCCTTTCTGTAGGTGTTTCCATGTTCGCGGGCTTCCGCTCGACGTTTATCCTCTTCTTGATGACCTTTGTGTTGCTTTTCTACTTGGAACGGTTGCACCGTACGTGGTTGCTGGTACCGGTGATCTTCGTGCTGCTGACAGGAGGGGGCCTGCTGGTGCTCGTTGCGTCCCGGCTGCCTTTTGCGGTCCAGCGCTCGCTGGCCTTTTTGCCGATCCCCCTGGATCCTGTGGCGAAAATGGATGCCCAGAACTCGACCGGTTGGCGGTGGCAAATGTGGATGGATGTCGTGCCGGATATCCCGCGATACCTCATCCTCGGCAAAGGCTACAGCTTTAACGCGAACGATCAAGCTCGGTTAACGCGATCGGGCGGGACCATGGAGTCTTTTGAACTGGTGGGCGACTATCACAATGGGCTCCTCTCCGTCATTCTGCCGTTTGGAATCTTTGGCTCCATCGCTTTTGTCTGGCTCCTGTTTGCCGCCGGCCGGGTGATTTACCAGAATTACAAGTTCGGCGATCCCGCTTTTCATAACATCAATATCTTCCTGTTTGCTTACTTTGTTGTGAAAGCCACTTTCTTCTTCACTGTCTTCGGCTCGCTGCATTCGGATTTGCCCCTGTTCCTGGGGTTGCTGGGTCTGAGCATCAGCCTTAACGGCGGCGTGGCGAAACCGGGGGTTGAGTCTTAGCCCGAGGGCGTTTTCAACCGATTCTAGCCGCCTTCGAGCACGGGCCGATGGCGTTGGCAGCTTCCTTGTGCGTCTGCCCGTGTTTATGCTAATTACTCATGCAATTGTGCCGTTTTCGATGAAACAGGAGTCACGAGTATGCAGAACGAATGTGATCTGACCATCCTGATGCCGTGTCTCAACGAAGCGGAAACGCTGGCCGGGTGCATTGAAAAGGCGCAGGCCGGCCTGGAGCGGGTGGGGTTGCGCGGGGAAGTGCTGGTCGCCGACAACGGCAGCACCGACGAATCGGCAGCCATCGCCGGCAAGGCGGGCGCGCGGGTCATCACCGTAAAGGAAAGGGGTTATGGCAGCGCGTTGCGCGCAGGGATTGAGGCCGCCCGCGGGAAATGGGTCATTATGGGCGACGCCGACGGCAGCTATGACTTTTCCCGAATTGAAGGATTCGTCCAGAAGCTTCGGGAGGGGTTCGATCTGGTGATGGGTTGCCGGCTGCCCGGCGGTGGCGGGTTGATTGCACCGCGGGCGATGCCGTGGAAGAATCGCTGGGTTGGCAACCCGAGTCTCTCGTTCATCGGCAGGCTCTTGTTCAGTTGCCCGGCCCGGGATTTCCATTGCGGGCTCCGCGGCTTTGCCAAAGACGCCTGCCGCGAGCTGGAACTCAAGACGACCGGCATGGAATTCGCCTCGGAGATGCTGATCAAGGCGACGTTGAAATCCTTGCGCATCGCCGAGGTTCCCATCACTCTTCATCCGGATGGACGCTCCCGACCGCCGCATTTGAGACCCTGGCGGGACGGGTGGCGGCACTTGCGGTTCATGCTCATCTATTCTCCGCGCTGGCTGTTTCTGGTGCCAGGGCTGCTGCTGAGTGTGTTGGGCGGTGTGGCCGGTGCCGTGCTGGCCTTTGGGACGTTTCAGCTCGGCAATGTTCACTTCAGCACCGGCACTCTTGCAGTGGCCTGCATGTCGGTCATCATCGGCACTCAACTCGTCGCCTTCGCCTTCTACACCAAGATCTTCGCTATCGGCGAGGGTCTGCTGCCCCAGGATCCGAAATTCTCGAAGGTCTTCCAGACCTTTACTCTCGAAAAAGGCATCTGTTTCGGGCTGGCTATTCTAGCGCTGGGGCTGGGACTGCTCTTGCACAGCCTCTGGCTCTGGAAGCGGGCCGGCTACGGCCTGCTGCCCTACGCCGACAATATGCGGCGGCTGCTCCCCGCGGTGACGCTGATCATTCTTTCCATCCAAATCGTCTTCTCCAGCTTCTTTATGAGCGTCCTCGGTTTGAAAACCGATTCCCGCCGTCCTCCGAACACATAACCGTACCCTGCTGCGAGCTATTCGGTGTCGGAAGAATCACGATTGCTCCGGCCAAGCGGCTTCAGGCTCGCAGAAGTGCTGGAGGAAAGAGAACTCGAAGGCACGTGCCTGTTTCGTCGTGTCATTTAGCCCTCCTGTAATCACCTCGGCTGAAATATTTCTCGAGCCACACGTAGAGGCAAATAAACAGGTAGCGGCTGCCCATCTCCCGTAACTTGAGCTTCGCCTCGCCGGTGCGGCGGTTGCGCCAGGTGATGGGGATGACGGTCCACGAGAACCCGCGCACGACAGCTTTGAGCGGAAGCTCGACCGTGAGATTGAAGTGCGGGGCGATGAGAGGGCGGCAGCCTTCGATGACCTCGCGCCGGTAAGCTTTGAAGGCATTGGTCGTGTCGTTGAGACGAATGGCAAAGAGGGTCTTGAGGAAGAAATTGGCCAGGCGGTTGATGAACAGCTTGATCTTCGGGTAGTCAATGACCCCGCCACCCTTTACAAAGCGGCTCCCGAATACACAGTCCCAGCCGCAGTTCAATTCGTGCCAATAGCGGACGACGTCCCGGCAATCGTCCGATTCGTCGGCCATCATAATGACGGCCGCGTCGCCCTTCATGTGATCGAGACCGCAGATGACGGCCCGGCCAAAACCAAGCAGTCCTTCGTTCTTCACAGGGGCGAGTTCCGGCAGGCGGGCCTGGAGATCAGTAAGTAACTGCCAGGTCGCATCCGTGCTGCCATCGTCCACGACAATGATTTGGTGCGGAATCTTGTGCAGGCGCAACTCGAGATGGAGGTGCTCGACCGTCGAGCAGATGCAGCCCTCCTCGTTGCGCGCAGGAATGACCACCGAGAGCAGCGCAAGCGGGCGCGCTTGAGCGGGGGGGGAATCGTTTATTGTCTTTTTGGCCATGCGCAGCTCTGAGGGCGCATTGTAGGTCAAGCGAGGGCAAAGGCAAGTTCAAGGGCAACGGGGCGTTCCAGAGAAATGCGATTATGATTATTTGGATGGCCAAAATGTCGGGACTATTATACATAGGCTGCCATGCACAAAACCGACCGCCGCGCTCTCGAGTTTGCCTGGCATCGCGCCGCCGAGCGCCAGCCCGTCAGACATTACGCTTGGGCGGGGCAGCGGCCTGAAACGAAGCCTGGCCGATTCCCTAATGCCGGTAGCGCCCGGGAGCAATAAATGGCGAGATTTGAACGCGTCAACCTGGCCCCGGCGGAGTGGGGAAGAACGTTGAGCACTTTCCCCGACGCCATCGTTTATCAAAGCCCCGCCTGGCTTTCGTTCCTGGCTGAAACCCAGAAGGGCGAGCCGGTGCTGGCGGTGCTCAAGGAAGGGGACCAGTCGCTAGGGTATTTTTCCGGACTGGTGGTGAGGAGATTGGGACTGAAGATTCTAGGCAGCCCGTTTCGGGCCTGGACCTGCCCCTATATGGGGCTCAACCTGCTGCCCACCGTCCCGAGGCGTGTGGCCGCTGCGGCCCTGCCGGCATTCGCCTTCCGAGAGTTAAGATGCCATCATTTTGAGATGGTGGACTCCCGCATGACTTTGGAGGACGTTGACGGTCTGGATTTGAATCGAGAGCCGCGCGCCAGCTATGTAATGGACCTGACACAGAGTGAGGAGACCCTGCTGGCCAACATGAACAGCTACCGTCGCCGGGACATTCGCCGCGCCGAAAAACACAGGGTCATCATTGAAGAGGCACAAGACCAGGCGTTTGCCGCCGAGTTTTCCGAACAGCTCAAGGACGTTTTTGCCAAGCAGGGCCTGGTGCCGACTTTCGGCGTCGAGCGTGTCCGGGCCTTGGTCAGGCATCTGGCGCCTACGGGGATGCTGCTGCGACTCAGGGCGCGAGACCCGGAGGGCCACTGCATCGCCACCGGGGTTTATCTCGGCATGCAGTCCGCCGCATTCTATTGGGGTGGCGCCAGTTGGCGCCAGTACCAGAACCTGCATCCGAACGAACTGCTCCAATGGTATGCAATGCGCTACTGGAAGAAACGCGGCCTAAAGACGTATGATTTGGTGGGAACGATGGATTTCAAAGCGAGGTTTGGCGGCAGCCAGATTACGATCTCTATGATCAGCAAATCCAAGTACCGTTTCCTTGCGCTCCTGCGGACCTGGGCGCCGGCGGTTTTTAGGACCGGATCGCGTCTGGTCTGGAAAGCTAAGAGGCTGGTCATGGGCAAGCCGGCGGTTGGCTTCGTCTGAGGCCGCGGGTCGAATGAACGCATTGCAAAGACCTCGCTCTTCCCTCCGCAACCAGGGGATGGGCAGCACTTTGGGCAAAGCGCGCGGACTCGTCCTGGACGAAGAAGCTAAGCTATTACGCGAGAAAGTGGATGTCCGTTTCGCCGCCAATCCCAGCGCTCGGGTTTCTCGTCCCTTTTTGTTCTTGTGTAAACCAAGCCATTCTTGTAGGGAGTTCTCGGTCTTTCCGGTTCCGGCTGCCGTGCGGCTCGGACCACCCAGCCGGCGAAGCGGAGAGGAGCGGAAGGAATTAATCTGCTGCCCATGAAACTCTCCCGGCCAGGCAGGAAAGATTCTGGTCGGGCGTCCGGGCAATGTCCCTGTGGGCGCACCGAGACGGGTGCGTCGGCCAAACGACCAGGGGCACTTTACATCGCTGTGGTGACAAATTATGAAGCACTATACGTCCGACTATGTTCCGTTCACTCGAACCTTTCGCACATTAGCGCTGCTGGCCGTGCTGGCTTTCGGGGGTAGCATCTCAGTCGCCGCCCTGCTGGGAATGGCGTTCACCTATCAAGGCCGGCTCACCACCGGCGGCACTGCCGCCAACGGCCTTTACGACCTCAAGTTCACGCTCTATGACGACGCCAGCGGTGGCGCCGCCGTCGGCGGGCCGGTCACCAACAGCCCGGTGGGGCTGACCGACGGACTATTCACCGCCACGCTGGACTTCGGCGCGGCCCCCTTTAGCGGTGAGGCGCGCTGGCTGGAAATCGGCGTCCGCACCAATGGCAGCGGGGGCGATTTCACCCTGCTTGTTCCGCGCCAGCCGCTGACGCCGTTGCCCTACGCACTTTACGCGCCGAATGCGGGCAAGGCGCAAACTGTCGTCAACGGCGTTTACACCACCGGTTCCTACACCAACCCAGCCTGGCTTACGTCGCTCTCGGGCACCACGGTTACAGGCAATATCAGCGGCAATGCAGCGGGCTTCACGGGCAGTCTAGCTGGCGATGTGACTGGCCCGCAGGGTGCCAATTTGGTTGCCAGCGTAGGCGGGCAGCCGGCAGCGAACGTGGCGAGTGCGGTGATCGCGGCCAACGCCGCCACCAGCGCCAACACGCCCAATACCATCGTCAAGCGCGACGCGAGCGGGAACTTCTCCGCGACTTTCCTACTAACAAATAAAGTGGGACGATTGTCAACTTATTCGACTAATATCTTTAACGTGCGCGAATACGGAGCCGTCGGTAATGGAATCGCGGATGATACGGTTGCAATAGCAAACGCATGGACTGCCTGGTTAGCCATTGGTGGCATGCTTTACTTTCCGGGAGGATCATATATTGATACCGGAGTGCATGATGATTCAGCGGCGGCGCATGATGACATAGACGATCATTATGAATCAATCAATCGCGCTCCTTATGTGATCGCTGGTGATGGGATGCTAGTAAGCAAATGGGTCAGCACGGGTCTTAGCGCAAATACGATCTGGCTCAACTTGTTCAAGACATGTGAATTGCGCGCTATGTCCTTTGTAAATCGAAGCGCAGCAACTAATTTGAACGGGATTGTATGTCATTCACAATACCCGTACATCGAGAACATTGAGGCTAATCAGTGGACGGGAACGGGGCTGACCGTCAATGGCTCAGGAATTACACTGAATAACATCGGGCTACACAATGATTATATCGGATTAAGAATACCGGGATTTGGTGACGGAAACTCAGCAAAGTATGTCAACGCCTACACCTGTAAGTTTGGCGTCGTTTTGGGTGGAACGAATTATACAGGAGCCTCCAGTGCGTATTGGACTCGTGTTTATGGAGTTGACCTGATGGTGGGAGTGACCTTCTGCGACACCGGCGTAGTAATCGGCGCTGGCGGTAACCATCGCATTGCCCTCTGCGGCGAGCAATGCAGCAATAGTCTTGTCTCGATAGGCTCTCCTCCGGGACTGTACCCTGCATTGGATAACGACTATGAATCAATTCAGTGCGTAACATTTTGTGATGGGTATTGCCTTGGTGCCGGAACTAACGCGACTGCTTTTTGCAAGCTCTACCGCGCCGCTTCCAACATTAAGATCAACAATTATTATAGTGCTGCTCCGGTTTTCGTACGGTCAATGATTTCTGCCGCGGACGCTTCATCCATTACTTTTGAAAACGTGAATCCCTATTCGAATCCGATAATGCAGTATTCAGATGGAGCCAGTCTCTATCTGCCGAGTGGAACTACAATGCTGCAATTAAACGGCAACGCGAGTTACTATTCTTATACTAATCAGGTGTTTACACTCGGCTCCGCTGGTGGGGATTCCGGCATTAAGGCAATCAACCTAAAGACGACCAACTCACCTTCAGCGGGGCAGACGTTGAAATACGACGGTGCGCATATGTATTGGTCTTACTGAGATGTTTGGAGCACGATATGATTGGCACTCACCCTCGACAGTAAAATGCGGCTGAGGGGCAGGAGACTTCCAAAACTGTCCCCGCCGCTAGCAGAATGTACGTGCAATCCCGCTACCCCCCTCCATAATTGATCAATATTTCGTCATGGGCGGCAGAATTGCACAGTCACCGGTCGGCCAGATGTCGCTAAAGATACACCGCCGCGGGTGTATTTTCATCACGGGCTGGCGCCTGGTATTGAAAGCAAAGAGGCTGGCCAAGGGCCAAGCCGGCAGTTGGTTTCATCTGAAGACGCGGCTCGAATGAACGCATTGCAAAGACTTCGCTCCTCTCTCCGAAACCAGGGGATGGCCAACACGCTGGCCAAAGCGCGCGGACTCGTCCTGGATTACCTTTTCGATGTGAGGCACGGAGTGGACACGTGCGCGTGTTTGGAGTTGGATCACTTGACCGTTAAGGGCGAGAACAGGGAGAGAGGCTATCTATATCAACCCACTCGCGTCGTGCTACTAAGAGAGCTGTTTAGCGCGCTCCGGCCGCTGATTGCCGCCGACAGCGTGTTGGTTGACTTTGGCAGCGGCAAAGGGAGGATTTTGCTGGTGGCGGCAGAATTCGGTTTCCGGGAAGTGCGGGGCGTGGAGTTCGCGCACGAGCTTTGTGAAATTGCCCGGCGGAATATCGCGCGCTTTACAGCCAGGACAAAGGGGCCAACCGAATTCAAGGTCTGCGAATTGGACGCGGCCAAATACGTGATAGGGGCCGATGAAACGGTTTTCATCATGAGCAATCCCTTTGATCAGGCTATCCTGGCCAAAGTGCTCGATAACCTCGTTGCCTCCCTCCGCCAGAACCCCAGGTACGTTTTGATCGTGTATTTCAACGCAAAATGGGATCAGGCCATTCAGGAACGGGCCGAGTTTGTGCGGCTGCAGGAGCTGGATCTATCGGGCTTCCGAGTGACGGTGTATTCAAATCGCGAACGTCGCTCAATTCCAAGTATTACGCGCGGCGCGAGCTAAAACCACTTGTCGTCCAAGCTATAGATACTGCTATTCCAATGGCTCACGCAAACACGTTTCAACGCACTGAATCACGCGCTCGCAAACCCAGTCCACGTGCTTATTGGACATCCATGGTGCCAAAGGCAGGTTGATCACCTCCGAGCTGGCGCGAAAAGTAGCGGGGAAACGGTCTTTGTCCAAATGCGGCGGGAATGTCCACAAGGAAATCGTATAAATCCCGTCCTTCAAGAGGCGCTGTTTGACGGAGTTTCTGATTCTTGCCCCCACGCGGATCGTGTAGTGGCTGAGTGCGTATGGCGAGACCTTAGGACAGATTATAGCCTTCGCGTCCTGAAGGTTTTCGTGGTAACGGCGCGCGAGCGCGAGCCTAGTTTCAAAGGCGGATTCCGCCTGCTGAAGATTCCGGGAAGCGAGACCCCGGTCCAAGCGGGTCGATGGCAGACTCCACTCCTTCGAACGGCTCTGGTTATCGGACCACGCCGCCGGGAATCCAACCGGCGGCGGCTTCAACGCCATTTCGGAGCTCCCGCCGGGCTGCACCTGCTTGACGCGCGTGAGGGCAGCGCGCCCCGGATACCACAACTTCCAGGCGATTGAATAGACCGGCGGATAGTGCGCTGCGGTTTGCAGGGAGACTCTTGCGGCTCGCTGCAACAGCAGCCCAAAAACGCCTGGGGCCAGCAGTGCGTCGCGGAGCCTTCTGACTTCCCTGGCCAACGTGAGGTCGCGGCAGAATCCCATGCTGCCCCAACCCGCGTACATGCTCTTGCCTTGGCCGAAGCTGATCACGGCAAAATCGTTCGACCGTATCCCCTGGAACAGTGCCGGGTGTGGCACGGACATGGCCATGTCCACTATCCGCACCACCGGAGGGGAGACCGCTCTGGCCTGGAGTTGGACCAGGTCGTAACCGTGCCCGTATGCTTCGCACAGCACCAAAGCGTAGTTTCCCGTCAGCGACTCAAAGAGAGTCCGCTCATCCATCAGGAAGTCGCTCTCCCCCGGCTCCAACAGGCGGACGTTGCCCCCCGAGCGCACCATGGCCTCATGTACCGCCGCGCAGGTGAAGGCCGGACCAATGACTGTGGTCTGGATTCCAATCGCCGCGCGCAGAGCCCAGCATATACCGGCCCGGGCGGACGGGAGCCATACCGCGGCGGCACAGCCGCTGGCCTCGGCGTAGCTCTCCTCCAACCGCTGGAGGCTGCGACGCTCCCCGCCCGGCAGCATGGAAACCATAACGGTGCCGATGCCAAAAGGGGGCCTGTGCAAAGGAATCATGAGCCTATTGTTGTTACAGCGTGCTCTAGGCCGCCGTCGGCGCCCTCGGCGCCGTCGGCAAACCTGCGGCTGGTCCCGCGGATGGACTGCCGCATTGATAAACGTAGAAAGCCTGCCCAAGGAAGCCGGTTTCATGCGTCTTCCGAAAGGCCGGATTCCCAGCAAAGATCTTCGCGGAGCTTATCGGCACCAGCATCCGCTCGGAGTAAATAATCGTCAGGACCCGGTTCTGACTGGCCGCTCTTTCCTTCAGCTTTTCTAAAATGCGGCTCAAGAACTCGCCGGAGAAAGGGCGGTACATGAAGAACAGATCCGCGTCGGTGTTCTCGCAGAAAACAAACGCGTCCATTTGCAGAATCGTCACCGGGGACAGCCTGTCCGAAGGAAGCCGGCAGCGAGAGAGGTTTGCGCGGGCGACCTGGCAAAGTTCAGGCGCCAACTCGACTCCGGTTACTTTCCGGAACCCATATTCACCCGCCAGGATGCATGCGCGGCCCAGGCCGCACCCGAGGTCCACAAAATGGGACTCGTGCGGCAGATTCAACTGCCGCAAAAACCTGCGGAACGCCCACCCATTCACGGGGCCATATTGCGTAGCGTCGGCCAGCCTGGCACGTTCAAAGGAAGTGTTGGCAAGAGGGATAAGGCCACTGGTCCTGACCCGGTACTTGCGGTCAAAGGATCTCAGGCATCTGTCGTCCAGAACCGCAAGCAGCATGACCAGGGTCGGCAGCACTCCGAGGCCGCGTACGAGGCGGACGAACCGCTGGAACGCGGAAACGAGACTGAGATGGCCCAGCAAACGCGACATAGAGCTTATAAACCCAAACTCGACCGCTTCGACGGAGGGAAATGGAGCCAGCTCTTGGATTTGAACCAAGGACCTACGGCTTACGGAGCCGTCGCTCTAGCGCTGAGCTAAGCTGGCCTGATGTTTCATTCTTGTCTGGCTGGCACAGGCTCAGTGTTTGGTGAATGCCGGAGCACCCCTCCGAATACAGATCACGCACACGCCAACCCCGAGACCCAAACCGAGAAGAGGCTTGCACAAATCGCGCGGGCCTGCAACGCCAAATCATGACACCAAGTCATGTGCTCACCGACAGTCTGAATCGCATTTTGACTCGCATTCGATCCGCCAAGCAATTGCCCGTCGCGGGTGCAAAGCGCGCTCGATAAGCAGCGCGTCCCGTGAACCGCAGTGACTCGCCGTGAGTCGCGTCAGTGGGCAGCACCGCGAACGCTTCAAGGGACGATGGTGGCGATTTCTTGCAGGATTGCACGCGCGATCTCCGACGGCGGGCTGGCGTTATCCACCTGCAAAACGCGAGCGACATCAAAGCGAAGCCGCTCCAGCACAGTGTTCTGGCGGCGGAGTTCCTCTTCGGAGCGCTCCACGTTGCACGAGCACGACTCGGCCGCCGATGTTTTCAGCGCCACCACCAAATCCGGCCGCAGGTGAAGCGATAGTTTTCGAGCCCGCAAACCTGCTGCCCCAGAGCAACTCGCTGATACGGAATCCAGAGAGTAGCTGTAATCAGAGAGGTCCACTAGAACAAGAGAATTCCGTCGCAACAGCGGACGCACGAGAAACCAGTGAACGAGGTTGATCAGAAGCAAGGTCCAACAGGCCCGGATCATTGGGAAACGGGAAACGAGCAGATCGTCCTGAGGTTGTGACCGACGAAGCGCGCAGCCGGATTCCGGAAGAGGAAACACCGTCTCTTGCTTGAGTTGGGGCGGCCAACGGAGGCACCTTATTCGGTCGAATCGGTCCTGTTCCCAACCCAGACTGCAGAGCTTGCGGGCGACGGTGTTTATGCTCGAAGTATCCGGACCGATCAGCACGACCAGGGCGCCGCGTTTCCCGCGAGCGCGTTTGTCGCGCAGGCGATAGCGTTCAAGAATGGCAGCGATGAACTGGATAATTCGATCATTGGAAACCGATGCTTCTTCAAGCGGGTCCAGCTCAGCCATAAACCCCGTTTCGACGTGGCCCAGACACATCCGGAACCGGGCGTCCTCTGTCCAGACGAAAGCGCGGGACGGGTACAGATAACGCGTAAGCGTGGAGACGGCGCACTGGACATTCCCATCGCGTGGGAGTTGGTAAAAGCGCATAAAAAGCCCCCCTTTGAACAAAGCAAGCAACCGCCGCAGGCGAAGTCGAACGCCCAGCCTGGTAATCGGCGATTCTTCGGTCAGCGAAAGGTCGAATGAACGCACCTCAGACTTCGCGACTGGATACAGGAACTTGATCCGTTGGAAGAAGTCCTTCAGGTTCCGGGGCGGTTGGGCGCAGGAAGCATAGAGCACCGAAATGCCCAGCGGCTGCCGGAGTCGTTCCCACAACCGTCTTACATCGTGAACGAGTTTCCTAAACATCGCACGCCGACTGGGAGCATCCCTCCACGCATTCCTTAAGATCGACCGCCTCGCGGCCAGCAACAGCCGCGGGGATGGGGTTTCATCAATAAGGCGGGCTTGAAAACCAACCAACTGTGGGCCAACCCTCCCGAACGAGGCGTTGAACGTGAGCTGCAATTCATTGGGGTCGGCCAGTTGTTGGTAAAGCCGCATTAGTTGGCTGCGGTACCGTTCGCTAAGGTGACCCCGCCCGATCGCTGCCGCCCACAGAATTACCGATTCGTGACGGGGGTGCGGAACATAGAAGACGCCTTCTTTCCGTCGCAAGCCGACTATTGATTTGGCCGTCAGGACCGGAAAGATACGCCAGCGAACCTCTGTCTCAATATCGATTCTAAGAAATCCTCCCTCCGGGTGCCAATA
>OBLW0100002018.1_pt1 | contig 16653 bp, 15 predicted proteins | sample 1520161 | NCBI WGS metagenome assembly OBLW01 (sample SAMEA3539309, study PRJEB22396) | soil metagenome | biome: tundra; feature: field; material: soil | place: USA | collected 2010-05 | depth 0.15 m | reverse complement strand
ACCCCGTGCTGGCTAACCCCGTGCTGGCTAGAGGTGATCTCGCCACGGCCGACCCCTATGACGGCGAGGTTCCCGATCCCTACGGCGGTGAGGCCGAGGACTACGCCCTGGCGCTCGACCTGGTGCAGGCCGCCGCCCGGGGCTTGGCCGCCGCGCTGGCGGGGTTCCTGGAGGTTCCCGCGCCGGGGCCCGGCGGCTGATGACGGCCCCGGCGGAGCCGTCCGGCGGGGCGGCGCCGTCCGGCGGGGCCGAGTCGGCCATCGCCGGCCGGGTGGAGCGGCTGACCGGCGCACGGGTGCGCGAGGCCCGCCCGCTTGGCGCCCAGCACGGGTCGAGCCACTACCGGGTCACGTTCGGCGATGGCCGGGTGGCCTTCGCGAAGATCGCGGCCGATGACACCAGCGGGGTTCTCGGGGCGGAGGCGCGCGGGCTGCGCTGGCTCGCCGACGCGGGCGCGGTGGCCGTGCCCGAAGTGCTGGGCGCGGACCCGGGGACGCTGGTGGAGGCCTGGGTCCCGGAGCGGGAGCCGGACCGGTTCGCGGCCGAGCAGTTCGGGCGGGATCTCGCGGTGCTGCACGCGGCGGGCGCGGAGCGGTTCGGCTCGCCGTGGCCGGGGTTCATCGCCAGCCTGCCGCTGGGGGACCAGACCGGGGACCCGGGCTCAGGCGGGGCTTCGGCCGGCTGGCCCGACTGGTACGCGAGCAAGCGGCTGCTGCCCTACCTGAGGCGTGCGGCGGATGCCGGGGTGCTGACGCCGGCCGACACCCGGCTGGTGGAGGCCGTCATCGGCCGGCTGGGCGAGCTGGGCGGCCCGGCCGAGCCGCCCAGCCGCATCCACGGCGACTGCTGGTCGGGAAACGTGCTGTGGTCGGGCGGCCGGGCGTGGCTGATCGATCCCGCCGCGCAGGGCGGCCACCGGGAGACTGACCTGGCCATGCTCGCCTTGTTCGGCGCGCCGTACCTGGACCGGATCGTGGCCTGCTACCAGGAGATCGCCCCGCTGGCGGACGGGTGGCGGGCCCGGGTGCCGCTGCATCAGCTGCACCCGCTGCTCGTGCACGTCTGCCTGTTCGGCGCCAGCTACCGGTCCGCGGTCCTGGAAGCCGCCCGCGCCGCTCTCGCGGTTTCGTAGGCCCCTGAGTGGTGCGCCGCGCATCATATGTGCGGCACGACGCAGCACCGCACTACACGACGCAGCACCGCACTAAGGGAGGGTGGGCCCGGCGACGTCCGTGATGAACGGTTCGTCGTCACCTGACTGGTCGCTGCGATCATCCTGGGCCTCGGGGGTGAGCGGCAGCGTGATGCGGAACGTGGCGCCCCGTCCGGGTGCGGTGTCCAGGGCGACGGTGCCGCCGTGCGCGGCCACCAGCGCGGCCACGATGGCCAGGCCGAGGCCTGTCCCGCCTGCGGTCCTGGTCCGGGCGGTGTCCGCCCGGTAGAACCGCTCGAATACCCGTTCCGCCTGATCGGGGCGCAGGCCGGGGCCCTGATCGGTCACCTCGAGCACGACGCTGGGCACCGGATGGCGCGGCCCGGCGAGGATCCGGACTCCGACCGGGGTCCCGTCCGGGGTGTGATTGAGGGCGTTGCTCATCAGGTTCCCGATCACTTGGCGAAGCCGCACCTCGTCGCCGAGTACCAGGAACGCTGACCCGGAGCCGACGGTGAGCTCGATGGTCCGCTCCGGCGCGATCATCCGGGCGTCCTGCACCGCGTCGGCGGCCAGCGTGAGCAGGTCGACGGGGCGGTGCTCGATGGGCCGCTGCTGGTCCAGCCGGGCGAGCAGCAGCATGTCCTCGACCAGGACTCCCATCCGGGCTGACTCCTGCTCCACCCGCTGCATGATCCGGTTCAGGTCAGCCCGGCTGAGCGGGCCATGAGCGTACTGGCCGCCGCCGTTCCCCGACGCGGGGCCGCCTTCGGCGTCGTCCTGCACGCCGCCGCGCTGCCGGTAGTACTCGGCGTACCCGCGCATCGCGGTGAGCGGTGTCCGCAGCTCGTGGCTGGCGTCCGCGACGAACCGCCGCATCCGCTCCTCGGATCGCCGCGCGGCGGCCTCGGATTCCTCACGGGCCCGGAAGGACGTCTCGATCTGGGCCAGCATGGTGTTCAGTGACCGGCCGAGCCTGCCGACCTCGGTCACCGGATCGCGGTCCGGTACCCGGCGGGTCAGGTCGCCGGCGGCGATGGCCTCGGCGGTGTGCTCGATGTCGGTGAGCGGCCGCAGGCTGGCCCGCACGATCGCGATGCCGACGACGACGAGTCCCACCAGGATGATCGTGCTCACGATCAAGTCGATGCCCGCCAGCTGCCTGATGGTCTGTTCGACATTTCCGAGATCCGTGCCCACGACGAGGATGTCCGTCTGCGGGGGGCCGACCTGAAAGCCGGTTTGGAGCGTGATGGTGTACTGCTTGGCGATGATCTGCCAGTTGTCGCTGCCGGACTGCCCGGGCACGATGACCAGCTGCCCCGAGTGGGCCTTGAGCCAGTCCTTGGAGGTCGGCACGACCGGACCGCCCCCGCTCGCTCCCGGGGGGGCGAGCACCTGGCCCTGGGAGTTGAGCAGTTCCACCAAGTAGTTCCCGTACAGACCAAAATCGTCGGTGCGTAGGCCGCTGTGCGGGAAATTACCTGACTGACCACTCAGCTGACTCGCCCGCTCGCCGAAGATGACGTTCACCTGGTGGGCGGCCTGGTCCCGGAGGTAGCTCTGGAACGCGATCAGGCCGGCCACGCTGATGGTGGTGAGCGCGATGGCCACCAGCGCGAGCAGCGCCGTGATCATTTTTACCCGCAGCGGGGTGCGGTCGGGCAGCCGCCTGATCCGCTCCCAGACGCTGCCCCGCCCCGACGTGAACGACATGATCAGGCTGCCTCTAGGACGATGACGGGAGCCTGAGCACGTAGCCGACGCCGCGCAGCGTGTGGATCAAGCGTGGCTCGGCGCTGTCCACCTTGCGGCGCAGCACCGACACATACGACTCCACGATGCCGGTGTCCCCGCGGAAGTCGTAATCCCATACGTGGTCGAGGATCTGCATCTTGGACAGGACCCGGTTCGCGTTGCCCATGAAGTACCTGAGCAGCTTGAATTCCGTCGGCGAGAGCTGGATGTGCTGGCCGGCCCGCCACACTTCGTGGCTTTCCTCGTCCAGTTCGAGGTCGGCGAACTTCAGCCGCGGCGTCGGCTCAGCGCCGTCGCCCCGGGTGCGCCGCAGCACCGCGCGGATCCGCGCGATGACCTCTTCCAGGCTGAATGGCTTGGTCACGTAGTCGTCCCCGCCGAGGGTCAGGCCACGGACCTTGTCCTCCATGGCGTCCCGCGCGGTGAGGAAGACAACGGGAATCCGGGTGCCGCCGCCGCGTAGCCGCCGGACGACGTCGAAGCCATCCATGTCCGGAAGCATCACGTCGAGCACAATCAGGTCGGGCCGGTGCCGCTGCGCCGCCTGGACCGCTTCCGTCCCGGCCGCGGCGGTGACGACGTCGAATCCGGCGTAACGAAGGCTGGCCGAGAGCAACTCGAGGATGTTCGGCTCGTCCTCGACAACAAGCAGCCGGGCGCCCGGCTGCTTCCGTTCATCGTCTGACGAGGAGGTCATGGCTAAATCTTCGTTTACTTTCCTGAGGATTCCCTGAAGGCACGCTGGGGCTGACCTCGTGAGCACATGCCCGAGAGGGCCGGGCTGTGCCCGGGACTCTCAGGCCATCGGTGCGGGCGGTGTCATGGCAGGTCGTTGCGTACGTCATCCCAGCGGGAGATGGCGGCCGCGCGGGAGCCGGCACCGAGCTTCGCGTAAATCCGGTTGACGTGATTCTTGACGGTCTTCTCGGCGAGGACCAACTGGCTGGCGATCTCGCCGTTGGAGTGCCCTTCCGCGATGAGAGTCATGATCTCCGCCTCGCGCGTCGAAAGGCCGAGCGGGCGGATCATTCTGGGGATGCTGCCGGTCCTCATCTGTCCTCCGGGCCGCTGCTACCAGCGAGATTCGATTCGACGCATGGTACGAACATGACCCTAATGAGCGCAAGGGGCGCAAATGGCCTGAACAAGCTTTAGTTTCCCGGAGGGCCGCCGGCGTGTCCCCAGGATTTGGCGGCGGCCCGCGCTGGCGGCTAGCCCGCCGGCGCGGTCGACGAGCCGGTCAGCAGCCCTGCGGGGACGGGCTGGTCGTTCTTCAGGGCGTTGAAGAGTTCCGGCGCCTTCGTGTGGTCCCAGAGCAGGACGTCGCCCACGGCCAGGGAAGCCGAGCCGCCGATCGGCACGGTGCCGGTCTCCGGGTCTCGCAGCGCGAACGCGACCTGGATGAGCTGGTACAGGTGGGTGCCCTGGTCCACAGTGAGGGCCTGTGCGGCCCCGAACCCGGCCGGCACCGATGAGAAGGGGTTGATCAGGGTGCTGGTGCTGGTCAGCTTGCTGAGCAGCGCGCGCAGGAAGAGCCGCTGGTCCTGGACCCGCTGCAGGTCCTGGTTGGCGAACAGATGCCGGCTCCGTACGTAGCCGAGGGCCTGCGCCCCGTCGAGCGTCTGGCAGCCGGCCTTCAGGTTGAGGCCGGCGGCCGGGTCGACCATCGCGGACGGCAGGCACATCCGCACCCCGCCGACCGCGTTGACCACGTTGACCAGCCCGCCGAAGCCGATGCTCATGTAGTGGTTGATTTGCAGGCCGGTGGCGTTCTGCACGGTCTCGGCGAGCAGCTTGCCGCCGCCGAAGGCGAACGCGGCGTTGATCTTGTTGCTCCCGTTCCCGGGAATCGGCAGGTAGGAGTCGCGGGGCAGGCTGATCAGCACGGCCCGGCCGCCGCCCGACGGGATGTGCAGGAGCATGATCGTGTCGGACCGCTGGCCGGTGACGTCATGCCCGGTGGCGAGCTGGGCTTCCTGGGCCGGGGTTAGCCCCGCCCGGCTGTCCGAGCCGGTGATGAGCCAGTTCTGGCCCGCGGAGGCGACCGGGCGGCCCGCGTAGTCCACCAGGACGTTGGCCCTGGTCAGCTTCGAGTCGAGATAGAAGTACATCCCGATGGCCACCACCAGGACGACAACGACAAGCAGGCCGATGATCTTCACGATCCGGCCCGGGCGCAGCCTGCGCTTCCCGCCGCCGCGGTAAGCGGGCGCCGGTCCAGGGGCCTGGCGGGATCGGGTGGCCGCCGCCCCGGCGCCCGGCGGGGGCTGCTGGGGCCAGTTACTGGCCGCCGCGCTGGATCCCTGCGCGCCCCGTGAGGGCAAGCCCACGGTCGGCTCGCTGCCGATGCCCGGACGGTCGTCCGCAGGCGGACGCGGTTTCGGATCGCGGAACCACTGACCTGACCAATCGCTCACGCCAAGCCCTCCCACCAGATCGTGACCACTTCGCGCCCGGACGATCCCAGGTCACCTGGGCACCCTGGCCGGGTGCCCAGGTCCTTGAGCGCCGCTTCCACCTCGCTGGCGCGCTCGGGGGGCAGGCACAGCCTGCGCCTGGTCACCTCCACGAGCTCGCCAGCATTGGCGTAATCGCGCTCAGCCGGGCGATTCCACCCAGTGTGCCTTGCCCGCAGACCCATCGCGGACAGGATCGCCAGGAGGTCCATCGCCGTCGGCGCCTGCGGCCGGGTGATCCCGTGGAATCTCAGCCACAGCGGGTTGAGTGAGGACAGCGGGTGCACGGCGGCCATCTCCACGACCACGCGCCGGCGCGCGTGGCTGGTCAGGGCGGTGATGAACTGCTCGATGCCGGGCACGTTGTACGTGACGTGGTGACAGGTCACCACGTCGGCCGGGTCGATCTGCCCGGCGACGTCCGGCCACCGGCCGCACACCATCCGGCTGGCGAGACCCATCGGCTCCGCGCGCTCAGCGAGCAGCGCGAGCATCTGGGCGTCGGTGTCCACCGCGGTGAGCGCGGTGGTGCGGGGGGCCAGCGGCAGGCAGGCGGCCCCGGCGCCCGCGCCGACATCGAGCAGGCTCCCCGCCGGATCCAGGGCATCGCGCGCCCGCTCGTAGGAGGGCCCGGCCGGATCCGCCCGCAGCCGGTCCGCCCGGCGCGCGAACACCTGCCGGGGCAGCACCCAGGGGGATTCGGTGACGGCCGAGGAGATGTGCTCGGGGATGGCCCACGCGGCGAGGTCGTTACGCCAGCGTTCGAGCAGCGTGGTCAGCTGGGGCATGACAGCGGACGCGAGACCGGCCGGGCACCTGATGGCGAACGCGGGGGGCGGCAGCCTCCCCGCGATTGGGATGAGTGATGGGATGCGAACCCGCGACATCCAGGACCACAACAGAGCACGCACCACTATAAGCCGGGCTGTTCGGTGACGTTCTGCCAAGTCACGGCGATATCTGCGGCTGCGGTAACCGCACAGAATACCGGCTCCCCAAGCAGCTCCCAAACCGGACACGGGAGCGTCGTGAGGCCGGGCCAGGTACCTGGCCCGGCCTCACGACCTGCTAATTCGGTTGGGGTGAGTGATGGGATTCGAACCCACGACATCCAGGACCACAACCTGGCGCTCTAACCAACTGAGCTACACCCACCATTGCCTGCAACCAACTGAGCTACGCCCATCATCGCCTGCGGCTGCATGAAGCATAGCGGCGCGCGGTCACCGGGCCGAACCGGAATCCCCCTAGGCGTCCCCGCCGCCATCGGGCGTTCCCGCGGCTTCGGGGCCGCCGCGACGGCCTGCCTGCCCAGCGTACCTGGCGGCGATCTGCCGCGCGGTCGCCGAATCCGGGCCCGGCGGCGGGACGAAGATCGCCTCGCGGTAGTACCGGAGCTCCTGGATGCTTTCCCTGATATCCGCCAGCGCCCGGTGGCCGCCATGCTTCGGCGGGCTCGCGAAGTAGGCACGCGGGTACCAGCGGCGGGCAAGTTCCTTGATGCTCGACACATCGACCATCCGGTAGTGCAGGAAGGTGTCCAGCTCGGGCATGTCGCGGGCGATGAAGGTCCGGTCGGTCGCGATGGAATTGCCGCACAGCGGCACCTTGCGCGCCTCGGCTATGTGCCCGCGGACGTAGCGGAGCACCTGCTCCTGCGCCTCCGCGAGGGTGACCCCGGAGGCCAGTTCCTCGAGCAGCCCTGAGGCCGTGTGCATGTCGCGGACCACGTCGACCATCTGGTCGACGGCCTCGGCGGGGGGCTTGATCACCAGGTCCACGCCGTCGTCCAGCTGGGCCAGCTCGCCGTCGGTCACCATGCAGGCGATCTCGACCAGGGCGTCACGCTCGATGTCAAGCCCGGTCATCTCGCAGTCGATCCAGACGAGCCGGTCGTTCATCCCCCCAGACTAGAGCCTCGAAGGGCCTCTATCGCCCGATGTCAGTCACCTCTCGCGCCGGCCGGGCTGGTGACAGCCGTATCTGGGGCCGCGCCGCGGGCCCGGCCGGCCAGCGCCCGGATGTGCTCAGGGGCGGCCACGTCCGGGCGCAGCCGCGGGTCGGGCTCGGCCGGGCCGAACATCAGGGCCGCGGGCAGTACGCCGGCCCAGACATTCAGGGCGTAATCCTCCTCGTCGTCCGATGGCGGCCCGGTCCGGACCTTGACCGAGGATTCCGCCAGCGGCAGGGCGAGCACGGCGGTGGCGGCGAGTTCCTTGCGGGTCGGGCCCCGTGTCGCCGCCCACCGGCCCGGAACTAGCTGCTCGGTGATGACCTGGAGCGCCGCCAGCCGCTCCTCGTCGTCGGTGACCAGCCGCGCCCGGCCGATCACCATCGCGCTCCGGTAGTTGATGGAGTGGTGGAAGACAGAGCGGGCGCAGACCAGTCCGTCGAGGTGAGTCACCGTGACGCAGATGTCCTGCCCATCCGCGCTGGCCAGGCTGCGGTTGGCCGAGGAGCCGTGCAGGAACAGCGTGTCGCCGCCGCGGCCGTAGCCGGTCGGCAGCACTACGGGCACGCCGTCGATGACCACCCCGAGGTGGCAGATGAGGCCGGCGTCGAGCACCGCGTACAAGTCGGCGCGATCGGCCCGGCCACGGTCGCGCAGCCGGCGCAGCTGGGTCCGGTCGGTCGGGGAGAGGGAGAGTTCGCCTTCCATGAGGGTTACGCTAGCGGTTAAGTGGACTGTTGGCTGTAGCCACTTTGGCGGAAGAATAGATGACCACTTTCTCGCATGCCCCAGTCGAGGTGCCGCTGGGGGCCGATCGCGACGGGCCCACTCCGCTCACCGCGCAGATCGTCGCGCAACTGCGCGCGGCCCTCGCGGATGGGCAGCTCGCGGCCGGTGACCGGCTTCCGTCCACCCGCGGGCTGGCGGTCTCGCTCGGCGTGAGCCGTACGGTCATCACCACGGCCTACGCCCAGTTGTTCGCCGAGGGCTGGCTCGAGAGCCGCCACGGCTCGGGCACCTACGTCGCCACCGGCGCCACCGCACCCATCCCCGGGGCGCGCGTGGGTCCCGGGGCGCCGGGTGGGCCGAATGTGACGAGTGGGTCCAGAGCGGCTGCCCCTGGAGCGCCGCGAGCACCGAGGGCGGCCCGGGCATCCATGATCACGGAGTATCCGCGCCACCTAGAGCCGCAGATCCTCCGTGATCATGAAAATCGGCTCGGCCCGGGAGGGCGGGGGTTGTTCTCCGGGGCAGTAGAGTTCCGTGATCATGAAAATTTGCTAGGCGTAGGGGTGGGGGGGTTCCCCGGGTCGGCGGAGCTTGGTGATTATGGGGTCAGCGGTGGGGGTGGGTCACTGGAGTCGGGGGTGATTGATCTGCGGCCCGGCATCCCGTGGACAGAGGGCATCGACCGGGCCGCGTGGCGGCGGGCCTGGCGGCAGGCCGCGGCCGCACCGATCTCGAACTGGCCTGACGCCAGGGGGCTGCCGGCCCTCCGCAGCGCGCTCACCGGGTACCTGCGGCGCAGCCGGGCGGTCCGCTGCGGCACTGGCCAGGTCCTGGTGACCCGCGGCGTATCGGCCAGCCTCAGCCTGCTCGCCACGGCGCTGCTACGGCCCGGTGACCGGGTGGGGATCGAGGAACCCGGGTACCAGGTGGCCCGTGCGGTATTCGAGGCGCACGGCGCGCGGCTGGTGCCGTGCCGGGTGGACTCCAATGGCCTCGTGGTTCGGGAACTTCCCGATGACCTCCGGATGGTCTATACAACGCCCGCCCACCAGTACCCGCTCGGCGGACGTCTCGCGGTGCCCCGGCGGCAGGCGCTCATCAGCTGGGCGCGGGCGGCGGGCGCGCTGATCGTCGAGGACGATTACGACGGGGAGTTCCGCTATGACGTCGGGCCGTTGCCCGCCCTGTTCGGCTTGGACCCGGACGTGGTGGTCTACCTCGGAACCACGACGAAAACGCTCACCCCCACCCTCGGTGCTGGCTGGCTGGTGGCCCGGCCTGATCTCGTGGACGGGCTCGTGGACGCGGGTTCCGCCGCCGCGCCGCGGGTTCCGGAGCCGGTGCAGCACGCGGTCCTCGCATTGCTCGAGAACGGGGACCTGGAACGGCACATCAGGCGAATGCGGCATGACTATGCGCGCCGCCGGGCCGCCATGGTCAGCCTGCTCGGCACGTCCGGCCGGCTCCGTGGTGATACCGCTGGCATGCACATGTTCCTGGAACTGGCACCTGGGGCCGACGACGAGGTTGCCGCCGCCGCGCAGGCGCGCGGCGTTGGCGTGATAACCCTGCGGCGCTACTTCTCCGGGCCGCCCGGGCGGCATGGCCTGGTGCTCGGGTACGGTGCGGCGAGCCTCAGCGAGGTCACCCGTGCGTGTCAGGTGCTGGCGGAGATCCTACGATCATCGGAACACGGGTCTGGGTGAGGAAACACGGGTCTGGGTGAGGAAACACGGGTCTGGGTGAGGAGAGGCATGGCGGATGGCGGCGTACCGGGCATCGAGGATGCGTACCGGCTGGGGCGGTGGCTGGCCGAGAATGGCGTGCCCGGCGATCAGGATCATCCACCGCGCGCGACCCTGATCGCCGGCGGCCGATCCAACCTGACCTACCTGCTGGACGTGGGGCTACCGCCCGGATCGGCCGAGGTGGCGCTGCTGGTGCTGCGCCGCCCGCCGCTCGGGCACGTACTGCCGACCGCTCATGACATGGCCAGGGAGTACCGGTTGCTCAGTGCCCTGCATGGCACAGACATCCCGGTGCCCAGGCCGGTGGCGATCTGCCCGGACCCCGCGATCATCGGTGCGCCGTTCTACGTGATGGAGCACGTGGCCGGGCTGGTGATACGGACCAGGGAAGACGGCGCGCAGGTCTCGCCTGCCCAGGCCCATCAGCTATCGCTGCGATTCGCGGACATGCTCGCCGCTATCCACGCAGTTGATCTGGCCGCCGTGGGGCTTACCGGGTTCGGCAGGCCGGAAGGCTATCTGGAACGTCAGCTAACGCGCTGGCAGCGGCAGTGGGAGCTGTCCCAGACCAGGGAGATGCCAGGTTATGAGCAGCTCACTGCGCGGCTGGCGGCCGGGCTCCCAGCGGCGGCCGGGAGCGACGGGACCCTGGTGCACGGCGATTACCGACTGGACAACATGCTGATCGCGCTGGGCAGTCCACCACCGGGCAGTCCACCACCGGGCAGTCCACCGATGATCACTGCGGTCCTCGATTGGGAGATGTCCACGCTGGGTGATCCGCTCGCGGACCTTGGGCTCGCCCTCGTCTACTGGGCCGATGCCGACGACGACGAATCAATGCAACTCAGCGTGGGCTCATCGGTGACGGCCGGGCCTGGCTTTTTGAGCAGGTTGCAGGTCGCGGAGAGATACGCGGAACTGACCGGGCGGGACGTGTCCATGATCGGGTACTACATGGCCTTCGGCTGCTTCAAGCTGGCCGTGGTGCTTGAAGGCATCCATGCCCGGTTCCTGCAGCACAAGACGGTCGGCGAAGGGTTCGAGCGGGAGGGCCTAGCGGTTCCGTCGCTGATCCAGCGCGCGCACCGGTTGCTCGACTCGGCCCAGTGAGTTAGCCCACTGAACTAGCCCCAGTGAACTAGCAACAGTGAACTAGCAACAGTGAACTAGCCGAGTAAAAACTCGCTCAAGGAACGGAATCGTGCGGGGGATCCCTGGGAAATTGGATATGAGGCCCGGCACCCCGCTCTTGCCGGGCCTCACACCGTGTCCCGGCCTGGCGGCCGGGAGTGAATATGAGGCCCGGCACCCCGCTCTTGCCGGGCCTCACACCGTGTCCCGGCCTGGCGGCCGGGAGTGAATATGAGGCCCGGCACCCCGCTCGCGCCGGGCCTCACACCCTGCCCCGGCCTGGCGGCCGGGAAGATGGTACGAGGCCCGGCGCCCCGCTCTCGCCGGGCCTCATAAATGAGGACGCGCGGCGCGGCAGAGCGGTTCACACGTTCGCGAAGCTTCGTTTACGAAATGGCGCGCCGCCCATCCCGCGCGGGCACCGCCGCTAGCTCGGGGGGCAGTTGGGGGAGCAGAGCCGACGCGCGAGGGCGCTGAAAAACACCGAGGTGACCTGGGACGGGTTGGTGATCTCGAATGCCTGGCCACCGGTGGCGGCGGAGATCTGCTGCAACGCGGAGACATTACCCTTGCCGCCCAGCACCAGCATGATGATCTCCACCCGCCGTTTGGGGTTGTAGAGCTTGCGCAGCTCGTTCGTGAGGGTGGCGGCGGAGATGTCCCCTGGCGCGTTGTCCACCCCGGCGGTGATGACCAGTACGGCGTTGGTGTAGCGGCCCTGGTAGGTGGTGGTCATCTGCTTGTAGCCAGCGAGGATCGCGCTGTACAGCGCGGCAGGCGCGCCCGCTACGGGCACGTAGGTCTGGTCAGTCTGCAGGATCTGCTGACGGCGGGTGATCAGGCCTGCCTGGCCGAGCACTGGGCCGACGGACACGAGCTCTTTGTAGGGCTGCGTGCCGCTCAGGTGGCTGGCGAACGACCAGATACCCATCTGCGTGCTGTTGGGGAACTGGGCCATGCCGACGCTGGCCACCTGACTGAGTACCTGTTCCAGCGTCGTGCCATTGGCCGCGACCGGCGTGGCCATCTGCTCGGAGACGTCGATCAGCGCCAGGTCGCGCGAGCCGAGGCCGAGCCGGGACCAGGCCTGGAGAGCGGTCTCGGCCTGGCCGGGCGGGGGGGGTGCGGCCAGGCTCGGCTGACTCGTGGTCAGCCCGTACTGGCTGACCCAGCCGGACGCGGCCCCGTTGGCGGAGCGGAAGCCTTCGTATCGCACGTAGGACTCTGCGTAGTTCGACTTGAGGGCAGCCTCGAAAGCCTCTGCGGCGCGCAGCTTCAGGGGATCGGACGTGGTGAGGACGTAGGGATAGTCGAGCTCATAGGAGCCCTCGGTCGGATACCGGCCGGACAGGGGCTGGTCCGGGTGGGACTTGTCGTACTGCACGACCGCCTGCTCGGAGGTAACCGTGACCACCCGCCCGTTCCGTGGCGGCTCGGCGATGTTCACCAGCGAGGCGAGCGAGGTGCCGCTGGTGAACGGGGGAGTGACCTGAACGTTGAAGACGAACTTGGTGAAGTCGGCCAGGGCGGCCGGGCCGCTGCCGAGCAGGCGCTGGAGCTCGATGAGCGTGGCCAGCCCGGCCGAGCTCTGCGCCGGGTCCGGGAACTCCACCCGCAGGCCCAGCGCGGTCGCCGGGCCGCCCACAGTCTCAGGCAGCAGGAATTGCCAGCCCACCTGCGTGCCGAACGCGGGCATCTGCGCGGCCACCGACCGGGGCATCACGATCATGAGCGGGGAGCGGGCCACCGTGGTCCCCGTGGGCTGGACAATCTGAGCCCCGATCGGCGAGCTGCGGGCGACATCTACCCACAGGCTGGAGTCAGGGATCCAGGCGTCCACCGGCCGCCCGCCGGCTGGTTTCTGGCCGGCCACCTGCGCCGCCTGGGTCGCCGATTGCTCGCTGACGACCCGGATCACCGCGCAGTGCCCGCTGATGGTGCGGTGCTGGGCGTTGAAGTACTGGCCGATATGGCGTACCGCAGGGGCCACGTCGTCGGACACGCCGACGGTGACATCGATCGTGTTCGTCGCGCATGAGACGCGTGACACCATCGCCTGGGCGCCGAGCGCGACGGCCAGCGTGCCGACGATCAGCACGGCAACCACGCTCAGCCCGACAACAGTTCCGACACGGCGCTTGCGGCCACGTCGCCTAGGGGCGGCCGCGGTGGCGCGTCCAGCGTTCACCGCATCCCTCAATCACGAGACCTGGGCCTATTGGCCTACTGGCCGACTGTATCGGACGTTGAATGACAATTCATCCTGGTCTCCGCTTTCCCGGCCAACCCGGTGAGACGTTCCGCTGCGGCGGTCCTGGCGCCGCAGCGGCGTCCGCCAGACTGTGTCGGTCACACTGGGGGCGTGGCAGGACTCGTCCCGATCCAGGTCCGCGACGCTGGCGACCCGCGGCTGGCCGACTACGTGCGGCTGACCGACGCATCCCTGCGCAAGAGCCTCGAGGCCGACCGGGGCCTGTTCGTGGCCGAGGGGGAGAAGGTGATCCGGCGCGGCATCGAAGCCGGCTACCCAGTCCGGTCCCTGCTGGTCACCGAGGACAAGCTGGCGGGGATGGCCGGGCTGGCGGATGGCTGCGCGGCGCCGGTCTACGTGCTGCCGGCGGCGGTCGCCCGGCAGTTGACCGGCTACCAGGTGCACCGGGGCGCGCTGGCGTCGATGGCCAGGCGGGCGCTGCCGTCGGTCGCCGAGATCCTCGCCGGTACGAAACGTCTGGTCGTGCTGGAAGATCTGGTGGATCACGGCAATGTCGGGGCGATCTTCCGGTGCGCCGCGGCGCTCGGCGCCGGGAGCGTGGTCCTGTCGCCCCGATGTGCCGACCCGCTGTACCGGCGCGCCGTGAAGGTCTCCATGGGCGCCGTGTTCGCCATCCCGTACGCCCGGATGACGCACTGGCATGCCGGGCTGGCGCAGTTGCGGGCGGCGGGTTTCCAGTTGCTCGCGCTCACCCCGGATCAGTCGGCGGTGCCGCTGGACGATGTGCACCTGGGGGAGAGGGTCGCGCTGCTGCTCGGCTCGGAGGGTGACGGCCTGTCGTCCCGCTGGCTGCACGAGGCCGACCAGGCCGTGTGCATCCCGATGAGCCCGGCGGCGCTGGCGCTCGGCGTGGACTCGCTGAACGTGGTCGCCGCCGCGGCCGTGGCCTGCCACGGCCTGATGCGGGGCGTTCCCGGTGCCGTCACCCCGCCGGGGTAAGGCCGGAGACCAGGTACCCGGCGCGCAACCGCTGCTGCGCCGCCGCCCCGGCCCCGGTGTGGTCGAGGCCCATGAGCGCGGCGCCCGCGATGGGCGGGAGCTGGCACGCTTGGTCCGCCTCGGTGCGCTCGCCACGGTCGAGCGGGCGGGGCTGATCCGTATCGCCGGGCAGCGCACCGGGCTGCCGGGCAGGTCAGCGCGGCTGTACGAGATCCGGCCGGACGCCGGATTCGTGCTTGGCCTCGACATCGGGCAGCAATACGTGCGCGGCGCGCTGGCCGACCTGGCTGGCGAAATCCGGGCACGATCTTCGGCGAGGTCGCGCGCGTCCAGTGGCCGTGGCCGGGTGGCCGAGTTGACCAGGCTCGCGGACGAACTGTGCGCGTCCGCCGGGGTGGCCAGGACAGCGATCACCCAGACGGTGATCGGCAGCCCCGGCGTCTACGATGCCCGGCGCAACGCGATGGCCCTGACCGGCGGCCTGCCCGGCTGGGACCGCCCGTCGGTGCTGGCGGGCCTGCGCGAGGCGTTCGGCCAGTCGCTGGTGGTGGAGAACGACGTGGACGCGGCGGCGCTGGCCGAACGCGCCCACGGGCACGGCCGGGAGGCGGACAGTTTCGCCTTCGTGTCGATCGGTACCGGCATCGGGATGGGCCTGGTCATCGGGGGCAGGCTGCACCGAGGCGTGCACGGGGTAGCCGGCGAGATCGCCTTCATGCCGCTGTCCGGCGGGCAGGGCACCGATCACGAGGATGCCCGCCGGCGGGGGTCACTGGAGGCCGCGGCGTCGGCGTCGGCTGTGGTCCGCGCGGCGCGCCGGGCCGGCATGCGGGGTCAGGTCTCGGCCCGCCGGGTGTTCACCGCCGCGGCCGGTGGCGATGAGCGGGCCGCGGCCGTGGTGGCCGAGGAGGCACTGCTGGTCGCGAAGGTTCTGTGCTCGGTGGTGACCATCGTGGACCCGGCGCTCGTCGTGCTCGGTGGCGGGATCGGCCAGGCGCCGGGTTTCGCCGAGGCGGTGACCCGCGAACTCCGCCAGCTCGCCCCCGTCATGCCCGAGGTCAGGGTCAGCGCACTGGGCACCCACGCGGTCGTGGACGGCTGCCTGGCCGCCGGCTTGGAACTCGCGTGGCGGCAGCTGACCGCCACGCTCCCCGTGGCCGGCGGACCGCACGCCCCGGACGGCCTGTCTCATGACGGGGCTGACCTGGGCGACTCCGGGTCAGCGCGGTTCCAGGCGGCGAACGCCTGAGCCGTCGGCTGCCCGGCTGGGGTTCCAGCCCGGCGCCCTGCTGGTCAGGGTGAGCGGGTCGCGGCGAAGTAGGCGCTGGACCATGCCCGCGAGCCTAGCTGTGGGTTTCAGGCATCCGGGCGCAGCAGCGCCCAGACGACCTTCCCGCCACCGTCGAGCAGATGCCAGCCCCATCGGACGCAGCACGATTCGACGACATGCAGCCCCCGGCCGGACTCCGCGAACGGACCTGACTCGCGCAGCACCGGAATCGCAGCTCCGGGATCGGTCACCATGCACATCAGGTAAGGAGTCTGCTCGAGCAGCTTCAGCCGGATCGGGCACTCGTCAACCAGCCGGCGGGCGGAAGGGATCCCGTGCCGCAGCGCGTTCGTCAGCAATTCGGAGACGACAAGCTCGGCCAGGTCGGTCAGGGCCGCCATGCCCCAGCGCAGCAGCGTGGTCCGGGTGAAGTCGCGCCCGATCCCGACCGACTCAGGGGAGGACCTCAGCGGGCAGCTCGCGGAGGGCTGCGTCATCGTCGAGCCGTTCACCGTCGGCCCGTTCATCGTCGAGCCGTTCACCGTCGGCCCGTTCACCGTCGGCACCACCGCAGGTGTGGGGCCCGACTGACGTGCTTGGCTCAAATGGCTCGTTCCCGCAGGCCCGCTAGGAGTACGGAGCCAGTCATGGCTCACGCTCATGACCTCCGTCGTGACTGGCGAGGCCGCCCGGTGTGCGGTCATCGGGTTCCCGTCTGTCTTCCTTATATTGGCTTCACTGGCACATGTCGTGCGCTGGCAGCGCAAGCGCTATCATCCCCTGTATACCTTGCAAGCGCAAGGCCGGATGCACGTGCAGATGAAAGTACCATCGCAAGTACCATCGCACGTGCGGATCGTGAGGAGGCATCGACGGGAGGAGCAACTGACGGGCTTCTTAGAGGATTACTTGGTGGGGGGGTTGGCATGATCACCGTTCAACCGGGGAGCGGACCCACAGTCCTCCGCATCCTTCTCGGCTCCCAGCTGCGAAGATTGCGCGAGGCCAATGGAATCACTCGGGAGGACGCCGGATACACGATTCGTGCATCCGGCTCCAAGATCAGCCGTATGGAGCTTGGGCGAGTCGGCTTCAAGGAGCGAGACGTTGTCGACCTGCTCGAAATGTACGGCGTCGCCGATGAGTCGGAACGGGATGCCCTGGTCGCGCTAGCCAGGGAGGCCAATACACCGGGTTGGTGGCATAAGTACAGCGATGTCTTGCCGGATTGGTTCCAGGTCTA
>OBLW0100002017.1_pt1 | contig 16654 bp, 21 predicted proteins | sample 1520161 | NCBI WGS metagenome assembly OBLW01 (sample SAMEA3539309, study PRJEB22396) | soil metagenome | biome: tundra; feature: field; material: soil | place: USA | collected 2010-05 | depth 0.15 m | reverse complement strand
GGCCAGTCCCGTGCCGGCCAGTCCCGTGCCGGCCAGCCCCGTGCCGGCCAGCCCCGTGCCGGCCAGCCCCGTGCCGGCCAGTCCCATGCTGGTGACCACACCGCGCGGCTGAGCGTCAGGCTTCCTGGCGGGTGTCGATCGCCTGGATAAGGCGGCTGAGTGCCGTGAAGAACTGCTGCTGCTCCTCGGGGGAGAACACCTCGAAGAGTTCCGCCAGCGCGTCGAACCGCGGGGCCAGAGCCTGCTCCGCTTCCCTGGCCCCGGCGGGCGAGAGCTCGACCAGGGTGGCCCGGCGGTCGGTCGGATGCGGGCGGCGGACCACGAGCCGCGCCTCCTCCAGCGCGTCGACCATGGCGGTCATGTTCCGCGGGCTGACTCCCAATTGCACCCCGAGTTCGCGCATGATGGCTGGCCCGCCGCACTGCAGCGCCTCGAGCAGGCGCAGCCGGGTGTAGGTCAGCCCGCCACAGGAGCGCCCGTCTGTCCACCGCAGGAAGGCCGCGGTGAAGCGCGCGGTCTGCGCCACCAGGGCGCGTCGGCGTTCGGTCTCATCGAGACCTGCGATCGGGCCAGGATCGGCGTTCTGGCCGCCTTCCTCGGCGACCCGCTCCGATGCCCGATCCAGTTCCACCTGCTCAGGGTACTCGGGTTGTTCAGTTGACACGATTATTACCTGCGGTAATGTCAGCTTAGTAACTTTCGCTGAAACCAGAGAGCTACGGAGGGCAGCGCCTGGCGCTGCCCGGCCGAGAGAGGCATGACACCATGACCACAGCAGACGGGCAGCGCGGCGTTCTGGCGGAGGGCGCGCAGGTAGCCGCGCTCGACAGCGCGGTCGCGGGGCCGAGTACCTGGTCGCTGGATGCCGCGCACTCATCGGTAGCCCTGCGGCACAAGACCATGTGGGGCCTGGCCACCGTCCGCGGCACCTTCGCCGACCTCAGCGGTACCGGCGAAATCCTCCCGGACGGCTCAGCGCACGGCCGGCTGGAGATCGGGGCGGCCTCGCTGAGCACGAACAACGCCAAGCGGGACAAGCACCTGCAGTCGGCCGACTTCTTCAACGCCCAGGCTCATCCGCGGATCGTCGCTGAACTGCGGCGCGCGACGCGGGCCGGCGGCATCGTGACCGTCTCCGGAGACCTGACGGTGGCCGGTGTCACACGCCCGCTCGACTTCACCGCCACGGTGACGGAAGCCACCCTGGACGCGATCACCCTCCGCGCCGAGACCGAGGTGGACCGGGCAGACTTCGGCTTGACCTGGAACCAGATGGGCATGCTGAAAGGCCCCGCCACCGTGTCGGTGGTAACCCGCTTCACCCGGTCGGCAGCGAAGCCCGCGCCCTGACCCGGCCGAGGGCCGTACCGTAGAGCCGTGCGCGCATGGGTGGTCCATAAACCCGGGCCGATGGCCACGGGCCCGCTACGCCTGATCGACCGGCCGATTCCCCAGCCCGGGCCCGGCCAGTTGCTGGTCAAGGTCCGCTGCTGTGGCGTCTGCCGGACCGATCTGCACCTGGCCGAGGGCGACCTCCAGCCCAAAGCCCCGGACATCACACCCGGTCATGAGGTCGTGGGCGAGGTCATCGAGGCCGGGCCGGGCGCGTCCAGGTTCGAGCCCGGCGACCGGGTAGGGGCGGCCTGGCTCGGCGGGACCGACGGGTCATGCCCGTATTGTCGGCGCGGCAACGAGAATCTCTGCCCCGCGTCGGTCTACACCGGCTGGGATTACCACGGTGGTTACGCGGAGTACATGGTCGTCGCGGACGCGTTCGCGCACCCGCTACCACATGGGTTCAGTGACGCGGAACTCGCGCCGCTGTTGTGCGCCGGGATCATTGGCTACCGTGCGCTGCGGCGGGCCGAGTTGCCGCCCGGCGGCACCCTGGGCATCTATGGCTTCGGCGGGTCTGCGCACCTCGCCGCGCAGATCGCCATCGCCGAGGGCGCGGCCGTGCACGTGTTCACCAGGGGTGCGGCCGCCAGGGATCTGGCGCTCACCCTCGGCGCTGCCTCGGCGCAGGGTTCCGACGACCCGCCGCCCGAGCCGCTCGACTCGGCCATCCTGTTCGCCCCCGTCGGGGATCTGGTGCCGACCGCGCTGGCCGCGCTGGACCGGGGCGGCACGCTCGCGATCGCCGGCATCTACCTGACTGACATCCCGTCGCTGAACTACGCCGAGCACCTGTTCCAGGAACGGACTGTGCGCAGTGTCACCTCGAACACGCGAGGCGACGCGGCCGAGTTCCTCACCCTGGCCGAGCGGCTGCACATCGCGGTCACCACGACACCGTACGACTTCGGCCAGGCCGACCAGGCGCTCACTGATCTGGCCGCTGACCGCGTGCACGGCGCCGCTGTCCTGTCGATGTAGCCAGCGGCCGGGCGCCGTGATCATGGGTTACGTTCGGCCTGGGGGCCCGGGGGTTGCCCCCAGGGTTAGCCAGGATTCCGTAGGCTGTCGCGGGTGACGAGCCAGCGCACCGCCGCCCGGGAATTGCTCAGCCGATTCCCCCTCGTGGATGGCCACAACGATCTCGCCTGGGAGCTGCGGGAAGGGGGCCGCGAGGATCTCAGCACAACCGATCTCGGGTCGCCGGTCCCGTTCACCCACACTGACCTGCCGCGGATCGCCGCCGGTGGGCTGGGTGCCCAGTTCTGGTCGGTCTACGTGCCCGCCACGCTGCAGGGCGACGGAGCGGTGTCGGCGACCCTGGAGCAGGTCGACCTGGTGCACCGGATGATCTGCCGCTACTCCGGCGTGCTCGAACTCGCGCTGACCGCTGCCGATGTGGACCGGATCTTCGCGGCTGGCAAGGTGGCGTCGCTGATCGGCGCCGAGGGCGGCCACTCGATCGCGTCCTCGATGGGCGTGCTCCGGATGCTCTACCGGATCGGGGTCCGGTACTTGACCCTGACGCACAATGCGAACGTCCCGTGGGCGGACTCGGCCACCGATGAGCCGAAGGCGGGCGGCCTGACCGCCTTCGGCCGCGAGGTGGTCAGGGAGATGCAGCGGCTCGGCATGCTCGTGGACCTGTCCCACGTCTCGCCCGCGACGATGCGTGACGCCCTGGACACGGCGGAGGCGCCGATCATCTTCTCCCACTCGAGCGCCCGCGCCCTCTGCGACCACCCGCGCAACGTGCCCGATGAGATCCTGGCGCGGCTGCCGGCCAACGACGGGGTGTGCATGGTGACGTTCGTGCCTTCCTTCGTCGCGCCCGAGTGCCGGGACTGGGAGAACGACCTCAGTGCTGAGATGGAGCGGCGCGGCATGGAGCCGTGGGATTGGGCCCTGCGGACCAGGATGCGGCAGGAATGGGTGGCGGACCATCCTCGGCCGGTTGCCACGCTGGCCCAGGTCGCCAGCCACGTCGAGCATGTCCGCGAGGTGGCCGGCATCGACCACGTCGGCATCGGCTCGGATTTCGACGGCACCGACCAGGTCCCGGAGGGGCTGCCTGACGTGTCCTGCTATCCGGCGCTGATCGCCGAACTGCTGGGCCGGGGCTGGAGCGAGGAGGACTGCCGGCGGCTGGCCGGCGGCAACATCCTGCGGGTCATGCGCGAGGCCGAGGCGGCCGCCCGGGCTATCGGCGAGCTGCGCGGCCCGTCCACGGCGCGCATCAGCTGAAGTGGCTGGCCGGCCGGGGCTGCAGGTCGCCGTCCAGGTAGACGTCCACCTTCTCGTTGTAGAAGCAGGCCAGGCCCGCGATCTTCTGGCTCTCCGGCAGTGGCGTGCGGTAGATCCACCCGATGTCTTCGTGAACCTGCTGGCCACTGTCCACCGACCAGTACGCGGCGGTGCCCTTGTACGGGCAATGCGACTCGGTGGCCGAGGGCCGCAGCAGGTCCATCCGGACGTCGGTGAGCGGAAGGTAGTAGCGTGGCGGCAGTCCGGTCTCGAACAGGATCCGGGGCTGCCGGGAATCCGCGACGGCGACACCGTCGATCTCCACCCGGACATGCCGCGAGCTGGCCAGGATGTCGACCCGCGTGTAGGGGTCACGCGGATGGGTGTAGACCGGCTCGTCCTCCTCGAACCACTCGCTCATCGCGGCCCAGTCGAGCCGGACCGCCTCGCGCAGGTCCTCCAGCGGGGAGTCCGGATACCGGCGGGCAGCGCCGCCGGCCGTGGCGCCGGACACCTTGACATCATAAATCTCCGCGTCGCCCCTGCTCGGCGAGTGCTCAGTGGCACCGGACGGGATCAGTTCCGCCCGGATATCGGCGACCGGGATGTAGTACACGGGAAAGTACGGCCACTCCCAGACCAGGACCGGGTGCTTTGTGTCGGCGACCAGTTCGCCCGCCAGGTACACCCGGACGCGCTTATGGCCGGGCTCCGTACGGACCCGGCCGGCGGCTGCGGCCATTAGTTCCTCCGTTTTCCCGGCGGGCCTGATCGTTTAGTCCGCTGCGGCCAGTAGCGTCAATGTATGCGACTTGGTGTCCTTGACGTGGGATCCAACACGGTTCACTTCCTGGTGGTGGACGCGTACCAGGGTGCGCGCCCCACCCCGGTGTTCTCGCACAAGGCCGAGCTACGCCTTAACGAGCACCTGGTGGACGGCAACCGTCTGTCAACGGGGGGCGAGAGGCAGCTGCGGGCCTTCGTCGTCGACGCTCTCCAGATCGCCGAGGACAAGGGGGTGGAGGAACTACTTGCCTTCGCCACGTCCGCGGTCAGGGACGCGGCCAACGGTGACGAGGTGATAGGCCGCATCCGCGACGAGACGCAGGCGCACATCCAGGTGCTACCCGGGTCCGATGAATCCCGGCTGACGTTCCTGGCCGCCCGGCGCTGGTTCGGCTGGTCGTCGGGGAAGGTGCTGATGCTCGACATCGGCGGCGGCTCGCTGGAGATCGCCTCGGGCGTGGACGAGGAGCCCGACGTGGCGATCTCACTGCCGCTCGGCGCGGGCAGGCTCACCCGTGACTGGTTCACCGCGGACCCACCGCCGCCCGCGGAAGTCCGGCAGCTGCGCAAGCACGTGCGCACCGAGATAGCCAGGCGAGCGGGCGAGGTGATGCGGGACGGCCACCCCGACCGGGCCGTCGCCACCTCGAAGACGTTCCGCCAGCTGGCCAGGATCGCCGGCGCCGCGCCGTCCAGCGAGGGCTTTTATGTCAGGCGCGCGGTGAGCCACGATGACGTGAAGGAACTGGCGAAACGGCTGGCCTCGATGACGGCGCAGGAGCGGGCCAGCCTTCCCGGCGTGTCCCACGGCCGTGCCCCGCAACTGGCTGCAGGCGCAATCGTCGCGGACGCCGCGATGGACCTGTTCAGCTTGACCGAACTGGAGATCTGCCCGTGGGCGCTTCGGGAAGGCGTGATCCTGCGGCGGCTGGACGCGCTGCCCTCATAGAACTCAGGGCCCGCCCGGCCACCGCAGGATCACGGTAGATCGGCTACGCGCTAGTCGGCCTTGTCGGCCGGGTCGCTGGCTGCGGCCCGCGGGAATACCGGCGAGTCGGACTTCACCGGCCGGCCGGTCTCGGCGGTCCGGTCGGCCGGCGCCGCCGACCCGGCGCGGTGGGTGGCCCGGGCCGGGGTGGCCGGGGAGGACTCGGTTGCCCCGTTGGTCGAGTCCAGCCCGGTGGTCGTCGTCTGCCGCGCCGGATCGTCCCCCACCGTGGCGGTGCGGGCGCCAGCCCGCCCAGCCTGCGGGGATGGCGACGCTGTGGAGGCGCCCGGCGCGTGCCGTCCTTCCGGTGGCCCGGCCGGCCGGGCCACCGCTGCGGGGGCGCCGCCGGCTGCGTTTCCGCCGGAGCCGGAGATCGCGCTCGCCACGGACCGGGCGACTTCGTCCTCCAGGGATCCGCGGGCAGCCTCACCGGCGACGAGGTTGGTGACCACATCACGCACCTCGGTGAGCCGCCGGAGAGTCTCCGTGTGCCTGGCTACCAGCAGGTTGAGGCGGCGCTCAGCCCCGTCATGGATCGCGGTCGCGCGAGCGGTCGCCTCATCAAGCATCTGCTTGGCCTGCGCTTTGGCCGCTGCGACAGCACTCTCGGACTTCTTCTGCGCCTCGCTGATGGTGTGGTCCGCCTCGGCACGCGCGCTGGTGCGCGTCTTGTCGGCCTCCGCCCGGGCGCTGGCAATGGCGTTCTCGGCTTGCTCCTGGGCCGCCGCGAGCATCCGCTCGGTCTGCTCACGCGCCTCCGCCTTGAACTTGTCGGTCTCTGCCTTGGCGTCGGCGCGCAGCTTCGCGATCTCGTCTTTGGCACGGGCCTTCTCCGCCCGCGCCTCGTCATCGGCCAGCTTGAGGATCTGCCCCATCCGCTCGCTGACCTCTTCGTAAGCGGGCTTGACGTCCTCCGCCTTCTGGCGGCTGGCGGACAGCTCAAGCTTCAGCCGTTCCATCTCGTCGAGCGAGCGGGACAGCCGCTCCTCGAGGTCGCGTGTCTGGCTGCGGGAGCGGGCGACGAATTCGTTCACCTGACGGCGGCTGTAGCCACGCATCTGTACTTCGAACGCGTCTTCGGAGTCGAGGTCAGGTATGAGATCAGTGTGCTCAGTCATGGTGTCACCCGAGAAGTGGGTCAGGCAGGTAACCGCCGCAGCCTAAAGCGGCGCGGGCGAGTTCCCTGAGATGGGAACGGATCGTGGCGTGACTAGATGGTCTGGAGGTGCAGGTACGACGGGCACGACTCTTGTCCTGAACAGCCTCGCGCGCAACCGAAACGAACGAGTGTCCCGTTTTGCCCCGATTGTGCGGCATCCCATGATGAGGTGATGACTGAGCATAGCTGGATTGAGGCAGGTTCAGCTGAGTTGCCGGGCAGACTGCCGGGATAGAGGGATACGCCCGGAATATCAGATGCGGGGGAGGCGCCCGATGAGGATGAGCCTAATTGGGTCGATCGATGGCATCGCCCCGTCGGTTCATCCGGAAGCATGGATCGCTCCCGGAGCGGTCGTGGTCGGCCGGGTGGCCGTGGGCCGGGCCGCCAGCGTCTGGTACGGGTCGGTGCTGCGGGCCGACGACGAGGAGATCGTGGTCGGCGCGGAGTGCAACATCCAGGATCTCTGCTGTCTGCATGTGGATCCGGGCGAGCCGGTGATCCTGGAGGAACGGGTGTCTGTCGGGCACCGGGCCACGATTCACGGGGCATATGTGGCCGCGGGCGCGCTCGTCGGGATCGGGGCGGTCCTGCTGGGCCGGTCGCGCATTGGCGTCGGTTCGCTGGTGGCGGCGGGCACAGTGATCCGGCCGGGCCACCAGATCCCCGACGGCGTCCTGGTGGCTGGCGTTCCGGGCCGGATCGTGCGCGAACTGACAGATGAGGACCGCAACTTGTTTGCCAATACGGCCGCCCGATATGTGAGCCGCGCAGCACGGCATCGGGATGCGGTGTGGCGTGAGCTCGCAGGTTAATAGGCCTCGGGCCGAAAGATCCACTACCGCATCTGGATACTAGGCGCATCAAACTTCTTGGAATTGTTACCGGTGTACTGGGTAAAATCACACTCGAGGATGGTCCAGGAAATGACCCTGATGGGTCATGCGGGGGCGCGGCGCCGCGTCGTAGCCTTGTGTGGCCAAGGGTTCCGCGAATCCGCTGGACGATGGAGGTGGGCGCGGTGCGGGAGCATCTCGATCTTCGCGTCCCAGACCGCGTCGCACTCGACGAGATCGAGCTCTATGCGGAAGTGCTCAGCGCGGTGGCGGTAAGTGACAGGCCACTCACCGCGGAAGAGCTGGATGTGGTTCTGGGGATTGGGTCGGTATCAAGCGTTTCCCGCGCCGGGGATTGAGGATCTCCCCGGCGCGGCGCACGGCGCTCTGGTCGCGTTGCGTAATCAGATTTCACTTAAAGTAATTCCGCGGCTGGTAACGGACTCGGCCAGCAAACCCTGCTGTGCTAGCAAACCCCGCCGTGCTATCAAACCCCCAAATGATCCGGCTCGCGCTCCAGGTGCATTACGGGTGCATGAACATGATGTCGGTGTCCCAGTGCGTGAAGCCCAGCGATTCGTACAGCCGGATCGCCGCGGTATTCGACTCGTCCACGTACAGCATGACCGCGGCCAGGCCGCGGGCCCGGAGGTAGCGCAGCCCGGTCAGGGTCAGCGCACGGCCCAGGCCGGTGCCCCTCTCCTCGGGGTCGACGCCCACCACGTAGACCTCGCCGATGGCCTCGTGGCCGTGCCCGGGGGCGCCGGGATGGCTGCCGTGGACCTTGGTCCAGTGGAAACCCACCAGCCGTCCCCCGCGTTCGGCGAGGAAAAAGCCGTCCGGGTCAAACCAGGGCTCGCGTTTGCGGAGGTCGAGGTCGGCCCGGGTCCACGCGCCCTGCTCGGGATGCCCGGCGAACGCCGCCCGGTTGAGGGCGAGCCAGGAATCCTCGTCCTGGCCGACCCGGAAGGTGCGGACTGTGATGCCCTCAGCGAGTTCAGGTACCCCGAGCGGTGCCTGAAGCGGGCGGCGCATCGTCCAGAGGGCGCGGACCCGCTCGAATCCGGCGGCGCGGGCCAGCGCGATGGCCGCGGCCAGATCACCGTGCGCCCAGAGTCGCAGTGGCCGCGGCCCGGCCTCGGCCCGCAGCGCGCGGGTGAGGGCGAGGCCGAGCCCGCGGCGACGGTGCGCCGGATGGACGACCAGTTCCCCGCTCGGGCCTTCGACCGGATCGGTCGGATCCAGGTGCGCGTACCCGGCCAGCTCCGGGCCTTCGGTCAGCAGCAGGTTGCGGGCCGCCGGATCCCCGCCGTACCGCAGGTGGAGCAGGACATGCTCAGAAAGCGGGCTCACGTTGTCCTGGTCGGTGGCGGCGGCGACCAATCGCAGGACCTCGTCCGTCTGCGATTCTCCGAGCTGGCCCGCCACGCTGATCCGGGCGTCGTCACCGCTCGGCCGCCGCAGCGCTGGCCTCCCTCTGGCCATCTTCCTCGGTGGCGGGGTCGTCCTCGGCGGGGCGCGCGCTGTGCAGCCCCCGGCCGTCCTCGCCGCTCTTGGCGGGGACGAAACGGTACCCAACGTTGCGCACCGTCCCGATCAGCGCCTCGTGTTCCACGCCGAGCTTGGCCCGCAGCCTCCGCACGTGCACATCTACTGTTCGGGTGCCGCCGAAGTAGTCATATCCCCAGACCTCTTGCAGCAGGTGCGCCCGGGTGAAGACCCGGCCCGGGTGCTGGGCCAGGAATTTGAGCAGTTCGAATTCCTTGAAGGTCAGGTCCAGGGCCCGGCCGCGCAGCCGGGCGGTATAGGTGGCTTCGTCGATCGCGAGATCGCCGGAGCGGATCTCGTCCGGCGTGGCCGGGGCGAGGCTGGCCTGGCGGCCGATGGCCAGCCTCAGTCTCGCCTCCACCTCAGCGGGGCCCGCTGTGTGCAAGATCACGTCGTCCGCGCCCCACTCGGCGGTCACCGCGGCCAGGCCGCCCTCGGTCACGATGACCAGCAGCGGCCCGTCCAGGCTGGCGGTGCGCAGCAGATGGCACAGGCTCTTGGCCTGAGCGAGGTCACGTCGCGCGTCCACCAGCACCGCGTCGGCCGGCGGCGAGTCCGCGAGCGAGGGCGCTTCGGCCGGTGCGACCCGGACCGAGTGCAGCAGCAGGCCAAGCGAGGGCAGGATCTCACCTGCTGACTCGGCGGCGCTGGTCAGCAAGAGCAGGTCACTCAAACGCTGCCACCTCCGCCCTGCGGTGCTATGCGGGAAACTACCCATGGACACACACAAGGACCCGAGGGCAGCATCGCCCGGATCCGATGTGAGGCAGGATAGCCGACATGGGCATGGTTACGGTGCGCTACTGGGCGGCGGCGAAGCAGGCCGCCGGCCTGGCCGAGGAGAAATTGATGGCCGGCACGCTCGCGGAAGCGCTTGCGGCGGCGACCGCCGGACGCGGATCGCCGGCCGCCGTGGCCGCCTTCGCCGCGGTGCTGGCCAGGTCGTCGTTCCTCGTCGATGGCATAGCGGTGGGCTCCCGGGCGGCGGAATCAGTCCAGCTGGCGGATGCGGCGATCATCGAGGTGCTGCCCCCGTTCGCGGGCGGATAGCGCGGGACCCGGGTAGCGGCGGAACCCCGGAGGCAGCCGTTGCCCTCCGGGTAAGTTTGGCCGTGATGCGGAAACTGGTTGCTGCCCTGCTTGTCGTGGGCGTCCTGCTGGTCATCACCGACCGGGTGGCCGTCGTCATCGCCCAGCGCGAGATCAGCAGCCGGGTGGCGAGCGCGTATGACCTGCGGGTCAGGCCGGCCGTCCGGATTCACGGGTTCCCGTTCCTCACCCAGGTGGCGGCGGGCCGTTACGGCGTGGTCGATGTCCGGATGGGCCGCGTGGTCACCGGCGGCGTGGCGGTTTCACGGCTGGATGCCCGGTTCACCGGCGTACGCGCCCCGCTGAGCCAGCTGCTTGGCCGGGATGCGTCCACGGTGACAGCGGACCATGCCACCGCGACCGCGCTGGTGCCGCTGGCCGCAGTGCGCCAGCGGCTGCCGCGCGGCCTGGCGCTGCACCAGGACGGGCAGCGGCTCCGGCTGTCGGGCACCGTCGGCTACGCCGGCCTCAGCCTCCCCGTCTCGGCGACCGTGACGCCCGCTGCCAGCCCATCAGGAATCACCCTCAGCCCGCGGGAGATCACCATCGGGGGCAGTGTCAAAGTCCCGATGGGCGCCCTGGCGAGACGTCTTGGCTTCGCGGTCCCGCTCGGGGCCCTGCCGCTGCATCTGAAGGTCACCTCGGTCAGCGTGGCCGGTGGCGGACTGCGCATCACCGCATCCGGGCAGGATGTCCGCTTTGCGAACCGCCCATGACCGGGCCCCCACCGGGCCGCGGCGACGGCGGCGCCGGATTGCCCGGGGAGGGGCGTAATCGCCTTCCCGAACGCCTGGTGAACCGGTTGGCCCCGGCATTCGTTACAAAGAACGTGGCGCGGCACCGTGAGACCGAAAGCAGGGCATCGAAGAGCAAGATCTCCGATGAGGCGCTGGTGCGCGCCCTCTACGCCGAGCACGCGGGGCCGCTCCTGCGCTACGCGCTGCGCCTGACCACCGGAGACAGACAGCGCGCCGAAGACATCGTGCAGGAAACGCTGCTCCGGGCGTGGCTGCATCCCGAGGCGATCGCTGAGCGCCCCGCGCGCCCCTGGTTGTTCGCCGTGGCGCGGAACCTGGCCGTCGACGCCCACCGGGCGAGAAGCGCCCGGCCGCGCGAGGTGGGCGAGGCGGCGCTGGAACTCGTGCCGGTTGCCGACGGGGCCGACCGGGCGCTGGAGTCCTGGGCGGTGGCCGACGCGCTCCGGGCGCTGCGTCCGGAGCACCGGCAGGTCCTGGTCGAGACGTATTACCTAGGCCGCTCGGTGGCCGAAGCGGCGGCCAGCCTTGGCATTCCGGGAGGAACCGTGAAGTCCCGGACTTTTTACGCGCTCAGGGCACTTAAGCTCGCACTAGAGGAACGGGGGCTCGCGCCATGACCGGGTCAGCGGACTGCCGGGACTTCCGGCAGGCGCTCGGGGTGTACGTGCTGGGCGCCATCGATCCTGCCGAACGCGCGCTCGTGGACGCTCACCTGAGCACCTGCCCGGATTGCCGGGAGGAACTCGCGGGCCTGGCCGGGCTGCCGGCCCTGCTGCGCAGGGTGCCGGTGGCCGAGGCGGAGCGGCTGGCGCACGACGAATTCGACCAGTCGCCCGACGGTGAGCCCGCTGGCGACGAGATGCTGCGGTCACTGATCCAGCGGACCGCCAGGCACCGGCGGGAGCGGATGTGGCGCGGCCTGGCCGCCGCCGCGGCCGTCGTCCTGCTGGCCGGGTCAGGCGGAGCGGTCGGCTGGAACGCGCTGCACCCAGCGGCGAGTGGCAGCGGTACGCACGTGGCGGCGCCCGCTCACTGGGACAGCGCCTCCGGCACCGACCGGGCGACGCTGACCAGCATCAGGGTGAGGTATGCGCCCCGGTCCTGGGGGACCGCCATGAACGTGCAGGTCCGCGGGGTCCCCGCAGGGACCGACTGCCAGTTCCAGGTCACTGACTCGTCCGGGCACCATGCCATCGTGGGCGGGTGGACCGCGACGTACCAGGACAGCTCGTTCTGGTACCCGGGGGAGACGTCCATCCTGGCCGCCAACGTGCGCAGCTTCCAGATCACGTCGGGCGGGAAAGTGCTGATCAGCGTTCCGGCACGCTGACGGTGCCATGCCCGGGGTTCCGGGGGTGGCCCCCGGGCTGGCAGAGCATGATCACGAAGGATCCGCGGCACAGAGCGCGGCCAGAAACCTTGATCATGGAAGGGCTATGCCCGGGGGTCCGGGGGTGGCCCCGGGCTGCAGAGCGTGGTCTCCCAGATCTGGGTGGCCGAAACCCGGCCGAAAACTAGCCGAAACCGATGGTCGCGGGAGTGGGGTGCTGGTCGCGGGAATGGGACGCCCGTCGACTGCGCTGTAGGGTGGCGTGACGGCTGGAGTGCTCGCAGGGATCGTCGTGCTTATCGGCGCGACCGCGTTTGGGCTTTCCCGCCGCCGCACTGACGGGCGGCTGCGCCAGCCGCGGCCGGCCGGCCGGCCGGGGCAAAACCCCGGGCCGGAGCGGCGGCTGACCGAGGCCGACCTGGGCTATTCCCTCGGGGAACGGGCCACCCTGCTGCAGTTCTCCTCATCGTTCTGCGCTCCATGCCGCGCGACCAGGCAGGTTCTCATGGATGTCGCCCGCTCGACCGACGGCGTCGCCCACGTCGAACTGGACGTTGCTGACCGGGTCGATCTGGTCCGGGCACTGGACGTCCGCAGGACTCCGACCACGTTCCTCCTCGGCCCCGATGGCCGGATAGCCTCCCGGGCCAGCGGCCCGCCGCGCAGGGATGATGTGCTCGCGGCGCTTGGCGTGGTGGCGTGAGCAGCGCTAATATCCTACCGGAGCGGTCGGAAGGGCTAGTAATCCGGGCCGCGCATGACATCGCGACCGCGCGGGTGTCCGGTACCAAGGGTGGTGGCATGGCGGAGCAGGGGGCGATGCTGCCCATGCTGACCAGGCGGCGTGCGGTGGACTACTGCCGTGTCGCTACGGCCCAGTGTCCGGCCATGCCGCGTCACGGCCAGCCAGCCTGAAGCTCTCCGGCCGGGGCAGACTACGCCGGAGAGGCCCGGGCCGCCCGATGGGCGGGCCCGCGCTGAGCGGGAGCCCGGACGCAGATCCGGTGCAGCCAATCCGGACGCAGATCCGGTGCAGCCAATCCGGACGCAGATCCGGTGCAGCCAATCCGGACGCAGATCCGGTCCAGCCAATACCGCGCGAAAGGGCAGGGCAGATGAAGATTGACCCCCGAGGGCAGCGCTTCAGCGCGGCGCTGACCGTGATCGTGCTCGCGCTCGTGCTGGTCACGGGCAGCTGGTGGCTGCTGGCCGCGCAGACGGTCGTGTTCGGCATCGGCGCCATCGCGGGCCTGCGCTACGCGCCGTACGGGCTGATCTACCGCTGGCTGGTCAGGCCCCGGCTCGGCCCGCCCAGCGAACTTGAGGCCGAGGCGCCGCCGCGGTTCGCCCAGGGCGTCGGCTTGGTGGTGAGCCTGATCGGGGTGGTCGGTTACGCGACCGGCCTGACCCCGCTCGGCATTGCCGGCGCCGCGGCGGCCCTCGCCGCCGCTTTTCTCAACGCGGCCTTCGGCTTCTGCCTGGGCTGCGAGATGTACGTACTTATCCGCAGAATCTGGCCTGGTCACCGAGGACTGGTGCGGTCAGAGTCCGACAAGGAGGTTGCCACATGAGTCGTCCTGACGTCCTCGTAGACGCAGATTGGGTAGAAGCGCACCTGGCTGACCCGGGAGTGGTTCTCGTGGAGGTGGACGAGGACACCAGCGCCTACGACACGGGTCACATCGCTGGCGCGGTGAAGATTGACTGGAAGAAGGATCTGCAGGACCCGGTCCGCCGGGACTTCGTGGACAAGGCCGGCTTCGAGGCCCTGCTCTCTGAGCGCGGCATTTCGAACGACGACACCGTGATCCTCTATGGCGGGAACAACAACTGGTTCGCCGCCTACGCGTACTGGTACTTCCGGCTGTACGGGCACCAGAACGTGAAGCTGCTCGACGGCGGCCGTAAGAAGTGGGAACTCGACTCCCGTGAACTGGTGAAGGACGTCCCGGACCGGGCGGCCACCTCATACGTGGCCACCGATCAGGACTCCGCCATCAGGGCCTTCCGCGACGAGGTCGTGGCGGCGATCGGCAAGCAGAACCTGGTCGATGTCCGGTCGCCGGACGAATTCGCCGGGCGCCTGCTGGCCCCCGCGCACCTGCCGCAGGAGTCGGCTCAGCGGGGCGGGCACGTCCCGACCGCGAAGAACGTCCCCTGGTCCAAGGCGGCCAACGAGGACGGCACGTTCAAGTCCGACGACCAGCTGCGCACCCTCTACGGTGACGAGGCGGGCGTGGACTTCAGCAAGGACACCATCGCCTACTGCCGGATCGGCGAGCGTTCCGCGCACACCTGGTTCGTCCTGCACGAACTGCTCGACCAGCCGAACGTCAAGAACTATGACGGATCGTGGACCGAGTACGGCTCGCTGGTCGGGGTCCCGATCGAGATCGGAGACGCAGGATGAGCGCCGAAGGCTGCGGGGCCCCAGCGGGCGGAGTACCCATTCCCCAGGACACAGGGGGTCAGGCGATCGTGGAAGGCCAGGTCACCCGGAGCGGCGTGGCGGTCCCCGTGGGTTACGCGAGGCTGCTCGACGAGGGCGGCGACTTCGTGGCCGAGGTGCCGCTCGGCCAGGACGGCGGGTTCCGGTTCTTCGCGGCGCCGGGCACCTGGACGGTGCGCGTGCTGGCCCAGGACGGCCTGCGTGCCGAGCAGACCGTCACAGCGGCCTACGACCATGTCACGGCGGTGCAGGTGAGCGTTTGAGGCGCAGGTTGCCCATCGGCAGCCGAAGGGGCGGGTGACCGCGGTCACCCGCCCCTTCGACGTCGCTGGCTCGAGTCGCGTTCCTGGCGAATTCCCCGCCTTGTTCATCTGCCTGTCACGTTTCTTTCACCTAGACGTTCACCTGCGTGTCATCTCGCTCCCTATGAATGGGGGGTGGCCAGGCGGCCGGTTGGCGCATCCTGGCCTGCGACCATCTCAGCGACGAGGGCGGGCCTCACCAGTGTCTCTTCAGGCTGATCCGGCGGAACCCACGTCACAGCAGCAATCCCGAAGTCAGGCGGCCGTGATCCGCTCGGCGGGTCACTTTGCGCTGGGTCCGCAGCGGTATCGGCGGTGCCGTGGTGCGCGGCGTGGGCTGTGCCTGAGGTGAGACCAGCACGGTGGCGATGACCTATGCGTTCACGCTCGGCGCGATTCCCGGCAGCGGCTTCGGCGCGATGAGCACGATCGTCAACGAACCCGGCTCTGCGTTCGGTGACCCAAGCGGGTTCGGCGTCCGCGCTGTCAGCATCCGCACCGGCCCCTATCTGAGCAAGGCGTCCCAGGATCTGCCCCACGACGCCGCGTTCCCGCTGCTGATATCCGTGCTGCTGATCACCATCCTGGGACGGGTGGTCATCGCATACTCCCGGCGGAATGCGGAATGACCGACGTCCGCGGGGACTGGCACGGCCAGGCGCCGGCGCCAGGCCGTTCTCCTTCCGCGAACCTGCTCGCAGAGCGGATGGCGGCTGCGTTGCTGCACCACGAGCCTGGCTGGCGGCTGCCCCGGCACAGCGCACTGGCCCGCCGCTACAACGTGACCACTGCCGAGATCGACGCCGCGATCGAACTCCTGGCGGCGCGGCACCTGCTTACCCGGCTGCCTGACGGCCAGGTGTTCCGGGCCAGCCCCGCCGAGTACCGGCTCGCCCTGGAGGGCCTGCCCGGTTTCGCCACGCAGGTCGACCCGATGGGTGGCGAGATGGTCTGCAAGAGCCGGAAGGTTTCCAGGCGGCGGCCCGCGGAAGACATCGCGCGGGCGCTCGGCGTGCCGCCCGGCCACGAACTGCTCACCCTCCGCTGCCTGTGGACGGTGGGCGGCGAGCCCGCCGCATACTCGGCCAGCTACCTGCCACCGCAGATGGAAGGACTGGCCGGGGAGTTCGCCGACGCGTCATCGCCTGCCGGGCCCGCGGCGCGGCATAGCCGCCCCTGTGCCTTCCAGGTGGACTTCCAGCCGCCCGCCCCGTCGGTGGGCCGCAGCCTGCGGCTGGCCGCTGGCGAGCCCGCCGTCACGGTCACTGTCAGGCTTGAGGACACCGCGCGGCCTGGGGTGATCGCGCTGACCGTGGCGGTTCTCCGGCCGGATCTGTTCCGCATCGTCGTGGAGTCACCGGGCATCCCGGCCCCCGCGGTCGGCCCGGATGGTCCGCCAGGCGGCTGGACACGTGCCCTGGAGGGCTGGGAGCCTTGACTGGAGATGCGTGCCTCAGCGACGAATGCGGCGGGCGCGGTCCCTGGCGAGCCCGCCACCTCATTCCGGGACCCCGCAACGCGGTGCGTTCGCCGCTGCCCTGGCCTGCTCGGGGTGCTGGCGTGGACTCAGTAAGCTTTAAGCATGGTTGAGCATCGGCAGGAATTCCAGGTTGCGTTGGAAGCCATCGAAGCCAAGGTCATCGAGCTGTTCGCCTTGGTCGCCGGGGACCTGGCGGGCGCGACCGATGCCCTCCTGACCGGCAACAACGACATAGTCAAAGTGCTGCTCGAACGTGAACAAGTTATCGACGCCCTCTACCCGGAGATCGA
>OBLW0100002016.1_pt1 | contig 16664 bp, 10 predicted proteins | sample 1520161 | NCBI WGS metagenome assembly OBLW01 (sample SAMEA3539309, study PRJEB22396) | soil metagenome | biome: tundra; feature: field; material: soil | place: USA | collected 2010-05 | depth 0.15 m | reverse complement strand
AATAGCTGAAGCCGACGCCTTCGACTTCTTCCCGAGTGAGCTGTCCGGGGCACCAGGTGATTTTGAAGCGACCTTCGGACGAGGCATGGATGAGATGCGCGGCTGCGCTCAGGTCACTGCCCAGGTCCGGATTGTCATTGACCGCTTTCAGCGTCGCCGGGGTTCCGCGATATCCGTATTTGCGGATGAGCGCGTCGATGCCCTTGTCTTCGCCGAATTCGTGCACGCCGGGGGCGAGGATGATGAGCTCGGCGCCATCGGCGAGTGCCATGCGGGTTCGGTAGACGGCCTTGTTGCCGATCCATGTGGAGTGAAACTCGCTGGGATCGAGGAAGACGACGGCTTTGTGAATCTGCTTGTCGACGATCTCGAAGTTGACCTTGAGGCTCAGTTCAGCAGCTCTGAGGAAACACTCAATATCGTCGCCGATGAAGAGGCCGCGCAGGGCGAGGCCTCCGTCTGTCTTGCGCCCGACGACGGTCTGCACGTAGACGATGGGCAGGTGGCGCAGAAAATGGTCGGACGCGTAGTTGAGCACGTTGCGCACGGGATTGATGGCGCGGCCCATGATGCGCTCCATGCCGTAGACGGCGCCCAGGTAGTGGCTGCGGTTGATGCCTTCGCGGCCACCGGTGCCGATGAGGATGTTCTTTGTGAAGTTGGCCATGCCGATGACTTCGTGGGGCACGACCTGGCCGATGGAGAGAATGAGATCGAATCCGCCGCTGGAGATGAGCTTGTTGACCTGTGCGGGCCATGCGTAGGTCAGCTTGCCTTCTGACTGTTCGCGGATGAACTCCGACGGGACTTCGCCAACAGTCTCGACGTCGGTGCGCCAGTTGTGAACCTTGAACAGATTCTGCGGCACGGTGGGAAACATATGCGTGAGCTGATCGGGGCGCATGGGCGTATGCGTTCCGATGGCAGGAAGAACGGCTTTGAGCTTGTCGCCGTAATGCTTGTAGATATAGCCGGTGAGCTCGCCGGCGCGCGAGTGCTCGCGGCTCTGGTCGGGGGGCACGGCCAGGACGTTTTTGCGGTCGCCGAGCTTGGCCAGGCTTTCCACGAGCAGGTCGTTCAACTGCTGCGGAGTGAGATCGGTATCGACGCTTCCGGTGGCGCAATAAAGGCTCATGCTGACAACTCAACTTTCTTTAATCCTGGCGCGAGCAGGAGGATGATTGCCAGTGCGGTGAGGTATGCGCTGGCCGCGACGATAAAGAGGGTGGCGTAGCTGTGGGTCATTTGCAGGATGAAGCCTGAATAGGTGGCGAGCAGGATGCCGCCAACCGATCCGGCCATGCCGCCGATGCCGGTGACAGAACCAACAGCAGCCCGCGGAAACATATCGGATGTAGTGGAGAAGAGGTTTGCTGACCAGCCCTGGTGTGCTGCAGCAGCCAGACTGAGAAGGGCCACTGCTACCCATTCGGAGTCGGTGTAGTTGACGGCAATGATCGGCACCACGAGGCAAGCACAGAGCGACATGGCAGCCAGGCGCGCCTTGGTGGGCGACATTCCCATTCTGATAAAGGGAGCGGGTAGCCAGCCCCCGCCGATGCTGCCAATGGTGGTGCAGTTATAGACAATGATGAGCGGCAAACCGAGATGTGAGAGATTCAGGTGAAATCTCTGGGTGAAGTAGGAGGGAAGCCAGAACAGGTAGAACCACCAGATGGGATCGGTGAGGAACTTGCCAAGCGTGAAGGCCCATGTCTGGCGATATCCGAACAGTTTGATCCACGGCGTGGAAGGCCCTGGTTTCTCAGTGATTCCCTTGTTGATGTATTCCAGTTCGGCGGCGCCGAGGGCGGGGTGTTCGGTGGGCTTGTGGTACTTGAAGAACCACAGGACGATCCAGGAGGCGCTGAACAGGCCAGTGACCAGAAAGGCCGCATGCCAGCCATAGTGAATTGTGACCCAGGGAACGATGAGCGGAGCCAGGATGGCGCCCACATTGGCTCCCGAGTTGAAGATGCCAGTGGCCAGCGAGCGCTCGCTTTGCGGGAACCACTCAGCAGTGGTTTTGATGGCGGCAGGAAAGTTGCCGGATTCGCCGATGCCGAGGCAGGCGCGGGCAATGCCAAACTGCAACACCGTGTTGGCAAGCGCATGGCCCATGGCGGAGAGGCTCCACAAGGCCATGATGACCATGTAGCCGATGCGGGTGCCGATTCTGTCAACAAAGCGGCCAGCCATGAGCAGGCCCAGCGCGTAGGCAAACTGAAAGGCGTCGACGACGTAGCCGTAGTCGAGTTCGGACATGCCGATGCTTGCCTGGAGGGTGGGCTTGAGGATGCCGATGACCTGGCGATCCATGTAGTTGATGGTGGTGGCGGCGAAGAGCATGGCGCAGATCGACCAGCGCACGCGCCCTATTCGTACGCTGATCGGGGAATCTTCCTTAATCGCGACAGCTGAATCCGTACTGCCATCCATGTCTTTCTCCTTACAGCTTGTAGGCCTTCTTTACCAATGAATAGGTCAGCTCGTGCGCGAGTTCAAATGCTTCATCTTCATCCAGGCGGTGCTGGGCGACGAGATTGGCAAGGAAAGCGCAATCGATGCGCCGTGCCACGTCGTGCCGCGCCGGGATGGAAAGGAACGCCCGGGTGTCGTCGTTGAAACCTACGGTATTGTAAAAGCCCGCCGTCTCCGTAGCCTGCTGCCGGAAACGCATCATTCCTTCAGGACTGTCATGAAACCACCACGGGGGTCCAAGGCGCAAGCACGGATAATGGCCTGCGAGCGGAGCCAGTTCGCGGCTGATTGTGGACTCGTCGAGCATGAAGAGAATGATGGTGAGTTTGCTCTCGTTGCCGAAGCGGTCGAGCAAGGGGCGGAGGGCCTGCACGTAGTTGGTTGGGGCAGGGATGTCGGCGCCCATGTCGCGGCCGTAGTGCTCGAAGAGCTTGCGATTGTGATTGCGCACGCTGCCGGGGTGAATCTGCATGGTGAGGCCGTCTTCGAGGCTCATTTGCGCCATTTCAGTAAGCATCTGGGCGCGGAAAAGCTCATTGTCAGCGGCGCTGGATTTGCCGGAGAGAACCTTGCTGAAGAGGGAAGCAGCTTCAGCGGCGGGAAGGTCGGCGGTTTGCGCGGTGGGGTGGCCATGGTCGGTGGCCGTGCAACCCTGTTCGCGGAAACGTGCACGGGCTTTGCGCAAGGCGGTGAGATAGCCCTTCCAGGCGGAGGTGTCCTCGCCGGTTTGTTCGCCGAGCTTTGCAATCAGGCCGGCAAACCCAGCGAAGTCGGGATCGACGACAGGGTCGGGACGGAAGGCGGGCAAGATTCTCGCCTTCCAGCCGGAGGCGCGAATCGCCTTGTGATCGTCGAGCGAGTCGGTGGGCGAGTCGGTGGTGGACAGGACCTCAATATTGAAGCTCTTGAAGAGGGCGCGCGGCAGGAACTCGGGGGTACGCAGCTTTTCGGCGATGGTATCGAAATAGTGGTCGGCGGTTTTTTCCGAGAGGCGCTCTTCGAATCCGAAGTGCTCCTGGAAGGCATAATCCAGCCAGACGCGCGTGGGGGTGCCGCGAAACAGATAGTAGTGCTTGGCGAAGATGTGCCAGACCTTGCGGGGGTCCTTGATGACTGCTTGTCCAATTCCGAGATCGTCAAGAGAGACGCCCTGACTGTAGAGCATCCTGAAGACGTAGTGGTCAGGCTGCACGAACAGAGTGGCGGGGTCAGGAAATGGTCCATTGTTGGCAAACCAAGCGGCATTGGTATGCCCGTGGGGGCTAATGATGGGCAGGTTTTTTATATGTGAGTACAGGGCTCTGGCGACTTTGAGGGCGCTGGCCTCGGTTGGAAACAGACGATCTTCATGGAGCAACATGGCTGTTATTTTACCCCTCGAATAAGTGGTGGTGCGATCCGGCCTGCCTTGAGGTCAGACCACAAGTATACACATGGCTGCCGAGGTCGTGAATTCCTTCGCGAGGCGAAGATTTCAGGGCAGATACGCGCTTCTCAGTGGTAAGCTCATTGTGTCTGGATTTCCATCAATCTGGAGAAGGTGGCTGACACTTATGCCGCGGACAAAGCAAGACGAACCTAATACCCACCGCACCATGCAGGTGGTTAACCACATCCGATCTCTGATAGAAAATGGCACACTGCAACCGGGCGACAAAATTCCGCCGGAACGCGAATTTGCGCGCACACTCAAGATCAGCCGGGCCAGTCTTCGAACCGGCATTGGCTACATGGCCGCCATGGGAGTGATGAAGGTCCGGCATGGCGTGGGAACCTTTGTGGCCGATGGTCCGCCGGAGTTCGGCAAGGCGTCGCTTGGACTGATGGGCGCGTTGCACGGCTTTCAGACATGGCAGATGTTTGAGGCCCGCATCATTCTCGAAAGCAACATTGCGGCACTTGCTGCCGAACGCGGCAAGGACGAGCACTATACGGCAATGGCCGAGGAAGTGGCCGAGATGTTTGCGGCGATGGAGAACCCGGCGGATTTTCTGATTCACGACCTGCTGTTTCACCGCATCATTTCGCAGGCATCCGGCAATCCAATTCTGGCGGCAGTGATCGAGACCATCACGTCGGCACTCTACGACAAGCGGCGCAAGACGGTGGAACGATCCATCGACATGCGCGAGTCCGCGGAGATGCACCGGGAGATCTACCGGGCAATTCGCGCTCGGAAATCGCAGGAGGCTCGCAAACTGATGGAAGAGCACCTGCGCATGGCTCAAACCTCGCAGGGGATGGAACGGCCTCCGGACCGCAAGGCAGTGCTGGTGGCAAGCCGGTAGGGAAACGGCGGGGCGGAACTCAGAGGCCGGCACGGGATCTCAGGTTCCGGGCAGCGCTTTGGCGACCGATGTGTTGCTGATGAGGCCAGCCAATTGCGTAGCCACTGAGCCGTCGCCGGTCATGGCGTCTGGGTCTTCAACATTTTCAAATGTGAGCGGAATATCGAGGGTGCGCGGGGATTCATTTTCCCAGGCGCTTCGTTTGCGGATGCGGCCGAAACACGTCCAGATTAGTCCACTTCGAGCGAGAATTGGGGGGAGTTTGTGACGGTGTCTGCAGGTCCACAGAGCGGTTGGCCGCCGCATCCAAAGGTCTGACCATATAGTCAATGCCAATTTTGTACTATACAGGCCAAAAGCGCTCATTTTAGTGATTTTAGCTGTAAAAATAGCGCAAGCCCGCATTGCCGGATTGACAAAGGTCAGTCCGCTAGAAGAAACTAACATCGCTTCAAAAATGTGGTCAGACCGCAACTGGCAAGACGCCGAAGATCCCGGACAGGGCAGGCGCACTCAGTTGCTGGGTGAGTTTCTGAACGAATTCCAGGAGGCACTATGCAGAAAACGTTTAATGGTATTGAGAATACGAAGGCGCATGGCATGGCTCGGAGGTTACTGAGCAGTGTTTCATGGCTTGGATGTTTGACAGCGATGTTCTTGCTGATGTGCGCCGGCACGGCAATGGCGCAGCTTTCAGGCAAGGGCGCAGTAACAGGTACGGTGACGGACAAGACGGGGGCAGTGGTCCCCGGCGCCGAGGTTACCACTACCAACGGCGCAACCAATATCTCCACGACGGCCAAGACGACTGGATCGGGAGCCTATAACTTTGCGAACCTCGATCCCGGCATCTACACGGTTACGGTGACCGCCCAGGGCTTTGCAAAGCAGGCACAGGAAAACATCCATGTGAATGCGATGGAGTCGCAGACCTATAACCCAGTTCTGACGGTCAGCTCCACCAACGAAGTGATTACGGTGACGGCCGAGCCGCCGGCCCTGGAAACCAGCAATGCAACGCTGGGCGCCACGATGGAACAAGCGACGTATGCGGAGTTGCCGGTCGAGATGGGCGCCTACGGTTCGCCCGATCAGCGGCGCGCAACCGACTTTGTTTATTTGATGCCTGGTGTGCAGGGCAATGAGACCAACGGCAATGCGACGACCAATACGGGCGTTGTGAACGGTTCCGGAAGCCGCGGTGCAGTTTCTAACGTATATATCGACGGCGTTCCGTTTGTACGCGCAGGCGGCAATGGCGATCCGCGTTATGTGTGGACCGCGATTTCAGTGGACGCGGTTGACCAGTTCCAACTGCAGACCAGCGGTTACTCGGCCATCTATGAAGGCCAGGGCGTGATGAACTACTCGATCAAGCAGGGCGGCACGAACTATCACGCCGCCGTGTATGAGTTCTTCAGAAACACCGCGCTTGATTCCTGGGGATTCTTCAAAACGCTCAAGCTGGGCAGCACGACTGAACTGGTGAAGCCGGTCGAACACAGCAACGAATACGGCATCAACCTTGGTGGTCCGCTCATTCCTTTCTGGGGATTGAAGAACAAGATTTATTTTTTCACGAATTACAACGGCTTCCGCTACACCAGCGGCAACCCGACGCCGATGCGCTTCCCGACGGACAAAGAAAAGGCGGGAGATTTCAGCGCGGACGGAATCAATATCTACGACCCCGCTACTGAGGCAGCCTGCGCGGCAGCCAACCCGGCCGGTGTGGGCAAGCCTTGCCGGAATCAGTATGCAGGCAACATGGTTCCATCAAGCCAGTTTTCTGCCGTGGCGCTTAAGCTGCAATCCTTGCTACCGAGTATCACAAGTACGGCGACTGGCAACAACTATACGGCCGCGAACAATACCGGCCTTGTGAACTGGTCAACAACCTCGCGCATCGACTATTCGATCAACTCCCGCGACACGTTGGCGGTGATCGGCGCCGTTGGCAGACAGGCCAGTTCAGTGCCGGTTGGCCAGACGACTTCCGGCCGCAACGTAGGACCAGTTCCGTACAACTGGGGGCAGGCCTACGCGCCCAAGACCGCGGTTTGGACGATAGAAGAGAATCACGTCTTCTCGCCGAACCTTCTGAACCAGATCAAGTGGGGATATGCGCGCTACAACGGACCCACCTTCAACCCGGCCGATTCTCCGAAGTATTCAGCGACGACGATGGGCCTGACGGGGACACCACAGGGCCAGGCGACCGACATGTTCCCCTTGGTATGCTTCAGCACCTCAACAACTGCATGCAGCACTAGCTCACCCGCTGGTAACTATCCATTCCAGTGGAACGGTGCGGTCGGGACCACGACCGTGGCGGCGAACTATACCGCGGTGGACAACCTGCAGTGGAACAAGGGAAACCACTCGTTTACGTTCGGTGGGCAAGTGGCATGGCTGCTCTACAACGTGGTCAACGCCACCGGAGGCTCAACGCCGATTTCGCTTGCGACTGGGCCCACTGAGACCGCGCAATTGAACAACGCCTTCACGGCAGTAGGCGGCACCGGCCTTGCCTACGCCAGCTTCCTGATCGGGCAGATCGACAAGGGCAGCTTTACGCAGTATCTGCAACAGGAGTTTGGCGCTCGGTTCCGCGCCATCTCGCCCTATGTTCAGGACGACTGGAAGGTGAACAGCAAGCTCACAGTGAACCTGGGCTTGCGCTACGACTTCTATCCGACCGTCACCGAAGTGCACAACGCTGCGAGTTTCTTCAATCCGACGCTGGCCAACCCTGTAACGGGCCTGAACGGCGCATTGCAGTTCACAGGGAACGGCGCAGGGACCTGCAACTGCTCGACGCCGGCCAACAACTACTTCAAAAACTTCGGGCCCCGCCTTGGCCTGGCCTACCAGCTCGGTTCAAAGACCGTAATTCGTGCCAGCTACGGCGTGATGTTCTCGCACGGCAACGCGGTTGGCGGACTGAACACGAATATCGGCAACCTCGGCTTTTCGGCAGCGCCCTCGTTTTCCGCGAACGGTTCGTTACTGAGCACCTTCCCACTGACGGGCGCGAACGGCGCAATTCCTACCTACGCGCCAGCGACCGGCGTCGCATCCGGCCCAGCTTACGGCACAGGCTTCGTGAAAACCGCCAGCCAGGGCGCGGTGACCGGTTCTCCGTCGTCGGGCATGATGTATAACGATCCTTACCTTGGAGGACGCGCACCGGAATTCCTGAACTGGTCGTTCGGCATCCAGCGGCAGTTGACCAACAATCTGACTCTCACCGCGAGCTACGTTGGATCAGAGGGGCACTTCCTGCAGTTGGACAGTTTCCACGCTCGTGGATTCTGGGCCAACGATCTCGATCCAAAGTACCTTGGTCTGGGAACGAGATTGTCTGATACTGGAACCACCGCCACAACGGTAACGCAGGATTGCGCAACCTACTCACTAACTTGCGCGGGTCTGAGCAATTTCGCAACTGGCCAATCGCTGGCCACGTTCCTGAAGCCGTTCCCGTTCCAGGCCGTGACTGACAACTTTGGATACGTCGGAAATGCCAATTACCACGCCCTGCAAGCTCTCATCAGCATGCGGGCATGGCATGGGCTGACCCTGAACGCAAACTACTCGTTCTCGAAGGCGATCGACGATGGCGGCAGCTTCCGCACCGGCTATGTAATTCCAGCCGGAACACTCGCCAACCATCCGACGGCAACGTATAAGGCCGATCAGATTGAACGGGCTATATCGACGTCAAACCAGCCGCAGCATTTTGTGGCGACTGCAGTCTGGGAGATGCCGTTCGGCAAGGCGATCCTCAACCAAAGCGCAGTTGAGCGGGCAATTTTTGGTGGCTTCAAGGTCTCTGGCGTATACCAGGCGTTCTCCGGTTCACCTCTGGCACTGACTGAAAACAGCACCCAGACCAACCCGGCGGAGAGCACCTTTATGCCCATCATGAACCCGGGCTTCACGGGCCAGGTGCGCACGAATGGAAAGTGGGGACACGGCGCCAGCGGCGACCCGCGTTACCCGGTTTCCATCTCCTACATCGCACCGAGCACCGGTACTTCGGTTACCACCGCTCAAGGTCCATTCATGAACCCGGTCTCCGGCATCCTGAACGCGTACAACTATCAGATCAGCGATGCGCCTCGCACCGCTCCTTACGGCCTCTATGGCCCCGGAAACTACAACCTGGATCTCGGCATGAACCGCAGCTTCCCGCTGCACATTACCGAGACCTCGAAGTTCAACATCCGGGCCGAGTGGTACAACGTGACCAACCATACCCTGTTCGGCATCGCCAGCGTCGCAGTTGGCAACGCAAGCTTCGGACAGGTGACACAGAGCTCCGTCTATACTCGCAAAGCAGCACAGTTCTCGGCACGTATCGAGTTCTGAGTTGAATCAACGGGTGCTTTAGCGGGAGAGGCTGCCGGATTGAATAGGCAGCCTCTTCGGTTTTCAGGCGATGAACGGATCAACTTACTGCGATGCGATCTCGTCTTAAACAACAGTACGCAAAGGACATCTTATTTCTGCACTCAGGCCCATCTCAATCAAGGACTGCTCAATGCCGCAGATCTCTTTGTCAAACCTCCATGGTCATTCGTTGTTCGGAGTCCTAGCGCTTCGCCTGCGGACTGTTGCGATTGTGCTGTTCGCTGTTTTTGCATCGATGGCTTTTCAGTCGGCTGCTGTTGCGCAAAGTCAATCGGCAGGCTCAGCAGCAACTCCGCCTCCATCGACGGAGATTGCTTTGCCTCATGGGCAGATTGAATATCTCTGGCCGGACGGAGCTCCGGGGGCAGTGGGCACGGAAGAGCAGGACAAACCGCACCTGGAGATTTTCGGCGCCTCGGGACCGGGGCCGCACACGGCGGTGGTTGTGTGTCCGGGCGGCGGGTACGTGCACCTGGCGTATGAAAAAGAAGGGACACGCATAGCCGAGTGGTTGAATTTGCGCGGTATCACGGCCTTCGTTCTCACTTACCGATTATCTCCGCGCTATCAGTATCCCGCGCCAATTCTGGACGGATACAGATCGGTGCGCTGGGTTCGCAGCCACGCGCAAGAGTTCGGCATTGATCCGAGCCGGATTGGCGTGTGGGGCTTTTCAGCGGGCGGGCACCTGGTGGGAATGCTGGGTACGCACTTCGACGACGGAAACGCTCAAGCCACGGATCCGATTGATCGGGTGAGCGACCGTCCCGATTTTGTGGTGAGCTCGTATGGCGCGTTGACACTGCAAGATGGAGTGGCAAAGCCGACTGCGCTTGTCCCACTGGTCGGCGGGCCGCTCACGCCAGAGCAAAAGGACGAACTATCTCCTGATAAACATGTGACAGCTCGGACGCCGCCGTATTTTCTTTATGCGACTACGCCGGACCAATCGGTTCCGGTTCTGAGCAGCGTGGTGTTTTATACGGCGCTGGTGCGCGCGGGAGTTCCGGCTGAGATGCATATTTTTCAAGAGGGGCCCCATGGAACGGGACTGGCGCAGAGTTACGCCGCCCTCTCTGCATGGCCGGAGATGCTGGAGAACTGGCTGCGGCTGAATGGTTGGATTGCGACCAGGACTGCGGGTACGGGGCATTGAACGGCTTAGAGTTTGGAAGATATCGATAAATGAGAATGAAGAAAGGCAAGCGTCTGGCCGTGCCACGCAAATTGTGAGCGGCGGAAAACCGACGGCATGGCCGCAGCAGGACGATGCGTTGACACTGAAGCTGGTGTCAGCCGCAACTACGAGATGCAGTTGTTAGTGAGTTGTCCCGTGAACGCCGGAATGGGTATAGTTGGTTCGGCGCCGCACCGCAACGCGCACTGGACCGCTATGAAACGTGGGCCCAGGAATTTCCGGAGTCCAAATGAAAATCTTTCGCATTCTTGCTTTGTTTCTCTTGCTTACCGGAATGGTGAGCAGCGCTTTTGCAGCAGACAAAGATGAGTTGCCGTGGTCGCAGCGCGCCGCCAATGCGGCGATGGCGCGCTGGCCGCAGGGACATATTGATGGGCCTAACGCGAAGCCGGCCTTCAAGTATGAACTGGGCACGCTGTTCGGTGGCATCGACGATGTGTATCTGAATACAGCTGATGCGCGCTTCTACAACTACATGAAGAGCGCGGTGGACGAGTTGGTGACGGCCGATGGAGCTATTTCGACATACAAGCCAGAGGAGAACCAGCTCGATAGCATCCTGATGGGGAGACAACTGCTTCGTCTCTACGGCGTGACGCAGGACAAGCGCTATCTGACGGCGGCCACGCTGCTCTACGATCAGTTGCAGAAGCAGCCACGGACGCCCTCGGGGGGCTTCTGGCACAAGCAACGGTATCCGAATCAGATGTGGCTTGATGGGCTCTACATGGCCGAGCCGTTCTATGCCGAGTATGCGTCGATCTCGCATCGGCCGGAGAAGTTCGCGGATATTACGCACCAGTTTGCTTTGGTTGCCGAGCATATGCGCGACGCGAAGACGGGCTTGCTGTACCACGGGTGGGACGAGTCGAAAGAGCAGCGCTGGGGCGACAAGAAAACTGGACTCTCACCGGAGATTTGGGGCCGCGCCATGGGTTGGTACATGATGGCGCTGGTGGATACGCTGGACTACTATCCTGCGGACGACGCGGGGCGCAAGCAACTGCTTGCGATCCTCGGTGAAGAAGCCGCTGCGCTGGTGCGCGTGCAGGATGCGAAGACCGGGCTCTGGTATGAGGTGCTCGACAAAGGCACGGCGAAGGGGAATTACCTGGAGTCGTCGGCTTCGTGCATGTTCGTCTATGCGCTTGCTAAGGGTGTGCGACGCGGCTATTTGCCGGAACACTACATTGCGAATGCGGAGCGAGGGTACAAGGGGATTCTCGCGAAGTTCATTGAGGTTGGGCCGGGCGACGATGTGTCGGTGACCGGCACGGTGAAGGTGGGCGGACTGGGCGGCGATCCGTACCGCGATGGAACCTATGCCTACTATCTGAGTGAGAAGGTGGTTGCGAACGATCCGAAAGGCGTGGGGCCGTTCATTATGGCCGCGACCGAAATGGAGAACGCGCAGAACGCGAAGCTAGGCCGGGGAGACACGGTGCTGATGGACGGCTGGTTCAACTCGCAAAAGAGAGCGGATGCGTTTGGCAGGGAAGTGTACTTCCATTACAAATGGGACACGCAGGATATGCCGGGCTACTCGCTGGTTGGGCGCATCTTTAGGAATTTTGGCGTTGAGACGAAGGAACTGGACGCGCGGCCCTCGTTTGAGAATCTTGGCAAGGCGCAGGTTTACATGATTGTTTCGCCGGATAATCCGGACAAGAATCCTCATCCGAATTTTGCCATGGCGGAAGATGGGGAGCAGATCGCAAAGTGGGTGAAGGCGGGTGGCGTGCTCGCAATTATGGAGAACGATACGACATTTGCGGACCTGGACCACTTCAACGCAATCGCTGAGAAGTTCGGCATGCACTTCAACAGCGTGCTGCGGAAGCACGTGATTGGCACGAATTGGGAGCAGGGAAAGGTCGTGCTTGATGGAAGCGGGCCAATCTTTCACCATCCGCACACGATTTATGTGAAGGATGTGTGCACGATTTCGGTGAAGGCTCCGGCTGTTTCAGTACTCAGAGAAGGCGACGACATTTTCATGGCCACGGCGAAGTACGGGAAGGGAACTGTCTACGCCTTCGTCGATCCGTGGCTTTATAACGAATACACCGACGGGCGAAAGCTACCCGCCATGTACGACAACTATGCCGGAGGTATGGAACTGGTTCGCTGGCTTCTCGAGCAGGTTCCGCGTTGAGATAGATTCTGATTTCAGGGATATTGAGCGTGGTTCGTCCCTTTGATGGAGAACATTCTTGACGGGTGCGGCGTTCGGCCATGTCGATCGGAGACCTAAAATGCGCCTTCTTTCATTTCGCTCGCCTTTTGTAGCGCTGCCTTTCTTGCTTGCTTTCGCTTTGCCTGCGCAGGATACGCGCACGGTTACCGAGCCGCGGATTCCCGCGGCGTGCGTGGCGCTGGATGCGGCGATCGCCGCGCCGAACGGAGTGATTGCAGAGAAAGATGAGAAGGAACTGGACACGGCGCGCATCGAAAACGCAATGGCTAGCTGCGCGCAAGGAAAGGCTGTGGTGCTGCGCGCAAAGGGCAAGAAGAACGTGTTCCTTAGCGGGCCGCTGACATTGCGCGCGGGCGTGACGTTGGTGGTAGACAAGAACACAGCGCTGGTGGCTTCACGCGATCCGCGGCTCTACGATCTTTCGCCGGGAACCTGCGGTATCGTGTCGGAACGGGGTCATGGGTGCAAGCCGTTCATCACGGGCGATGGCGTAAAGAACGGTGGCCTGATGGGCGAGGGCTCGGTTGACGCTCGCGGGGGTGCGAAGTTGCTGGGCCAGGATGTGACATGGTGGGACCTGGCGCACGAGGCCAAAGTGAAGGACCTGCAGCAGAGTGTGCCTGCGATGATCGTTTTGCGACATGCGGACGGCTTTACGATGTACAAGATTACGCTGCGCAACTCGCCGGGCTTTCACGTTTCAGTGGGGCTGACGGATGGATTTACGGCGTGGGGTGTGAAGATCTGGACGCCGAGGACAGCGCGCAATACAGACGGCATCGACCCCGGAACTTCACGCAATATTACGATTGCGTATTCCAGCATCAACACGGGCGATGACGACGTGTGCCTCAAGCCGACGCGCGCGGCCGGGGTTTCGAATATGTCGGTTCTGCACAATCACTTTTATTCGGGACATGGAATGTCGATCGGGAGCGGGACCGATGGCGGCGTGGATCATTTGCTGGTGGACGACTTGACTATCGACGGCGCGGACAACGGGCTGCGCATCAAGAGCGACCCAAGCCGCGGTGGGCTGGTGCATGATGTGACGTACAAGAATGTTTGCATTCGAAATGTGATGAACCCGTTGGTGTTTACGCCGCACTACACGAACTTCAAAGGCGATCGGTTGCCTATCTACCGCGACATTAAGCTTGAAAACGTCCATGTGCTGACACCGGGGGCATTCACATTTCTCGGGCTGGATGCGGAACATAAGCTGGGGATAACGCTCAACAACGTGTTTGCAGACGATCAGCAACACTCGCTTTTTTACGACAAGGATGCGGAGATCACGATTGGGCCTGCGCGCGGAAATCTTTCGCCGGCGGGTGACAATGTAACGATTGCGCAGGCGCCTGATTCCGCTGCCGGGAAGGCGCTGGAATGCGAGGCGCGGTTTGTGCCGTTCCCTGCGCTGGCTACGGCACCGGAGATGGCGGGGAAGGTTCCGCCGGAGGATAACAATCTCTATATTGCCGCGGATGGCACCGGAGATTTTTATTCAATTCAGCGGGCGCTGGATGTGGCGAAGGAGGGACAGGTATTGATGGTTTCGCCGGGCGAGTATCGCGAAGTGCTGACGGTGGACAAGAAGAACATCACGATTCGCAGCCACAATCCCGATGCCGGCAAGACGGTGGTGGTGAACGATCGCAGTGCGGGGCAGAATGGTGGAACGCTGCACTCAGCCACGGTGAATGTGACGGCTGACGGATTCTCCGCTGAGAACATCACGTTTGAGAATGACTTCAACCGGACGCATGAGCAGGTTTCGGTTGGGTCGCAGGCACTGGCTCTGATGGTTACGGGAGATCGAGCTGTGTTTCATAATGTGCGGCTGCTGGGTAACCAGGATACGGTGTATGCGGGAAGCCACGGTTGCGAGGCAGGTGAGAAGAATTGCAAGCCGGCGCGGCAGTATTTTAGCAATTGCTACGTTGAGGGGAATGTGGACTTCATCTTTGGGGACGGAAAGACGGTGTTCGATCACTGCGAGATTCATTCGACACCGCACGGCGGAGGGTACATCACGGCGCAGTCGAAGCATTATCCGGGAGAGGATTCGGGGTTTGTTTTGAATCATTGCAAGCTGACGCAGAATGCGGGCGTAACGGGCAATGTGTTCCTGGGACGGCCATGGCGTCCGCTGGCAACTGTGATCTATCTGCATACGGAGATGGGGGACAAGATCGATCCGGCAGGGTGGCTGGAATGGCACCCGGGAGAGACGCATTCTCTGGATACGGCCTACTACGCGGAGTTCGATTCGACTGGGCCGGGAGCACATCCAAAGGAGCGCGATTCGCATACGCATTTTCTTACTGCGGACGAGGCAAAGCAGTATGAGCCGGCGGTTTATCTGTACGGTGCGGATAATTGGGACCCGACGCAGGCGGGCAAGAAACAGATTGGGAAGTAGAGCGGCTCCCTGAGCAGTAGAATGGAAGTGGTGCGGCGACGAGCTGGGCGCCGCTAGCGTGAACGGAAAGGGATAAACGATGAAGACGGTAATGATGGCTGATCCGGTGCGGTATCCGCGTATGACGACCGGGGAGATTCGCGAGACATTTTTGCTGAATGGGCTCTGCGAACCGGGCAAGCTTCATGTGAACTACGTGGACCTTGATCGTACGGTAGTTGGATTTGCGGCTCCAACAGAGAGCGCGCTGACACTGCCGACTTATCCGGAGCTGCGGGCGGAATATTTTCTGGAGCGGCGCGAAATTGGAGTGCTGAATGTGGGCGGTGCCGGCTCAGTGAGCGTCGAGGGGAAGAGCTACGAGCTGAATAATCTGGACGCGCTGTATGTTGGCAAGGGCAACAAGGCGGTTAGCTTTGCTTCGAAGGATAAGGCAACTCCTGCGGTCTACTATCTGTTGAGCTATCCGGCACACACGGAGTTCCCGGTGACGGTGGTGAAGAAGGGAGAGGCCAACCCGACCGATCTGGGCTCGGTGGAGACCTGCAACAAGCGGACGATTTGTAAATATATCTTTCTGCAGGGCGCGCGGAGCAGCCAACTTGTGATGGGTGTTACGCACCTGGCGGCGGGGAGCAACTGGAACACGATGCCTCCGCACACGCATATGAGGCGCTCAGAGGTCTACATGTACTTCAACGTTGCTGAGGATGCGCGGGTTGTGCACCTGATGGGGCCGCCGGATGAGACGCGGCACATTGTGATGGCCGACAAGGAAGTTGTGGTGTCTCCGGGCTGGTCGATTCATGCAGGTGTTGGTACACGAGCCTACAGCTTTGTGTGGGGCATGGGCGGCGAGAATCAGGATTACGCGGATATGGATCCGGCGCCGGTGCAGACGCTGCGGTAGAGACGTCCCCAAGCACGTGTAATATTTAATGCGGGATCGGAAGCGGCAATTTCTTGACGGGATTGCCGCTTTTGGCTTTGACGGCTTGACAGGTGAACTTAACCGAAGTGATGGGATAAAAGGAGCGGTGCGATGAAGATTGCGATGGCATTGGTAGCGGCGCTGGCGCTGGGTGCTCCGGCGGCAATTTTGACGGGAGACAAGGCGCTGGTGATTTCGGCGCAGGATGTTAACGCGCAACTGGGGGGCCTGGTTGCGCAGGCGAAGCCGACGGGGAGCGCGGGGCCGATTATTGCGACGTATGGCAATCTCGGACTGATGCTCTCAGTGCGCACGGCGAGCGGCGTGGGAGAGCTGCACCAGCGCTTCGACGATTTGATGATCGTTGAAGAGGGGACCGCGACGCTGGTTACGGGCGGGGCGCTTGTGGATCCAAAGACGGGGGACAACGGGGAGATTCGCGGCACGAGCGTGAAGGGCGGAACTTCAAAGACGATTGGCGTGGGGGATGTGGTGATTGTTCCGGCAGGTGTGCCGCATCAGATTCTGCTGGCGCCGGGGATGGTTTACAAGTCGATGGTGGCGAAGATCAAGGAGTCGTAGAAGTGGTCTTTCACAAACAGGAAAGGCCAGGTTCCCGCTTGGGGAGCCTGGCCTTTTCGTTTTGGATTATAGATCCGGCAAATAAATACTATCTTCGTGCTACCCCACCCTAGCCACAAAAACAAAGACGTGGCGAGGATGGGGCA
>OBLW0100002014.1_pt1 | contig 16671 bp, 10 predicted proteins | sample 1520161 | NCBI WGS metagenome assembly OBLW01 (sample SAMEA3539309, study PRJEB22396) | soil metagenome | biome: tundra; feature: field; material: soil | place: USA | collected 2010-05 | depth 0.15 m | reverse complement strand
CCTCGGGATTCCGGTTCGTGGGCGAGAAAGGCATCCTGCATATTCACGGCGATGGAGTGCGGCTGGCCCGGCACAACCGTCCTGCGGAGCCGGGATACAATATCGAGACCTTCGCGGAGGCGGCGCAGGGGGAGTTTCTGCGGGAATACCGCCAGAAATACCCGGTGCGGCCGGCCACGCCGGACAGCATGCGCTCGGCGCCGGTGGAGGAATTTCCGGCGCCCGAAGACTATAGCGATCATGCCGCCCACATGGCCAGTTTCCTGGCGGCCGTGCGCAGCCGCAAACCGGTGGTGGAGGACGCGGTATTCGGTTTGCGGGCGGCCGGTCCGGCGCTGTTGGCCAACGCCAGCCACTTCGAGCGGAAGATTTGCGGTTGGGATCCGCGGGCCATGGAGCGCATATGAAGCCGGAACAGATTACGCGGCGCGGGCTGCTGATGGTGGGAGGCGCGGCGCTGACCGCGCGGCGAAGCGCGGCCCAGAGGAAGGCGCGCGGGGTGCGCTTCGGTGTGCGCAGTCCGCTGCCCAAGGCCAGCCTGCGCGAGAGGGCCATGCTGGTCGGCCGCTTGGGCTATGACGGCATTGAGTTGGGTCAGGAGTGGCTGAACCAGCCGGTGGAGGCGATTCAGGAGCAGCTTGCCGGCGCCGGCGTCGTGGTCAGCGCGATTGTGGGATCGATTCAGCTACTGGATACGGATCCGCAGAAGCGCGCCGAGGGCGTGGAGTTGGACCGGCGCCGCCTGCGGATGGCGAAAGACCTGGGCGCCGATTGCGTGATCGAGGTGCCGGTCTTCGGGGCCAACAAGTTTCAGGATATTTCTCCGCTGATGACTGCGCGGGAGGTTGAGGAGAAGCTGCTGGTCGCCGGATTGAAGCAGTTGACAGGGGACGTGGAGCGCACCGGGATCACCCTATTGCTGGAGCCGTGCAACCACAAGGAGACGCACTTCATGAACCGGCAAAGCCAAGCGGCGGAGACCATTGAAGCGGTGGGCGCGCCAGGCTTCCGGACCCTCAGCGATTTTTATCACATGCAATTGGAGGAGAAGGATATTGGTGAGACGCTCGGCCGTTACGGCAAGTACACGGCGTACGTGCATCTGGCCGATGGCGCCGAGCGCACCGAGCCGGGGTCGCTGCCGTTCGACTATCGCCCGGGCTTCCGGGCGCTGAAGAAGTGGGGCTACGCGGGATGGCTGACGGTGGAATCCGGCGCCACCGATAATCCGGAAGGCGCGCTGAGCCGGGCGCTGACTTACCTGAAGCGCCAATGGAGCGAGGCGTAGCGGCCCGCGGTGGAAGTCACCGAGAACCAGGAAGGCAGGCGGAACCGCCTGCCCCACTGCGCGGGATCCATTTACATGCTTTTGCGCTTGCGGCGGCGGGCCACCAGCAGCACCAGCACCACTCCAGCGGCGAGCCATAGAGCGGCCTGAAATAATGTGTTATTCATGTGCGGTTCCTCCTTTCTCATTGAATCCCCTTCATCAGGGGGAACAAGTATTTGAAAACCTGTAAAATGCCCGGTCCGGCCGCCACCACCAGGATGGACGGCAGGATGAAGAAAAAGATCGGGAATACCAACTTCACCCCCACTTTGGCGGCTCTTTCTTCCGCCTCCTGGCGGCGTCGCACGCGCATGAACTCGGAATGGGTGCGCAGCGCTTCTGCCATGCTCGTGCCGAAGCGGTCCGACTGGATCAAAATGGCGGTCAGTTTCCGCAGCTCGGCCTCGCCGGTGCGCTGCGCCAGATTTCGGAGCGCCTCGGCCCGGCGCTTACCGGCGCGCATCTCGAGAGTGACCAGACTTAGCTCGTCGCTGAGCTCGGGATGCGCCACGGCCAATTCGCGGCCGACGTTTTGAATCGCCTGATCCAGCCCCAAGCCCGCCTCCACCGAGACGACCATCAAATCCAATCCGTCGGGCAGCGAGAGACGCAATTTCTCTTGACGCTTGGAAACCTTGCGCTCCAACAAGAAACCGGGAATCCAGTATCCGGCCACGGTGGCGGCCACAGGCAGCACGATGCGCAGCACCGGGTTCGCCGTAATGCTATCCCGGAATACGATCGACAGGATGGCCAGGGTCACCGCCAGGATCAGCTTGATGCCGTACAGCAGAGCGACGGCGCTTTCCGCCCGGTACCCGGCCGCCATCAGCGTGCGCCGGGTGGCCTTCGCATCCGCTGGCGAGATGGGCGCATGCTGCCCGATCGCCTGCAGGCGGCGCGCCAGGGGCGACGGCTTCGGCTGGCCGATGCGGTCGAGCGTCACCGGGACTGCCGGTTCGGGGTCCAGTTGTTGCAGAAGCCCGGCCGGCTTGGCGTAACGTCCGTAGCCATAGGCGACGATGGCCGTCGCCAGCAATCCAAACAACGCTACGGAAACCAATAAAGGCATAATCCAACCTTTGCTCTAGAACTTGACTCTGATGATCCTGCGTATCAGCAACTGGCCTACGATCTGACCCACAACGGCCCCCGCAATGAGCTTCCGGCCGTCGGGGTCGTCAATCATCGACTGCAGATAGGTGGGCGCCGCCATCATCATCAGAACGGCGGTGGCCGCCGGCAAAATTGTGAGCACCAGCGCAGTGATCTTGGCGTGCGCGCTGGCAGCCTTGACCTGCCCTTTCAACTGGAACCGTCCGCGGATGATTTGCCCCAAACGGGTAAGGATCTCGCCCAGATTGCCGCCGGTTTGTTTCTGCAGGATGACCGCCGAGACGAAGAAACGCACGTCCAGCAGGGGGACCCGGTCCGCCAGGTTATAGAGCGCCCTATCGAGCGGCGCGCCCAGATTCTGCTCATTGAACAGCGTGCGGAACTCCAGTCCCAGCGGGTCGGGCAAATCCTCGCTTGCCATGTGGAGGCTGATGGTGAAAGCGTGGCCGGCGCGCATGGAGCGCGCCAGAAAGTCGAGGGCCTCGGGAAACTGTTCCTCAAAGGCCGCCAGCCGGCGCCGGCTCCTGCGGCGGAGGTAGAGAAAGGGCAGCGCGGCCAGAAACACGGCCAGCACGGCGGACGTCCCGGCCCAGACGAAAAGGGCCGGCAGCAGCAGGGACAAGACCACCGCCCCCACGGCCCCGCCCGCCATCATCAGCAGCAGTCCGCCGGGAGTCCAGTTGACGCCGGCTTGCTGGATCAGCTTCTTGGTCTTCGCCAGCAGGGCCAGGTGCTCCAACCACACCTCCAGTTGCGGCGGTTTGGCGGCTACCCGCCGCAGCAACTGGGAACCGCCGGGGATGGGATCCTCGACGGCGGTGCGCAGCATGGCCGACATCTCGCGCTGGCGCGACCATTCATAAAACTTCAGCCCGAGAGCGATGGAGAGCAGTACCCAGGTGAACAGGATCAGAAACAGGGGCAGGGAGACGTGCACGGCTAACCTACCTCCTGGCGGCTTTCGAATAGGGCGCTGGGCAGCACCAGGCCGCAGGCGGCCAGCCGCTCGTAGAACTGGGGCCGGATGCCGGTGGCCCGGAAGCAGCCGCGCACCTGTCCCTTTTCGGTGATGCCCTTCTTATCGAACACAAACAGATCTTGCAGAGTCACCAACTCGCCTTCCATCCCGGTCACCTCCGTCACGTGGGTGACCTTGCGGGACCCGTCGCTGAAACGCGACACCTGTACGAACAGATCCACCGCCGAGGCGACCTGTTGGCGGATGGAGCGCACGCCCATATTGGCGTTGGACATCCCCACCATCACCTCCAGCCGGCCTACGGCGTCGCGCGGGGTGTTGGCGTGGATCGTGGTGAGAGAGCCATCGTGGCCGGTATTCATGGCTTGCAGCATGTCGAGCGCTTCCTCGCCGCGCACCTCGCCGACGATGATGCGGTCCGGCCGCATGCGGAGCGCGTTGATCACCAGTTCCCGGATGCGGATGGCGCCGTTTCCTTCGATGTTGGGCGGCCGCGTTTCCATGCGCGCAACATGGGTCTGCTGCAAGCGCAGTTCGGCCGCGTCCTCGATGGTCACGATGCGTTCGTCCTCCGAGATGTAGCTGGAGAGCACATTCAGCAGCGTGGTCTTGCCCGAGCCGGTGCCGCCGCTGATCAGAATATTCAAGCGGGCCTTCACGCAGTATTCCAGCATCTGGCGCATGCTCTCGGTCATCGTCAGGCTGCGCACCATATCCTCGGGACGCAGCGCGTGCCGCCCGAAACGGCGGATCGACAGCAGCGGGCCATCCACGGCCACCGGGGGAATGGCGGCATTGACGCGCGATCCATCCGGAAGCCGCGCGTCCACCAGGGGCGTGGATTCGTCCACCCGCCGGCCGACCTGCGCCACTATTTTTTCGATGATGCGAAGCAGGTGGGCGTTGTCCTTGAACTGCACGGGCGTGCGGTACAGTTTACCGGCCCGCTCCACGTACACCAAGTAGGGCGTGGTCACCAGGATGTCGGAGATGGTGGCATCCTGCAGCAGAGGCTCCAGCGGTCCCAGGCCGAACACTTCGTCGAGCACTTCCTCTATGACGCGGTCCTTCTCCGTCCGGCTGAGCGGCGTCTTCTCCTGATCCACCAGCCGGACCAGCGCCGTGCGGATCTCCAGGCGCGCGCGCTCGCCCGGAATGGAGGATAGCGCCTCCAGGTTGAGGCGGTCCAACAACTGGCGGTGCAGCGCGAATTTCAGTTGCTGGTATTCCGGCGTGGAAGGTTCGCTTTGGAAAAGCCGCGCCACCCATCCCGATTCCGCCGTTGCCTGCGGCGCGACTTGCCATCCGTTGCCCATCACAGCGCTCCTTTATCCGAACAGGCCGAACCGGCGCTTGCCCTTCTCCACGGGCGCGCCTGCCAGACGCATGGCAAAGCTCGCCATTTGCCGGCTCAGATGGCTGCCGGGCGGCAGCAGCTTGCCTTTGCAAAAAGCGTCGTAGAGCGCGTAATAGTCGTTGGGCAACATGGTGTCGACGGGCGCGCCCAGTATGCGCTCCAACTCCTCGGCGGTGACATCCGGCCGCTGCGGCGTGCGGTTCAGGATCACGCGCAGCCGGCTTCCAAAACCAGCGTTGATCAGCGTCTGGACCGCCTGCTTGGCCTGATGCAGCGATGGCACTTCCAAGGTGGTGACCAGGAATATCTCGTCGATCTCGTCGAGCACCGCGATGGTGGACAGATTCAGCGTGCAGCCCAGGTCGACCACGGTCCAAGCGTAGTGCGCCCGCACAAACGCGACGACTTTCGCAAGCGATTCTCCGGGAACGGGATCTTTCGGAAGATAGTCGGAGGGCGCCGCAATGATCTCCAGCCCAGGCCACCCGGCCGATACCAGAGCGTTCCAGTAACTCACATCCAGCCGATGCAGATTCTGTAGCGCATCCAGGACCGAGTAAGACGATTTGACCTTCATCAGGAAGCCGACAATTCCCGATTGCAAGTCCAGATCGACCAGCAAAGTATGCTCGGCCCGCTGCGCGCTGACGCGCCCCAGTTCGGCCGCCAGATGGCAGGCAATGGTGGTGGCGCCGCTGCCGCCTTTTGCCGAGAGGAATCCGAAGACCTTGCCCGGCGGGCGGCTATTCTCCCGCTTTGTGGGACGGATTTCGGCCCGGCGCTCGACCGCCTTGCGGAGATTGTTGCCCAGCGGCGGGTACAGAAACTCGTTCGCGCCGACGCGCATGGCGGCCAGAATGGTTTCCGGTTGCGCCGTGACGTCGAGCGCCACCAGCATGCAATCGGGCAGGGCGGCGCGCACCCCGCGCACGGCGTCTTCGAGCGGCAGGGGCAACGCGGTGATGTCCAGCAGCACGACTTCCGGACGCAGAAACTCCAATCGTTCGATCAGCGATGGCCAGTTCCGGAGGTCGCGCTGCTCCATAACCACGCGCACCGCCAGACCGCGCAGCGCTTCCTGCACGGGTTCCCACAATTCGGGCGCCCGGATCGCCATCCCCACGGTGGTCGGCGCCGCGGGGGCTTTGGACGTATCTTGTTCGATGACCATGGAGGCCATTACCGTATTCCTCCGGGTGCGGCACCCGCCGCCGGACTGGCCTGTGGCGCCGCCTGGGCGGCCGTCTTCTGTTTCTCGATCTCCAGCATCTCTTCGAGCGGAATGTCTTTCTTCACCGGCGGCAAACGAATCGCTCCTGTGACCTCGGAGTTGGGCGTCCGTGGGGCGGCGGTGGCGGTGCCCGGCAGAAAGACTTCGGGCATGCGGACGGCCGGAGGCGCCGCTCCGCCCGGAATCGGCCGTACCAACTCAGGGGTGATTAGGATCATCAATTCCGAGTTGCTGCGCGTGCGCGTGCGGCTTTGGAAGAGCTTGCCCAGCAAGGGAATATCGCCGATACCGGGAATCTTGTTGAGGCTCTCGGTAATGGTGTTGTCCAGCAGCCCCGCGATCACAAAGCTCTGCCCGCTCTCCAGTTCGACTTGCGTCTGCACCTTTCTGGTGGCCAATGCCGGGATGGTGAAGCCTTCGAAACTCAGCGCGTTGGAGTAATCGAGCGAACTGACCTCGGGGGCCACTTGCAGGCGGATGGTTCCACGCGGCGTCACGACCGGCAGGAAGTTGATGCGCACGCCGTATTCCCGGAACTGAATGGTGACCGCGCCCGAGGTAGCGCCGCCCTGCACGACGGGAAACGGAAACTCGCCGCCAGCCACAAAGCTGGCCGGCTTGCCATTGGTGGCCAGCACATTCGGCTCGGCCAACATTTGCAGCAGGTTTTTGGCCTCCAGCGCCTGGACCAGGGTGCCCAGATTGAGATCGCGCCGGAACAGGAATATGTTGAGCGCGTCGGAGAGCGTGAATTGCGCGACATTGCCCTGGATGGTGGGGACGGCCGGTCCGAACTGACCGGTGGTGATTTGCCCTACCGTGTTGGCTGCGCCAGTGCTCAACAGGTTGACGCCGAACGAGGCGGCCACGGAGCGATCCACATCGGCAAAGCGCACGCGGAGCAGGATCTGGGGTTCGGCCGGGGGCACTTCGACGCGCAACAGGTTCACTACTTTGCCCAGCGTGGCGGCCATGCTGGAGGCGCGCTCGGCGCTGGAAAGATCCTTCACCGTGCCCCGCAGAAAAACCGTCTCGTTCTCGAACTCGAGGCTGATGTCCTGGCCTTCCAGTCCCCGCTTGAGCTGCCCCTGGACAGCCTCGATGCGGGCCAGGTTCTGGCGCACGGTCAGGTTGTACATGGCGCGCGTGCCGTCTTGCAGCCAGAGAATCACGGAGGTCTCTCCCGGCGCCTTGCCGTTGATCAGAACCTCGCGCGGATTTACCGCCAGGGCCTCGGCGAGGTCGCCGTTGGCCACCGCCACGCGCCTTAGATCGGCCGGCATATCCATGACGATCGACTTGCCCACGGTCACCGCCAAGTCCACCGGGTCGTTGTCATTGGCGCAACCCGCAGGCAGCGCCACCGCCAGCAGGGACGCCACCAACCAACAACCGTGCCGGATCATGGTCTGGCCTCCCCCCGCCCTTCGAACTGCGTTTCCGTCCGCTTGATGCCATGGATCACCTCGACCACGCGCGGCTTGGGAGACGGAGGTAATACCGCGAGTGGAGGCGTAGGGCGGATGGCGGCAGGTTTTACGGCCGGCGGGAGCGGTGCGCCCGAATTGAACAATTGCGCCACCGCGCTGCCGGTGGTTTTGGCGATGTCGGTGTCCAGCGGATTGCGCAGCACCAGTTGAATGCTCGTCTGGGTGCTGGCCAAACTTAACATTTCCGCCTGCTGCGGCGTGACCAACAGGTTGACCACCGCCACGGAGACGGGCTTACCTTCGGCATCTTTCTGGAAGTTCTGGCCGGCCGAGAGCACTTGCACGTTTTGCAGCAGGGTCTTGGTGACGCCGCCCTGTGCGGCCGCGCCCGGCGGACTGCCGGATACCAGCACATCCACCCGCATGCCGGGCACCGCAAAGCCAGCCACCCCTACGATTTCATTCACCCGTATGGCCACCGCGCGCATGCCTCTGGGGATCAGTGCCGCCAGGCCGGCGCCGCCACCCTTGGGAGCCAACCGGCTCTCCACCATGGGTTCGCCGCCGAGGATGGGGGAGATCACGCCGCGCCCGACAATATCCTCTTGCTTTCGGATCACACCTTCGGGCATGCTGCCGGTCCAATCTCCCTGGCGGAGATCCGCGTCCCGGATGAGGGTGCCCGGCGCCAACTCCCTCGCCGCCAGTATCAGTTTGCTGGACTTGGGCGCCGCCTGCGTCGTCACGCGGCCGGACAAGAGCCGGTACAGCAACAGGCTCGCGCCGGCGGAAACAATAAACGCAAAAGCCAGAACGGAAATCAGTCGTTGATTCATGCTTCGCTCATGGCCGTATCCTCTCTCGGGATCCCCGGCCTCAATCCTCTTTTTTCCGGGCCACTCAAACACGCCCCGGTGCAGTTCACCTTTTATATCGGCCGGAGGGTGGCGAAGCAATAGGGGCGGACGCTACGCCGAGGCGGTGCTCAATTGTGAGTTGGTGCCCGACCAGATGATATTGACGCTGCTCCCGGCGGTCGAAAACAGAGCCGCCGAACCCAGCGCCACAAAAGCCAGCATGAGGGTGTATTCGATCAAGTCTTGCCCCTGTTCGCCGGTCCAGAATTGTGTCCAGAACGTAGTCATAGTCGTTTGTCCTTTCGATGGATAGTTGCGGATTCAATTCCGCCGCCAGAGGAAACGGCGAAAGCTTGCTCGAGCGGCAATGGCGCGGCCCGCGCCGAGCGAAAGATCAGGGCCACGCCATCGTCATAGATCAGATGCCAGGCGCCGCATTGGCGCAGCGCGCCGGCCAACGGCGCATCCGGCGGCAGCAGCACGGTCTCGACGCCGTAGCGGCTTAGATAACGCTCCCAGCCGGCCTGCGCGCCCATGGCCTTAATGTATTTGCCGGCGAACTCCGGGCCGTAGAAATCGCTGCGGCCGTCGATGAAAACCCGGCCGCGGGGATACTCGCGGTAGATGAGGTACCCGCCCCAGAGATCCTCGGTGAAGACGCCGCCGAACAGGCCGGCCTTCTCCAGTCGGCCCGCGGCGGCCACCGGAAAGGTTTTGGGATCGTAAGCGGCGCGGCAGGCGGCAGGCGATCGCGGCGCATAAACGAGCGCCGCCAGCGCCAGCATCGCGGCGGCGCTAACGGCGTGCCAGCGCGGCCCGCCATCGAAGGCGTTCCATTCCCGCGTGAAGCACGCCAGACCTTCCAGCCCGCGCCGCAGCCATCCGGCCAGGCGCATGGCCGGCAATCTCCGCAAGCCTTCCGATACCATTTCAGCCGCCGGAGCGGCCGCCAGCAGCACGAAGATCTCCACGTTGCGGGCCGAGTAGAGCGCCAAGTGCGCCCATACGGCAAACAGCAGCGGCCAGACCAGCCGCCCCCGTCGCAGCCGCACCAAGGCGGCGGCCGCGCCAGCCGCCAGCAGGATCTCGAAATAGCGCGCTTGCCCGCTCTGAAAGTTCAGCGACTGGAATTCCATGATGTTGCCGCGATAGAACCCGTCGGCCAGGTAGGCGAAGATGTGCGCGTGCAACCGGTAGCCGTAAGGATTGACAAATGTCGCTGCTGCGCAAGCGGCGCCTACCAGCACATAGCCGCGCCCGCGCCGCAGCGCCTGCCGGCGGCCGCAGCCCCCGGTTTCGCGCAGCAGCACGCCGAACTGCCCGGCCGCGTAAGCCGCAATCAATAGGATGCCGACAAAAAAACCGCCATGCAGATTGGTCCACACCACCATCAGCGGCGGCAGCAGCCACAACCGCCGCGGGACGCCGGACTCGCGCCCGGTACTCTCGCCGCTATGATCCAGCATGGAATAAAAGATCACCGTGAACAGCATGGTGAACAGGTGCGGACGCGCCAGCCAGTGTCCGGCCGACCCGGCCGCGGCTGCCAGCGTCAGGGCCAGCGCCACCAGCGCGTCGCTCGACCGGCGGGCCATGCGGAACAGCAAGGCGAAAGTCAGCGCCAGCACCAGGCTGCTGGCCAGCACCACCGCGGCCATACCGGCATGCACATGCAGCCAGCCGAACAGCACATCCCACAGCCACTCCCAGGCAAACCACGGTTGTCCGGGGCGGGTAAAGGAAAAGATATCGCGGTCCGGCACGCGCCCATGCGCCAGTATCCATTCGCCGGTGCGCAAATGCCAGCCGGTGTCGCCATCTCCCAACAGCGTGTGCGTACCCTGCATCCCGCAGAACAGGAAAACCAGCGGCATCACGAAGGCGGCGTCCGTCATGGAAGGGAGCCACCGAAGAAGGCGAGAGGGCTTGGACGGCTGCATGCGTGCCAATCAGCCAGCGCACGGCTGGGTCCAAAGAAAGCGCGCGAACACGCCGGTATCTTCCCCATTTGCACCGCGCCTGCGGAAGCGCACGGGTTGGGCGCCGGGGTGTGTGTACTAAACGCAGAATACTGTCTGGAATTGAGACATTCCGCTCGGGTCGAACCTGCCAGGCATCTTGAGCGGCAGGTTGCTTCGCTGTATCAGGAAAACTCTTGAGCCGATCGGTACCGGTACGAAATGCCCACGTACCGTTAGGACTTCATCGCTCTTCCAAACTTGAAAAATTGCATTTAATTTATGCAGCGGGGTGTATACTAGCCCAGCAGGGTATAATTCGACACCTTGAAGAAAAATGCAATTGGGAAGCGTAAGGGTACCGCCACTCTCTTTACGCCTTCCCATCCTGAGGAGAAACGCCACAGTGACCATGAACCGTCGCGATAACAAAGGTATTTCGTGTGTATGCGGGCTCTTGTTTGCCTGCCTGATTGCCTGCACCGGCCTGGCCGGCCTTTTTGCGCAAGCGCCGCTCGAGCGGGCTGCCAAACAACCCGTCAGCGATCTCGGGCAAAAGGCCATCCGCCGGATGATTTCGGGAAAAAGTCTCGTCGTGCATGCCTTCGGATTCCAACCCTTTGCGCGGCCTCTGATCATCACCGACGATAGTTGGACTGGCGGCACCGGCAACTGGAATGCGACGACTTGGTCTCTGGGCACTATGCCGGGTATCAACAACAACGCGGTCATTACCAATTCCGGGGGATTGGTAACACTCAACGTGAGCGACACCATCGGCGGCAACCTCACGATCGGCAGCGCCAACATCCTGAATTTCTTCAATAATACGGCACTCACCATCGACGGGACCACCATCACCAACTCGAACCACACCGGCTCCGGCGGCATCACCATGAGTTCCGTCGGCAACAGCACCCTCTTGGTGATTGGCAGTTCAGCGGTCTCGCTCACGGGCGGCGGCATCGTGACGCTCTCGAATAATGCCAACAACATTATTGAAGGGGGCGTCGCCGCCGATGTGCTGACCAACGTCAACAACACCATCCAGGGGTCCGGCAACATCGGCAACAACCAGATGGGGCTGGTGAACCAGAGCGCGGGAATCATCGATGCCGACCAGTCCATCGCGCTGACGATTCATACCAGCAATGGAACTACCAACGCCGGAACGCTGGAAGCCACCAATGGCGCCAACCTGATTCTGAACGGCGATACCTACACCAACACTGGCGGCACGATTCTGGCTTCGGGACCCGGCTCGTTCGTGACGCTGTTGAACCCGACCATCGTCGGCGGCACTCTGAACACGGCCGGCGGCGGCGTGATTCAAGCGTCGGGGAACCCAACGCTGAACGGCGTGACCATCGCCAGCACGGGCATCTATCAATTGCCCAACAACAACGACACGACGATCATAGGCACCATCACCAATAACGGCAGCATCCAACAACTCTCCGGCGGCAACTCCACCGATCTGATCCTGGGCGGCGCAAGCGTAACCCTGACGGGCGGCGGCACGGTTACGATGGGCAACAACAACACCAACAATCGGATTTACGGCGCCGTAGGCGCCGATGTCCTGACCAACGTCAACAATACCATCCAGGGCTCAGGCCAGATCGGCGCCGGTCAGATGGGCCTGGTCAACCAGAGTGCGGGAATCATCGATGCCAATCAGCCCAACACGCTAACAATCGACACGACCACCGGTACGACCAATACCGGAACGCTGGAAGCAACTTCCGGCGGCACCCTCGTTTTTGCCGGTAGCGACACCTACACCAACACCGGCGGCACGATTCTGGCTTCCGGAGGCGTGGTATCGCTGACCGGCACCGTGACCATTGTGGGCGGCACGCTGAACACGGCCAGCGGCGGCCTGATTGAAGATACCGGCGGCAACCCCACGCTCAGCGGCGTCACCAACAAGGGCACCTATCAGGTGCTCAACAATGAGTTCACACAGTTGGTAGGCACCTTGACCAACCAGGGCACCATCCAACTGAACTCCAACGGCAATACCACGGAACTGCAGGCCAATGGAGCCGTCACGCTCGCGGGCGGCGGCGCCATCGTCATGTCCGACAATAACAACAACTTCCTGCTGCAGTCGGTGTCCGGCAGCTCGATGACCAACTTCAACAATACCATCTCGGGCTCGGGCAACATCGGCAACAGCGCCATGGCGTTCACCAACGACGCCGGAGGGATCGTGGACGCCACGTCCGCCCTCGGCCACACTCTGACCATTCAAACGGGCGCCGCAACCGCCACCAACCTGGGCCTTATGGAAGCCAGCAGCGGCGGCAATCTGGTATTGGACGGAACCATCGTCAACACCAATGGAACCACTAACGGGACTCTCGAGGCTCTGAACGGCGGAGTTGTAACGCTGAATAGCTCGACGATCAACGGCGGGACGCTGACCACCGCTGGCACTGGAGTGGTCACGGTCGCGGGTGTCGCGGAGTTGAATGGCGCCACCAACACCGTCACCAACGCCGGGAGTCTGCAAATTCCCAACAGTCAAATTCTGGAGTTCACGGGCACTCTGAACAACACCGGCACGATATCGCTGAATTCCTTTGGCAATACCACCGAACTATCCGTGAACAGCGCCGCGGCAACCCTTTCGGGCACCGGCACGGTCACCTTCTCGGATAACAACAACAATTACATCCTGGCGACTGCCGGTGGAGACACGCTCACCATCGCACAGAATATTTCAGGACCCGGCGGCAACATCGGCAACGGCAGCCTGATCATCACGAATCAGAGCACCATCGATGCCACGGCGTCCACGGGCGGGCACGTCTTGACCATCAATCCCGACCTCACGTTTACCAACAACGGGATACTGGAAGCCACCGGAGGCGGCACGCTGGCGCTGCTCTCGGGCACGTACACGAATACGAGCGGCACGATTACGGCGGGCAGCGGCTCGGTCGTGGACCTGAACGGCGGCGCGGATATCGTGGGCGGCACGCTGAATGGAGCGGGGACATTCGTATCCACCAACGCCCAACTGGACGGCTCCGGCGCGCATCCCGTCACCATGGCCGGGACTCTGCAAATCCCGAACAGCACAGTGACGAGCATTGACGGCACCATCAACAATACGGGCACGCTGGAACTGCTCTCCGTCGGCAACATTACGGAGCTGAGCGTGAACAGCGCCACGGCTAAGCTTCAGGGCAGCGGCACGGTCACCTTCTCGGATAACCTCCAGAATTACATCCTGGCCGCCACGGGCGGCAATCAACTCACCATCGCGCAGTCCATCTCCGGACCCGGCGGTAACATCGGCAACGGCAGCCTGGTGCTCGTGAATCAGAGCACCATCGACGCTACGGCATCGGCGCACGGCAACACGCTGACGATCCAACCGGACGCCACTTTCTCCAACACCGGATTGCTGGAGGCCACCGGCGGCGGGACGCTGGCGCTGAGCGGCGGAACATTCACCAATACCGGCAGCGGCACGATCACCGCGGGCAGCGTATCCAATGTCATCCTGGAAGGCGGCGTGACGGTGACCGGAGGCACGCTGAACGGCGCGGGGTTGTTCACTTCCAATGGCGGTACCACGCTCAATGCTCTGACCAACGCGGGAACCTTGCAGGTCCCGAATAACACCACAACAACGTTAGAGGGAACCATCACCAACACGGGAGCGTTGCAGGAAAACTCCTTCGGCAACATTACGTTCCTCAATCCGACCGGGGCGGTCACCTTAATAGGCGGCGGCACGCTCACATTGTCCGACAACAACAACAATTACATGCAGGCGGCCGTCGGCGGCAGCACTCTGACGAACGTAAACAACTTCATTTCCGGCTCTGGCAATATCGGGAACGGCAACATGGCGTTCACCAACCAGTCGGCGGGCGTGGTGGATGCCACTTCCAGCGCCGGGCATACGCTCACCATCAACTCCGGCACTCTGGGGGCTACGAATACCGGCCTTTTTGAAGCTTCCAGTGGGGGTAATCTCATCGTGAACGGCACCGTCAACAACACCGGGGGCACCATTGAAGGGCTGGCGGGAACCGGAGCCAGCGCGGGCGGCGGCGTATTGATCACCGGCGCCACCATTACCGGCGGCACCTTGAACACGCTGGGCACCGGCGTCAATGCCAGTTCGATGACCGCGGTGAGTTCGACTTTGAGCGGGCTCACCAACCTCGGGGCCATCCAGCTCCCCAATAACAACTCGCTGGATCTGAGCGGAACGATCGTCAACAACGGTTCCATCAACGAAAGTTCCATCGGCAACCAAACCTTCCTCTACATGAACGGCAACGTGACCCTGAACGGGACCGGAACCGTCGTTCTCTCCAACAACAACAACAACTATGTTAGAGGCATCGCCGGCACCGAGGTATTGACCAACAACGGCAACACCATCGAGGGTTCCGGCAGCTTCGGCAGCGGCATTCTGGGAATTGTCAACAACGTTGGCGGAACCATCCTCGCCAATCAACCGGACGAGTTGTTCATTCAGCCGAATTCGAGCGGCGTCACCAACAACGGAACCTTCCAGGTGAATACCGGCAGCACGCTGGACATCATCGCGAGCCCCGGGCCGTTCACCAACTTCAACAGCGGCACCGGCACTCTCACCGGCGGCACTTACAATGTGAATGGCGGCACCTTCCAATTCACCGGCGCCAATATCGTCACCAACAAGGCCGATATCATCCTGACCGGCGCGGGTTCGCAAATCATCAGCGACACCAGCGCCAATGCCCTGGCCAACTTCGCCACCAATGACGTGGGCGGCGTGTTCCAGCTTGGCGCGGGACGCAGCTTCACCACCAGCGGCGCGGGCGGCGGCAACTTCACCAATAACGGCACGCTCATCGTCGGCGGCGGCGACACTTTCAAAGTCGCGGGCGCCCTGAGCAATTTCGTCGGCACCCAGTTGACCGGCGGGTCTTACTATGTCGCCGGCACGCTGCAGTTCGGGACCAGCGGCAGCCACCTGGTCACCAACGACGCGAACCTAACCCTGGCCGGAACCAACGCGCACCTCCTCGATCTGGGCGGCTTTAACCTGCTCAGCGGCTTCAACACCAACGCCGGCGGCGGAATCTTCACGGTGGCAGCCGGAGGCAGCTACACGACCCCTGGCAGCTTCACCAACTTGGGAACCATGGACCTGGAGCAGGCCAGTTCGCTGACAGTGTCCGGCAACCTGACCAATAGCGGTACAGTAGCCACCAACAATCAAAACCTGCAAGGCGGCGCCAACACCCTCACGGTGACCGGCACCCTGACCAATAACGCCACCGACACCGTAACCATCGGCGTCCATAACGACACCAGCGACGTGGCCAATGTGGGCCTGCTGGCCAACTCGGGCATCGTCACGGTGGGCACTGGAGCATCGCTGAATCTCACATCGGCTGGCACGGACACCAACGGCGGCGCCATCACCATCGACGGCGGGACGCTGGACATGCAGGCCGGCTCCTTCACCAACTCCTCAACCATCGACTTGGAGCAGAAGGGCACGCTCACGGTCAACGGCAACCTGACCAACGGCGGCGCCATCACCACCAACAACGCCAATCTGGGCGGCGCGGCCAACACCATCACGGTAACCGGCACGCTGACCAATAACGGCGGCTCCAACCTGACCATCGGCGCCAATAACGACACCAGCGACGTCGCCAGCGTGGGCCTGCTCTCCAACGCCGGCACAGTGACCGTCGACAAAGGCGCAACTCTCAACCTGACATCGGCCGGTGCGGATACCAACTCCAACGCCATCGCGGTGAACGGCGGGACACTCAACGTGCAGGCTGGCTCCCTCACCAACTCCGGTACCTTGGATTTGGAACAGAAGGGCACCCTCACGGTCACCGGGAACCTGACCAATAGCGGCACGCTGACCACCAACAATTCCAACCTCGGCGGCGGCGCCAATACCATCACCGTAACCGGCACGCTGACCAATAACGCCAGCGACAGCGTCACCATCGGCGCCCACAACGACACCGCCGACACGGCCAGCGTGGGTCTGCTCTCCAACGCAGGAACGGTCACGGTAGACAAAGGCGCGACTCTGAAGCTGACCGCCGCAGGCGCGGATTCCAACACCGGCACCATCGCCCTGGACAGCGGCACCATGACCATCGCGTCCGGCGGCGTCCTCACAAACTCCGGAACCCTGGACGCGGAGAGCGGCGGCAAACTCACCGTGACCGGCGGCCTGACCAATGCCGGCACGCTTTCCACCAACGGCTCCAACCTGGGCGGCGCCGCCAATGTGATCACCATAACCGGCAAGCTGACCAACAATACCGGCGCCAACGTGACCATCGGCGCCAATAACGACACGTCCGACAGAGCCACGGTGGGATACATGGCGAACGCGGGCACCGTCACGGTGGATACCGGGGCGA
>OBLW0100002013.1_pt1 | contig 16673 bp, 13 predicted proteins | sample 1520161 | NCBI WGS metagenome assembly OBLW01 (sample SAMEA3539309, study PRJEB22396) | soil metagenome | biome: tundra; feature: field; material: soil | place: USA | collected 2010-05 | depth 0.15 m | reverse complement strand
GAGAAACGAGTCGAAGGCGGAAGAGTTACCGTACAAGCCACTTGGTGACTTCATGAGTTAGCGTCAGCACCGGGCCGTGTGCGACGGTCACGAACAACGAAACGGCCACCGCAAAGGGAATTACAAACCAAACGCGAATTCGCACGCGCCGCGCTTTGCTCGCTTCATCCCAGTCGAGAAGACGCGCGACACGCTGGCTCACGGGGTCGGTCACGAAGCCTGTGCTGCAAAGCGCAGGAGCTTTGACAGGAACCAACCGAGAAAGCTTAACCAGTGCGGCGGCTAGGTCAAGAGCATCACGATGATTCGAGACCGCCGCATCATCGGCGGCGAGTTCCGCAGCTTGCGACCATGCGCTCTCCAGCTTCGCCATGCCGGGAAAGGGACAAAAAACTAACATGAGCCTCTTCAAGTTATCGCGTGATTTCACGTGCTCAAGTTCATGTCTTAGCGCCATGTTGAGCTCGTCATGATTTAACAGCGCAACCGTGGATTCAGAAACTAATACTCTCGGATGGCGGATCCCCGCTACAATAAGCGGTGGACTCTCCCGTCGAGACTGAAAGATAACGGTGGAGTTGGCATTGACCTTAAGAGAGAGAGCACCTTCCAGCCAGCAATTCATTGCTCGCCTCGTCCTGGTTTGGGCTGCAATAGCTCGGAATAAGCCACAAACAATTAATGACAGCGCGCAAACACTGAGCGCGAACGGAATCGCGCCCATATCCTCATGGACGGGCAGCGGTTCGAGCAACTGAAACGACGGCACGACCAAAGCGAATGTAATGACCAGAGATGCTACAAGCGGGAGAATCCGCAACTCGAAGAGTATCGTGGCCACGCTCTGTTGCGCCACGTGCAAAGGCTTCAGCAAGCGCCATATCGCCTCCACCAGAACGGAGAACAGACAGTAGATCAACAGAAAACAATCGAGCGAAACCACGAATCCACGAAGGGTAAACATCAGCGTTGCCCCCAGGTTGTCTCCTTAGTCCTTCAGTTTCCAGCGTGTTCGATCAAAGTTCAGACTATGCCTATTCGCGTACTTACTTTGGATTATTACGCCGCTTTTCATCCACAAGGCGCCCTAACTCCTCAAGCAACTCGGCGTCGTGTTTGCTGATTTCTTCTACCATGCGTGAAATGAGAAGGGGCCCGGCCACGTCCAGACCCAGAAGCTGACGGACGGCGTTGCTCGCAAAATCTCGCTCTGCTTCCGCCTTCGCGTACCGAGGCACGTATCGGAAAGTCAGCACCTTCGTTCCTTCGATGGCGATCCGGTCTACCAATCCTTTCTTCCGCAGGCGATTCAGCGTGGTCACAATAGTTATATACGCGCGACCGATATCAGCGCGGTCTCGGAGCTCGCGTATCGTGATGCCGTCCGGCTGCTGCCAAATCGCGGACAGAATCCTCTGTTCCAGTGGGCCCAGCCGGATTTTACGAGACGCTAGAAGCAGTCGAAACATATCGTTCATTGTTATCACGCCCCGGGCCGTCAGAGAGTTTACGATGAATTCCAATTAAGTTGTAAATAAAATTTTGCCAGGGCGATGGCAGCGTGTTGATTTCGGAGACGATTTCGATCGACCAACTTGATTTCGGGCCAAGAATGCAAGGTCAAAGTACTCTACATCAAATCCCGCAATTGCACCCGACAATAGACATAGGGGCGTGCGCAGGTTGCGATCAACGGCCATGTGGAGCAGGGATTCGCGGCGTAGTTACCTTCCTTTTCGATAGTTCTGAGCGAGCCGGCGTTTTCTCCTAGCTGAAACAATCAGTAAAAGTCTAGAAATTTGTTTGGTCGCGTCGAAGCTGAGGACTAAAGCCAGTAGTGTCCGAAAGTCTGAACTAAATATCTGACGAAAGTAACCCAAGAACACAAAAGGGAGTGTCCTTCATTAAAAAATGATTGTAATTTATATCTTCTGTACGAGCTCTTCCGGTGACTGCAGTAATAAAAGCAACGCAAGACCAAATCTGCAAGAAAGACCGAAAGTGTCAACATAAGTCAAACGAACCAGGTGAAAGACGAAATGATCAATGGGGAAGGTTTTGCTCAGAGCAAAATGACAGCCGCGAAAGTGCCTGACGTTTTAAAAGTATTGATTGCGGAGGACGATGTTCCGCTGGCGAATTTTCTGCGTCGTGGTTTTCAAACGCACAGTTATTCGGTGGATGTAGTGCATGACGGAGAAGCCGCCGCGGAAGCAATCTCGGGTACAAAATATCAACTCCTGCTTTTAGATTTGAATTTGCCCAAATTAGATGGGCTTATGGTGCTGAAGCGGGTTCGTCCGCTTTTTCCTGCGTTGCCGATCATGGTGCTTACCGCGAGAACTAGTCTCGAAGATCGCATTAACGCCCTGGATAGCGGAGCGGATGACTGCGTTCAGAAGCCGTTTTCATTTCAAGAATTGACTGCGAGAACTCGAGCATTACTGCGGCGCACTAATCCTCAATCGGGCGGCACGTTGCAAGTGGCTGACCTCAGTCTGAATCGCGATGAGTTTAAAGTAGAACGGGCCGGAAAGAAGATTGACCTGACGGCGAAGGAGTTCGCGCTTCTCGAATACTTCATGATGAACGCGCGGCGACCTGTGACGCGCGAGATGATTATGGAGAAAGTCTGGAAGTCAACTTATGACGGCAGCACGAACCTAGTGGATGTCTACTCAAAATATGTGCGGGACAAAGTGGATGCGGATTTTCCGGTTAAGTTAATCCGAACAATACGGGGCATCGGATATGTTCTAACGGATAACTAGGAGTAATGTCTTGGAATCACGACGGAATCATAGCGCAAAGTTCGAGCATACGATTGCGGCAGCCTTATCCCACGAGATTCATAAAGCTGCGCAGCCTCTGACTGTTTTGCAAGGACTGCTCGAGTTGATGATGGTAGGTAACTCGGCCGGCGGGCGGTGTGTCTGATGCTGATTTCACCCCCACTTTCCATATGTCGCAAAGCATTGCAAGCTAGGTTTAGAAGTATCTGGCGCAATCCGCTAGAGTTGCCACTAATCTCCGTATCTTTCAGAGCCTCCAACATCACGAGGTTCACGCCCTTCTGCTCGGCTAGCGGGCGGATGAATTCCACACCACTCTTTAAAGCAGGCGCGAGTTCCATCGCTGCCACTTGCAGTGCTCCCTGGTTATGGATGCTGAGTACGTTATTGACGATCGCCGAGAGCGATCGCACTCCAGCCCTCAGGTGCTGGACGCAACGCTGCGAGTTTTCGCCTAATGCGGCGTCGCCCGCCAGGCAGCCGGTCAGTAATTCCATGCTTCCTAGAGGATTGCGAACTTCATGCGCAAGGACCGTTGCCATCTCGGCCAGGGCCAAAACATTTCTGGAGTGTTCTCGTTCCGCTTCCATGGTTTTGCGCGTAGTTACATCGCTAACAATCAAAACTAGGAGGGAAGATGCGGAGCTGTTATTCACTGCACGGGCGGTCATTCTACTGTAGCGAATTGCTAAACAGCGTTTCGTCGTGCGGCTATCAACGGCGATGTCCTGCTCGTAGTGATGTTCCCATGAACCCGTACAGACGTTCGAGACCGCCGTCTGCACCACGGGTGGAAGACTCTGCCATTTGTCCGGCTCGGTAGCATCGAATAGCCCGCGGCTTTCGGGGTTCAACAAAATAATCTTTTCACCGCGGGGGTCGAGCACTGCGACGCCATACGGCTGAGCATCCAGAATCTGGCGCAGCATGGTTCGCACGCGCTCTGTTTCTGAAACGCTTGAGGCTAAAGCGCGGTTGCGCTCCTCAAGTTGCCTCCGCAACTCTGCCACTTCATCGTGTAGCTGTCGGTGTGAATCCTCAAGTCGGTTTGCCGCACCGATAAACGCGGTGAACGCGTCTGTAAGTTGGCTCTCCGCAGCGAATTGTGTTTCTACCGGTTGCATTGGATTCTCGTGAGAACTAGGCAACATCTGCCTACCTCCTATGCAACAGGTCTGCCAAAGGATTCCTAATGCCGCGGTTCAACGTCGGAGGTAATAGAAAGTTCCGTCTCAGCTGCCACAAGTAGTAATGGAAGGGAACAAATATGCCGATAAACGAAGAGTGATTCCGCTTTCTTAGCGAGCGTCTTAGAAGACGTCGCAACTGATGCAAGATTGTTAGGTCAGGATTAGAGCGCCGACGTTTTACTTGTGTTTGGTCTTTGCTGTGCTACTAGATAATTCTTGGGAGCATACTAAGTTGACCGAGATTTACAACTACGGATATCGAACGCCGCGCTTCCCTGCCGATTTTTCTTTTTTGCTGCAAACCGATGATCGTCTCCCCAAACTTCTAGAGGCGCATTGTTCGGATATCAGTGAGGAGGGACTCGCCGCTGAAACCGACGCTCTTTTGGAAGTTGGTACGAGGGTAACGCTGATTCTTACTCTCTCTGGAAATGTGAACTCGATTAGAATCGCTGGCAAAGTCATTAATCGTCGTGAGGGCGGATATGGTTTCGCTTTTGTCTTCTCTTCTCAGAACGAGCGTAACTACATTTGCGACTATTTAGAGTCGCGGCGCCCAACGTTATAACGCTGGTTTACGAAACGATTTCTTTGTCCAATCCCAACGACCATCCTATCTTGTGGCACATCCCGTGCATTAGAGGTAAGTAGAAGTCACTTCGCACTAATCGCCTTCTAACGCAGCGATTGGACGAGGTGTCTGCAGCGCTTCCCAATGAATAAAACTCTCACTCAAGCAAAAATCGACGCGATGTTGCGAGCGGCCTCCGCGAAACAAGACACTCGACAGAGGAACGAGAACCGCTCTATCGAGCCCTGTACTTTTCGGCAATCTGGACAACTCACCGGTTCCCAACTCTCCGCGATCAAAGAATTACATGAAGCGTTCGCACACGGTATTTCGCAATCGTTAGGAGCTTACCTCCGCCTCAGTTGTGAAGTAACGCTTACGTCCACCGAACAACTGCTCTACAAACAAGTGCTGGAACGGATACCTGACATTACTTATATGGTGTGCTTCCATGTAGAAAACATGAATGCTTCCGCAGCATTGCAAATTGAGCATTCACTGGTCTTCCCAATAGTAGACATTCTCTTGGGAGGGGTAGGTCAGTGCCAGATATTGACGCGCGAAGTGAGCGAGATCGAAGAACACGTCATGGAAGGGGTGGTGAGGATTGTTTGTCAGCAACTTGAAATGGTGTGGATCAATCTCGGTGCCAAACTGACCTTAGACGGTCGCCAACCTCCTGCTCAGATTCAGCGCTTTATGGCGCCAACCGAGAAAACGTTGTGCCTTAGTTTTGAGGTCAAGCTGGCGGAATCGAGCGGTCGGTTAAATTTGATTCTCCCTGTTTCTATTTCCAACACGTTACTTCGCAAACTTTCTACAGGTTCATCCGCAGATAAGAAAGCCTCAGTTGGCAGTAGCGGCCAAATGACAAAGAAGATGCTCGATTGTTCGTTTCCTATCGACCTTGGAATACCATCAATCAAGCTTCCGATAAATGTGGTTGCGGGACTTACGGCGCAGAGTGTCTGCAACCTTGGCATTCCAGTTCGTAAACCAGCCTCACTCCTGATCGCTGGCCGGGAGGCATTCGATGCAACTCCAGTACGTCACGGACGATTGCGTGCGGCTCAGCTTAGTCAGAGTGTAGAGTTCCTGCCGGAGGAGGATTGATAATGTCGGAAAACCTATCCCGTTCTACGGGCGAACCATTCATGAGCCAGACCTACTCAGATCAAGGTTCTGCGGATGGCATGCAGGCGGACTACAACGTCACCGCCCATGAACCGAATCTCGATCTCCTGCTGGAAGTTAGCCTGAATCTCACCCTGCGTTTCGGCCAGCGCACTTTACCTTTGCGCGAAATTGTGAATTTGAATACCGGCGCCATAGTAGAACTCGATCGCCAGGTCGAAGAACCGGCGGATCTTCTCTTAGGGGAGAAGGTAATCGCAAAGGGACAGGTAGTTATTGTGGACGGCAATTACGGCCTTCGGATCACCGAAGTGTTGGATGCGCGTCAGCACATAGGGGGGTTGTAGCTTGATAAGTCGCGGCAAATGCCTGTTACTTGGCGACCGCTCCTTTGAAGCTACACGTCTAATCGGCCGCGACCTCGTGTGCGAGGTCCTGGGAATGCGCAGCGGACGAAATCTCTAGATATTCTTGGGAAATTCCGCCGCTGTTATTCCGAAGCTGCGCTTCAAGCGCAGCCAATTGCGATTCGATCTCCTGATTAGCTTTGCGCTTGCGAATGACATCCTCGCGATAACGTCGCAGAAAGTAATCAATCGTTTCAATCCTTATCTTGATCGAGCCGGAAGGCTTGTTCTCATCGAGATCTTTGAAGCAGAAGTAAGGTGTTCCAGATTGTTCGATGATACCTTCGATGACTCCATAGATCGGAGCATCGTGACCGCATTTAAAACTGGAAATTTCGAGCGCGACAAGATTAGGGTGCCGCGCCGTGTACTTCGCTGCCCAGACTTTATGGTTCGTGCTGCACGAAAAAGAGTTCTTCCAGGCATCGCTGATATCGAGCGGACTGCTGATAACTCCAGCTTTCACCTCGTCGCCAAACAATCTTTCGAGCATATCCTCATCAAGCGGCAGAGTATTTTGTGAAAAGATCGGATAACCGAGCTTCTGGAACTCGTCAAGAATCTCGTGGTTTAGTCCTGGGTCATGGTGATACGGTCGAGCCAGCATGACAATGCCGATGCGGTCTTCCCGCTCCAATTGATCCAATACCTGTCGAGCGCGACCGCGAATGCTCGCTTCATATTCTTTCAGGGCTGCGAATCCTGATTCGACTGCTCGATCGTTTTCTTCTTGCGAAAGACCCATGACCGGTTGCCACGCCTGCAGCATTTGAAATGCAAAAAGTTTGCGATCGGCAAAGTTGAGCACCGGATCGATGTATTTCACATTGTGCTCGGCAAATACGTCGTTTTCTTTGGTAAACGCGGCCTTGACCGTTTCCGGGGTCGCCGTAACCGTAGGGCACGCGTTTGCGCCCTGCAGCTTAACCAGCGGACTGGACAGCACGTCATACATCGGGAAGAAAATTACATTGAGCGATTTCTTGCGATGCTTCTCTTGAACGAGATTGTAGACGTGCGAAATCCCAATCTTCGCCGGGAAACACGGATCGATTGCGCCGCGGCTTGCTCCCGCGCGGTAAAGTTCCGAACTCGTGTAATCGGAATAGACGATGTTCTCGGGCTGCACACCTAGACTTTCAAAATATCCGTTGAACAAAGGCGCGTAAGTGTAAATATTCAGCACTCGCGGAATTCCGATACGTAACTTAGTCCGGTTCTGCATCTGAGTTACACGCTCTTTCGTCGTCTTAGTCCATGCTCGTGTCGGAATCGGGTCTGTAACGACTTTCGCGTTCGTAGGACGAAAGACCTCTTTTGAAGCGGCGTCAACGAAGTTGGGATATTTATCCCGAATCTGGTCTAACCCGGCTTTGATTTCTTTCATGTCGTTGATATCTTCCACTAGGCCTTTTTCGCATGTGGCAATAATCAGCCGCTGCTCGCCTTGCATCAACGGAACCTTGGTGACCTTCTCGATGGGCACCATATTGTTCACAGGTCCGGTGCGGAGATCGATAAAAGTTCGCAGGCAATTGTTCTTGCAGAAGTAGCAACGTGTCGCCTCGTTGCGTGTAGTTCGATATTCGATCTTTCGCACGGAGTCCAGTCCAACGAAGGTCGTCCCCTTACCGTTACGCCACAGGCGCAAAGATTCTTGCGCCGCGCCGATAGCGCCCGATTCTCCGCAATGCTCGTGAACGATGATCTCTGGTTGCTTGCCAGTGGCACGGAAGCTGTTGCGAATAAAATCAACTTCGGCTTTAACGACAGCCAGATTATTTTGCGTTCCCCCTTGCAAAACGAACCGCGAACCCAGCGCGGCAAGGTTTGGAATGCTGGCAACGTAAAGGAACACATTCTTGGGCAAGACTGCCGCGAGTCCCGCCAGAATTTCTTCCGCGCGCCAGCCTTGGCGCTGAAAATTCACGATATCCGATTGCATGAAGACCGCACACCCATAGCCAAATACCGGCATTGATTGCGCGGAAAAGGCCAGGTCTGCGTATTGCTTTACATCGAGTCCAAAACCTTCAGCGGTGGATTGCAAAAAATATCCATTTCCCGCCGAACACTGAGTATTAAGCTTGAAATCTTTTACGCGGCCGTTGTGCAGAATAATGATTTTTATATCCTGCCCGCCGACATCGACAATCACATGCGGATCTTCGTAGAACTTCAGCGCTGATTCCGTATGCGCAACCGTCTCGACCAGCGCCACGTCTGCTTTAAGAACATCTTTCAAAATATCTTTGGCATAGCCCGTCGTTGCGACTCCCAGCACTTCCAGCTTCGCGTGCTGTGCCTCGACTTGGCCTCGCAGACTTTCGAACATCTCGATCGTGTCTTGAATCGGATTACCGTTCGAAAGCTGGTACGACTTGCACAGTATGTCGCCATTTTCGTCCAGCAAAGCGGCCTTGGTCGAAGTCGAACCGCCGTCGATTCCAATGAAGCCGGCGACTGTACTCCCCTTTCGAAAGGTAGCCGGAGTAAATTTCTTCGGCCGGTAAGATTCTTTGAAGTAATCGAACTCCTCGTGATTCTCAATCAAAGCTTTGCCGCCGGATTTTGCCTTCTCCTCCTGCCGACCAATGTCGATGTAGTGAACCAAATTTGCATAGCCGCGATAGCATCCAATGCAGTCATCCTCGCTTCGGCCGAATTCGATTGCGCCGAGAGCGGCAAAATACTGAGCATTCTGAGGAACTTTGATTAATTCTTCAGGCTTGGCCCCATCTGGAATCGCAACCTTGCGCTCCTGCCACATGCGAGGAATGTTTGCCTGCCAGGCTTCGCGCATGCCCCGAATAAAACTATTCGGGCCGCCAAGAAGCAGCACATGCGGTTTCAGCGTATGCCCGCGCGTGAGCACGCTCAAGTTCTGCAGCACGATCGCTTCAAACAGCGATGCCATCAGTTCGTCCGGCGGCGTCCCAACCTTTTGCAGGCCGTTGATGTCAGTTTCAGCGAACACGCCGCACTTGCCGGCGACTTTGTGGAGCTTGATCCCGTGATACCTTTGTTCCGCAAGTTCAGCGGTTGGAATTTTCAACTTTGCGTTGATCTTATCGATGACCGCACCGGTGCCGCCCGCGCACTTATCGTTCATCGACGGGATCTTCTTCTTGCGCCCGGTTTCCTCGTCATCCTTAAAAACAATAATCTTTGCGTCTTGTCCGCCCAGTTCGATAACCGAATAGACCTCAGGATGTAACTTTTCGACGGCCAGCGAAACCGCTGTCACTTCCTGTACAAATTTCGCACCAATCTGGTCGCCAATCGTGCCCCCGCCAGATCCAGTCATAAAGATGCGAGTATTGTGGGAGTTAATGCCAACCTCCGCCTCCATTCGCTTCAGAAACTCCAGTGTCTTTTCCGGCTGTTTCGTCTCATGACGCTGGTAGTCTTGCCACAAAACTTGATCGCTGGCCGCGTCGGCAACCACGGCCTTCACGGTCGTTGAGCCTACGTCGAGCCCAACCAAAAACTCAGTGTGATGGTCGTGGGGCTTCGGGGGCAGCGGACGAACGGGTGGCTCCAAGGGAGTGATTTGTATCAGCGGCGAGCCTTTGTGGTCGTACATTTCTTCCTCTCTTCTCAAGCGAAGACGCGTAAAACTAAGACGCGATGTTTGCGTCGATAGTTTCGTGACAGAGTGGGCGCTACTACCGGGCTCTCCTCAAATCAGTGGCCGCTTGCGGTCGCGGGCATCGCCGCAACAGACACCCGATTCCGTCTTCGGAACCTCGTCTGCCTATCCATCCGATCGCTAACGTGAAGCACAAATTGCGCTGCCGTCCCGGCGACAGCTTCGCGATGCGGCACGTGATAGAACGGGCGCTTCAGCTCAGGATGCTCGTCAATGTATCCACGGATATCATCCATGCTCTTGCCCGTCGACTTGAGGCACTGTTCGAACTCCGTCTTGGCTTTCACTTTCGCCTCACCAAGTGCCATCTGGACGCGGCTATGCGCGTTGACTTCGCCTTCGCCCGATGTTTCGATGGGAAGAAAGATCATGTCTTTGAATTTATTGATCACGGCAGATTGCACTCCATCCGATTGCGAAGAAGGCATGCAACCAAACGGTTTTAGTGCGAGCACCATATGGCAGAGTTTGTGCACCGTGTAGTAAACGTTTTTGCCAACCTCTAGATGTCCCTCACCGCCGCGCGCGAACTGGTTGTAAAAAGGATGCGCCATTTCGGCGAGCTCAGTTTGAGGTACCAAGTGATGGGTGATTCCTCCCAGTTGCTTGATCGTGCGGTGATAGAAGAAATTCCACATCCGTTCACCCGCGCCGAGTCCCCACAGCTTTTTCTGCAAGCCGATGTAATTGGCGAACTGCTTCTTCGCCTCGTACCACTCAGGATTTCGATGCGGACGGTTGACCGGCCACTTAGCCTTGGCGTGTGCCTTTGCCTGATACATCAGATACGCAACCCAGGTCGCAATCGGTTCGACGAGCACTTGCGCGCCCTCTCGCTCCAGAAAATCGAACATGTGGAAATTGCCGTCGCCCTCGGTGATCTGAGCCCAAAACTCGCCCGTGATTTTTACTAGCGGCTTCACCCGAGTACGATCGACCTCGATAGAATTCATCTTCTCTCGTGCCGTTTCAAGAGCATTCAAGTAATCCTTGCCCCACATGTTTTCGTGCCACTTACCGAACACATTAAAAGTGTTTCGTAAAATCTTGTTCTTCTTGAATTTAGGTTTGGCCCATTCGGGCGCCCGTTCTTCAATTTCAAACGAACGGCGACTTCTCAAGTCTTCGCACAGATCGTCGACCGCCTCGCGAAACACGCGCTCGGTTTCACCTTTATTCGATTCGTAGGGACGGATCTGGTAGATCAAATCGTTGATCACGTCGCCTAAGTGCATGGCATTCAGCATTCCAACACCGAAATCGATTGTGAACTTCAGCCCAGGTTCGCCCGATGCAGCCTTGATGCCATCACTATCTTTAAAAAGCAGCACGCGAAAGCCGTCGAAGCCGGCGTTCTTCAAGGCGAATCGGTACTCAGCTTCATACATTCCGAAGCGGCACGGGCCGCAGGATCCCGCCGTGAAAAAGACGAAGTTATCCAAAATCTGCTGCCTCGGAAGGCCTTCCTTCTCTAAAAATTGGAGATATTGCACCAGATTCCCGACCGTGAAGTATGTTGGATTGCACTGGCCGTTATTTCCAAACTCCTTGCCGGTCTGAAAAGCCGCGACATTCGGCACAGGCAGTTTTTCGCAGCGATAACCGCAGCCTTGAAACACGGCGCGGATCAGGTCTTCGTGCTTCCAGGTAAAACCGCCAAACAGAATCGTTACCCGGTTACGTTCCTCCGCCGTAAAAGCTCGCTCAATGGGGCGATGGAAATGTTCAGGAGGATCAAGTCCTGCAATCTTTCGCAGCCGAATGCGTTCAGCTTCGAGGCGCTTTTTGATTTCGGAATCATTTTCGATTTGGACAAAATTCGTCGCCATATTTCCCTCCGGCGCTGTGCTGAATGTTGGTGTTGGTCTTAAAGGTGAGATTTGGAGCACAGGAGCGCCAGTCTTCGGCTACACGAGCGCAATTCTTGCGAGGCAGGGCACAAGGGATGCTTGGGCACGACGAACTGCCGATGACTCGCGCATTAACAACGGACTGCATCCGAACTCCAAAAGTATGGCTAGGAGGTTCGAAGTCTTACACCGGCGGAACTGCAGCGAGGGAGTTCCGCAAGCGCCGGATTTTGCAAAAACCTTGAGATGCAAAAGTCCCAGAAGAATTTTCTAAGCTTTGCGTTCCCGCTCAAGGACCAAGCGAGGTCGACCCACAAAGTCTTTTTAGCAGAATCTGCCTTCGAGTTCAATCCCGTTACGCACATTGAAAGAAATTGAAAGAAAAATGCTGGAGCGACGCGGGACTTTCGCGAGATGCTGCCTAACATCTGCGCAATTGGCTAGCGATCATTTGGCGACATGTCGAAATTTGTAATCGGAATCAGCTCAGTTGGTAAATTGCAAAAGAAAAAAGGTCTGGCCAGTGCAGAAGCAGCACCATCCAGACCGGTCAACTTCCAGGCTGACTATGTCATTCTCGTCAGTCTTAGGCCGGCAGTTGTCACGCGCCTGTCAAATTATCGTCACGTTTTTGAAGGGCCAAAACTTAAAATGGGCCGCCAGCCAAGAAGCGGTGACACTTCCTTGGCTATCGGCCCATTCGATCCGGACTGGGATCGGAGGTGATACATATATGCTAAACCCTGAGGACCGATTGTCAAGGAGCATTTCATCCGAATTCTGCGTTTTCCGAAGAAGTATCTTATGCAAAGGAATCTATTCAAAAGTGGGTTCTGCACGTTGACACTATCCTCGCCTGAATGATAGTTTTATTGGTTTTACGATTGGATTTAACAACGGCTCTTCTTCCAGCAGAATAAGCCAGCAGATTAGACATTAACCGTCGGCAAGGATTCGAGTTTCGATCATCACAAATGGACCAGATACTCCGACAACTAGGCGAATTACTGCTCGGAGCCGTGCCTACGATCCTTGTTCTGGCGGTGCTCTACATCCTCTATTCTCTTCTCGTGTATCGCCCGCTCACGGCCGTGTTGGCGGAGCGTCGAGCCCGTACTCAAGGTGCAATGGAGAAGGCGCGAGCCGACATCGCCGCCGCCGAAGCCCGAACCGCCGATTACGAACAGCGACTGCGTGAAGCTCGCCAGAAAATCTTCAAGAATCAAGAAGCCCGTCGTCAGCAAAACACTCAGTCTCGAAGTCAAGCGGTGCAAGAAGCGCGAACCCGGGGTCAGGAACAGGTCAAGCAAGCCCGTGCCGCGATTGAGGAGGACAAGCAGCAAGCGATGTCGAAACTGCAATCTGACGCGGCCCGGTTGGCCAACGACATCGTACGCACCGTCTTGCGTCCCATGGCATCGCCCAGCCAAGTTGGTGGCCAGTGAAGCATTTCCGTGTCTTAGTATTCATGGTGTTAGGGTCGATGTTCGCCGCATTGCCAGCCCTGTGCCAGGAACAATCCTCGTCGCCACAGTCGTCGCAACAGACGTCATCGCCACAGACATCTGAGCCGAAAAAGCAGTCCAATCCGGGCCTTGCGGGCGAACTGGTCAAAGAGACACGAGAAGCCGCCGGAGAAGATGACGAAGAATACTCCAATCTCAAGCACGCCAAGCCGATTCAATGGCTCGCCCGCAAGATTAACTGGAGCGTCCATGGCGCGCATCTTCTCTTATCCGCCATCAACTTCCTTATCATTGCGGCCATCATCTTTTGGGCCGCGCGCAAGTTGTTGCCCGGTGCGTTTCGCAGCCGCACCGCCGCCATCCAACAGGCATTGCACGAAGCGCGCACTGCCAGCCAGGATGCCAATCGCCGCCTCGCTGACATCGAAAATCGCCTTCGCGAATTGGACGTTGAGATCGGACGTATGCAATCCGCTGCTGAAAGTGAATCGGCAGCTGAGGAAGGGCGTATCAAAGACGCCGCGGAAGAAGATGTTCGCAAAGTAGTGCGTGCCGCCGAACAGGAAATTGCCGCCGCGACCAAGCAAGCTCGCCGCGAACTCTCCTCGCACACCGCTAGTCTTGCCATCGCACTGGCGCGCCAACAGATCAACGTCGACGCGAATACCGATCAGGTCTTGGTTCGCACCTTTGCCTCAGGGTTGTCGCATTCCGCACCGCACGACGATGACAACCCTAGCGGAAAGGACGGGCGCTAGCCATGGCTTCCGTTGTTGGCACCTACGCTCGCGCCTTCGCCGATGTCGTCATGACTAAAGGCAATCTGCTCGATCCAACAAAGATGCTCGAGGAACTGCGCGGCATCGAGGCGTTGCTCAAGGAAAGTGACCAGTTGCGTCGGGTCCTGGAAAATCCGTCGATACCCGGCGACCGCAAGCGAGCCGTGCTTGACGCCATTTCAATGCGGTTAGTCACCACCAGGCAGGTAAGAAACTTTATCGCTGTCCTGATCGATCACAGGCGTCTGCCGCTCTTGAGCAAAATTCTTAAGCAACTGGAGCAGGAATTGGACGAGCGCCAAGGGTTCGCCGAAGCGCAAGTGAGCAGTGCGCGCCAGCTAAGCGACGCGGAACGACAAACACTCGAGGCCGAGATCACAAAGATGACCGGCAAGAAAGTCAGAGCGAGCTACGCGCAAGACGCCTCCTTATTAGGTGGAGCGGTAGTGCAAATAGGCAGCACGATTTACGATGGCTCGGTAAAAGGCCAGCTGGAAAGAATCAGAGAGCAGTTAGTAGAAATTTAGCGATCCGCTATCGGTCGTATCGGTTTAACGCCTAGGAAGCGTAGGCTGATAACGGCTAGCTAGCACCCAAGAGCTGACTTTATGGCGCAAATCAAAGCTGACGAAATCACGCAATTAATCCGCGAGCAAATCGAGCACTACGAAACAAAAATCGCGGTCGACGAAGTTGGTACCGTGATCACCCTGGGCGACGGCATCGCCCGTGTTTACGGGCTCGACAAGGTCATGGCAGGAGAACTCCTCAGCTTTCCGCACGGCGTCGCCGGAATCGCCATGAACCTTGAGGAAGATCAGGTCGGCGTAGTCATCCTCGGCGAATATACCGAGATCAAAGAAGGCGACGAAGTCAAACGTACCGGCCGCATCATGAGCGTGCCCGTGGGCGACGCCCTCATTGGACGTGTCGTGAATTCGCTCGGCGTCCCGATTGACGACAAAGGCCCGATCGCCACCGATAAATTCATTCCCATCGAACGACTTGCTCCCGGCGTCATTGACCGTCAGCCCGTGCGCGAACCCATGGCCACCGGATTGAAGGCGATCGACTCCATGATCCCGATCGGCCGCGGACAGCGCGAACTGATTATTGGTGATCGCCAAACCGGCAAAACTGCGGTTGCTCTCGACACGATTATCAACAACAAGGGCAACAACCTGATTTGTATTTACAACGCGGTCGGCCAGAAGCGCTCGTCGATCGCGCAGGTGGTCAAAATTCTCGAAGATGCCGGCGCCATGGAATACACCATCGTAGTCGCCGCTTCGGCTTCCGAACCAGCTCCCATGCAGTACATCTCTCCCTACGCGGCAACCGCGATGGGCGAATTCTTCCGCGATACTGGACGCCACGCCCTCTGCATTTACGACGATCTTTCAAAGCACGCTGCGTCGTATCGCGAGATTTCACTGCTGCTCCGTCGCCCACCCGGCCGCGAAGCTTATCCCGGAGACGTTTTCTATCTTCACTCGCGTCTGTTAGAGCGCGCTGCCAAGGTCAGCGACAAGTTGGGCGGAGGTTCACTCACCGCGTTGCCCATCATCGAGACCCAGGCGGGCGACGTTTCCGCTTACATTCCAACTAACGTTATTTCGATTACCGATGGCCAGATCTATCTTGAAACCGACCTCTTCAACCAGGGCGTTCGGCCCGCGGTGAACGTCGGACTTTCAGTAAGCCGCGTAGGCGGCAGCGCCCAGATCAAGGCCATGCGCCAGGTAGCGGGAACTCTAAAGCTGGAATTGGCGCAATACCGCGAACTGGCCGCATTTGCGCAGTTCGGCAGCGATCTCGACAAAGCCACGCAGGCGCAGTTAAATCGCGGTCAAAGATTGGTCGAACTCCTGAAGCAAAACCAATTCTCGCCGCTCCCTTTCTCGAAACAGATTCTCATAATCTTCGCTGGCACCAGCGGAGTGCTCGACGATCTGCCGGTCGACCAGGTCCGCGACTTTGAACAGGCCCTTTATCAGTATGTGGACACCGCTAATCCTGGCGTGCTCACCAGGATTATGAAAGAAAAAGTTCTGGACGACAGTCTGAAGGCGGACTTGTCCAAAGTAATCAAAGAGGCGAAACAACAGTTCGTGGACGCGCGACAGGCTGCCGCCAAGAGCAATAAGCAACCGGTTAACGGCGCAAAGAGCGACGGACAAAAGCCCGCGAAGAGCGAGACGACGCCAACTGCAACCAAAGAGAAACAGCCAACACACTAAGAACTAAGTACTAGGAACTGAGAACTGGCAACTGATTTATGGCGAACATACTCGACATTCGGCGGCGCATCCGCAGCGTGGTCAACACGCGGCAGATCACCAAGGCCATGAAGACGGTGTCGGCGGCAAAATTGCGCCGCGCACAAGAGGCTGCTCTGGCTGCGCGCCCCTATGCGCAAATGCTGACCAATGTTCTCAAGTCGCTCGTGTCGCGCGCTGAAATCTACGATCCGATCACGGGAGAGCCGCGTCATCCGTTGCTTGAAGTGCGCCCCGAGAAAAATATCCTGCTCATCGTGGTCACCGGAGACAAAGGACTCGCCGGTGCGTTCAATACAAATATCCTGAAGTTGGCCTCCCGATTCATCCAGTCGAAGGCCGACCAGAATATCGACATCGAATGTATCGGCCGCAAGGGCCGCGATTTCATGCGCCGCCGCTATCCCCTCGCGCCGAAGCGCGTGGACGAATCGGAAAACGATAGCAGGAAGAATGAAGCGCCGGACGCCTCTCGGGTTCGCCGCGACCCCGAAGGCGTCCCAGAGCGCGCCGGTCGCGTGCAGATCGTAGGCGAATACGTTGGTGTGCTAGG
>OBLW0100002011.1_pt1 | contig 16684 bp, 15 predicted proteins | sample 1520161 | NCBI WGS metagenome assembly OBLW01 (sample SAMEA3539309, study PRJEB22396) | soil metagenome | biome: tundra; feature: field; material: soil | place: USA | collected 2010-05 | depth 0.15 m | reverse complement strand
TTCCCACTTGATGAAACGGCCATTGTGCCAGATTTTTTCGGTGGGCGTGAGCATGGATTAATTATAGCGTTTCGCCCACACCGAAGCCTCTCCCGGTCGAACCCCGGGCAAGTCTGGCTTGAATTAGCCCACCGGAATGCAGGTGCAGATCGTATTGCAGCTACAGACCGGTACGCACGTGCACGGTGGGTTGCTCACGCAGGAGCAGCCGTTGGGCACACAGGAGCAGCCCCCGCTACCAGGCACGCAGTTACAGGTACAGACGGCGCCAGGGGGGAGCGGGGAACCGCACGGCATTGTGTACGTGACACCGTCGATGGTGTACGTGGCGCCGCTAACGCTGGCACGACTTGCGGCGGGGTCCATCAGGCAAACCGGAAGTTGCTTGCCATCAGGCAATGACCACAGCTTGATGGTCTCGTCACCGCCGCTCGAGGCTAGCAGCCGCCCGTCCGGGCTGATGGCCAGCGCCACTACGGTAGCGGAATGCCCGGTAAGAGTGTTCAACAGCTTCCCATCCGGCAGTGACCACAGCTTGACGGTGCTGTCCTGGCTACCCGAGGCCAGCAGCCGCCCGTCCGGGCTGATGGCCAACGTGTATACATGCTGGTTGTTGGAACTCCCGGTGATGAGGGTGCTCAGCAGCGCCCCAGCCGGAAATGACCAGAGCTGGATGGTTTCGTTATAGCTCTGGCAAGCCAGCAGTTGCCCGTTTGGGCTGATGGCCACGGCACTTACGCCTGCGGTCATATCGGTACCTACGGTAAGGGTCCGCAGCAGCACCCCACCCGGCAGCGACCAAAGCTTGACGATCTGGTCTCCACCGCCCGAGGCCAACGTGCTCCCGTCCGGGCTGATGGCGACGGAATTTACTCCATAGTTATGTGCGCAGAAGGACTTGAGCGGCGTCCCACCCGGCAGCGACCAAAGGTAGACGTGCCCGTCGCCGCTGGCCGAGGCCAACAGGCTTCCGTCCGGGCTGATGGCCAACGAGTACACCTCGATCTCCCCGACGGTGAGGGTCTTGCGCAGCGTCCCCCCTGGCAGCGAAAAAAGCGTGACTATGCTAGAGAGGTTCCCCGAGGCCAGCAGGCTTCCGTCCGGGCTGATGGCAAGGGCGCTCGTCTGAATGAGATTTCCGAGGGTGTTCAGCAGCGCCCCATCCGGCAGCGACCACAGCTTGACGGTGCCATCGAAGCTCCCCGAGATCAGCAGGCTCCCGTCCGGGCTGATGGCAACGCGTGCAACCCAGCCAGTGTGCGCGAGCGCGCCCGAAACGCAAGTGGCCGCCTGGCCGCGCTTGGGAAGCACCAGCGCCGCAGCCGCGGCAGCCGCCGCGCTGAACAGACTCCGCCGGCTGAGTGCCCAGCCAGACCGGCTGCGGCTGACCTCGTATACCTCCGGAGATTCGTGCAGCTCAGGATTGGCCTTCTGCACGTCCGGCCCGTCTGGGGATGGTCCCTTCGATTTCATCGTCGACCTCGTCCGGATTCGCGAACCCGTATCGTCATTGCTGCACCGTGAGCAATACGCCGCTCGGAGATTGCGCACCGCCCACGGTGGCCTGCACCAAAGCGTCGCCGTTCGGCGTCGAGCTGGGTATCTGAACCGTAACCTGGTACAGCCCGGTCCAGCCCGGAGCCAATGCCGCCGCTCCGTCATAGACCGAGGCGGCCGCCCCGCCCACCGTGACCGTGACCGGAGCCGTCAAGTACAATTGACTGCCGCTTGGCGTCGAGGCACCCGACGGCACACCCGCAGGGCCGAAACCGTTGCCCCAAAGGGTGATCCACTCACCCGGCTTGGCGGGCGTAAAGGTAGCCCCGGGCTCGAGGCCCGGCTTGCCACAATACGAATTATCCAAGTGGGTTGCGATGGCATATTCTCCCCAGAGGAAAAATGCCGGGCTGTCCTGCTGCACCGTGGCGCTGAACGGGGCGCTCGATACTTGCCCGTTGGTGACCACTACCTGCACCGTTCCCGAAGTCACCGCCGGTACCACGATGTTGATCTGGGCAGGGTTGATGTAGGACACATCTGCGGGCTTGCCTCCCACCGTCACGCTGACTTGATCGAGCGTGGTAGGAAGTTGCTGGTTGGCAGTCGAGGCGTTCCCACTGTCGATTTTGGGGGCGAGATTGGTCCCGTAGATGCTAACGTAGGCACCGGGCGCGATGGTGGTCTGCCCTCCAGCCGCGTTTGATATCCCAGTGATCACGGGAGTCTCCTGCGGGGCCACGCTGCGCACGCGGTAGTTCAGCATGTCGGAGAAACTCAGGACGCCGCTGGTTTCGAGTCCAAGTCCGTATGGGCTGTTCAGTTGCGCGGCAGTTGCCGCTCCGCCGTCGCCCGCGTATCCTGGCGCGCCAGTACCGGCGAAGGTGCTGATTACGCCGGCCGGCGAGACCATCCGAATGCGGTCGTTCAGACTGTCGGCAACGTATAGGTTGCCCTGTCCATCTACCGCAACACCCTTGGGGAATTTCAGCTTGGCGGACGTGGCCGCCCCGCCATCCATGGCCGGCCCAAACCCGCCGCCGACAACCGTTGAGATACTCCCACCGGGCGCGACCTTTCGTACCAGGTGGTTGTACGCGTCGGATAGGTACAGATTGCCCGCCGTGTCCATGGTGAGCGACTCAATCAATCCCAGAGACGCCGCGGCCGCCGGACCATTATCCCCGAAGACGCCGTAGCTGCCGTTGCCGGCAACCGTCTGGATATTCCCGTTGGAGGCGATCTCGCGGACCCTGTAGTTCCAGCTATCGGCCACGTAGAGATTCCCGGAGGGGCCTACGGCGACAGCCTCCGGGTAGCTCAGTTGCGCACTCGTGGCGGAGCCGCCGTCTCCGGAGAAACCGGCCGTGCCGGTTCCCGCGACGGTCGAGACGATGCCACCGGACGTCACTTTACGGATGCGGCAGTTTCCTGTGTCCGCAATATAAAGATTGCCCTGGGTATCCACTGCCACGCCGCGGGGAAACGAGAGCTGCGCGGCCGTCGCGGCGCCGCCATCCCCGGAGTACCCCGCCTGGCCGTTTCCAGCGGCGGTGGTGATGATACCGTTCGAGATCTTGCGCACGCGCTGATTACGGCTGTCGGCCACATATGTGTTTCCTTGTCCGTCAACCGCTACGCCGTAGACTGTGTCGATTTGCGCGGATATGGCGGAGCCGTTGTCGCCGGAGAAGCCGGGGCTGCCGTTTCCGGCCGTGGTCGTGATGGTCTGGGCTAGACCGGTGCCGATCGCGAGAAGCCCCGCGATGACGAAGCAAGAAGCAACTCGAAGCAGTGGCGGCATGGCTTTTGTTCGACTTGGAACAATAACTTAAAGGCCTGATTATACGAAAATCACCGACCTTATTATGCACCGATCTGCGGCTGGGTCAAGGGGGGCTGGAATTGCTCCACTGCAACGCCGCGCCATTTTGGCGAAGACCGGAACCGCGAATTGGGCCTGGCGCTATCAGCAGGCTCCGTCAGGCTTCTGCGCGCACGGCGGGCAGGCGGGCGATTCGTGCCAGAACAGGCCGCCAGACGCTGCGATCTTTTCGAGGATCTGGTCTTTGGTCAGCTCGCGGATCACATGGCAGCGGGCCGAGCCGTTGAACTCGCCGCCCCCCGTGGCGGCCAGCCACTTGTAGTAGCAGTCGCCTCCGCAGCTCCACTTGGCGAAACAGCTTCGGCAATGCGCGCGCTTCTCCACGGCCTGGCTGCGCAAATGGTCGAGCACCGCCTGGTTGAAGACGTAGCCGCCGCCATGGGCCGCCGGCCGGCCGTAAAAAAACACGCCGGCGTGTGGGCCGTCTTCGCCGAAAGCCTCGAAACAGGCCGTAACATTGCCATCGGCCGACAGGCAGAAATTTTCCTGGGAGACGCTACAGAAGTGATTCGTGAGTGTGCCGGCGCGGGCGCCCGAGAAATTCACCGGGCGTCCGAGGGCGCTCCCGCGAGCGGCGGCGGCCCGATAGGCCTCGATGAACTCGTCGGATTCCGCGGAGTCCGCTGCCGCGCCCCGGCCCAGTAGATACACCGGCTCTACCTGGATGGATATGGGATGGAATTCCGAACAAAGGTACTCGACCGAATCGGCGAGGGTGGAGATATGCTCTGCGGTCACGGTCAGGCGGATGCCATAGGAAAACTTGGCTGCGTCGAACCGCCGCAAAGTGTGAACCACGGGCTGGCTCGACCCTGCTCCGGAGGCGGTCGGCCGGCATCGGTCGTGAACCGCCGGCAGGCCGTCGCAAGACAGTGTGGCGCCGCGCAGGTGCGCGACCATCCAATCGATTCGCGCATCGCTGAGCACCCCGTTGGTGGCGATGGAGCAACGCAATTCGAGCTTCAGCTCCGCCGCCTTTTCGCGCGCGTAGTCGAACGAATCCGTCAGGACGGGCCAGTTCATGGTTGGCTCGCCCCCGCCGTGGTAACCCACTTCCAGGCACGGTACCCGCCGCCTGGCGGCATTGGCGGCGACGAAATCGATCCCGCGCCTGGCCGTCTCGATCGTCATGGATTTCGGCTCGCCGGCGCCGGCGGAAGCATAACAGTAGGTGCAACGCAGATTGCACGCCGTGGTCAGGAACAGAGTGACCGAGACTGGCTCGGGCGTGCCGCGGCAAGCGGCCGATGGCGGAGTTTCCGGCCCGGCGTCCACAAACTCCAGCGCGCGCAATAGTTCCACCAGCTTACCGTCGGGGTCGGCCAGCGCGTCGAACACGCCTTTCTCCAACTGCGCGAGGAAGCGGACCACCTCCGAGTTCGCCACAAAAGCCGAGCGCCGCGCGGGAGCGTAGACGATCGATTTCGAACCCTCCAGCGGAATACTGAACACTTCGGCCGAGGGCACGGGCGCGCACCGCGCCTCCGGACCCTTTCGTTCGCCGCTACGCTGTGAAGGCATTCGCCACGCCGAACACATTGTAGCGAAACGCACCCTCTCATCGACGCCTGAGTACGCTCTTTCGGAAATCCGGATACGTATTCCAGGGTGCTTCTGAGTGCGCGCCCGAGCCGGGCCGGGCGTGCCCGGCCCCTACGAGTCCGTTGTTGGGGCGAGGCACGCCTCGCCCTGCGTCCGAGCGACAAAACACTCGCGTAATTGCGAAATGGCGTGCTGAGCTCGCGGGCCGCCCGACCCACTGCGCTTCACTTCAGCGGATAGCCGTGGACCAGCTTCAGCGTGCGCGACCAGCGTGTCTTGGTGAAGAAGTGGGTCAGGATGTCCATGATGTGGTCGACACCGATGTTACCGTTCGTCAAATCGGCGGTGGGCGCTTCGAACGACCAGTAGATCACCAGCGGCGTTCCCTCGATGTTCCGCCGCGGCACAAAACCCCAGTAGCGGCTGTCGAGCGAATCGTCGCGGTTGTCGCCCATGGCGAAAACGCAACCGGGCGGCACCACCAGCTCGCCGTTCACCACGTTGTCGGTGAGCATGGCAACCGCCGGCTCCATCACGCCCGGCTCCGGCGGCGCAGTGGGGAAGTTGTCGCGGTACTGGTCGATGTAGGGAAAGATGTGCTGTACGTACGGCTCGTCGACAGCGTGCCCGTTGAGGATAAGCTGCTTGTTCACCAGCCGGATATGATCGCCCGGAATTCCGATCGCCCGCTTCACGTAATCTTCCTTGATGTCCATCGGGTAGCGGAAGACGATGATGTCGCCGCGGCGCACGTTCCGGTAAGGCAGCACGTGTTTCGAGATCGCGCCCGGCGGGGCGAAAGTCAGCTTATCCACCAGCACATGGTCACCAATCAGCAGCGAACCCTCCATGGAGGCGCTGGGGATCACAAAAGCCTGCACCAGGCTGGTGGTGGCGAACAGCAGCAGGATGATGGTAACGGTCCACTCCGCGACAAAGCCGCGGCGGATGTCGTGCGTCAGCGCGCGGTAGCGGTCCCAGAGGCCGCGCGGCTCTTCGGGCGTGTTCGCCGTCACCGCCGGATCGGCCTTTTCAGTCGTCTCGCTCTTGGTTTTGATCCCCACAGTTGCCATTGTAGCGAATGCACGCCGCGCGCCGCGCCGCTACAGTGTCTTGAGGTAGGCAATCAGGTCGTTCTTTTCGCCGTCGGTCAGCATGTCCTTGTAACCCGGCATGCCGCCGCCGCCTTCGTCGATGCGGCCGCGAACGGTCGAGTCGGTTACTTTCTTGCCGTTCTTCAGCTTCTCCCGCTTGAACAAGCCCTTGAGTCCGGGACCCATCTTGATTTCGGTCGAGTCCGCGTTGTGGCACACGGCGCAGGCTTCAAACACCGTCTTCCCCTTGGCCGGATCGCCGTTCGCCGCTCCCGCCAGCGCCCACGGCGCCGCAGCCAAGCACAGGCAGGCACTCATAATTCCCAGTGGTTTCATCTAGGACATTTTACCAGCTATGCCGCGCGCTCAGGCTGCGGCCGAGCAGATCGGGACAGACCGGGCCGGGTGTGCCCGGCCCCTACGGTCGGAGGTTGTAGGGGCGAGGCACGCCTCGCCCGCGAGGGCCGCGCGAAATGGCGTTTCAGGCCAGAGCTTTCATCGGGCGTTGACCGTTGGCGATGCTGACCACGGGCCTTTCAAACACGGTCATGTCCTGGATCAGCCGCTCCAGGTCGGCGTCGTCGTCAACCGTGATTTCGTGCTCGATCCAGTCGGAAAGCGGAATGTTGCGGAAATACATTCGCTCCTGCAACACCAGGCTTTTGCGGGGGTTGGCCAGCCGCCGGTTCTCGCGCGTGTAGTGGCGCTGCTCCACCTTCATCTCGCCCAGAAATGCGTCCAGCGCCTCACGGTGCGCGCGTTCCTGCGCTGCGCGCATGGCGGTCTGCAACTGCGCTTCCATGGCTTCCCGTTCGGCTTGGATGGCGCCCTTGTCGGCCGCGATGCGCTCGCGCGCTTCAGCCAGCTTGACCTCCATTCGCGATTGCATGACGAACCAGGCTAATATGCCGGTTGCGACAGCCGCGACTACGGGCAGTCCAATCCACAGTTCTACTTCCATAGGGTCAATCCTAACCGCGGCCAGCCAGGGAATGCTAGCTGCCGAAAGTAAACAGACGCCGGTAAACCTATGGGAATGGAGTAGATGATGGCACGGCCTTACCCCTGGGTGCCGTCGATCTTCTGGCCTGACAGGGTATAACGGACCTCGGCGAGCTGCAACCTCGCCAGCGGTCCGAAAATGGCGGCCAGCCGCGCCCGCAGGCCGGCCAGGAAGCCCAGGTATTTCCCTGCGAAAACCGCCCGGCCGAGCAGGAAATCGGCTCGCACCAGCGCCTCCGCCGGCCGGCCACCGTAGTGGCACACGCGGGCCTCGGGGATCAGCAGGATCTTCTTCCCAGCGCGCAGAATCTGCGCCGCCAGGTCGGCGTCTCCGCCGAACTGCCCGTAGCGCTCATCGATCTGCCGGACGGACCTGATCAGAAACACCCGCGCCATCAACGCCGCGCCGCGCGGGTACTCGACGGCGACTGGCTGCGAGGCCGGTTCAGCCGCGCGCCATTCCCCATCCGGCGGCAGCGAGCCAAGCTGTGGCGCAGGGTTGCCTTCGGCATCCACCAGCAGCGGGCATACCGCCGCAGCGGCGGCATCCGCATCCAGCGCGTCGGCCAGGCGCGCCACCGCGCCCGTTTCCACTTCCGTGTCCTCGTGCAGAAACAGCACATATTCGGCGTCCGCCGCCCGCCACCCCAGGTTGAGCCCTTTGGTCAGACCGAAATTCTTGGGCAGGCGGATGAGTTGGACGTCGGGGAACTCCTCGACAACCTGCGCGCTCCCGTCCCGCGAGCCGTTCTCCACCACGATCAGTTGCAGCCGCTCGCGGCCCTCCGACCGCTCGAGCGATTCCAGGCACTTCCGCAGCCGGTCCGCGCGGTTGTGCGAAACCACCACCACCGAGGCGCGGGGCGGTTGTTTCTCCGGTTGGGCATTCCCTGTCGGCGTCAAGCCAATAGCATAGCGCCGATCTGTTAACCTGTGCCGATCTGTTAACGTGTAAGGTTATGTCAGCAGCCAACATTCTGGCGGCCCTCGTCGAAGGGGCCATCATACCGGTGGTACGCGCCTCCTCTCCGGAGGCCGCACTACAGGCCGTGGAAGCCATCGCCAACGGCGGCATTCGCGCCGCCGAAATCACCATGACCGTGCCCGGCGCCGTGCGCGTGCTCGAAAAGCTGGCCGGCCGCTTCGCTGGCAACCTGCTGCTCGGCGCGGGCACCGTGCTCGACCCGGAGACGGCGCGAGCCTGTATTCTGGCCGGCGCGGAGTTCATCGTTTCCCCCAGCCTCAAGCCGGCCACCATTGAAATGGCCAAACGCTATTCCAAGCCCGTCTTTCCCGGCGCCCTCACTCCCACCGAAGTGCTGACCGCCTGGGAAGCCGGCGCCGACGCGGTGAAGATCTTTCCCTGCGGCAACGTGGGCGGGGCCAAGTACATCAAGGCGCTCAAGGGGCCGTTCCCGCAGATCGAGACGATCCCGACCGGCGGCGTCAACCTGGAAACCATCGGCGAATTCCTCAAGGCCGGCGCTTGCGCGGTCGGCGTGGGCGGCGAATTGGTGGACGCCAATCTGATCAAAGAAGGCCGCTTTGACGCCATCACGGAACGCGCCCGCCAGTTTCTCGCCGCCGTCGCCAAAGCCCGCGCCGAAATGGCAGCCGCGCGAACATAACCGCTCGGTGCGGCGGACCCTACCGGCGCTGTCTTAGGGCAGAATTCCTTCGCTGGGCCGCCATGTCTCGTCCGGCAAGGATCGCAGCCCCTGACTGGAGGTTCCGATTTCCGAGAACCGGACTTTTAGGGCCGGGATGCGCACTCTCCGAGTGGCCGACAACCCGACCGGAGCCGATCAGAAGCTTCCACCAAAGCCATCTCGGGCCAGTTTCCGTAGCCCCGTTCTCACGACCGTCGGCTGAAAAGGGAAAATAGCGCGTACCATGGATGCGAGGATTCAGGTTCATGGAAACGCACGGAAGAGATTGCTCTACATTATGGTTGGCTGCGCATTCGGACATCTACTGACTGGCGCGCTGCCTCTGGCGGCCCAAGACGACTGCAAATTGGTTTTGGACGGCATGATCAAGCTCTTCGACACGCCCACTCACGCCTACGTCACTATGGACATAGCCGGCAAGCCCCAAACCGGAGAGTCGATCTACGCCGGCGGCTTAGTGTACGCAAAGTACAACGGCAAATGGAGTGCTGGCGGGACGACCAAGGAGATAAAGGAGATTGCGGAAAAGAACCGGCAGAATAACAAGACGACGTGCCGGTATCTGAAAGATGAGCCGGTAAACGGCGAAATGGCGGCGGTATACAGTGTGCACGAGGTGTCACCCAGGTCTACGTCCGATTCTAAGACCTGGATTTCGAAGGCGAAGGGGTTGCCGCTGCGCTCGGACATCGACTTGGAAGGGGGCAAGAGTCACATCTCTACGCGTTACGAATATGGCAACGTCAGGCCGCCGATGTGAGGTGTCCGCCCGTCTGATACGAAGACAAACGGGACAATTCCAGGGATTTCTATTTCGGGGATGTTGCCGACTCGGCGGGTAGGGCGCGACTTCCACGATAGGGAAGCTACCGAGAAGAAGGTCTCACGGTCCTAATCTTGCAGAAAAGCCCTCCACTCCTGTAGTCCAACGTCGCGCGACCGCTCGGAAGCAATCCCCGAAGCCGCGGGCCAACTTCCGGATGACGCGCCACTCGGAAACAGCTCGCAGGCGGACAAAATCGCGTTGTGGGCAAGATACGGCGTTCCCGGAAACCCGTGCACATTAGGTTGGGGCTGATGCGGCGCGCGCGAGGGTGTCCGGCGCCTACGCTTCCGAGAACCTGGCCAGCTTCGTCAGAGCCAGGCTTTCCGCGGAAGGCTGATCGGAAACAAACGCCGCCACGCGGTTGCGGCCCCGATTCTTGGCGTCATAGAGAGCCTCGTCGGCTTCGCGGATCAGGCGACAGGCTTCTCCGTCGGCGCAGGCATCGCTGCTGGAGACGCCGATGCTGCAGGTCACGGCCATGGACTCCCCGCCGGCGGCAAATGGCTCGCGGGCGAAGGCCTCGCGGATGCGCTCGGCCTGCGCGTAGCCGTCGCGCGCGCCGCAGCCGGGCAGAACGATCAGGAACTCCTCGCCGCCATAGCGTCCGGGAGCGTCATAATGGCGGGTGACGGCCTGCATGCGGCGCGCCGCTTCGCGAAGCACCGCATCTCCCGCCTGATGGCCGTGCGTGTCGTTGATCTGCTTGAAGTGATCGAGATCTACCATCAGCACCGCCAGCGGCCGCCGTTCGCGCGCGGAGCGTGCGATTTCCGCGAACAGGATTTCGACCACGCGGCCCCGGTTGAGAAGGCCGGTCAAGGCGTCGTGAGTTGCCTGCACGCGCAACGCTTCGCGCGCTTCCATCAACTGCTGTTGCAGATCCAGGATGCGTCGGCCGGCGCGCAGGCGCACGCGCAGTTCCTGAGCGTTGAACGGCTTGGTGAGATAGTCGTCGGCGCCCGCTTCCATGCCCTCCACCAGGTCTTGCGAATCGGTGCGGGCCGTCAGCAGCAGCACGTACACATAAGGTTCGTGCGCCGCGGTGCGGATTCGCCGGCACACCTCCACCCCGTCCATGTACGGCATCATCCAGTCCAGCACCGCCAGGCGCGGCGCGTCGGCAGCTTGCATCGCTTCCCACGCTTCCAGGCCGTTCTTAGTGATCCGCGCATCGTACCCCCACTTAGTCAGCATGCTCCTGAGCATGGACTGGAATACCGGGTTATCCTCGGCCACCAGCACCGGCATGGTTTGGCCTAGATCGCTCGAAAGATTCGCTGACTGAATCGCGCCGATCGACTCCAAAGGCTATACTCTCCTAAGGGTCTTATCGGCGCGGTAGCCGCTCTCAATAGCTACGGCAGACGAAGTGTCAGCCTTTGTGTCCGGTCGCAGCCACGCGAGATGTGGCGCGGGCGGCGGAGCGGATCGATTCCACAAAATCGTCCAGCCATGCCACCCGTTCGCAACAGTGCGGGCAAACCAGCAGATGTTCTTCCACCGGAGCGACTTCCCCTTCGCTCATCTTGCCCATGGCGTACTGTTCGAGCGCGTATTCGGAAGCGTGATTCCAGAACACCACTGTGCATTTTACGGCATAAATGGGGTTCTTCAACATCCATCTTTGGTACTCCCTGCTCCCGCGTACGTACTAGACCCCGCAACGGATTCGTCTTACCGCCGCAAGACGGCACGGTCCGGGTCCAACGTCACCTTCAGCGGAGGCTGTTTCACGGCCACATTGAACGGAGCTGGCTCGCTGCCGCACCGCACCCATTGCGTGGTGGTTTGGCCGCCTGGGAGGTGAATCTCGACCGGCACCAGAGCGGCGAAATCGCCTTCCACGCCGGTCTGCGTCACCGTCCCCACCAGCCGCAGCGCTGGCGCCTTGCCCTTCACGCTATAGCTCATCTTGAGGGTGGGGATGCCGGTCGAGTAAATCCAGGTATCGAAGAACGTCTCCAGATCGGCATCGTCGGATTTCGGCGGAGTGAAACGCGCTGCCACACGTCGAAAATCCTCAGTCGACATTTCCTGGTGGTCGTACCGCTTCAGAACTTCAGCCAACATGGCGAAAAAGCGCTGGTCTCCCAGGTATCGTCGCAGCATGTGAATGATCCACGTGCCTTTGCCGTAGGTGACACTCCGCCAGGCGCTCGGATCCTGGGAGGATTCGAGACGCGTTCCCATTGTGATGGGGCCGGCGGATTCCACCTGCTGGCCGTTTTCCCCCTTGGCCAGCAACTCGGTGCGGTATATGTCCAGCATCGTGTCGACGGCGCGCGCGCCATTGGTTTTCTCTAGGTACAGCAGCGCGGAATAGTTCGCCAGCGCTTCCATCATCCAGTTGTCGCGATAGGATAAGGTTGTGACGCGGTTGCCCCACCACTGATGCGCCGTCTCATGCGTCTGCAACACCTGCTGGAAAAAAAGCTCCCGCGCCTCCGCCAGGCTGCCGGCACTATGGGGCACGGTCTTCAGATAGCTCAGGGTGGAAAGATAGATCAGGCCCGGAAAGCCCTGGCCGAACGTGCCGGGAATAGGCGACACGGTGAGATGGCCGAGCGCCGGCGGTCCAAATCTGGCGGCCATGAATTCGAGAGCCGAGGCCACGCCGGTGGCCATCTCCTGCAACCGGTCGAGCGGGCCGGGGGTCATCGGGAAAGACCCCGAGATAGTTCCGGGGTTATTCCGCGTAATCTGAGTGGCAATCGTGTCTCGCATCGGCAAACTGGGCCCCGGTTTCAGATCCCGCTCGAGGGCGCGGTTGGCGCAGACTTCCACCACGTAACCGCCCCGTTCCGCGCGAGCCCGCGCGTAGTTGCCCAGGTTGAAGCCGGCGAACCGGATGGGAGAGCGCACCCGGAAATGCGTGACGCGGCTGTCGCCGGCCGCGCGGGTTTCGAGCAGATCTCCGGGTGCCACCAAGTCCAGATCCTTGGGGTGCCGGAAAGTCAGATCGTAGGTCGTGAACTGCAGGCCGTGCGTCGGATACCAGTTTCCGCGGGCGGTGACGAACAGCACGCGATCGCCGGTGTCGAAGACCACCTTGCCGGAATGTTCGAAGACGAATTCGTAGTCGCGGCCGGCTGCCAGTGGCTCGGCGGGAGCCACCACGAACATTTCGTTGCCGGCGCGCATGGCGTTGCCGCGCGGCGATTCCCGTTGCAGAACCTCGGCCGGCCGCCCATCCACCGTCGCCGACGTCACCGTCATCAGCGGCGAAATGTCGAACTCGACCGCCCTCACACCGGAACTGGATGGCCGCACTTTCACGCGCGTGGTGGCCTTCAAATCGAGATCGCCGCCGATGGCGGCTTCGATGCGGTAATCGGAAAGCGCCAAATCGGGCGCGCGCGGCGCGGTCTGGTTGCGCATCGATCGCGCCTGGAAGCTGGTCCAGGCATCCAGGAACAGCCGGTTGTCGCGGCTGGTCATCTGGCCGGCGATGATGGATTCGGCCCGCAGGGGATCGTACACCACATCAAAGGCGCCGAGATTCGGACTGTCGAGCACGGAGGCAAAAATACCCTCGTTGTCTGCCGTGCGATTGAGCAGATCCAGCACCAGCCGGGTCTGATAGCTGGCGCTCAGGTTGTGCAGCATGGGCGTGAACTGTTCGTCCAGCAAGGCGCCGATCTCGGGCGTGCGCCGGTTGGCGGGACTGGAGGGAAGCTGCGCCAGAATCGCTTCATAAGTGCCGCCGGTGAACAGGAACATTCCGGTGCGGAAATGTTCGTCCAGGTTGGGCGAGCGGGTGTAGGATGCCAGCGAGCGCCGCTCCGCGCGATCGGGCGGCAGCAGAATCACCTCGGCGTCGCCGCCTTCCACATCGGCTACGAACACCGCCGCGATACGTTTGCCTCCCACCGGCCGGCTGAAAATCAGGTGGCCGTCGGTGAGATAGATCTTGATGTCTTCAATGGCCAGGGTGAGATCGCGGACGCGGTAGCACTCCTCGCGATCGAAGCTGTTCTCGCGGATGGCGCGGGCCAGGCTGTCGGCTTCTCCCGCCCATACCGGCGCGGCGAGACACAGTGCGAGCCCCAACTCCCAGCGAACCATGCCTATAGTCTATTGCAACGCGGGGCCATGCGCTGGCGTGGGGAGTGTCTGAAATCTGCGTTGAAGAAGAGGCAGCGGCGTGGGACCTTGGCGGATATGAACTCAGAGCAGGCTTTTTATGTGTTTCTCGACGGCTTCGAGGGATGGCTTGGCCTTCTCCACGTCCGACTTCCCGTAGATTTTCAGCCTGTATCGGGCATTGAACCCGTAGTCGAAAAGATGCATGTACTGGCCGTAGATTCCGCTTAGATTTCGGTCAAACTTGATTGCGTCGGACCGCTCCCCATGGTTGTCTACGTGTTTGGATGTTTTCAGAAAATAGGCTTCAGCATAATGCAGTGCTGAGTAGAACATTGCCGTGAGCGCCCATCCGGCGGAGGTTGGATGCGTGGCAATCATGCCATAACCGAAGCTTTTATTCTCGTCCGCCTTCCTGACGTGATCAGAGGGCGCGGGCGGCTTTCCCGGCATTGGAGGCATCAATCACTCGGAAGTCGATAGGCTGTTCCCGAAATGTATACGACAGTTCCAACTCTTTCTGGTATATCGGCGCTAGGTTCGTCCAGTCGAATTCGTCCACCGTAACCTCGACCTGAACGCGGTTGTGTTTAGTCCTGATCGAAACGGAAGTTACGGATGGCAGGCTCGAAATGCTCGACTGAATAAACTGGCTCATGTCAATTTCTCCAACTGTGAAGGGATGCGGCTCCTCCCGGACAAAAAAGCAGGATTCTTGGCTGACAAACTGATCGCCGACTATGCGTCGTCTTCTCTTCTCAGGGCAGACAGATGCCGTAATGCAAAAAGCAGCCACCGCGATGGGTATCGCCATTAGCTCGCCGCCCCTTCTCTCTCTGCCTGGCGTTCCGGCGGAGTGGTGTCTATGACGACCGATCCATGGAGCACGTGTATCGGGGTCCCATCTTCGCGCGTCCGGTCCACCAGGCGATATATTCTGGCGACAACGTTGCGCATTTTGATTCTGAAACCCTCTTCCGTCCGATACTCACTCCAATTGTCGATCTCTGTCGTGAAATCCAGTTCGTGCGCGCGCACAGTCTCTCCCTCGTAGGGAATCTCTACTTCACGCACGCCTAGCCTCCCTGATTAAATGGTGGACGGCACTCCCATCCCTTTTCAACGGTGCCGACCGATAACAATGAACAACTAACCTTCGGTTCTTTTGGCTTCCCGTACCACACTCTGGCCTAATCGGTTCTTGATGGACAAAACTTTAACGCGCGTCCCGTCGGCCGCGCCCTCAGCCTTGATACCGATAGGCACCACTGGCCTGTGGAAAGCCTGTGCATTCGCTAGGCCCAGCCTTTCAAGCATATCGGAAAAACACTCTCATCGTACACCCCCCAAATGGGGGTAGTGCCCCTCTCACGGGGCGGCGGCCGACGAAACGAGAACGAGCCGCACAGGCCGGCTGCTTCCTAATCTCACTGTGGCACAATAGGCGGCGGGAACGGCATCCGGAGCACCGGGAAGATGGTGTAAGGCCCGAGGGTACAGCGGCTTGACGAATTTTGTCCGAGCGGTGATAGGAAGTTGGCGCCCCGCAAAACTCTGGTGCTTGCCCGTGTCGAATGATCCCAGAGCACCGCTGAGCGGTTCGGTCCTTTAGCCGCGAGGCTGGGGCATTCTCACTGATGCCTCCACCGCACTTTGGGTCTCGCGCTGGCGTGGCCGCCCAACGGCCGACCCGCTACTGATACGTGGTGACTTCGAAGACGGATGCGTATGAAGTCGCGAATCCGAAATCGAGGCCAGTCGCGGTGAAGCTTGTAGAAAACCCGTGACTACGTGTTTCCGTTTTCCTGCCCAAGTGCAGATGATAACGCGGTTGCTCTTGGCTTAGCCCGCCGCGCGTTGGTTGCGGGAAGATCGGGAACAGGTCACGGGCTTCGGGCGGGCACAACTTCGCAAGTGCCACGCATCCGCTCCGCGCTCGCCGGCCGCGGCATGAACTGGGCTCACTATACTGTAAGTATTGGTACGGCATGGAACGGCGCGGGTGGAAAAACACGGCTACTTACGCGGCGCTGCTGGCGGCTGCCTTTGTGGTAGCGGTGGCGGGGAGCTGGAAGTTCGGCCGGCAGTTGGACAACAACGCGTACGATTTCATGTTCCGGCTTTACGACCCTCCACCATGGCAGGCCGAATCGGTAGTGCTGGCGATCGACGAATCCACGCTCAATGCGTGCGGCGGCATGCCGCGCATTCGCCAGCCGCTGGCCGAGTCGCTTCGCCTGGTGGCGGCGGCTGCGCCGAAAGCTGTCGCCGTCGACGTGATTCTGGCGGCCCGCAGCGAAGACCCGCGCATCGACGCCGCTCTTGCTGCTGCCTTCGAACGCACGCCCAACCTGGTGCTGGCCAGCGAGCTATTGCCCGACGGTTGGGAGAACCCGATCCCCGAATTCGCCCGCTGGGCCGCCGCGCGTGGCCACGTCTACGCCAAACCCGATGACGATGGCATCGCGCGGTCGATTCCGCTCGAAAAGGCCTTCGGCCACGAACGGCTGTGGGCGCTCTCGCTCGAAGCCTTCCGGCTGAGCCGCGGCGCCGAAATCGTGGAATCCCCTTCCGGCTTGCAGGTGGGCGCGCGGTGGGTCCCCATTCCGAAGGTTCCCGCCGGATGGCGGCACAGCCGCGACCGCGACGACAGCCGCTTCATGCGCGTCCGCTTCGCCCCGCGCAACGCGGATACCGGCGCCGATGCCATCCCGCGCATCGGCATGCGGCAATTGATCGATCACCCCGAACTGGCACGCTCCTTCACCGGGAAAGTGGTGTTCGTGGGCCTCACTGCGGTGACCGAACTGCACGACCGGCTGCCCACGCCGATGGCGCCGGCCATCCCCATCAGCGGCATCGAAATCAACGCGAGCGCGTTCGAAACCATCGCCAGCGGCCTGTTCATCATAGACTCGAGCCCGGCCTGGGTGCTGCTGTTCAGCCTGGCGCTGTTGGCGGGCGCGGGTGTGAGCTTTCGCTATCTGCCCGGCTGGTGGGCTTATTTCGGCGCGCTGGCGGTGCTGGCCGCGGCGCACATCACGCCTTATGTGCTCTTCACCCACGGCCGCGTATTTTCGTTCGT
>OBLW0100002009.1_pt1 | contig 16690 bp, 13 predicted proteins | sample 1520161 | NCBI WGS metagenome assembly OBLW01 (sample SAMEA3539309, study PRJEB22396) | soil metagenome | biome: tundra; feature: field; material: soil | place: USA | collected 2010-05 | depth 0.15 m | reverse complement strand
GACACCGGCCTGGGCGAGCAACGCCCTGGACTTCGAGGGGTCACCAGCGTCAGGAGCGTGCAGGGCGTTGAACACCTGGCCACCCGGGACCGCCGGGCCGATGATCGACTGGGCCGGCGTGCCGGCGTCGGTACCCCCGTTGGCCGCGACCCAGCCGCTTTTGTTGGTCGACATCGCCAGAGCCTGGCGCACCAGTGGGTTCGTCATCCTCGTGAAGTTCGGTACCAGGTAGTCGACGAAAGGAGTCTGCACGTTCTCCGAGCGGGTACTCATCGCCGGGTTGACGTTGACGTTTGGACGCAGGGTCGGCGGGATGCTCCGGTCGGTGACGGCGAACCTGTCGGTCAGCTGGTCGCTGATCAGTCGCTGGGCGATGGCCACGTCGTTCAGACCCTCGGTGATCACGATCTTGTCCGGAAGGGCCCTGCGGATGGTGTCCGTGCCGGGGCTCCAGTTCGCGTTGCGGATGAACGTGCCGCCCGAGCCGTGGGTCCACGTCCCCTCCAGCTTGTACGGGCCGGAGGAGAAGACGGCGAAGTTGGACTTGTCACCCTTGTCCAGGCTCGCCTTGTACGGCGCGAAGGCAGGCCTGCTCACGACCTGGTTGAAGTCAGCGATGGGCTTGCTCAGGTGGAACGTGATCGTCTTGGCCACGCAGGTGACTGCCTTGTCAAAAAGGGCCTGGCCGGCGGCGTCCCTGACATAGGGCCCCTTGTAGGCGGAGCGGCCCCTGGGGTCCCTCGGGATGCCAAGGAACTGCAGGGCGTAGCTCGGGCCACCGGTGATGACATCGGTGGCGAAGGTGCGTGACACGCCATACTTGAGGTCGGCGCAGGTGATATCCGAGCCGTCCTGCCACTTCACGCCGTCCTTGAGCGTGAACCTCCAGCTCTTGCCCCCGTCCGAGGCAGTGCCAGTGTCGGTGGCGAGGTCCGCGACGAGCTTGGTGCCAGCCTTGCCGCTGCCGACCGGGTAGCTGGTCAGAGTGCGATAGACCATGCGGGTTTCGTTCGCGATGTCGCGCCCGATCCAGGTCCGCTGGGGGTCCAGGTGGTCGGCCGCCTGATCGGTCAGGTAGTAGAGCGTGCCGCCCGCCTTGGCAGGAGCGCCACCAGCCAGACTGCTCGCCGCCGTAGGAGAGGCAGCGCCACCGCCACTGCACCCCGCCACGAGAAGGGCCGCCGCACTGCCGAAGGCAATGGCTGCGATGCCATGCCCTCTGCTCGTCATGCCACTCTCCTTGGTTCTGCTCCTGGTGTTGTTCAGGTCAGGCTCAGGACTTGGCCGCCGTCTTGGCTCGCGCGGCGGTGCGGGCCCGCTCATGCTGGGCCAGGACGAGCTTGCGGATACGCACCGCGACGGGGGTGACCTCGACGCACTCGTCCTCGCGGCAGAACTCCAGCGCCTGCTCGAGACTCAGCTTGCGCGAGGGGACCAGACGCTCGAGCACCTCGGAGGTGGCGGAGCGCACGTTGGTCAGCTTCCGCTCCTTGCAGATGTTGACGTCCATGTCCTCCACGCGGGCGTTCTCGCCGACGATCATTCCCTCATAGACCTCGGTGGTGGGCTCCAGGAACATCGCGCCGCGCTCCTGCAGGTTGAACATCGCGTACGACGTCGCGGCACCGGTGCGGTCGGCCACCAGGGAGCCGTTCTGCCGGGTCTTCAGCTCGCCCACCCACGGTTCGTAGTCCTCGAAGACGTGGTTGGCGATGCCGGTGCCACGGGTGTCCGTGAGGAACTCGGTCCGGAATCCAATGAGCCCACGCGAGGGAACGACGAACTCCATCCGCACCCAGCCCGTCCCGTGGTTGGTCATCTGCTCCATCCGGCCCTTGCGGACGGCCAGCAGCTGGGTGATCGCACCGAGATACTCCTCTGGAGCATCGATCGTGAGGCGCTCGAACGGCTCATGGACCTTGCCGTCGACCACGCGGGTGACCACCTGCGGCTTGCCGACGGTCATCTCATAGCCCTCGCGACGCATCTGCTCGACCAGGATGGCCAGCGCCAGCTCACCGCGACCCTGTACCTCCCAGGAGTTGGGGCTCTCGGTGGGCAGGACCCGGATCGAGACGTTGCCGACCAGCTCCCGTTCGATGCGGTCCTTGATAAGGCGGGCGGTGACCTTGGTCCCCTTGGTCCGTCCGACCAGCGGGGAGGTGTTGGTACCGATGGTCATCGAGATCGCCGGCTCGTCAACGGTGATCAGCGGCAGGCCCACCGGGTTGTCCGGGTCGGTCAGCGTCTCGCCGATGGTGATCTCCGGGATACCGGCCAGCGCGATGATGTCGCCGGGGCCTGCGCTGTCAACAGGCTTGCGCTCGAGCGCCTCGGTCATCAGCAGCTCGGTGATCTTGACCCGCTCGACCGTGCCGTCCGCGCGGCACCAGGCGGCCTGCTGACCCTTCTTGATGGTGCCGTTATAGACCCGACACAGCGCCAGACGCCCGAGGAAGGGTGAGGCATCCAGGTTGGTGACGTGAGCCTGCAGCGGGGCCTGGTCGTCGTACTCGGGTGCAGGGATGGTCTCCAGGATCGCCGCGAAGAGCGTCTCAAGGCTGCCCTCATCCGGCATGCCACCGTTCTCGGGACGGGTCAGCGACGCCCGGCCGGCACGAGCTGAGGCGTACACGATCGGAAAGTCCAGCTGCCCGGACGACATGGCTGCATCGTCGAGCAGGTCCATGAACAGCTCATAGGTCTCGTCGACGACCTCAGCGATACGGGAGTCCGGGCGATCCACCTTGTTGATGCACAGGATGACCGGCAGCTTGGCTGCCAGCGCCTTGCGCAAGACGAAACGAGTCTGCGGCAGCGGTCCCTCGGATGCGTCGACCAGCAGGACGACCCCGTCGACCATGGACAGACCGCGCTCGACCTCACCCCCGAAGTCGGCGTGACCGGGGGTGTCGATGATGTTGACGGTGACGCCGTCGGGGTGGCCTGCCTTCACGGCGGCCGGGCCCTTGTACCGCACCGCCGTGTTCTTGGCCAGAATGGTGATGCCCTTCTCGCGCTCAAGATCACCGGAGTCCATGGCACGCTCGTCCACGTGCTGGTGGGCACCAAAGGCACCCGACTGCCAGAGCATCGCGTCAACGAGCGTGGTCTTTCCGTGGTCGACGTGGGCGACGATGGCAACGTTGCGGATGTCACCGCGGGTTTGCATGGGCATGGGGCAATTCTCTCAGCAATTGAGTGCGCCCATGACCATGCACGCTCGAGGGCACCCAGGGCCATTCAGCCCATCAGCGCAGCCACCGCCGCGATGATCGGCAGATCGGCGCGAAGCCAGCTCACGGCGTACAGCTCGGCCGCGGTGAGCACCCGCAGCGTGTCGTGATCCTGCAGGGGGCGCGGCTCGCCAACGGTGATCCGGGCCAGCCACACCTGCATGACGTAGCGATCGCCCAGGGGCCAGGCTCCGGCCAAGGGGCCTTCCACCTGGGCGCCCAGCTCGATCTCGACCCCGAGCTCCTCACGGATCTCGCGCAGCAGCGCGTCCTGCGGCCGCTCCCCCGGCTCGACCTTTCCGCCCGGCAGCTCCCACCCGCCGGCGAGCTCTACAGGCTCGCTCCGGCGACCACTGAGCAAGGTGGTTGGCCGGGTGAGATCGTCGACGATCGCGGCGCCGACAACGGGAGCTGGGGTCTTGGTGAAGGTATCCATGGTCGGGGGACAAGTCTGCCTGCTGCCCTTGGACAAGATCGGGGTCGGGGCTGGGCGATGACCCTGAGCCCAGAACGAGCCGCTCCAGAGACTTCTCGACAAGCCAGTCAGAGATTGTCAGGGTGGAGCCATGAGCCGACTGCTGACCGACGAGGAGATCACCCGGCAACTGGCCGCGCTGCCAGGATGGCGGCGCGACGGCGGCGCGCTGGTGGCCTCGTTCGACGCCCCTGACTTCCCGGCAGCCGTGCAGCTGATCGTGGACGCCGGCGATGAGGCCGAGCAGATGGGGCATCATCCGGATGTCGACCTGCGGTGGAAGCTCACCCGCTGGCGGCTCTCGACCCACTCCGCAGGGGGCCTGACCCAGCTTGACATCGAGCTGGCCCACCGGATCTCACTGGCCGCGGTGCTGCTGGGGGCACAGGCGGTGGAGTTGACGTGAGGCAGCAGAGCCTTGACCACGACGAGCCACACAAGGGCAACATCGCCCTTCGGCTGAACTGGCTGCGGGCCGGGGTCCTGGGCGGTAACGACGGAATCGTGTCGACCGCCGGCATCGTCCTGGGCGTGGCCGGGGCAACGGCGACCCGGAGCACGATCCTGACCGCAGGGATCGCCGGCCTGGCCGCTGGCGCGATGAGCATGGCGGTGGGTGAGTACGTCTCAGTCAGCTCTCAGCGGGACTCGGAGAAGGCGCTGCTCGAGAGGGAGCGTGGCGAGCTGCGTGACACCCCCGACGAAGAGCTCGCAGAGCTGACCGACATGTATGCCGCCAAGGGGCTTACGCACGACCTGGCGGCCGAGGTGGCCGAACAGCTGACGGCCACAGACGCGCTCGCCGCGCACGCCGAGGTGGAGCTGGGCATCAACCCCGTCAACCTGACCAGCCCCTGGCACGCAGCGCTCGCCTCCATGGTGGCGTTCACGCTCGGCGCCCTGCTCCCGCTGGTTGCGATCACCGTGCCACCCGCCGATCTGCGGGTGCCGGTCACCGTGGTCGCAGTTCTCGCGGCGCTGGCTGTGACGGGTGTCGTGTCTGGCCGGCTGGGAAAGGCTCCGCTGTCAAGACCATTGTGGCGCAACGTGATTGGCGGGTCTGTGGCGATGGCCGTCACCTATGGCATCGGCACGCTGGTCGGCCACGTGGTCTGAACACCGAACCGGCCTGTCCCTACTGGCGGTAGGCCCTTTCGGTGCGGTTCTTGGCTTGGCACGAGCCAACGGCAAGAAGATGTGCGGCAAGAAGATGTGCGGCAAGTCACGTTTGCGCAACGCATTGCCCAAGGACAGTAATCTGAGCTCCTATGGGCCCCATGATGGGCCGAAGCCCATCACGTGATGGCGACGCCCCACGGGGTCTTCTTGATCCAACAGGAGGTGTTGCAGCCGGTGACCTTAGGGCTGGAAGTCGACCCCACAGCAACCGCACCACCGGAGGCGGTGCTCCAGGGGCCCGGGAAGATCGAGGGGCGTTCGCTCGGCCAGATCGCCTGGATGCGTCTGCGCCGCGACAAGGTCGCGATGGCCGGCGGAGCAGTGGTTATCCTGCTGGTCGTCTGCGCAGTCCTGGCCCCGCTGATCGTGCGCTTCCTGGGGCACCCTCCCAACGAGTTCCACCAGCAGCTGATCAACGCGGACACCCAGATTCCGATCAAGCCCTTTGGCGGCGTCTCGAGCTCGTTCCTGTTCGGGATCGAGCCGGTCAACGGACGGGACCTGTTCAGCCGCGTCATCTACGGCTCGCAGATCTCGCTGCTCATCGCCTTCTTGGCCACCATGCTGTCAGTGGTGATCGGGACGGTGATGGGCGTCACTGCGGGCTACTTCGGTGGCTGGGTCGACGCCCTCATCAGCCGGCTCATGGACATCTTCCTGGCGTTCCCGCTGCTGGTCTTCGCACTGGCCCTGGCCGGCGTCATCCCGGACCACGCCTTTGGCCTGCAGGGTGACCAGCTGAAGATCGCGGTCATCATCTTCATCATCGGTTTCTTCAACTGGCCCTACATCGGCCGGATCATCCGCGGACAGACCCTGTCCCTGCGCGAGCGGGAGTTCGTCGACGCGGCTCGCAGTATGGGCGCCAGGCAGCCCTACATCCTCTTCAAGGAGCTACTGCCCAACCTCCTGGCCCCGATCCTGGTCTACTCGACGCTGCTGATTCCCAGCAACATCCTGTTCGAGGCTGCGCTGTCCTACCTCGGCGTCGGCGTCCAGCCACCTCGCGCCACCTGGGGCGGCATGCTCTCAGACGCCACCCAGTGGTACCAGGTCGACCCTGAGTTCCTCCTCCCGGCGGGTCTGGCCATCTTCGTCACGGTGCTTGCCTTCAACCTCTTCGGTGACGGCCTTCGGGACGCCCTCGACCCTCGGTCCCGGTAGCCCCGGTAGCCCCGAAGATCCCGATCGATCCCAAATCGGCTCCGCCCTACAAGAAAGAACAGGAGTGCAACCCAGATGAAGCAGAAATGGATGATGGCAGTCGCCTCAGGCGCTGTCCTTGCCCTGGGCATCACAGCATGCTCGGGGGGCACGACGAGCACCGCCAGCAGCTCTGGCGGATCCACTGCCACCAGGAATGCCGGAGTTGGCCAGGTCTACAAGCCCTCGACCACCAAGGGCGGCACGCTGCGCTTCGGTATGGCAGGCGACTGGGACTCCGTCGACCCAGGGGACACCTACTACGGCCTGTCCTGGAACTTCCTGCGCAACTATGCCCGGACCCTGGTCGTCTTCAAGTCGGCTCCCGGCGCTGCAGGGGTCAAGCTGGTACCGGACCTCGCCACGACTCTCGGGGTGCCCACCGACGGCGCCAGGACGTGGACCTACACGCTGCGTGACGGCCTGAAGTTCGAGGACGGCACCCCCATCACGTCCGCGGACGTCAAGTACGGGGTCGCGCGCCAGCTCGACAAGAACACGTTCCCTAACGGCCCGACGTACTTCAACGACTTCCTGGCGAACGTCCCCGCGGGATACAGCGTCTACAAGGACAAGAACCTGGCCGACCTGAAGTCCATCACCACCCCGAATGCCAAGACGATCGTCTTCCACCTCAAGACGCCGTTCGCCGGATTCGACTACCTGGCCCAGCTCCCGGCCACCGCACCGGTGCCCGTTGCCAAGGACACTGGTTCGAAGTACAAGGATCATGTCGTCTCCTCAGGCCCCTACATGTTCGACACGGTCCAGCTGGGCAAGAAGTACACGCTCAAGCGCAACCCGTACTACGACCCGAAGACCGACCCCGACTCGGGCCGACTGGCGCTGCCGAACAACATCACCGTCGAGCTGAACCTGAACGCTGCAGACGTCGACAACCGTCTGCTCGCAGGAGACCTCGATGTCGACATCGCGGGCACCGGCGTCCAGGCTGAGACCCAGGGCAAGATCCTGGGCAGCGCGGCGCTCACGGCCCAGACCGACTCAGCGGCGGCCGCCCGTACCTGGTTCACCCAGCTGAACCCCGACGTCGCTCCGTTGAACAACATCGACTGCCGCAAGGCGGTCCTGCTGGCTGCCGACAAGACCGGCTACCAGCGTGCCTACGGTGGACCCATCGGTGGCGACATCGCCACTGGCCTGCTGCCACCGCTGATCCCCGGTTACAAGGCCATGGACCTCTACGGAGCCAAGACCAACCCCACCGGTGACGTCGCCGGAGCCAAGGCCGAGCTGGCCAAGTGCGGTCAGCCCAACGGGTTCGCGACCAACATCTCCTACCGCGCCGAGCGCCCGAAGGAGAAGGCCACAGCCGAGTCCTTGCAGCAGTCCCTGGCGAGGGTCGGCATCCAGCTCACCATCAAGCCCTACCCGACCGGTGACTACTTCAAGCTGTACGCAGGCAAGCCGGACTTCGCCAAGGCCAACAAGCTCGGCCTGATGGTCTATGGCTGGGGTGCTGACTGGCCGGACGGTTTCGGCTTCCTGTCACAGATCGTCGACAGCAGGGTGATTCACGCATCGGGCAACACCAACCTGGGCATCAAGATCCCGGCCGTTGACGCCGCGATCGACAAGGCGCTGTCCACGACCGACGCCACTGCCCGCAACGCGATCTGGGGCGACATCGACCAGATGGTCATGCAGAACGCGAACGTCCTGCCGGGTGTCTGGTCCAAGGGCCTGCTGTTCCGGCCGGCCAACCTGACGAACGTGTTCGTCAATAACGCCTTTGGCCAGTACGACTACACCGCCATCGGCACGTCCAACAAGTAACGGCCGCCCGGCCCGACTAAACAGAGGTAGGTGAAGGCATCGGTCGATGGTGGTCACGCAACAACGAGCGTGACCACCATCGACCACGCCACCCACAGTGCTGACGTACATTATTCGTCGCCTGATCGGAGCAGTGATCCTGCTCTTTGTTGTCAGTGCGGTCGTGTTCTCGATCTTCTTCCTGGTGCCGCGCATCGGCGGGGCGACCCCCGACGACCTCGCGTCACGCTACGTCGGCAAGAGCGCCGGCGCAGCGCAGATCCACCAGACGGCGGTCTTGCTTGGCTTCACCGACCCCATCTACGTGCAGTACGGCCGGTTCGCAAAGGGCATCGTGGTCGGCGAGAACTACAACTACGGACCCGCCGTGGAACACTGCCCCGCGCCGTGCCTGGGTTACTCGTACATCACCCAGAGCCCGGTGCTGCCTGACCTGCTGAACCGACTGCCGGTGACCTTGTCCCTGGCCGCGGGTGCAGCATTCCTGTGGCTGGTCGGCGGCGTGGCCACCGGCGTCATCTCTGCCCTCAAACGTGGGTCATTCCTGGACCGCGCCAGCATGAGCGTGGCTCTGGCCGGCGTCTCTTTGCCCATCTTCTTCACCGGGCTGCTCTCACTGTCGATCTTCAGCTACGGGCTGGGCTGGACCGCACCCGGCGGCGCCAGCCCGATGGACGCCACCAGCCCCCTCAACTGGGCCTATCGGATGATCCTGCCGTGGATAACCCTTGCCTTCCTGTACGCAGCCGCATACGCCAGGCTGACCCGCGCCGGGATGCTGGAGACCATGAACGAGGACTACATCCGCACCGCACGGGCCAAGGGCCTGCGCGAACGCGACGTGGTCATCAAGCACGGCCTGCGCGCGGCACTGACCCCCATCCTGACCATCTTCGGCCTCGACCTGGGCCTGCTGCTCGGCGGTGCGATCCTCACCGAGACCACGTTCTCGTTGCCCGGCCTCGGGCAGTACGCCGTCCAGGCGATCACCAACAACGACCTGCCCAAGGTTCTTGGTGTCACCCTCCTGGCCGCCGTCTTCATCATCATGGCAAACCTGGTCGTGGATCTGCTGTACGCCGTCGTCGACCCGAGAGTACGGACCCAGTGACCATGAGCGCAACGCAGGAGTCCACGGTGCCCCAGGACGGCCCCGGACCGTCGCCAGTGGGGGCCTTTCTCCAGGTCAAGGATCTGCGGGTGCACTTTCCCACCGATGACGGTGTGGTCAAGTCGGTGGACGGGCTGAGCTTCAGCGTCGATCGTGGACGTACCTTGGGCATCGTCGGCGAGTCCGGGTCCGGCAAGAGCGTCACCAGCTTGTCGATCATGGGTCTGCACGCGCAGGGAACGGCCAAGATCTCGGGTCAGGTCGTCCTCAACGGCGACAACCTGGTCGGCGCTTCCGCGGAGCACATCCGCAAGCTGCGCGGCAAGAACATGGCGATGATCTTCCAGGACCCGCTCTCGGCCATGCACCCCTACTACACCGTGGGCCACCAGATCATCGAGGCCTACCGCGTCCACAACAAGGTGTCCAAACAGGTGGCGCGCAACCACGCGATCAACATGCTCGACCGGGTAGGAATCCCCCAGGCCAAGTCACGCATCGACGACTACCCCCACCAGTTCTCCGGCGGCATGCGCCAGCGCGCGATGATCGCCATGGCCCTGTCGTGTGACCCCGAGCTGCTCATCGCTGACGAGCCCACCACCGCCCTCGATGTGACAGTCCAAGCCCAGATCCTCGACCTGATCCGCGACCTGCAGCAGGAGTTCAACTCGGCCGTGATCATCATCACCCACGACCTGGGCGTCGTCGCCGAGCTCGCCGACGACATCCTCGTGATGTACGCCGGCCGTAGCGTCGAGTACGCCAGTGCCGATGAGATCTTCACCGCCCCACGGCACCCCTACACTTGGGGGCTGCTGGGCTCGATGCCCCGGCTGGACCGCGAGCGCACCGAACGACTCAAGCCCATCCAGGGCGCACCTCCCAGCTTGATCAACGTTCCGAGCGGCTGCCCGTTCCACCCGCGCTGCACCTATGCCGACCTCACCGCCGGCGCCAGCCAGACCCAGCTCCCGGAGCTCCTCGAGATCTCCCCCCGCCACTTCAACGCCTGCCACCTCTCTGAGCAGGACCGTCAGAGGGTCTGGGAGAACGAAATCAGGCCAAGCCTGTGAGGACCACGATGAGCCAGAGCGTGAGCGTGGAGTCAGAATCCACCCATGGAGCCACACCGTGACCGTGACACCGACCGACGCCACGACCACGCAGCCGCGCTCCAGCGCGGACAGCGAGGACCTGCTCGTCGTCACCGACCTGCAGAAGCACTTCCCGATCCGTCGCGGTCTGCTTCAGCGTCAGGTCGGCGCCGTCCAGGCGGTCGACGGGATGAGCTTCACCGTGCGCAAGGGCGAGACCCTCTCGCTGGTGGGTGAGTCCGGCTGCGGCAAGACCACGACGGGTCGCATGCTCACCCGACTGATCGAGCCAACCGGCGGCACGATCCTGTTCGAAGGCCGGGACATCACCCACATCTCGACGGGCAAGATGCGCCCGTTGCGTCGTGACGTGCAGATGATCTTCCAGGACCCCTACGGCTCGCTGAACCCACGACACACGGTGGGAACCATCGTCGGGGCCCCGTTCCGCCTGCAGCACGTCAAGACCGAGCAAGGCACCAAGAAGACCGTCCAAGAGCTGCTGGAGCTGGTCGGGCTCAGCCCCGAGCACTACAACCGCTACCCGCACGAGTTCTCCGGTGGCCAGCGTCAACGCATCGGCATCGCCCGCGCCCTGGCCCTGAAGCCCAAGCTGATCGTCGCCGACGAGCCGGTGTCAGCACTGGACGTGTCGATCCAGGCACAGGTGATCAACCTGCTCGAGGATCTGCAGGACGAGCTCGGCCTGACGTACGTCACGATCGCCCACGACCTGTCGGTCGTGCGACACATGTCCGACCGCGTGGCCGTCATGTACCTCGGCAAGATGGTCGAGCTCGCGGACCGTACTCCTTTGTACGAGCGACCGATGCACCCGTACACGGTGGCGCTGATGTCCGCAGTGCCGATCCCCGACACCGGCCGGCGCACGAAGCGGGACCGTATCCGGCTGGAGGGCGATGTCCCCTCACCCATCAACCCCCCGACAGCATGCCGGTTCCACACGCGGTGCTGGAAGGCCCAGGAGATCTGCAGCACCGTCGAACCCCCGTTCGCAGAGCTCGCGCCCGGTCACAAGGTGGCCTGCCACTTCCCGGAGAACCTCATCGACCTGCCGATGCCCACGGTGGGCCGCCCGGTCTAGGTTCGTCCGAGCCGCTCAGCGACCCTTGGCGGCGGGCAGCCTGCGCAACGCAGGCTTCGCCACGTTCGGCCAAGGGCGTCTGTGTCGGCACTGGTGACCCAGAGCCCCCAGGCCAGCACCATGGCCGGTCAACACCACGCCCACCTGGAAGAGGTGGACGTACCGCGGGCGGCGGGGCTGACTCGAACCTCTCAGATCCTCATGGGTGGGGTGGATGGGTCCGGGGTCAGCGAAGCCACTGCGCAGATGGTTATGAGCTGAGGCAGACTGCTCGCATGGTTGTGGGCATGGCGTGCGCATTGTTCGCAGCACTGGGCTACGGAAGCGCATCGGTCCTGCAGAGCGTGGCCGCGCGCAAGGCTGAGTCGAGCTCCGGTCTTGATCCGCGGCTGTTCGTACGCCTCTCGGGATCGGTCCCCTATGTGTCGGGGCTCGGCCTTGACCTCGGGGCCTTTCTGGCGTCGCTGGTCGCCCTGCGGACGCTGCCCCTGTTCTTCGTGCAGTCCGCCGTCGCCGCGAGCGTCGGGGTCACCGCAGTCATCGCGGCGGCCATCGGTGTCCGGTTGCAGCGTCGTGAGATCGCCTCACTGGTCGTACTCGGCGCCGGTCTGCTACTGCTGGCATCCTCGGCCCAGCCAGAGCAGGGCAGACCTCTGGCACTGGCGGTCCGGTGGGGGTTGCTCTCCTGTGTGGTGGTCCTAGGTGCTGCGGGGGCCCTCGTCGCCCGATCCAACCAGCGCTCAACGGCGCAGGCTCTGGCAGTTCTGGCAGGACTGGCCTTCACCGGCGTGGCGGTCACAGCGCGCAGCCTGACGGTGCCTCGTCCGCTGTGGCATGTCGGGGCCGACCCAGGGTTATGGGCCCTGCTCACACTGGGCGCGCTGGGGATGCTGCTGTTCACCACTGCTCTGCAACGCGGGTCGGTGACCAGTGCCACCGCGATGACTTTCGCCGTGGAGACGATCGTTCCCGCAGGCGTCGGTCTGGCGTTCCTCGGGGACACCACACGCCCTGGTTTCGCCGTGGTGGCAGCGGTCGGTTTCGTGCTCACGATCGCAGGATCACTGGCCCTTGCATCGGAATCCAAGGTGTCTGGCTAGAATCCGCCCAACGGAACACTCGCGCAAGGAGATGTCAATGACTTCAACCAGTCCCGGCTATTCGATCACGGTCCGCGTGGAGGTGCCCGCTGGGGCAACCGCCACAGCCGCGCTCACCAGTGCCGTGGGTTCAGCAGGCGGGGCACTCACCGCTCTGGATGTCGTCGAGAGCCAGACCGACCGCATGGTGGTCGACGTCACCTGTGACACCTCTGGTGAGGCGCACGCGGAGCAGATCACCAAGGCTATCGCCGAGATCCCCGGCGCGACGGTGCGCAACGTCAGCGATCGCACCTTCCTCATGCACCTTGGCGGCAAGATCGAGGTCAATCCCAAGGTGCCGCTAAAGCACCGCGACGACCTTTCCCGCGCGTACACACCCGGGGTGGCCCGGGTCTGCCTGGCCATCGCCGAACACCCCGAGGACGCGCGGCATCTGACCATCAAGCGCAACACGGTGGCAGTCGTCACGGACGGCTCGGCCGTGCTCGGTCTGGGCAACATCGGGGCGGCCGCTGCGCTGCCTGTCATGGAGGGCAAGGCGGCCTTGTTCAAGCAGTTCGGCGGCGTCGATGCCTGGCCGGTCTGCCTTGATACCCAGGACACCGACACCTTGGTCGAAATCGTCCGGGCGATGGCTCCCGTCTACGGCGGCATCAACCTGGAGGACATCTCGGCACCCCGCTGCTTCGAGATCGAGGCCCGGCTGCGCGGGCTCCTGGACATCCCGGTCTTCCACGACGACCAGCACGGCACGGCCATCGTGGTGCTGGCGGCGCTGACGAACGCGCTGCGAGTGGTCGACAAGCGCATCGAGGACGTACGCATCGTGGTGTCCGGGGTTGGCGCCGCCGGGAACGCGATCATCCAGCTGCTTCTGGCCCAGGGCGCCGGTGAGATCATCGGCTGCGGTCGGGGCGGTGCAGTGCACTCCGGCCAGAAGGACATGGACCAGTTCCGCACCTGGATCGCCGAGCACACCAACAGCGCCAACCTCGTCGGCTCCCTCAAGGAGGTCCTCGTCGGGGCTGACGTCTTCATCGGGGTCTCTGCCCCGAACCTGCTCACGGGCGACGACATCGCGACCATGGCCGATGACGCCATTGTCTTCGCACTGGCCAACCCCGTGTCCGAGGTGGACCCGGTGGAAGCGAGCAAGCACGCAGCCGTCGTCGCGACCGGACGCTCGGACTACCCAAACCAGATCAACAACGTGCTCGTCTTCCCCGGGTTCTTCCGCGGCCTTCTCGACGCAGGGGTCTCGGACATCACCGACGAGATGCTGATCGCCGCCGCCCATGCCATCGCCGACAAGGTCCAGCCGGACCAGCTCAACTCCAGCTACATCGTCCCGAGCGTGTTCGACGCCAGCGTGGCCCCCGCCGTCGCTGCCGCCGTGCGGGCGGCGGTGACCTCCTCGCAGGGGTAACCCGAGGGCAACAACACCCCCGCAGCCGCCGCCGTCGAGCTGTCAGGCTGCAGGGGCCTCATCTTTGTGCTCCCCTCGCCACCGTCCTGCGGCCGGGGCCGAAACGATGTGCCACGCCAGGGATATCCTGACCAGCTCATCGGCGGCGCCCGGCACTGCGATTCACGCTGCTGAGCGCCGCCGTCGAAGTGAGCGAGGCCAACCGCTTCATGGATGGTGTTCCAACCGGCGCGCACGTGGACCCAGTACCCGATGCAGGACCGACAGGCGGCTGCCCCACTGGCAGCTGTTGAGGTGAGCTGAGGGATCACCGAGCCCTGATGAAGCTGCGTGCTCTCCTGCGACCAGCACGGTGATGACCGCCCGCCCTTGCGGGTACACCGTCGAGTCGACCGTGTCCGCGGCGACCTCGGCGATGAGGGTCGGGTCTGTGCCCGTCGCCGGATTCGAAGCGGTGACGATGACCCCGGGTGCACCGGCGAGCCCCGACATCTGGCGAACAACAGGTCGATCAGTGCCCGCCGCGTCACGCACCGCCCCCGGGATGCACCCCGGAGCCAGGAGCAGTGCGTGCTCGAGCTCGCGAGGGTAGGCGATGGGATCAGCGGGGCACGCACCCCGCGACACCTGCTGGGCGGGTCCAGATGGTGCTCGGCGACGCCCGCGATGTCCTCACCGGAAAAGCCCGAACCACCGGTAGTGCTCGTCGACCACGATGCGGCGGCCCCCGCAGACGCAACGACGATCGCCTCCCGGTCAAGGCGAACCAGACTCTGGAGGTCGATGACCTGGATACTGATGCCCTCCGACTCCCGTTTCTCGACCACTTTGGCCGGCATGCACCCACACGAGATGGTCACGATCGTGACCTCCGCGGCGGCGCCGGCACCCGCGCCTTGCCAATGTGCAACACGTACTGGTCGTCGGACAGTGCGCCGACGCAGTGGTCGCTCTTGGCCATCCAGCAAAGCCCGAGACTTCCTTGCCAGACACGAGGACAACCGGGTCCTCGCTGTCGTTGGGGCAACATTCATGAGGCCCATAGCGTCGAAAGGACTCGAGGGACCCCCACCTTCATCCCCGGCCGATGCGCAAAGTCCCCACCGGCGCTGCGAATGCTCCCGTCGCAATACCCACAACCTCGGGCGAGGCACCTGTGGCCCTGCAGCTGCGAGGCGGTCCGTCTCGCGGGACTACCGGTCGCAGGCAGCCGGTAGGAGTTCGGCCGCAGACCCACATCTGCGGCCGTCACCCGGCGACATCAGCCGGCCTCGGGCTAGCCGCTGTGGGCAGTCCACCTCTTAGGCAAACGTGATCAACGAATCACCCCCTAACACGTTGACACCCCACCCCGGGAATGGGAGCGTTCGATCCCGGCAGTTCTCGTGATACTTCTGTGTTGCCTCCGACTTGCAGATGTGTCCTAACGTTCGTGAATCGCCTTTTGCTCGTCACAATTTGATCTCGTCACAATTTGATAACGACACCCCTGTGCGGTTGCGGATGAACGCGACGGTGTAACGATACGAAACAGGGCCACTGGGTGAGTTGACAACGAAAGGAAAAACGATGGAAACCGCACGCAAGTCCGTCGCACTAACGGGCGCGCTGCTCTCTGTGGGACTGGTGGTCGCAGTCTCAGGGTGTAGCTCGTCGACCACGTCCTCGTCGCCTGCGACAACATCCGCGGCCGCCAAGAAATCAGTGACCGTAGTGAAGATCAGCGCGACCGACTTCACATCCAACTTCTCGGCAATGAAGCAGCTGACCGCGCTGGCCTCACAGGGCAAAGGCATGGTCGGGGTGCTGCTGCCCGACACGACGACGTCGACCCGGTACGTCCAGTACGACGCCCCGTACCTGAAGCAGGCGTTCGCGGCCGCGGGTCTGGCCAGCAGCGACGTCAAGGTCGACAACGCCAACGGCAGTGCCTCCACTATGCAGACCCAGGCTGAGGCAGACATCAACGCCGGCGCCTCCGTCCTGCTGGTCGACTCACTCGACTCCGGCAGCGGTGCCGCGATCGAGTCGAAGGCCAAGTCGTCGGGCGTGAAGGTGATCGACTACGACCGGCTAACCAAGGGTGGACCTGCTGACCGCTACTACGTCAGCTTCGACAACACGAAGGTCGGCGCCCTGATCGGCGCGGGGGAGGTGGCGTGCATCGCGGCCTGGAAGGTCACGAAGCCGAACATCCTGATCATGAACGGCGACCCCACGGACAACAACGCGACGCTCTTCGCGAATGGGTACCACAGTCTCCTTGACCCGAAGTTCGCTGCCGGCACCTATGTGAAGGTGGGCGAGCCGGCCGGTACCTGGACGCCGTCGGTTGCCGCCACGACGTTCGAGCAGCAGTACACCGCTCACCCGAACATCAACGCGGTCATCACGCCGAACGACGACAACGCGAACGCCGTCATCTCGGTGCTCAAGAAGGACAACATCCCGGCCAAGAAGTTCCCGACCACCGGTCAGGACGCCTCGCTGCCGGGCCTTCAGAACATACTCACCGGCTACCAGTGCGGCACCGTCTACAAGCCGATCTACCTTGAGGCACAGGCAGCCGCAGCGCTGGCCCTGTACCTGCGGGCGGGTGCGACGCCGCCGACCACACTGGCCAACGCGACGACCATGGACACGGTGCTCAAGAAGGCCATCAAGTCCGTCTACACCACGCCGCTGTGGGTCACTCCGGCCAACATGGGCGCCACCGTAGTCAAGGACGGCGCCGTCAAGGTGTCCGCCCTGTGTGCCGGCACGACTGCGAGCGCGTGCACGGCAGCAGGAATCAAGTAGTAACCCTCGGTACGTGGTTGGGTCGCCATTGGCGACCCAGCCACGTACCCGGGTCATCGAACACCGGGAAGAGGCCAGGAACAGCATGACCACAGCCATGCAGGGCACCGCCCCGCCCGGTCCGGCGGGCGACGAGGACGTTCCGCTGCTGCGCCTGCG
>OBLW0100002008.1_pt1 | contig 16693 bp, 19 predicted proteins | sample 1520161 | NCBI WGS metagenome assembly OBLW01 (sample SAMEA3539309, study PRJEB22396) | soil metagenome | biome: tundra; feature: field; material: soil | place: USA | collected 2010-05 | depth 0.15 m | reverse complement strand
CGATCTGATCAGACAGGGCATTTCGGTCCACTTTGCCGTTCGGAGAAAGCGGCAAAGCCTCGACCAGGATTATGCCCGACGGCATCATGTACTCGGGCAGCTGCGCTCTAAGATAATCCCGCAACTCGGGCGACGTTATTCCTTGAGTAGCGACAGCAACATAAGCGACCAGTTGTTTTTGGCCCCGTGGTCCCGTCCTGATCGCGACCGCGGCACCGCGCACCAGGGGATGCCGGCCGAGGACGCACTCAATTTCGCCCGGCTCGATTCGATGGCCGTTGATCTTTACCTGATTATCGATTCTTCCCAGAAACTCGATCCGGCCGTCCTTGCGCCGCCGCCCTAGGTCACCGGTGCGGTAAAGGCGCCCGTTCGGTTTGTCACTGAACGGATTCGGAACGAACCGGCGCTGGGTTAGGGCTGGATCGTTCAGATATCCCAGAGCGAGACCGTCCCCGCCGATACAGATCTCGCCGGCATCACCCACAGGAACTGGCTCAAGGTCCTGGTCCAGAAGATAGACCTGCGTGTTGGAGATCGGCCGGCCGATCGGGACTGAGCCTGTTACCCGGTCACCGGCGTACATAACGTGACAGCAGGCGAACGTGGTGGTTTCGGTTGGGCCGTAGCCGTTGATCAATCTCGCGCCGAATCCAAGTTGATCGAGCGCCCGAGCGACATGTGGAGGTGATAGAACGTCTCCGCCGGCCAGCAACTGACGCAACCGACGAAGGGCATCGACGCGTTCGTCAACAACGAGATGAAAAAGACCCGCCGTTAGCCAAAGAGTAGTCACGCCATAATCCCGAATGGCCTGTGCCAAAGCATCAATGGATGGAGTCTCTGGAGGCATAATGGCCAATCGCGAGCCGTTCAGCAGCGCGCCCCAGATCTCGAATGTTGACGCGTCGAAGGATACCGGTGCGAGCTGCAGGAACACTTCCTCGGAGCCAGCCTCGAAATAGTTCGTATTCCTGACGAGCCGAACCACAGCACGATGCGGCACTACGACTCCTTTTGGCGCCCCCGTGGATCCAGACGTATACATCACATAGGCCGGATCGTCAGCCTTAATTCCGGGCTCCGTGGTCCTACCGTCCTCAAGCGCAGTGGCCGTGAGATCGTCGTCAACACAAACAAGCCGGCTGTGCGGATGAAATGTAAGCATCCGCTCCCGTTGCGCGCGGTCCACCAGGAGCACCGGAGCGCGCGTGTCCTTCAGGATGTATCCTAGGCGCTCCGTTGGATAGTTGGTGTCCAGAGGGACATAAGCAGCGCCAGCCTTCAGAATGGCAAGCAGCGACACGATCATGTCCACCGAACGTTCTTGGCATATACCAACCAACGTTTTCGGGGTGACGCCCAATCGACCTAGGTAATTTGCAAGACGGTTCCCCCGCGCATTCAGTTCGGCGTAAGTGAGTTTGTCATTCCCGAACTGGAGGGCAATGTCATCCGGGCTCCGGAGCACTTGACTTTCGAACAACTCGGGTATGGTGCTATTGGCCGGGTAAGGCGTTGAGGTGTGGTTCCACCCCTCATTCCCTGGCTCACATTCACAAAGGTTAGAATCTGGATGACGAAGCGGCTGAGCATCGGGGTAATGGACTCGGGTTTCAGTAAGTTTGCTGCCCGGTGTACTCATACTTGGACCGCCAATTTGGACTCTCGGGAAGACATCAGAATCTCCTTTTCCCCGAATAGCCTCTCGGCAACAATACCCCGCCCTCGGCAGAGTCGAATCAACTCGTCGGACTGAACGATGGGATTCGATTCCGGCGTGTACCGGAGACTCATGACGTGGTTCAGCCAAGGCTCCTGGCCCATTGCATAGACGTACACTTCCGAGCAGTTAAACTGATCCACTAATCCCATTGCCCTTGCACAATTCGATCCGGCAAGTCGACGCGACTGATCCATCGCGCGCTCGAGTTTCCGGGTGAGCAAGGGTCCGTAAATCCAGCTTACCGGCGCGCCGTCGCACTCCATTCCGACAAAGAGCACGTCCACGTCTCCCACATCGCGATGAATATGCTTGTACAGATCCGGACTGATGTTGCAAGAATCCGCGGCAAATAACAGAGAACGGTCGTCAATTCGAACAAGCCATCCCGCTTTGGTGAGCACATTCAGATCGCCGTGCTCTCCAAGGAACGGAATCGCAGTAATAGAGCCATTCTCAAGCGTTAGGTCCTCCATCTCACCGAGCTCGATAACATTGCGAAATCCACAGGCCCTCAACATTAGTTTCAGAGACGGATCCTGCAGGGCGCCGCCGCCGTTTCGAGGAACCACGATGGTACCGATGCGATGGCGCAGCTGAAGTAGCGTCTCGAACAGAATATGATCCTGATGATTGTGGGTTATCAGCACGAGATCAATGAAGCTGGGCAGGTCCTCGTAGGTGTATCGCGAGATGTTGCTCTGATAGGTGTAGCTCAACACGGGATCGAGCAGAATGTTCTGTTTTCCAGATTCCACGAGAATGCAGGCGTGGCCGAAATAGCGCCACCGGATACCACTGCCCTCATATGCCTCATAGGGCCGGGGCTGCTGCTCCGTGAAAAACGACCGAAAGAGTCTTTCGTCCGGCGGATCAGGTTCCGCCATGCTCATGATTTGGTTCAGTTCCGCTGGTTTCGTCTTCATCCGGAACAACTCGTTGACACGTTCGCTGTCGAACGCCCACTGAATTTCCACCTCCTTCTCGGACTTAAGCCTCGCGGTACTGAGGACGAACGGCCGGTCGTCCTTGCTGATAACGGAGAGCATGAAACTTTGGATGGAGGAATCGTAGTATGGGCTTTTGTATAGTAACGGCTCCAGGAGTCGGAAGGAAGGATGGTTATTCAGGTCATATACAAGTTCCACGTAGCCGCGGAGCGGCTCGGGAACCAGCGCATAGAGACACTCAAGCGTCGAGCCGGTTGCTCGTGATCGGAGTAGCTGATCCAACTGGTCGATGGCCGCTGACAATTCGATCAGCTTACTTCTTCGCTGCCGCGTACGGTCGCGCAATTCCTTTATCTCGCCTGTCCGATCGCCCTCGTAATCCATAAACGGGCCACCCAACAGCTTCGGATCTCTGACTGCGCTGGCATGTGCCTCCGGTGCAGCGATATAAGAGTCCATGATACGGAGATGGCGCTCGGCGATATTCCTCGCGGCCGTCGCTGGAGGAATAAGATGAGACCATGCGTACCACTGGTCAACGAGTGGCTCGACAACAACATTCGGCCGTAGATAAACTAGCACGCGGAGTGAATTCCCCGATGCAATTCGCCGACCAATTGTGTTCCATCAATGGATGAGAGAGTTCTAGTACTATTACAGCCAGGGCAACGCGTGACGCACCTGAACCCTGTTAAGCAGAAACAGCTTTTGATGTTGGGTGGATTACGACCATACCGGAATCCAACTTGATCGTCCTGTCGCCTATGTGGAAATAACGATCGTCGTGGGTAACCACCACGATGGTTTTTCCGCGGCGCTTCAACTCTGGTAAGAGTTCAAGATAGAAGACCTCACGGAACGCAGGATCCTGATCCGCGGCCCACTCATCAAGGACATAAATGAGACGGTCTTCCATATACGCGGCAAGCAGCGCCAGTCTTCTGCGCTGTCCTTGCGAAAGAGCGATGGTTGACAGAGAGTTCCCTTCGATTGCGACTTTGTCTGAAAGCTCCAGGGCAGCGATGTATTCTTTTGCCCGCACTCCGAGATTTTTGTTCCGAGAGCCGAGGATGCGATCAAAGAGATAAAAATCTGAATAGACCACCGAGAACAACTGCCGATAGCTCTCCCGGTCGTCATCTGAGACTGGTCTTCCGTCGACCCGGATCTCGCCGGCGGCGGGACTATACAGCCCGGTGAGTAGCTTTACAAGGGAAGATTTCCCACTGCCATTTCCCCCGATAATGAACACGAGTTCGCCAGGGTAGAGCGTGACATCCAGAGGCCCCAACGTGAAGCCGTGGATTGGATCCTCCCCGTACGAGAACGCGATGCCGCGAAGTTCCACCAGAGGCGGACTACGATGGTCTTCAGGGCGCCAGTTCGAGGTGTTGACGGAGCTGGAGTTAGATAGTGCCGTTCCGGGACGGTCCAATGCGAACCCCAGTTCTCCCATGCGTTCAAGTGAGGCCTTGCCAGTAGCCAGGGCAGGGAGCGCGCGAACGAGGTTCCAGGCAGGGGACATTACATAAATCGCTACAAGGACAAACTTAATGAGTTGCTCCTGTGTGATCCGGCTGGTTTCCGGGAGCACGAAAAGAAGGCTTATCAAAAGAACGCCGAACATCATCTGACTCCAGCCGTCTGCCAGTGCCTGTCGGTTCAGAGCAGCCAGGCTTTGTCGGCGATAGTACTCAGCCGAGGTGTCGAGATCCTCCCGCAGGAACGCTTCCCTGCGTTCGCGATTGATCTTTAGTTCCTTGATGCCCTCCGTAAGTGTCCGAAAGTGTTGAAACAGCGCCTCCTTACCTAGCCGGGCGTTTCGTATCGCCGGATAAGCCTTCTTTACGATCGTGCCGTAGCAGAGGGCTGCGATTCCCATTAGTATCGTAAGTACAACGACGGCGGGCAAAGACAGCCAGGCGAGATAGGCGGTACAGCCGGCGAGTACAACTGTATTAATCAAAAGCAACGGTAAAGCTTGAATAGCGCCCGATAGAACGCTCACATCTTCGGTGAGGCAGGTTAAGATGCGGGGCGTACCTATCTGTTCCAATTGACGGAGAGGAGTAACCGCAATTCGGCGGCACAAACCCATGCAAAGGTTGAGGATAGATTTCTGAGCGAGCCGGCCAAGCAGAAGGCTAGAAGCCATGCTGCCCCCCACCTTTGCCACCAGCGCGGCGGCAACTGCCAGCCCAATGATCGCTTTGGAATGGTGAAGCGCCCCGAGATTAAGCGCGCTGCTCACTGCCATGATGAGCCCTGCGCTGCCGATGCCGCTAAGGGCGCTCGTTGCAGCAGCTATAACCGCTGTCTTCATATCGGAGCGAAAAAGAAATGAGAGAAGCTTCATGCGTTCGAGAACTTGCACCCTCTTACTAACAGGACTTACTGCGACCGTACTAGTACGGCCAAGGGCGTGTAAGTCCCAATTACAATATGCGAACGAGACCGGCTATGCCGGAATCGTCCGGAAGATGCCCAACGATCGTGAACTGCAATCTCTATGCCACCGACGACCGTGCCCACGCCCGATCAGAAGCGGCGTTCGGCTGCAGGAAATGAGTGCTTCACGCCTAGAGTGAAAAACTTCCGACATAAGTGAAACAGTTTTACACCAGCCGAGTTGCCCTGGAGGCATTTATCCGGCTGATTCGCCCTGTTGTTATGAGATCAACATGCCAGAACTGGATGGAGCAAAGATTGCGTAAGGGAGCGCTGGCGATTCTGCGTGCGGGTTGCTTTTTGTCCCGTTACTGGCGCGAACTACCGGAATAGGCACGAAAAGGGGACGACACTTGGCATCGAGTGCAACAGCGGTACATACTCTTCCACTGGACAAACGTCAACGGCCACCCTACGGCGAATTCGTGGAAAAGTACCTGATTCCCCACAAGCCCCTGATTATCTCGGGAGCCCTAAATCATTGGGCAGCGCTCAAGTGGACTCCGGAATACTTCCGCCAACAATATCCCGATCTTCTTCTCAAGATTAACGGAACAGATTTCCGCATGGCCGACTTTGTCGAGCTCATCCTGAATTCGGATGATCAGCATCCGGCACCCTATCTGCGCAACGAAATCGTCGACCACTTTCTGCCGGCTCTGCTTCCCGACATTCATCCGACGCCGGTGTACTTCTCAGAGAACTGGCTTGATGATCCGCTGACACGGCCGCTGGATTCGCGGTTCGACCGCGGACGCGCGCAATTCTTCTTGGGCGGCAAAGGCGGGAAATTTCCTTTTCTTCATTTCGATGGATGGCACAGTCACGCGTTCATTTGCCAGATTTACGGGACGAAGGAGTTCACGCTGTACTCGCCCGAACAAACGCCTTATCTGTACGTTAAGCCGAACCAGTACAACGCATCGCAGATCCCGGACATAGAGCATCCTGACTATGACAAATATCCCCTTTTCGCTCGTGCTTCAGCGGTGAGATTCCGGATCGAGCCCGGCGAGATCCTCTTTATTCCAGGGGGCTGGTGGCACTCTGCGAAAATGACCATGCCCTCAATTACCATTTCAGTGAATCGAGCGAATGCATCAAACTGGGGCAGCTTGACACGCGATTTCTGCACCACTGCTCCGCTGCATATGAAGCCCCTCGTTTGGGCGTATTTGAGTAGCGTACGCGCGCTTCGCACTCTACGAGGGTCCTGAACTCCTCACCCTCGGTGACGAACGTACGCCTGCGGGCGTTCTCATGCAATCTGCTTGTCGTCCAGACTGCCTACTCTTCCTCCAGCGTGAAATATAACCCGGAGTGGCATCGAAACGACTTTTCAGGATGAAACGGTATTCGCCCGGGGTGAGTCTCAACATCCCAAGTGTCCTTGAGATGGTAGCCCAGTGCCGTAAAACCGGTGATGAAGCGTTCTTTATTGAACACGTACTGTGGGTGAAACGCCACGCCTCCATTCTGCAGCGTGACGAACTGCTCACCGTGATAAAGCGGCACCTTGTTTAACAATAAGTGTGCAGGCTTGACGGCGCTTCGTGAAAGTAATTCGGGTAGTGATGGAGATTCAATATACTGCAAAGATCCCGCTGCGATCAGAATATGCGAGCGTACGCCATCTTCAAAACGGGTGGTGAATTCTATTTGACGCCTCCCAGACTGACGCGCCCTTTCTTCTCCGACCCGGGTGATTTCGGGAAGATCACACACTAACCAAGACAAACTAGCAGGATAGTCTAGATACCTCGAATAGGCGTAAAAATGAGTGCCAGCGTGCCCCCCGTAATCAAAAACCGAGGCGCCCTCTTTTACCAAGCGCGCCAACCAGAACAGCACGGGATAGTCAAAAGAGAATACACGCGTAAGTCGGTCCTGAAATTCGCGAGCGCACTCGGAAGAATTGAATCCTAGAGACTTGGTAAGTGGGGCGGACCGATTTGCCTCGGCAAAAGTATCGAAGACTCCCCGGAAGCAGCCTGTGCAGTTCGATGCGAACCGGCGCTCGTAAATGCGCTCGAGAAAAGGACGAAAAAGTAAGAATGAGTCTAGCGACGCTGTAAGAGAGCGAGATAACATGCTGGCGCTGTGTTCTTTGCCCCACCAATTGGTCATTGACTCTCGTTCATTTGCGCCGGGCGAGGCGACCTTCGAAACTGCACCTCGCTGAAATCTGATGACGCTCTGTCCAACAATGGTTCGCTAGTACCAGTCAGGTAATGCCGAAAGAATGCCAGAGTATAGGCATTAATGATTTGCATGGCTCTTTTCACGCTAACGGGGCCCGCTCCAGTCAGGCGCTTCAGTGGGCAATATAGGGGCCAGTCAGAGAAATTCGCATGGTTAGCCCCTTCAATAGTCATGTAGTAGCCACCGTGTGCCGCAAGAGAATGTTCAATCTGCGAGAGGTCGCGTTGGATCAGCCGCGCGTGACGTCGGTGTTGGGGACTGGGCGATTCCAGGTCGGCCGCCGTCGGTGGGGGAGTAGCGTCGCTCATGAACAAGAATGGTTTCCCGACGCCTGCTTCGGCAACCTCTCCCAGCAGGATCCCGTCCATGTTGATCCCCGCCTGCAGCCGCGGGTCGATGAAACAGGCCTGCGCGGCCACAGCTCCGCCGAAGGAATGACCAAGGATGCCTATGCGACTTAAGTCGAGCCTGCCTGTGAGGAGACCGGCAGGATCGTGTGCATCGAGCCTGGCCAACTCGTCGATGACGAAGTGGACGTCCAACGCACGAGTCGTGAGTTCATCCTCCGCAATCAGCCGGCTGCGCTCGAGAGTTTCATCCGATGATACATCCAGAAAATCGCTCAGTCTACTCCGGATAACCCGGCCATCGGGGAACGCGGTCAACTTAGTTCCGTAGGGATGGTCAATGCCGATGATGATGAAACCATGACTGGCAAGTTCTTCCGCCTCAAATGTGTTTTGAGCTTTTCCACCCACCCACGAAGGTAAAAAGAGCAGAACCGGGAAACCGCGAACCGGAGATCGGTTCGAGAATGGCGCCGACTCGACGGCTCGCGTACGGACAAGAGCCAAATGAGCGGTCTTAAAACCAGTCTCGGATCGTGAGACGTAACGAGCGCCCTGACCGGCTGCACTGGCCGCGGGATACCAGATCTGTGCCATTATTTCCCGTCGTGCCTGTAGGTCAGTTGAAAACTTTTCCGGTCGGCCGGGATCTGTCAGGTGAAGCTGCACCGTTCCGACTGAAAAGCTGCCAGTCACAGCCGGAAAACTGAAGACCGGAAGCAAGGTACACAAGAACAATGCCGCAAACAGGCAAACCACGCCGGCCAGTCCAGAATAAATACCCGGCTGAAACAAGCCGGGCCATAGCTGTAAGAACAACCAGATTGCGATGATTGAATACACAGGAACCATATGCCATCGATAATTGTTCGACAGCAACTGATAAATTACCGTCACCGCCGCGAGACCAGTCATCCCTCTAGCCCAGAGTGGGGCTTGGCGTCGAAGCACTGCGTATCCTATGGCCGGAAGAATAGTGGCCAACCCTGCGATATCTAGAAACCTCATCCTCGAGTAGAAGGCATCGGGACAAATAGTAGCGGTTTAGGTGCTCTCAGGTCAATCCCGGTAGGGTCCATCATCCTGGTGGATTTCATCGAGCTACGCCTGGCCGAGGGGATACCGCTCGACGCAGCCGTGATCGATGCTGGAGCGGTTCGCTGCCGGCCCATGATGCTTACTGCCGCCGCAGTGGTGGTGGGCTCATCGGTGATTTTGTTCGATCCCATTTTTCAGGGATTGGCCATCGTGCTGATGGCTGGTTAAATTGCTTCGCTACTGCTCTCGCGCTGACCGTCCCGGTGTTGTTTTATTTGGTTAACAAGAGAAGGAGAAAGCTCGTATGAGCGTAGATATGGGGCTCAATCTGTTTCAATCGGCTTTCACGAATTGGTGTCCCATGACGACTATTCTTCGGAAGCTGGGTGTCCGCGAAAACTGAAGTTCGCCGCGGTGTGTTTCTCCGACGCAGGGAAGCCACAGTAGACAGCACTCGAACCCACAATCCTTCAACGGATCCGGTCGAGTCCGCCACGTCCGATCCACGCTGCTCTCGCTGGGTAGCTTCGCGTCCATGCCGGCTTTCGCTGCAGCGACTTCTTGGTTCTGTTTCCATCTTCGATAACCTCTCAACCTCCTGACTTGTGCGTCTGTGACCGGAGCGGCCCAGGGCGCAATCTCGATGGTCGTTACCCAAGCAGCAAGATTCATCCGATGTTCTCGCTCGCATCTCTCGAATGTTATCAACGGCAAGGTGCCTCATGTTCCACACCTTCCCGCAGTCCACATTGGGCGCAGGGATCCTTTTCGCGAGTATCCTCTCGAACAGCGGCTTCAGCAAATCGAGGCTACGCCAACAAGCCGCGCCGGCTGATCTGCTTCGGCGAGTCCACGTAGATCACCAGGCAAGAATCTTTGGGACCGCTCCTTGGTCAGCCTCAAATAGCCAGCCTCGGGGAGACTAGATTTCCGCCAAAAAATCGTTATAGATTCTTACCAGTCTGGTTAAAACTTGGTGAAAACGGGTGACGAGTTGGAGCAGAATGAAGGACACAGGGATCCTTGAAGATTACTGATATCGAAGCGATCCATCTACGTGTTGAAGACCCGAACATCGGTCTCTTTGACGGGTCATACGATGACTGCGTGATCCGGATTCACACAGACGAAGGAGTTACGGGCATCGGCGAAGTGGAGACACTGGCCGATGCCGTGCAGGCCATCATTTACGCCAAGCCCGCGCACAGTAAGGCGTGGGGCTTGCGCGAGTTATTGATCGGCCGGGACCCCACCAACCCTCGCGAACTCTGGCGCCTGATGTACGATTCCACCTGCTACATCGGACGCCGCGGCCTTATGATGCACGCCATCGGCGGCGTGGACATCGCCCTTTGGGACATTGCTGGACAAGTGGCGGGACGGCCAGTGTGCGAGCTGCTGGGCGGTTGCCACCGCGGCCGCTTGGAAGCCTACGGCACGATTTATCCGATGGCACGAACCGAGGACGGCCTGCGCCGGCAGGTGGAAGAAGCCATAATCCGGCTGCGGCTTCGCAATATCAAGTTCGCCGCCGACCCCTGGTGGATGGACGACCTCGATCTTACTGCCCGGCTATTACGGGCGGCCCGTGAAACTCTGGGGAACGATCGTGGATTGATTATCAATGCAGCCCTGGCTTACCCAACGGCGGATGATGGCTTGCGGCTGCTACCGATATTGCAAGAGGTCGGCATTCTGTTTCTGGAAGCGCCGCTGCCTCTGGATGACGTCGCCGGACATGCCCGGATGGCCGAGACGGGAATTCCCTTGGGGGTCGGCGACCTTGGACTGACTCACGTGGACGAGTTCATCGAAGCCATAGATCGCGGCCGGGCTTCCATTTGCCAACCGGACATATCGAGCGTCGGAGGCTTCACCGGCATCGCCCAGGTTGCCGCGGCCACCCACCAGCGCGGCAAGCGAGTGATCATGCACGGGTACAAGACAAACATCGAAATCGCGGCGAACCTTCACTTTTTGGCCAACCACTGGACTCCCGAATTGCTGGAATATTCCACCAGCAAGTCGCCTTTGCGCTGGAACATGACGCGGGAAGAGATTCTAGCCAAACATATTTGAAATTTTGACTCCACCGGCCGTCTGACCGATGATCTTGTTGTCAAGACTCGATCAAAGGAGGACGACCGATGGAGACGTTCACAAAGCTGTTTGGCAGCCTGCTTGTATTTGTATACCACTGCTTCGACCGCATCCTCATCCGCGGCTACCTGAGCGGATTGTCGCGGCCAGATCAGGTGGTGTATTTCTTCCGTCAAGTGATCGGAGCGGCGGTAGTGGACAAGACCGTCCTCTCGCAGCGCACTGGCGACTACCAGAAGTGGGTGGAAGCTTATGCCCGCAATCACAAGATTCCCATCCAATGGGCCGAGAGGGGCGTGCGCAAAGGAAGACTAAAGGCTGCCTCATCTGCGCCGGATGGTGAAAAAGAATGCGTATGGAGTCTACTTCATCTTCAAGAGCATGGAGCAAGGTTCCACATTCCGTTGCAGGGTTCCCAAGTTCCCTACCCAAGACCCGAACCATCGCATTCTGGCTTATCAGCGGAGCCGCTTCACGCACTACTACTTTTATGTCCGCGAGCAAGTTCTCGGGCCGATGGTGATTCGCGCGGCCTCCTTTTTTCCTTTCCAGACCACTTACTATCTTGGCCCTGAGGCGAAGACATATGGTGACCTTATCCCCTGACAAGCAGACCATTTCGTCTTCGCTCGTGGTCGGGCCACTCGTTCATGGAACAGCAGCTGAAGCAGCGTAACATCGGCTTTCGCAAACAGGACAATGCTTTCCTGGCCGCCGACAACGTCCAGCAGTTACAGGCCGCCGCCGACCGGCTGGGCCCGGAGCTGATTCGGAAGCAACTGGACTACTGGACTCTGATCCTGGGCCCCAAGTTTTCCAAGCAGGAACGCTCGGCGATGAACCTGTCGCGTTTCTACGCCATTAACCAAATCGAGTACTGCCGGAACTTCGTCTTTAAGCGCCACTTCCCGATCCACAAGGTTTTCGAGCGTTCCTGTGAACTGGGGCTGTGGCGCTTGACCGCGCACAAGATCAGTGAGATTTTCGGCGTCCGTTTGACCAAGAAGTTTCGCGGCAAACTGAGCACTGTCATCGATCAGATCGAGCACGGCCATCACGTCTACCGCGCCTACTGGAAGAACGCTTTCCTCAAACAGTACGAAAAGTTCTCCACCTTCCTGCGCAACGAGCTCTGCTCCAACAACCTGAGCGACTTCGGCTTGAAGAAGAGCCTGGACCACTTGGACGCCGTGCGCCAGAAGTTTCAGATCATCACGGACCGCTTCGCCACTTGCCAGGCTCAATGGCTCAACGTCCATGTGGATTTTCCATTACTGCAACGCATCGCACTCCCCATTACCATCGGCTCCGTTCGCTATCCTGGCATCAAAATCCATGAGACCCGGATTATCCGGCTGCTGGAGGTTCTCCTTCACGGCGGCAGCAACCTCAGCGGCTGGACCGCCATACAGATTCACCAAGCCGTCCTCACCACTTTCGGCCTTACCGAGAAGTCTTATACCCTGCATCAACTTCGTTACGATCTCCGTAAGCTCAAGAGCCATGCCCTACTGGAACGGGCCGGCTCCCGCTACGCCTACCGACTCACCAGCAAGGGCCTTCCAGTCGCTCTCCTGTTTCTCTTCTTCCACAAGCGCCTGTGTGGCCCCCTGGCCAACAGTTGCTTCCATCACAGGCCCGATTCCGCTCACAGGCCACAAAGCAAACTCGAGGCCGCTTACTACAAAGCGGACAAAGCCATTCAAGATATCGTTGATCTGCTAGCAGCCTGACTTAAAATGTTGGATAGGTTTTGTTCAAGATCTCTGAGGCAAGAATCTAGTCCACCCTTACAGTTGCAACCAGGTACCAACACTTGCGCTCGGATCAGTCAACTCCCAATAAGAAGGTCGGCGCAGTCGGTTTCAGTTCAAGCGGCCCTTGCAATGAAAACAACTGGAAGGAGTTTTTGGTTGCGGGGGATGGATTTGAACCACCGACCTTTGGGTTATGAGTTCGCTGGGCGTTGGTAACTAACGGAAACCAAAGGCACGAGTGGCAGCTCAAAAAGCCTTTTGGAGCCCTAAGTAGTGGTTATTATGGTCCTACAATGGTCCTCAAACGATCAATTATTTTTCCCCAAAGATGTCCCCAAAGGTCAGGGGGCGCTCGCGGCCCGAACCATTTACGCCAGCGACCCGGACCATTTATACGACCATTTTTGGAACTTCAGACGAAGACAGACCTTTGGGTTGGTTTTGGGGGAATGGAGCGGAGGTCGAGATTTTAATTGGACGCGCCGTCAGTCTCTTCGATACTGGCCGAGGGCTTGCCATAGTTGGCGCTCTATAACACGCTCGGAAGCGTTGAGCCGGAGCACCCTGGCAGTCACTTCACCCACTGGCGTCATAGGTTGGATGACGGGCCGTTCAGTTTGAAGTGCTCGTCCCATATGTCATGCCGCGGATCGAGAAATCGGACCGCGAGACCAGCACGATCTACGGATGCGATATCAGAGCCTTTGTACCGGTTGCAAAGGACACAGGCGTAGGCAAGATTGCCAATACCTGACGACCCTCCGTGCTTCCGGCTAATGATGTGATCGATCTGGTGCGGAAAACCAGCGCTATCCTCATTTACTAGACAGTATTCACAGCGTCGGCCTGCGCGTTCGATGACGAGGCGACGTGAGATCTCCTCTATGTCATGAGCCACTGGCGAGGATTTGTCGGGCCCGCGCCTTCGCCACCCGGAGGATGTGCTCCAAGTCCATGAAGTGATCCAGTTCGGACTTCTCCTCCACGGAGAGGCTGTCCTCTTTCTCCTGGGCAATTAATTCGGCGATACGGCGTTGAGCTTCCGGGGATGGGCGGTAGTCGGCGACAGCTTGAGGCGTAGTGCCGCTGGCGATGAAATCGATGATTTCTAGGTACGAAGGAATAGCGGCGTTGCTCACAACTGGTCCGTACTCAGGATAGCGCAGGGGCAACGTTGATGCGAGGCAATATGAATGGCGAGCGGTTTTTCGACGCTGATTCGCTCAAATGAGCGTTCCCGGCGCCATTGGATCCTTGTTTCCCTCCAGTTTGAGACTACCTCAAGGTAGGTTGGTGTGCGTGATGTGTGCCACGCCGAAAGCAAGCGCGCCTGTGTGGTCTCGGTCGATCTGGCTAAGATCATCTAGTGGCGCGCAGTGCGAAGAGTGGTAAGCGGCCTGCATGGATGAGCGCAGCCCTGAAAAGGCTGGCGTCGGCGGTTCGATTCCGTCTCTGGTCACCATTAAAATCAATAACTTACAAACCTGCAAGTTGGTGTTTTCATTCCATTTCATTCCAAAATGATGGCGCGGGACGATTCGCCTCGTCTGAAAACTGCCGGTACGCAGGCTGTCGGTGGCTCTCGATTCCGCTTCTGTCTCTTGCGACATTATTTGCAACGCCAAGAAGCTGGATTGAACCTTTTTGCGGGGATAGGCAAAATACCCCCATCATCGCTCAATGAAATCGAAAAGCGGAAGTTGTCCACCGCCCCACTTGGGCGGAGACGGCTTGCGGACGGGCAGGGGCCAGGAAGCCGCCGTCCATCGCCAGCCGATCGCGGGCCGCGTGAACGGAGCAGCCGTGACCGGAAGGACGTCGGCATGGCGCACTGGCTGGAGCGCGGCAGTCCGGGCATTCGACTTCAAGGGCAGGGTCGCGCGGCCATTCCTGGCCGCAGGCGTTGCAGCGAACGGTCACGACGGAGTTCCCGCTTCCGCGAGCCGCTTCATCGCCGCCGCGTGATATTTGCCGTCCAGCTCCACGCCCAACCACTTCCGCCCCAGCATCCGTGCGGCAAGTAACGTTGAGCCGCTTCCGGCGAACGGGTCCAGCACCGTCTTCTGCCCGGAAGAGTACGTCTCGATGAGCGGCAGAAGGACCGAGATGGGCTTCTGGTTGGGATGCAGTATATTGCCGGTGTAATCGATCCAGTCGATGACATCGCCAAGCGGCTGTTGCGGTTTGGCCGGATTGCCTTTCGCCAGCAGATAGCCGCATTCGTGCTGGCAGCGGACGTGGCCTACCGAGGCGGTATAGCGCTTGGGAAAGCTAAAATGCCCCACGGGCCGGAAGCCCGCCGCGCGAAATGCCTCCATGAATCGGTCGGCGTGAGGCCAGCCGTAAAAGCTGAAGCAAAATCCGTCAGCCTTGAGTGCGCGGTGCATCCCGGCGAAAGCGGGTTTAAGCCATGCACCATCGTCGTCGCCTTGAACGGCGCGCCCGTCTCGCGGCCTGTAGTTTACGAGGTAGGGCGGATCGGTCAGGATGAAATCGACGCTCGCAGAGGGAATGGTTGGCAGGACGTCGATGCAGTCGCCATGAATGACGGTGTTGATGTGCATGGCTTCCTCCTATCCTTTGGTTGCTTTGTCGAGCGAGGAGCGGGCATCGACCAACCATTGAGACAAGGCGCGGACGGCTGCCGCCAAGTCGCCGTGCTCCCAGGAATCCACGACTTGCTGCGCAATGTCCGCCCCGCGTTTCAATTCGTCCTGCAATTCCGGCGCGGAAACAATCAGCCGGGCGTGCAGTTCCTGCTCGTCGCCGGGCAGGTGCTCGTTGGTCTCCGCGATGTAGTTCTCCGGTGCGTCCTCGGGAAAGATGCGGAAGTTCGGAATTTCGTGTTCGATCGTCATGTCGTCGGGGTCGGCCATGATATAGGGCAGGTATTCGTAGTGCCAGGTGGCGGACTTGAGGGATGCGGTCATAACGGCTACTCCTCCGGAGAAACGTTGATGAAGATCCCTTCTTCGGTGCAGAGAATGTCGAGATCGAAGAGGTCCTCAAAATAGGGACTGAGGGGGTCTATATGGGCGGCATCGAGGGCGATGTAATTGCAGAGTGTCATGGGCTTATTCCTTTCGGTGGAAGGTTAAGAAGAGAAGGGGGCGGCCTTGCGGCCGCCCCGGTAGGGGATTATTTGCCGTCGTCGGGACGCGGGCGCTCCCAGAAGAGCGTGTGGCCTTGCTCGGAGCCGGTCTTGACCAGCCGGCAGTTGATGCGCTCGGCGAAGCTCGGATCGTCGATGCTGACCGAGAGGTACTCCTTGCCTTCCCTAGAGGTCTTCTTCCAGGCCGCTCCAATGTCGGAGGTGAAGCCCTCTGCGATCTGGAAGACCCGGTAGTCGGGGGAATTGTCGTTACGCTTCTCCTCTGGCTCGAAGGTGATTTTCGCCTTGAGTGTGAGCGTCTCGATGGTGCCTGCGTAGCCTGCGCCGTCTTTGGTGAATGTGCCGATGATAGCCATAAGTCTTTCTCCTTTTCGTGTCGGAGGCCGCCCAATGCAGCCTCGCTTACGGCGACGTTCTGGCGCGCGGACAAACGATCAAGTCATAGGATTTTGTTTCGCGAGGAATGCGCGCTCTACAGCGCGGGGAAAATCCGTCATTGACTTGGGAGTGACGCGCGCATCGTTCGCCGGCATAAAGCGAGTCTGCATAGGTTTGCGGTCAAATCTGAAAAGGAGATGACGTGAGGCGGTCAGCGCATCGGATCGGCGTTCAAAGCAGCGGAGACACGGCGCGGGGCTGGATGCATAAGCCTTCGCGGCATCGCACCCTGGAGGCCAGGAGCGTTGGCTCTCAAGGAAAGCCCGCGTGGTCAAGGTGCGGCGCTGACATCGTTACGGTTGGTGCGGACTGCTACCGACCTGCGAACCGACAGAGATCGCTTTCAGGTGCCGAAATTACGCGGCAGAAGCTAGGCGGAAGCAGTTTCCGACGCAAGCCACGCATGTCCGCGAATCAAGCTGTGACATTTTGGTGTGCGATATGCGGCGTATTTATCACGCTCGGACACCACAAGAAAGCGGCCTGCCGGTCGCGTTGGAATTTACCCCTAAGCACTGCTTATGAGACACGTCTATACGCTTGCTTTTTTCTATCGGTGGTTGTAGTTCACAGGTGAT
>OBLW0100002007.1_pt1 | contig 16693 bp, 9 predicted proteins | sample 1520161 | NCBI WGS metagenome assembly OBLW01 (sample SAMEA3539309, study PRJEB22396) | soil metagenome | biome: tundra; feature: field; material: soil | place: USA | collected 2010-05 | depth 0.15 m | reverse complement strand
CTTTGCCGCTGCCAAAGGTGTTCTTCCAGCCGAAGCCTTGCTCTTCGATGCCGGCGGCCTCAGGTTCGGGACCGACATACTTGGTCGGATCGGCAGCGCCATGGGCCTTGCCGAACGTGTGTCCGCCGGCGATGAGGGCCACCGTCTCCTCGTCATTCATCGCCATGCGGGCGAAGGTCTCCCGGATATCGATGGCCGCCGCGAGCGGATCGGGCTTTTGATTGGGCCCTTCCGGATTCACGTAAATCAGGCCCATTTGAACCGCGCCGAGAGGATTGTCGAGCTGACGATTGCCGCTGTAGCGCTCGTCGCCCAGCCACTTGCTCTCAGGCCCCCAGTAAACGCCTTCTTCCGGCTCCCAGGTGTCTTCGCGCCCACCGCCGAAACCGAAGGTCTTGAGTCCCATCGACTCCAGCGCAACGTTACCTGCAAGAACCATCAGGTCGGCCCAGGAGAGTTTCCGGCCGTACTTTTGCTTGATGGGCCAGAGCAGCCGGCGCGCTTTGTCGAGGCTCACGTTATCCGGCCAGCTATTGAGGGGCGCAAATCGCTGTGCTCCGGAGCCGGCGCCGCCCCGGCCATCTCCTATACGGTACGTGCCGGCGCCATGCCACGCCATACGGATGAGGAACGGCCCGTAGTGGCCGTAGTCCGCAGGCCACCAGTCCTGCGATGCCGTCATCAAGGCATGCAGGTCCTTGATCACGGCATCCAAGTCAAGGCTCTTGAACTCCTCGGCGTAGTTGAACGCCTCGCCCGTGGGGTCCGACAGCGGGCAGTGTTTGTGCAAGATCTTCAAGTTCAGTTGATTAGGCCACCAGTCTGCGTTTGTTGTGTGTTTGCGAGCGCCGCCCGAGAACGGGCACTTGGCTTCGGCTGACAAGTTCTGCTCGCGATTGTCGGGGACAGGCGTCCCCACTTCGGTAGTAACCATATATTTCCTCTTCCTTAGAATTTAGTTAAAAAACCATGACGAACTACGAACCCATCCCGGCTTTCCCCGTTTGACCGGAGGAGCGCCGGGGAGCGCACTTCGCGCAGAGCCCCCGAAAAATAACTTCGCACTCGCGAAGAATCCGCTTACCGAGGGAGTCCGTGGCGGGCCTGGGCACGTCGTACCACTCAATGTCCTCAACACTGCCGCAGCGGTCGCAGATGAAGTGGTGATGCCGAACGCCTTTCGCATCGAATCGCGCGGCGCGGCCCTCGACGGCCACTTCACGCACCAAACCCGCCTGCACCAAGTCCCGCAGATTATTATAAGTCGTGGCCCTTGAAGAGCGCGGATCCAAGCGATTCACGGCTTCGAAGATTTCCACAGCCGTGGGATGCCTGTTGCGTTCCATCAAGAATGCCATCACGGCGTAGCGCTGCGGAGTGCACCGCAACCCGCTGCCTTCCAAGGACCGTTTAATTGCCTCGGCATCCACCAAGATTTTAGACTATATCTAATGTGAGGTTCTGTCAAGACTTGGACAAAAGGCCCGGGAGTTCGCAAAATGTACGTTATCTTACAAAACTCCTGGCAAAGGCGGCCATTCCTAGAAGTGGAAGCCGATGGTCGCCGTCATAGCGCGGGGAGTGACGTAATGGGTCCCGCTAAAGGTGGAAAGGAAGTTGTAGAGCGCTACTTTATTGGTGATGTTGACCGCCGACAGGCGAAGGCTCCACTTGCGCTTGTCGCCGTGGAAAAGGTTGTCGTCACCTATCGCCAGGTCGAACAGGCTGCGCGGCGCAATACGAGGCGGGTTGTGGTCGTCGTCCTCGGTTCCGGCCGCTGGGATCTTGACCAAGCTGGACCCGTACTGCGATGCGGGGCACAACCCGTTGGCGCTGATCGGAGTGATGGGAGTCGCGTGCACGCTGCCGCAATAGAGTCCCGCCTCAAACTGTTGATCGGGCGACAGGTTGGACACGTCCACGATGCTATCCGTCCCGTTGGGACCATTGTTGCAATTGCCGCCGGCGCACGGCACGGGACCCGCCACCAGGCCGCTGTCGTAGCGCCAGTTGAAGCTGATCCACGGTCCCCTCTTCCATGGCTGGTATTGCAGGTGAGTGGTTTCGTTGAACCTCTCGTCGTGGTCGATGCGGAACACCTGAGCGCCGCCCGGCGTGGCCCCGATCCCGCTGATCTGCGGAGTGAAGAAGCGCGCCGCCACGGAGGACATTACGATGTACGCCGAGAGGCCATGGAAGCTCGGCATGCTGCCGCGGATGGCATAGCCGGGGATCTTGGAATTGTGCCACTCGATGGGGAAGGTGATGGGCGTATTGCCCAGCACGCTGAAGTCGTATGCTCCGTGCGTGTACTTCCAGATGTATTCGGCGTCCACCACGAAGAACCGTCCGAAGGCCTGCTGCAGGCCGGTGTGGAACTCGTTGCGCCATCCCGGCGACAGCGGCGCCGTGGTTACGCACGGAGTGCTGGTCGACATGAGCGCGCCGATCACCGGGTCGTTGCATCCCAGGCTGGAAAGCACGAGGTTTTCGTTGAAGGGCGTTTCCAGTTCGCGGGCATAGGAGATGCGCAGCACGGTGTTGGTGGGCTTGATGTTGTAAGCGATGCCCAGCCTTGGCTCCGGCTGGTTGGAGGAAGTGATGCCGCGGTAGACATCGTAGCGAAGGCCGAGGCTGAAATTCCAAGGCCCCTTGGTGATGGAGTCCTGGGCGAACAGGGCCAGTTCCCGGATGTTGGCGTGACCGTAGAAGTTGTAGGGACTGCTGGTGGAATTGGGACAGCCGTCGGATGCGGGCAGTTTGGCTGTCCGCGTCAAGTCGTAGCAGCCCAGCAGGGGAATGAAGCCGGAGTTCGGCTGGAGCATCCCGGTGCATCCCGCCGGGTCGGTCAGCGAGGCGCCCGTGAAAGGGCTTCCATCGGGATTCAGGCAGGGAGCATTGAGGGTTGGATCGACAATCCCTAAAGCGTCCTTTTCCGTGAGGATCGTGTCCATATAGGTGGCGCCGATCTTGATGTCGTGCGGGCCCGAGTCGTAAGCGACGTTTGCTCGGAGGCCCAGATTGGTCAGCGTGCGACTCTGGCCCACGGTCTGAAGCTGGAGATCGGGCGTGAGGTCGGCGAACGGGTCGCGGCTGGGATAGTAGTTATATTGATCCTGCCGCAGGAAGCCGCCGAGAGTGAGCACAGTGTGATTATTCATTAATCGCGTCCAGGTGGGCGAGAAGTTGATGGTCCTGATCTTGGAGCGCTGATCCTGGGCGCCAACTACCCGGCCGTCGGGGCCGAGGCCGCCGTTGTCCACCACCAGTCCGCTCCAGGCAGTGGCGTTCTGGGCGTCGTACGAGTTCGGCGTCTGGAACCAGGACCGCGTAAATCCCAAGTTCACGTTGACCGAGTCGGCCTGGGAAGGCTTGAAGTCGACGCGGTCAAAGAAATTCTCCTCGTTGCCGCGGTCGTGCATGACGGACAGTTCCGGGCCATCCAGAAACCGGCCGGTCCTCATGCCATTCGCCGACACGAAGTTGCCCCAGGTCTTGCCGCCGTTCAGAAAATCCAACCCCTCGTTGGTAGTGCCGAAAGAGCCGTAGGAAGCCGTAACATCGCCGTGCGACTCCGTCGCGCCCAGGCCGGACCGCGTGGTCACGTTGATCACGACGCTGGTCTTGTCGCCATATTCGGCGGGCGGCGCGCCCGCGATGACTTCCATGGACTGAACGGCGTCCAGCGGAATCTGGTTCGAGAAGACTTTGCTTTGCTGATCGTTGATCGGCTGGCCGTCGAGCGAAAATGAGTTCTCGGCGTGATCGCCCAGCCCGTGGAAGAGACCGTTGGAATCGGCCGCAATTCCGGGCGTGGACAGCGTCACCAGCGAACTCAGCTCCGAGGACTGGCTCTCCAGGGGCAGCGTGTCGAACAGGGCCCGGTCGACGTCGGTGTGCGTCGCGGGCACGGTTTCGAGCAGGTCCCCGGCCGCTTCCACGTTCACGCTGGTCGACGACGTGCCAAGTTGCAGGCTGGCCTTCAATTCGAAAGGCACCGCGGTTCTTACGGAGACGTCCTGCGTGTTCGTCTGAAACCCGGGCGCGGTGACACTCACATGGTAGTTATTAAACGGGATGTTATCCAGCTCGAACTTACCCTGGCCGTCGGTGACCGCTTTCCGGTCGTAGTGAGACACCGGGTTCGAGATCTCGACCGACGCGCCCACGACGGCCGCTCCGGAGGGGTCCAAAACGGAACCCTGGATGGTTCCGGAGTTGACGCTGGTGGATTGTGCGAAACATAACACCGCGGCGACGCAAAACACGGAGCCAAGCGCGAGAGATTTGCCCATAGCTCCGAGTATCCAGGGGATGCCGCCGGACTCTTAACCCATTCTTACCAGCGGGCGGAGAATTAGCGAGATCGGGCTGAAATTACCGATGAGCGGACGGCGGGCGATAATTGAAACGAAGGCCGGAGATCGTTGGGGATATGCCATCCGCCCGCGGCGATTTGTCACCCGTTGGCAGACGAATCCGGGCCGTTGGTGAGTTTTCTCTCGGCATTCCGAGGCTTTCGAGCTAACTCCATTGATAATGCCTTCCCCGGCAATCCGGACGCTGATCGTGGATGACGAGCCCATCGCCCGCCGGATTCTGCGCGACGAACTAGGCGGCATCAGCGACGTCGATGTCGTGGGGGAGGCGGAGAACGGCGAAGAAGCCCTGGCGAAGATCGGACAACTCGCGCCGGACCTGGTTCTCCTGGACCTTCAGATGCCCGGCCTCGGCGGCTTCGACGTGATCCACCGGTTGCCGCAAGGCTCGCTGCCGATCGTGATAATCGTCACGGCCTATGACCAGCACGCTATACGCGCTTTCGAAGCGGGCGCCCTGGACTACCTGCTGAAGCCCGTCAGCCAGGAGCGGCTGGAGAAGGCTCTCGACCGGGCGCGGAAGCTTCGCGGCAAGCCGCGGGATGTGGCCGAGTCCCTGGGGCGGCTCAGCGAAGCCGCCGAACCGCCCGGCGTGGGGAGAGCGCGCAAGGTGGTTGGCCGGGCCGGCGAGGAGTACTTCCTGCTGAATATCGACGACGTCCTGGCGTTTCAGGCCGAGCGCGAGCTGGTCTGGATCGTCACCGCAAGGCAGCGGTACCTCGCCACGCAGACGCTCAGTCACATCGACAACCGCCTGCGGGGGACGGTCTTCCAGCGCATCCACAGAAATTCGCTGGTCAACGTGAATCACGTGCGCAGGATGTCGCCGCTGAGCAGCCAGCGATGGCTGCTCACGCTGAGCAACGGCCAGGGATTCACCGTGAGCAAGCGGCAGGCCCACAATGTGCGGCAGATGCTGCAATGGTGAGAGCGCTACTCCTTTTGGGCCGCCGCCACCGCCTCCCGGGCGGCGGCGAGGCTATTCGTGCAAGAGCGGTGGTGGTTGCGGCAACTGGCCACGCTGCGCCCGCAATCGCAGGTGCAGCGCTGGACGTTCAGCCGCTTGAGCAGCGCCGGCAGTTTCGCGGGAGGGACGCCGCTCAGATCGACATCGGGCAATTGGGTGTAAAAGGGTTCGACTTCTGGAGAACGGAGTTGCTTCCAGGAGGTCCCCTGCAGCAGCGCGAAACATACCCCCAGGATAAACGCGGCGCACAGGCAGAGTTTGATCGCCGCGTCCCGGCTGAGCCGGTCCCATCCTGCCTTCTTGCGGGCCATCGTAGCCCCACAAGTATGGTTGGAGATTCAAAACTGGCGTACGGTTTTTTTACGAGCGGCGGGGATCGCTCCGCGAGCGGGCATGCTTCCGGCGCCGGAGGGTGAAGACGCCTCAGAATTCCAGCCTGGCCTGAAAGGCGATCATGCGGGGCGAGCTGTCGCCGCCCAGGCCGACGCCTAATAGCCCTGTCGGCGGCGACGTCGGGTAGCTGAGCGCCCCGAAACCTGTCTGGGTGGAAGGTTTCCCAGGGATCCCCGCGTTCACCACAACCGGAAGTCCGAAGTTCGGGTGATTGAAGACGTTGAAGAATTGGCCGTCGATGCGCAGCTTGACGTGCTCCTTCAATGGAAACCACCTGGTCAGATACAGGTCGCTCCAGAAGAACTCGGGACCGCGCAATGCGTTCCGGCCGAGATTGCCGAACTGGCAATTCGTCACGCTGTCGCCGCCGGCGCAGGCGCCGGTGCTGGGATCGACCGTCGAAACGAACGCGTCGGGATTGAGCCACTGGATGGTTCCCGCCTGAGTGATGCCGGGGACGGGATTGTGTTCGTATAGCGGCACGCCTGGAACCACGCTGGCGTATTGCGGACCGCTGCCCTGCAGGATGCCGTTTCCGTTGGCGGAGTACGGCGCGCTCAGGACCGAAAACGGCAGGCCGCTGTGCCAGAACACCGTGCCCGAGACCTGCCATCCGTTGAGCGCCCCGGCCAGCAGGCGATTCCGGAACTTGACCGGCAATTGATAGACGTACTGGGCCGTGAAGTTGTGCCGCACGTCGTAATCGCAGGGGCCGTATTGGCGGCCCAACTCACCCGGCAGCGGCGAAAGAAGCGCTCCCGCGGCGAAGGGCAGGAAGCCGCCGTTCGAAACCGTGTCCATGCATCGGCTCCACGTGTAGTTGGCCTGGACTTCCAAGCCATGCGCCAACCGCTTTTCGGCCGTCAACTGGAGGCCGTTGTAGTGGCTGTTCGCGCCGGTATTTAGCTGCGTCACGGGCCCGAAACGCGGATCGACCGGCTGCCCGTAGGGGAACGGCGCGAAGCAGCCGTTGCAGACCGTCTGATACCCGTTGGCCTGCGTCTCATAGGGCTGGTTGACCGCGCGCGTGCCAACGTACTGGGCCCGCAGATTGGCGGCATTGCCAATCTGGTGTTCCAGGCCAAAGCTCCACTGCATGAAGTAGGGCGCATGGAGCTTGCCATCCGGAACGGCGGTCATAGAAATCGGCGGAAGGCAGGCATTGCGGTTCGCCAGGGGCGAGGCGCAAGAGAGTTCACCCTGCGCGAAGCCCTGGACGAACAGCCGGTTGGCCGCCGCCGTGGCATCGATGGCGCTGTTCGGAACGCCCGGCGCGATGGCCGTTCCACCGGCAGTGCCCAGCAATCCGCCCTGAAAGGTATTCGAGTAGGGAGGGTTGGTTCCCACCAGGTCGGCCACGCTGCCGGGCAGGATGTCGCTGAACAGGCCGAACCCCGTGCGCAATACCGTGTGCGGGGCCAGTTGCCACGCGATGGCGGTTCTGGGTTGCAGGATGGCCGCGGGCGTGGCGGCGAAGACCGTCCCCTGCCCCGTCAAGATCGCCTGGTCGAGCGGCTGATTCACATCGTGGGAGATGGAAGCGAACGAACCGGCGAGGCGCGCCACGGCGCCATGTGGGTTCAGTGGATTGGAATTGTACGTATCGCGGATGCCGAAGGTCCAGGTGAGATTCGGCGCGACCTTCCAGGTGTCTTGCGCATAGAAGTCCAGATTGAGGAAGTTGAAGGGCTGCGAATTTGCCAGCGGGAAGGTTTGCGAAGCGGTCGATGCGACGCCGTAGATGTATTGCGGCAGGGTGGTGTAGGTGACCGTCGGGACCGTGCCTTCGCCGAAATCGTAATCGTTCAGGCGGAAGATGCGGCTGTTCGTGCCGAAGCGGAGCTCGTGCGCGCCGGCCGTCCACGCCAGGTTGTCGTTGATGAAAAAGCGGCTGGCGCGCCGCCCCTGCACCCAGGTATTGTCGAGCCCTCCCAGCGGGGTGAACGGAGCATTGGCGCCGCTGCCTTGGAGGACGATGGGAAACGCCGCCAGTGTCTTTTGCAAATCGGCCGGGCCGAACAGGCTTTCATACCACGAGAACGCGGGGTTGAAGTAGTTCACGAGCCGCCCCGAAAACACGTGCGTGTAGCCCGAGGCGAACGAGTACAGGGGCTGCGAAGAGAAGGCGTTGAAGAGCGGATTGATGGGATCGGTGTAGGCGGCTTGCAGTCCGGTGTCGGCCTGAAGCCGCAACCAGGCCATGTTCTCCGCGTCGATGTTGTAGTCGATGCGAGCCGTTTGCACCTGCTCGTGGTCATCGCTCGAATGTGAAACGCTCTGCCGGTTCGCGCAGCCGTTGCCATTGGGCGGATTGCCGCCGGCGGCGCTCCCGCCGCTATTGAGTGGACAGCCGAGAACCGCGAGCGGGGTTCCCGCCGTGCTGCCGTAAAGCGAAAAGAGCTGCTGGTAGAACGGCACGAGCTGGGGCGCGGGCCGATAGACCGATCCGGTGATGGAGTCCACGCCGCCGAGCGGCAGTTGTCGCAGTACATAGTTCTGAAACGCCGGCGTGGGCACGGTGGTGGCGGTCACGATAGGGAGCGCAATCCGCACCCATTCGGAATCGAAGAAGAAGAACAGCTTGTTGTGGACGATGGGGCCTCCCAGACTGCCTCCGAAGTGATTCACCGTGGCGCGCGGCTTATGATTTCCGGGCGTGGCGTTGGTAAAGAAATCCGCGGCGCTGAACTTCGAGCCGTTCCACAGCTCGTACAGGTTTCCGTGAAACTGGTTGCCGCCGGATTTCGTGACATAGTTGACCTGGGAAGCGCCGTACCTGCCCTGATCGACCGCGTAGGAGACGGTGTTGACGGTCACTTCCGCAATGGAATTTAATCCGAGGACCAGATTGGTGGAGAGGCCGCTGTTCAGGTTGGTCAGTGGATCGTTGGTTTCCAGGCCGTCGACGATGTAGCCGTTGGAAAGAGACGGCAGACCATTGAACTGCACGTTGCCATAACCATTCGTGCCGCCGACGAAATCGTTGCCGCTGCCGGCGGTGTTCATGAGAGCGCCGGCCGCAAGCTGCAGCGGATACGTCATGTCGCCACCGGGATTCGGAAGGTTTTCGATGGCCTGGGCGGTCAGCGTGGTCGAAGTGTTGGGATTCTCCGGATTGATGAGAGGCGCCTGGTCCACCACCTCGACGCTTTGGCTGACGGATGCGAGGTTCAGCTTGAAATCGACGGTTTGCTTTTGCCCGAGTCCCGCGGACACGGAGTCATTCCGCTGCGCTTCAAAGCGGTCCGCTTCGGCTTTCACCGAGTACGCGCCGGGCTTGAGTAGCGGAATAGCGAACCGCCCGGAGTCGTCTGTTTTGACGGAGCGCTTGAGGCCATCCTCGATATTCGTGGCGCTCACTGTGGCATCGGCAATCGCTGCCCCGGTGGGATCGGTGACGGCGCCGACGATGGCGCTGGTCGTTTCGCCCTGCGCCATGGCCGGGATGCGGGCCACGAACGCGGTGAGCAGGAATGCCAGCAAGAGGCGAGATGGCGCCCCGCTCCGCACCACGAATTTAGTCATGCCTAAATTTGTAACAGATTGCAGCATTTCTTGTCAAGCACGATGAGCGAACGGTTTGCGCGGCGCGCGGGCAACCGCTCTCTTACGTTCGCGGCTCGGTTGTGTGGCGTGCAGGGTGCGTCGTAATCTAGGATTTAGTGCAGACGAATACAGAATCGATGGACGATTATTTGAAGGCTATCCTCGAGCTGGGCGGGCCCGAGGAGGCGCGGGTGACCAGCAACGCCCTCGCCCAACATCTTGGCGTCCGCGCCGCTTCGGTCACTGGAATGCTCCAAAAGCTGGCGCTGCAGAAACCGTCCTATGTGAAGTATGAAAAGCACCATGGCGTGCGTCTGACGCCCACTGGAAAGATGCGCGCGCTGGAGGTTCTGCGCCACCACCGGCTGCTGGAGCGTTTCCTTCACGATTTCCTGGATTATTCCTGGGATGAGGTTCACGACGACGCGGAACGGTTGGAACATTTCATATCCGAGCGCCTGGAAGAGCGCATCGCGGCGAAACTGGGCGATCCGGAGACGGACCCGCACGGCCATCTCATCCCGGAACGAAACGGCGCGTTGCCGGCGCGGCAGGAGGTGCGGTTGTCGCAATGGGCTTGCGGCGTGCCGGCGGTGGTTAGCAGTGTTTCGGATCGGGACCCCTCCGCCCTGCGCGAAATGGAACGTTTGGGCCTGAGGCCCGGTGTGGGGATCGGGGTCGAGGCTGGAACTCGTGGCGCTTCCGTGCTTGTCCGCATCGGGAATCGCGCGGAGCCGGTGCGGCTGAGCCAGCGCCTGGCGGCCGAGATCTCCGTGGTCGCTTTGCAATCCGACCCCGAATGACAAGAAAATGATCTGAGGGACCTACTTCGGCCATGGGCGAAATTGGCGCGCCGCTCTTAATTAACGTCCTCGGGCACGCGGGCGGAGCGCTGATCTTCGCCATTTTTCTGGTCCTCTTGTTCAGCGGACGCGGGTGGTCCGGTGCGCGCGGGCGGTATCTGCCCGCCTTGGCGGCGATTCTGGCGCTGGTTTGGAACCTGGGCTCGCTGCTAGTGCTTTCCTGGCCCAGCATGCCCGCCCCGGCCCGCGGCCTGGTGATTGCAGTCAGCTTTTCCGTGTTGAGCCTCCTGCCCGCCGTGCTTCTGCACTTGTCGCTCAAAGACAGCCAGCCCTCGCTGGTGGCGGCCGGTTACCTGCTGGGCGCGGCTGCCGTTGGAATGCACTTCTGGGAAGTTCGCGGCAACGGCGCCACGCTTCACCGGAATGCGCTCCTGCTCATCACCGTGGGATTCCTGATACTGACGGCGGCCGCGGTGGCGCATACCGCTCTTCGGGGCCATGCCCGGCGCGATTCCGGCCGCATCGCCGCCTCCATGTGCCTGGCGCTGTTCGCCATGTCGTTTCTTCATTTCGGAGCGGGACACGCCGGCCAGGCATGGTCCAGTGAGCTATTCATACACCACGCCGGCATTCCGCTGGCCCTGTTCGTTCTCCTCCAGGACTATCGCTTCATCCTGCTGGATGCGTTCGTGCGGTTTCTGGCGAATGCGCTGCTGGCCGCCGTGCTGACCTGGTTCGTCATCGAAGCGGCCTTTCGCCTGGTGCTGGTGGAACGCGCCGCGCCCGCCCCCTTGCAGGAAGCCTTGTTGTTGATCAGCGTGTGTCTGTTCCTGGTGTTTTTCGCGTGGCTGCGCAACTGGGCGCAGTTCTGGCTCACGCATGCCGTTTTCCGGCAGGGGCGCTTGTCCGAGGCCGCGGACCGGGTGACGGGTGGACCCTCATTCGACGGCGAGGAACGCTATCTCGATTGGGCCGCCTCGGTGCTGGCCGGCGCCGTGAGGACCAGCGATTACGCGGTAATCGCTCAGAGCGAACTGCCCGCCGCCGCGAGTCTGCATGCCCCGGTTCCGGCCACCATGATCCCCGCCCTGGGCGCCTCGAAAAACTGGAGTTGGGCGGAGGCCGTGGTCCCCATACGGCTTGGACAGGAAGACTCCAAGCTGATCGCCCTGGGCCGGCGGCAGGGCGGGCAGCGTTACCTGGGCGAAGATCTCGATGCGCTGGGCAGAGCGGCCGCGGAAATCGCGGCCAAGGTGGAATCCCTGCGGCAGCAGGAGATGAACCGTCTGGTGAGCCAGGCCGAACTGCGCGCCTTGCAATCGCAGATCAACCCTCACTTCCTCTTCAACGCCTTGAACACGCTCTACGGTTCCATCCCGCGCGACGCGTCCCCGGCGCGCCGCATGGTGATCAACCTCGCGGAAATCTTCCGCTACTTTCTGCAATCCGACAAAACCTTCGTGCCGCTGGCGGAAGAGATGGAGATTGTCCGCGCCTACCTGGAGGTGGAACAGACCCGGCTTGGTAGCCGGCTGGAGCTTGAAATTCTGATCGATCCGGATATCGAGCAGGTTCTCATTCCGGTGCTCTCGATACAGCCCCTCGTGGAAAATGCGATCAAGCACGGGATTGCGGCGCGGACGGCGCCGGGACGCGTGCGCATCACCGCCGGCCGGCAGGGAGAAGATCTGCGCATTTCCGTCGAGAACAGCGGCAGCGGCAAGCCCACCGCCAGCGCGGGGACCGGCGTAGGGCTGGAGAACGTCAAGCGGCGTCTGGAAATCTGCTACGGCTCGTCAGCGCGACTGGCGCTTTCGCTCACTCCGGACGCCGCCACGGTGGAATTTCGTATTCCGTTGGCCAAGGCCGTGCCGGCGGCGTAGGAAGCGCGCAACTGCCGAGTTTCCGGTATAATAGGGCTGGTTTGGCAAGAGTTGTTCCAGCCCGGGTGCGACTGGCGGTGGTCCTGCTGCTGCTCTGCGGCATGGTCGCCGCGCAATCCCAGGCCTTGACGGCTGCGAATGAGGTTCACCAGGCTACGCAGCACTGCTGCCTGCTGTGTCACTTTGGGCCGCTGCCTTTGGTGCGGGCCGCGGCGCCTTCGGCTCCAGCGCCCCTTCTCTCGGTGGCATGGCTGGAGGCCGATCCGGGTTTTGAATCGATCCACGACGTATTCCTCGCCACCAGTTCTTCGCGAGCCCCTCCCGCTTAATTCCCACATCGCGGTTTGACGGTCCGGCGCCGGATTCGGGCCGGATGATGGATTCCTGGTTACAGGGATTTGGGAATTAAGAAGAGGGGGCATTTCCGATATGCCGACACAATTGTCGCGCTTTCGAGGCCGGCCATCCAGGATAGACGTGTGCATTCCTGTCATTCTGATAACGGCATTGGGGGTCTCGCAATTAGCCTGTGGAAGCCTGAAAAGGGCGGCGAGCAGTCCGCCGGACGAAGCCAAACCTGCCGAGCCGGCGCTGTTCTCCGTTCCGCAGGAACAAATGGCGCGCCTGCAAGTTGTGCCGGTCCGTAACAAGACTTGGACGTCGGCCATTCAGACCACGGGCACCGTGGATTGGGACGCGGATCACACCACTCAGGCGATCACCCAGGTGAACGGCCCGATTTCCCGGATCATGGTGGATCTGGGCTCGCCGGTAAAGAAGGGAGATCCCCTGCTGTTCGTGGCCAGTCCCGATGTCGCCAACGCCATTTCGGCATACCGAAAGGCCCGCAACCGGGAGGTGTTGACCAAGCGCATTGAGGACCGCATGAAGGAACTGCTGGACCACGGGTCGGTGGCCCTCAAGGACATGGAAAGCAGTGAAGCCGATTATAACGACGCGATGACCGACGTCCAGAACAGCCTTCAGGCGCTGACTATTTTCGGCATCGACAAAACGGAGATCGATCAAGCCGAGAAGCAGGGCACGGCCATTAGCACGGAGCTGGCGGTACGCGCGCCGATCGCCGGCACGGTGGTGCAGAAGCTGGTTTCGCCGGGCCAACTGATTCAGGCCGGGGCCACGGTCTGCTTCATGCTCAGCGACGTTTCCACGGTTTGGGTACAGGGCCACATCTTCGACCCGGACTTATCCGAACTCCACGTGGGCGCCGCGGTCGACGAAACCAATCCGGCTTCCGGCCGGGTCTTTCACGGCACGCTGGCTTACGTCGGGGCCTTTGTCGACCCGGCCACGCGCACGACGCCGGTGCGCATTGTCACCCAGAATCCCGACGGGCTGCTGAAGAAGGATATGTTCGTCGAGGCCACCATCCACGCCGCCGGGACGAAGAGCCTGTTGGCCGTTCCCGTTTCGGCCGTACTGCGCGACGACAAGAATGAGCCGATCGTCTACGTGCAGGCGCAGCCGGGCAAGTTCGCGCAGCGCTCGGTGACCATCGGCCAGCAGCGGGACGGCATGATCGCGGTGGTCGGTGGGCTGCGGGAAGGGGAAAACGTGCTGGCTGACGGCAGCATTTTCCTCCAGTTCGCCAACACTATCCAATAAGGCGCCAACCGTATGATTGCCCGACTTGTCTCCTTCGCGCTCAAGCAGCCGTTCCTGATCGTCATCGCGGCGCTGGCCCTGATGGCATGGGGCGCCTGGTCCTTCGAGAATCTGCCTATCGACGCGTATCCCGACCTCTCGCCGCCGCACGTGGAACTGATCACGCAGTGGCCCGGCCATGCGGCCGAGGAGGTGGAGCGCCTTGTCACCATCCCGGTAGAGATCGAATTGAACGGCATTCCACGGCTGGACTCGCTCCGGTCGATTTCGCTCTACGGCCTCTCTTTTATCAGCATGAACTTCGAGTACGGGGCCGACCCGTACTTCGTTCGCGAACAGACCTTCGAGAGGATGGCCGGCGCCCAGTTGCCCGCGGGATTGACGCCCAGCCTGTCGCCCCTGTACAGCCCCAGCGGGCTGATCTACCGTTATGTATTGCAGAGCTCCGACCGGTCGCCGCAGGAACTGAAAGTCATCGAGAACTGGGTGTTGGAGCGCCATTACCGGTCAATCCAGGGCGTGGCGGACGATTCCGGATTCGGGGGCACCGACATGCAATACCAGGTGCTGCTCGATCCCAACAAGCTGTTTAAATACGCGATTACCGTTCCGCAGATCTCGCAGCAGCTCTCGATCAACAATGCCAACGCCGGCGGTGGCTTTTATTCGCAGGGCGGCCAGTTTTATTACATCCGCGGGCTGGGGCTGGTCCGCAACATGGCGGACATCGGCAACATCATCGTGTCCGAGAAAAACGGCATCCCCGTCAAGGTGAGCGACCTGGCCCAGGTGCAGATCGGCTACGCTCCCAGGCTCGGCCAGTTCGGTTACAAGAAGCAGGATGAAGCCGTGGAAGGCGTCATTCTGATGCGCGTTGGCGAGCAGGCGCAGGTGATCCTGAGGCGCGTCGAAGAGATGACCAAGGATCTCAACGACCACGTCCTCCCGCCGGATGTGAAGGTCGTCCCGTACTACGATCGCCAGGGCCTCATTGAGGAGACCACGCAAACCGTGGAGCGCAACCTGCTTCGCGGCATGTTGTTGGTACTGGTGATCCTTGGCTTGTTTCTGTTCAGCGTCAGAACCGCCTTGATTGTTGCCGTAACCATACCGTTCGCGCTGCTGTTTTCCTTCATCTGCCTGGACTGGCGGCACATTCCGGCGAACTTGCTTTCCATCGGCGCCATCGATTTCGGAATCATCGTGGATGGCTCGGTGGTGATGGTGGAGAATATCTTCCGCGAGTTGGCGGCGCGGTACGGCACCGAGTACAACCTGCGCGACGTCATCCGTTCGGCGGCGCACGACGTGGAACGGCCCATTTTCTATGCCATTGCGGTGATTATCGCCGGATACCTGCCGATCTATGTGTTGACGGGCCCGTCCGGGCGGCTCTTCTCGCCCATGGCGGATACCATGTCGTTCGCGCTGCTCGGCGCGCTGATTTGCGCGTTGACCGTGCTGCCCGTATTGTGCGCCTTTTTCTTGAGGAGACACGTTCATGAACCAAGGAATCGGGCGTTCGAGTGGTTCCGCGGCCGGTATGGCGCCATGCTCGGCTGGTGCCTGCGCAACCGGCTGGTAACGGTGGCGCTAGTCCTGACTGTGTTCGGCTGCTCTCTCTTGTTGATTCCGTTTATCGGCGGGGAGTTCATGCCGCACCTGGACGAAGGAGCTTTGTGGGTGCGCGCCACCACGCCATACACCATCTCGTTCGAGGAAGCTTCCAAACTTTCGCCCCAGATTCGCGACATCCTGGCGAGCTTTCCGCAAGTGACTACGGTGGCCAACGAGTTGGGGCGCCCGGACGACGGCACGGACCCGACCGGGTTTTACAACAACGAGTTCTACGTGGGACTCAAGCCCTACAACGACTCGGCCTGGAGCGGCGGAATCCACGTCAAGCCGCAACTGATCGAGGCAATCCAGAAGAAGCTGGCGTCGTTTCCCGGAATTATCTTCAATTACACCCAGCCAGCCGAGGACGCCGTCGACGAGGCGGAAACCGGGTTGAAGAGCGCGCTGGCGGTTAAGATCTTCGGTTCGGATCTCAACGTGCTGGAACAGAAGGCCTTACAGGTCAAGGAAATCCTTTTGAAGACGCCCGGCATCACCGAAGTCACGGTGGTGCGGGAACTGGGCCAGCCCAGCCTCACCATCACTCCGGACCGCGAAAAGCTGGCCCGCTTTGGATTGAACGTGGGCGATATCAACACGCTTATCGGGACCGCCATGGGGGGCCAGGCCGCCACACAAGTGATTCAGGGTGAACGCCAGTTCGACATGGTGGTGCGCATGCAGGAGCCGTTCCGAAGCGACGAGAACGCCATCAAGAACCTCCTCATTGCTACACCCGACGGCCAGTTTCTTCCCCTGAGCCAATTCTGCGAGATCAAGGTGGAGAGCGGCGCGTCGCTCATCTATCGCGAATCGAATTCGCGTTATATCGGCGTGCAGTTCAGCGTGGAGGGGCGCGACCTGGCCAGCGCCGTTGGCGAAGCGCGCCAGAAAGTGGCCCGGGCGGTCCAAGTGCCCATCGGCTACAAATTGGACTGGGGCGGCGAGTACAAGGAATACCTGGCGTCGCGGGAGCAGATGAAAGTGATCCTGCCGCTGACGGTGATTCTGATTCTGATGATTCTGTTTGCGCTCTACGGAAATTTCAAGTTCCCGGTGATCATTTTCCTGAGCGTGCTGGTGACCGAACCGGTGGGCGGGCTGCTCGCGCTGTTTCTCACGCATACGAATTTCAGCGTCTCGTCCATGCTCGGGTTCGTGGCGCTGATGGGCGTGGCCGTGCAGACCAGCGTGATTCTGTACTCCTTCATCAACAAACTGCGTTTGGAAGGAAAAGACATTCCCACGGCCACGCTCGAAGCGTCGTTGCTGCGGCTTCGTCCCATCATGATGACGGCTCTGGTGGCCTGCTTCGGGTTGCTGCCGGCGGCCACGTCCACGGGAATCGGCAGCGATTCCCAGAAGCCGTTCGCCATCGTCATCGTCGCTGGCTTGGCGTCCCGGCTGCTCCTATCGGTTTTCCTCGCGCCCGTGCTCTATGCGCTGGTGGCGCGGGATAGCGACACCTTGAAAGTATGA
>OBLW0100002006.1_pt1 | contig 16719 bp, 11 predicted proteins | sample 1520161 | NCBI WGS metagenome assembly OBLW01 (sample SAMEA3539309, study PRJEB22396) | soil metagenome | biome: tundra; feature: field; material: soil | place: USA | collected 2010-05 | depth 0.15 m | reverse complement strand
CGAGATGCCTAAGTGACTGGAGTTCAGACGTGTGCTCTTCCGATCTCCCCAGGAGCAGTCCCCGCGCGTCCGGCCGTTGCCGTTGTGCCGCCCGCAGTCACCGTCGTGGTAAAGCCCCCGGCTCCGTCTCCTGCCCGCGAAGGTCAGACGCAGGTTGCCGAAGCTGCTCCCGCTGCAAAGCCGCAGACCCCTCCGCCTGCTCCGGTCGCACCGGCACCGGTTCCTGTCGAGGCTTCCGCCGCTTCTCCTTCCGCATCCGCTGCAATTTCGGCGGAGCCGACAATCGCTGCTTCCGCGTCTGCCCCCGCGCCCACCACCGAGAAAGTTCATACGCCAACTTCATTCATCGAAACATCTGTTCCAGTACCGTCAGCACCAGTGGCCGCAGCGCCTGAAACTCCAGCCGTTTCACGCGTTCCCGATGTAACACCTCCGCCGATTCGACGCGTCGTGATGCCGCAGACAGGCCCGCGCCCCGTCTACAAAGCGCCCATTGGAGTTCCGGCCGCCTCCGCTCCAGCCGCAGCCTCCGGTCAGCCCGGTGGAATTCAGCGCGGGAGGCCTATCTTCGATCGACGGCCCGCCGGAGGCCCCTCTAATGCCGGCGGCTTCACTCCGCGTCCTCCCCAAGGTCAAGGCGCGCCCGGACAATTCCCCGGCGGCCCGCGGCCCAAGCATCCCACGCGCACTACACCTGGCGGTTTCCAGGGGGCAGGCGGACCCGGTGGCCCAGGCGGGCGTCCCGGCTTCGGCGCACGGCCCGGCTTTGGCGCCCCGCGACCCGGTGGGTTCGGCGGCGCGCGGCCAGGTGGATTCGGTGGCCCTCCCGGCACAACACCACCTCCCGGAGAAGCGCCCCGTGCCCAACGAGCCAGCAACGCGCGCGGCCGTGGCGGACGCCAGCAGTATCCGAAAACTAAAGAAGGCCCAATGAAGGGCTTTGTGCCGCCCCCACGCTTCGGCGGCGGAACTCAATACAGCAATGAGCCGCTGCCCATCACGCGTGAAATCACCGTGACCGAGGGCATCAGCGTAAAGGACCTGGCCGAAAAGCTCGAAGTCCGCGCCAAGGACCTGATTGCCACTCTGCTCATGCGTGGCGTCTTCGTCACCGTCAACCAGTCACTCGACGCCGAAATGGTGAAGGACGTTGCCGCCAAGTTTGGCGCGGCTGCCACCGTCATCAGCTACGAAGAAGAGCTGGCCAATCAGGCGATCGAAGAAGTGCTTGAAGCTCCCAACTCAGACGAGCTTGAAGTTCCCCGTGCACCCGTCGTCACCGTCATGGGCCACGTCGATCACGGCAAGACCTCGCTCCTCGACGCCATTCGTGAAACCGACGTAGCAGCAGGCGAAGCCGGCGGCATCACCCAACACATCGGCGCTTACAAGGTTAAGTTCACAAAAGAAGGCTCTCCTGCCTCCGGACGTGAGATCGTCTTCCTCGATACGCCGGGCCACGAAGCCTTCACCCGCATGAGAGCGCGCGGAGCCAAGGTCACAGACATCGTCGTCATTGTCGTGGCTGCCGACGACGGCGTCATGCCGCAGACCCTCGAAGCCATCGATCATGCCAAGGCCGCGGAAGTGCCGATCATCGTAGCCGTCAACAAAATCGACAAGCCTGAGGCGAATCCCGATCGCGTGAAAAAGCAGCTCGCCGATCGCGGACTCATTCCCGAAGAATGGGCAGCCGGCAGCGAAGGCACGGTTTTCGTGGAAGTCTCCGCGAAGAAGCGCCTCAACCTCGATCTGCTTCTCGAAATGATCTGCCTGGTCTCCGACATCAAGGCGCCCAAGGCTACGCCAACCCGCAAAGCCGTCGGCTCCGTCCTCGAAGCGCAGCTCGATCGCGGCCGCGGTGCCGTGGCCACCGTTCTGGTACAGGACGGCACGCTGCACCTCAACGACAGCTACATCGTCGGCAACACCTTCGGCAAAGTACGCGCCATGTTCGACGATCGCGGACGCGCCCTCGAAGAAGCCGGCCCGTCCACGCCAGTCGCCGTCCTCGGCCTCGAATCCATGCCGGATTCAGGCGACACTTTCCTCGTCGTTGCCGATCGCGACAAGGCCAAGGGCATCGCGCAATACCGCAAGATGAAGGAGCGCGAGGCGCAGCTCGCCAAGAGCTCCCGCGTCTCTCTCGAAGGCCTCGCAGAGCAGATTCGCCAAGCCGGCGTGAAAGACCTGCCCCTCATCATCAAGGGCGACGTCACCGGCTCCGTCGAAGTGCTGGCCGACTCGCTCGTCAAAATGTCCACGGACAAGGTGCGCGTCAAGGTGCTCCACTCCGGCGTCGGTTCCATCACCGAGAGCGACGTGCTTCTCGCCGCAGCCTCAAACGCCATCATCATCGGCTTCAACGTGCGCCCCGAGCGCAAGGCTGCCGAGCTGGCGCAACAGGAAGCCGTCCAGATCCGCCTCCACTCCATCATCTACGAGCTGCAGGATGAAATGCGTCTCGCCATGATGGGTCTGCTTGAACCCACGTTCAAGGAGAACTATCTCGGCCGCGCCGAAGTCCTCACCGTCTTCAGGATTCCCAAGGTCGGCACCATCGCTGGTTGCCGCGTACAGGACGGAGTCATCCGTCGCGACGCGGAAATCAAGGTGATGCGCGACGGCGAGCAGGTCCACAAAGGCAAAATCGGCTCGCTCAAGCGATTCAAGGATGACGCCCGCGAAGTCACCAACGGCATGGAGTGCGGCATCGGCATCGCCAACTACGGCGACCTGAAAGAAGGCGACCTTCTCGAAGCCTTCTCCACCGAGAAGATGGCCGCCGACCTGGGTCAACTCACCTCGGCCAAAGCCTAACCTTCACCCATATCAGAGAACGGGCCCGCCTTCTCCACACGAGAGGCGGGCCGCTTTATTTCTACACCCAGACAATTCCACCACTCTGAATCAGGCTCCATATTCAACGAGACTCTATATCCAATGAGTTGTCATCCTGAGGGAGCGCAGTGAGTCGAAGGACCTGCGGTTGTCTTTGCTTTTGTCTTTGTCATCCTGAGAATCCGCGCGTTCGTCGGGGGTCCCCAAGGACAGGTCAGCGTACGTGGGGTAAGCGGAGCGAAGGATCTGCTTTTGCTTTTCGTCGCGTCATTAGCACAAAAATGGGTGCCCCAGGGGTCCAAAATCCGGCGAAATCAAGGGCTGGAAGACCAAGGAATGGGGCGACACCGTCAAGGTCGACAAGCTGCTCGACGACGCCAATCCCAACGAGTTTGACGCACTGGTACTGCCCGGCGGCGTAATCAATCCCGACAATCTCCGCATGGACCCGAAGGCCGTGAACTTCGTGCGCCAGTTCGTCTCAACCGGAAAAACAGTAGCGGCAATCTGCCACGGTCCGTGGACGCTGCTCGAGGCAGCCGCGCTCAAGGGCAAGACGGTGACATCGTGGCCGTCGCTGAAAACCGACTTGAGAAACGCCGGGGCCAACTGGATCGATCAGGAAGTAGTCACCGACGGGCAATTCATCTTCAGCGCAAACCCGACGACATTCCCGCCTTCAGCAAGGCCATCATCGAAGCAGTCAGTCAAGGCGCAAAGCCGCAGCGTAACCTGAACGGCTCCGAATCAGAACGGATATCGCTCCGCCTGAATACAGTGCTGAGCGATCGTCCGGCTCAACCCAACCACGTTTGCAGGAGTGAACTTCGCCAGCCTGCGCAGAATCGCAAGTTGCGTGCGAAGCATATCGCCTTCGGCACACGCGGCCAGGATGCGCCGCGCCACATGCTCGCCCAAGCCTATACTCTCGTCGGCAAGCAGGCTGGTAATAGCAGCAGCCGCATCGGCGGAGCCTTTTCCTGCGGCGGCTAGCTTGCGGGCGCGCAAGAGTGCCGACTCCAGCGCGTAGACCTGCCCGATCATGTCGGCCAAATCAGCCATCACTTCCTGCTGATCCTGCAAGGCGCTCATGTAGCGCTGGCTGGCCACACCGGCAGCAAACAGCGCAACCTTTTTCAACGCGCCAAGCACCTCGGCTTCTCGCGCCAGCGCTTCGTTCGCAAGCTCGCCGCCATCGAATGAAGGCGGTTGCATAACTTCGTCCATCACGTTCTTGATCGCGCCCAACAGCGGAAGTTCGCCCTTCAGCGCGCGCTTCATCAACCACCCGGTAATAATCAGGCGATTGATTTCGTTCGTTCCTTCGAAGATGCGGTTGATACGCGCATCGCGATAGTAGCGCTCGGCAGGATACTCCTCAACGTACCCATAACCGCCCATCGTTGCGACCAACTCGTCGGCCACCAGCGTTAGCATCTCCGACCCGTAGACCTTCAGAATCGAGCACTCGACGGCATACTCCTCGATCCGCCGTTGAATCTCCCGCGGCTCATGCCGCTTATCACCCAATGCTTCCAGACCCGCGTCGATCATGCCTGCAGTGCGATAAACCATGCTTTCGGCCGCATAGAGCTGCGTTACGCTCGCAGAGATCTTTCGTTGAATCAATCCAAATTCGGAGATCGATTTCCCGAATGCCTCGCGCTCCTTGGCATAGCGAATCATATGAGCCAGCGCGTGGCGCCCTCCACCCACGCACGCAACTCCCAACTTGAATCGTCCCACGTTGAGAACGTTGAAGGCGATGTGGTGGCCCTTCCCCGCATCGCCCAGCAGATTCGTTGCCGGGATCGTGCACCCATCCAGAATCACAGGGCACGTCGATGATCCGCGAATGCCAAGCTTGTGCTCCTCCGCTCCAACCTTCAATCCGGGCGATGTCCGCTCGACGAGGAACGCAGAGAACTTTTCTCCATCGATTTTGGCAAACACCGTGTACAGATCCGCGATGCCGCCATTGGTGGTCCACATCTTTTCGCCGTTCAGCGTATAGGATTTCCGGTCGGCAGAGAGTGTCGCCCGCGTTCGAATGTTCATCGCGTCGGAGCCAGACGTCGATTCCGACAAACAATAAGCGCTGATCCATTCCGCCGTCGCCAGCTTCGGCAGATAACGCCGCTTCTGCTCCTCGGTCCCATACCAGACCAGCGGCAAGGTGCCGATACCGATCTGGGCGCCAAATGCCGTGGAGAAACTGGCCAGCACCGACAAGTGATCGGTGATGACCGTTGAGCTGATCTTGTCCAGCCCCATGCCGCCGTATTCCTCGGGAATCTCAACCCCGGTAAATCCGAGATCCCCGGCCTTCCTCATCAGTGCGGGCAGCACGCCCGCTTTCTTCGCCTCAATCTCCGCCGCAGCGGGCAGAATTTCCTCACGCGCAAATTGTGCAGCGGTCGAGGCAAACTGCCGCTGCTCCTCGGTCAAATCCTCTGGGGTGAAGACTTCCCCCGGCGTCCGGGTCTCGATCAGGAAACTGCCACCTGCAGCGGCTGAAATCGGCAAGCTTGCAACAGTAGACATGAATGCGTGATTCTCCTGGCTGAGCCCACCTTACGCCAGCGGCGGAGAAGCCCGCAACTCGGGTACCCAGCTCCCTGTCTTTTGCCCATCGCTTACAATGGACTTTGATCCCTCCATGGAGGCTTCGCCCTGTTTGCCACGCTTGCTGACCGCATAAATTCCTTGTCCGGATCGTTCAGCGAGCTGTCGCAACGCGCGGCCGTGTACCTTGCCTTCGCCCCTCAAACCGGATTGCGGCACTACCTCAAAATGCAGTATGCCGACCAGACCTTCAGGGGCCTTTACCACTGGAACTGGTTTGACCTGGTGCTGCTTATCCCCTATTTCGCGGTGTTGATCGTGCTGTCGATCTATGGAGTGCACCGCTATACACTCTGCTATCTCTACCGCAAATACCGCAAGAATTACGATCCCAATCCACCGCGCGAGTTCGCCGAGCTGCCGCGTGTAACGGTCCAGTTACCTATCTATAATGAGCAATTCGTCATTGATCGCCTGCTTGAGGCCATCTGCGCGATGGAATATCCGCGCGAAAAGCTGGAGATCCAGGTGCTCGATGACTCGACCGACGAGACTACACAAGTCGCTTCCGCCCTCGTCGATCGCTATGCCGCGCTCGGCCGCCCAATCGTTTATATCCACCGCACCAATCGTTATGGATTCAAAGCCGGCGCCCTGGATGCGGGCCTGAAGATGGCGCAGGGTGAATATGTCGCCATCTTCGACGCAGATTTTGTTCCGCCGCCCGACTGGCTCATGAAGGTGATTCACCATTTCTCCGATCCGAAGGTCGGCATGGTGCAAACGCGTTGGACTTACCTGAATCGCGACTACAGCATGTTGACGCAGATTGAGGCCATCCTGCTCGACGGCCATTTCATCCTGGAGCACGGTGCCCGCTCGCGTTCAGGAGATTTCTTCAACTTCAACGGCACAGCAGGCATGTGGCGGCGTAAGGCCATCTTCGATGGCGGCGGCTGGCAGCATGACACACTTACCGAAGACACCGACCTGAGTTATCGCTCGCAGATGGCCGGTTGGAAGTTCAAATACCTGCCTGAGGTTGAGTGCCCCTCCGAGCTCCCCATCGAGATGACGGCCTTCAAGACGCAGCAGGCGCGATGGGCCAAGGGCCTCATCCAAACCAGCATCAAGCTGCTGCCCATCATCTTTCGGTCGAAAGAACCACGCCGCATCAAGATCGAATCTGTCTACCACCTGACCGCCAATATGAGCTATCCGCTGATGGTCGTCATGTCCGCACTGCTCATGCCGGCCATGATCTGTCGCTTCTATCAAGGGTGGTTCCAGATGCTGCTGATCGACGTGCCGCTGTTCACGGCTTCGTCATTTTCCATTGCGGTCTTCTATGTGGCAAGCCAGCGGGTTATTTTTCCAAAGACCTGGATGAAGACCTTCCTCTACCTGCCGTTTTTGATGGCTCTGGGAATTGGCCTCACGGTGACAAATACCAAGGCGGTAATGGAAGCGCTCTTCGGGATCCAGAGCGCGTTTGTGCGCACGCCGAAATACCGAGTGGCCAAGAAGGGTGAAAAATCGCAAGCCGCCAAGTATCGCAAACGCCTCGTGCTGGCACCCTGGATCGAATTGCTGTTCGGCGCATATTTCTTTCTGGCGATTCTTTACACCTTCTCCAATCACAACTATTTCACCGCACCATTTCTCATTCTCTTTGTCGTCGGCTACTGGTACACAGGCCTGATGAGCCTGCTGCAAGGGCGCTTTGAACGCTGGCGTATAGGCGGCGCGAACACCGACGAGTCGAGCCCCAAACCCTTCCCCGTCGGCGTGTAATTCTGCGCCAGACGTTCTTTTCAACGCGAGCGCGGAACTGATTTCACCTCAGCGACGTATTTTCCGAGATGCTGAGCCACGCCCGCATTCCATTCCTGTGCCTGATTTTGGCATTGTTCCGCGTAGCGATCCCAGGGCAAGGGGCCACGCAGTGCTACAGCCCTCAGAACCCGTCCAGGCCGTTTTAAATAGCAACCAATATGATCTCGAGGTCGCAGGGCGCACACTGCTCCTGAACGAGGCGAGAAGCAACAGCTACTTTCTGCTCGGCGAATTGCATGGTGAAAATGAGATTCCTGCACTGATAGATGCCCTTTGGCCGGCGATGTGGAAGGCTGGTTATCGGCACATCGGCGCTGAGATTAGTCCATGGGCCGCCTATCAACTCGAGTTCGCTCCAGTCGGACACGGCCCTCGGATCACTGGGCTCTGGACGCGACGTCAAGCCATGAATGCGCATGCCGTCGCCAGTCCGGGTACGAGCGTGCTCTGGGGATGCGACATGGAGGAGATGCAGCCGGAGTCGCTCATCCGCGAACTCGCTGCACTGAATTCAAGCAACCCTGTCCTGCAAGAAATGGTGCAACTCACGGGGAAAGGCTACTCTAGAAAACTTTCTCCCACTCTGATCGAGCTCGCAACGAAAGCCGGCCCGATGAAGGACAAGATCATCGGTGGCATCTCTCTTCGCCAGAATCTACTGGCAACTCTCGAGATCGACAAAAACCGGGCCTCGCCGCAAACGAAGATGATTGCGCAAAACGAGTGGGAACTGCTGATGAAGCAGCAATTCCTCGCGCATCTGCAGCACGAATCACAACCAGGTTCCAAAGTGTTGCTTCGCTTCGGGCGCAATCATCTTCATCGTGGCTTCGATGCGCGTGGCATCTCCACCCTCGGTAACTTTGTGGCCGAATACGCAACCGCGCACGGGCAGCAGGCATTCAACGTTGGCGCCTTCGCCGCGGGTGGCAAAGAAACACTGATGGGCGAGACCTGGGATGCGGACGAACGCCAGGACGAACCAACGTTTGCCCTGCTCGCGGAGAACGCAAAGTATCCCGCAACGCTCTTCGATTTGCGGCCGCTTCGCCCTTTGCTCCACGGCATACCGCAGGAAAAGCGAACTCCGCTTGAGGTCAACCTCATCTACTGGGCCGATTCTTACGACGCTCTGGATCTGCTACAAGACCGTCACCCCGTTGGCCCAGGAATAGACGATCTTTCCTGCCACCGTTGCCTTCGGCCCGTCCGATACAATACCAATAAGCGCCTGCCATACCGGGGAGGGGCCAAAACCAGGGATTACTTCGGCCGGAACCATAGTTCCGAAGTTGACGCGACCATCAGGGAGCGGCAACCGATGAAAAATCTCACAAGGACTCACTGTCCCTGGTTTTGCCTTTGAATCCCTGGGCCGCCAGGCGCATCAACGCATTATGCTAGCGAAAAATCTGCCGGAAGCCCTGACCTTCGATGATGTGCTGCTGGTGCCCGCCTACAGCGACGTAGTGCCGGCACACGTGAGTACGCAAACTCAGTTGACCCGCGACATCACCCTGAATACACCGCTGCTGTCAGCAGCAATGGATACGGTAACCGAGTCGCGCATGGCCATTGCGATGGCGCAATTGGGCGGCATCGGCATCGTGCATCGCAATCTATCCATCGCGGCTCAAGCTGGCGAAATCGACAAGGTGAAGCGCTCTGAGAGCGGCATGATCGTCGATCCGGTCACGATCGGACCCGATCAATTCATTGCGGACGCGCTCGAAGTGATGCGCCGCTACAAGATCTCCGGCGTTCCCGTCACGCAAGGCAAGCGCCTTGTGGGCATCCTCACCAACCGCGATCTGCGCTTTGAAACACGAACGGACATTCCGGTTGGCGACATCATGACCAAGGAACAGCTGATCACTGTTCCCGTGGGAACCACTCTCGAAGAAGCCGAGCTGATCTTGCACAAACATCGCGTGGAAAAACTCCTCGTGGTCAACGATCAGTACGAGCTGATGGGGCTCATCACGGTCAAGGACATCCAGAAGAAACTCAAGTATCCCAGCGCGAGCAAAGACGAACAAGGCCGGCTGCGTGTGGGCGGAGCGATCGGTGCCACAGGCGACTTTCTGGAGCGCGCCGCAGAATTGGTAGCCGCGCGCGCCGACGTTCTCGCCCTTGACTCGGCACACGGCCACTCCTCGCGCGTGCTTGAGGCAGTGACCGCAGTGAAGAAGGCATTCCCACAGGTCGGATTGCTGGCCGGCAACGTTGCAACCTACGAAGGCGCACTCGCCCTGATCGATGCTGGTGCGGACGCGATTAAAGTCGGCATCGGGCCTGGCTCCATCTGCACCACACGCATGGTTACCGGTGCCGGCATGCCGCAGATCACAGCCATATCTGAAGCAGCACGCGCCGTGATGGAGCGCGGAGTTCCGGTGATTGCTGACGGCGGCATTAAGTATTCCGGAGAAGTCACCAAGGCCATCGCAGCCGGCGCCAGTTCCGTCATGATCGGCTCGCTCTTCGCCGGTGTGGATGAAAGCCCTGGCGAGACCATTCTCTATCAGGGCCGCAGCTTCAAGAGCTATCGTGGCATGGGCTCGCTCACGGCCATGAGTCAGGGATCCGGCGAGCGCTATTTTCAGTCGAGCTCCGATCTGACAAGCAGCGATGCGAGCACCGAGGGCGTGGTTCAACGCGAGCGCAACGGAGGGAATCGTCTGGCGAAATTTGTTCCCGAAGGAATCGAAGGCCGTGTTCCCTACCGCGGGCCGCTTGAGTCGATGATCTATCAGTTAGTTGGCGGGTTACGCTCCGGCATGGGCTATCTGGGCTGCGGCACGATTGCAGAATTGCAGGAAAAAGGGCAATTCGTGCGCATCTCCGGTGCCGGCCTGCGCGAAAGCCACGTGCACGACGTCATCATTACCAGAGAAGCCCCGAATTATCACGTAGAGTGATCCAGGTTGGCGTGAGGGTGGCATCCTAGAGTCTAGAGGTTGAGTGAAGCTGTCCCGTTCGCTTCTCCCGATCTGTCCCGATCTGTCTTGATCTGTCTTGATCTGTCCTTATAGAGAACGCATTGGAGTCACTGGCTCGTTCGCCGTAGAAAGGCCTCCTTCATTGAATACTTCATCTGAAGAACCAAATACATTTTTCTACTGGGTTCGCGCCTGGTTTCCGGTAGCAATCGGCATCCTTGTCATCGCCACCGAGTCGACGGAATACTTTGGCGCCGATCGCACTTCCGGTCCGCTGCGCTGGGTTTGGGAGCATCTTTTTGGCGCCGTCAGTAACGGGCGTTGGTCCATGATCCATCACTACATTCGCAAGACGGGACACTTCACGGGATACGGCCTTGTCGCTCTCGCATGGCTGCGCGCTTTGTGGATGAGCTTCCCGCGTCTCAGCTTTCTTCAAGATGCATCTCTTGCCTTGCTCGCGACGGCAATGATCGCCAGCGCCGATGAAATTCATCAGACGTTTTTACCCAACAGGACGGGAATGGCTCGCGACGTAGTGCTCGATTGCTGCGGCGCGATTATGATGCAGCTGGTCTTCTTTCTCGTTCTAAAACTTACTTCGCGCAGCTGGCTTGAAAGGCCAATTTAGATCTACAGTTTTACCCAATCAACCTTGAGGAAGTAAATTGCGGGAGGCGACAACCCTCCCTTGCGAGGATCCTTCTAGCATCGACAAACAGTTGTGATCCGGTCACCGAACCGGATCTTCAAAAACTCGGAAAGGCAGGGGCGAAGTCTCGCGAGAGATTTCGCCCTTTGCACGTTGAGCTAAACTCCAAACATTCCCTCTTATGAAACCGCGCGCAGACATCCGAATCGGCATCTCCGGCTGGCGCTATGAAGGCTGGCAGGGAACCTTTTACCCGAAAGCCCTTGCGCAGAAGAAGGAGCTCCAGTTTGCCTCACAGCACTTCAACAGCATCGAGCTGAACGGTTCGTTCTACTCGCTACAGAGGCCGTCGAGCTTCAAGAGCTGGAGCGACGACACGCCCGAGGATTTTGTCTTCTCCATTAAGGCGCCGCGTTTCATAACGCACATCCGGCGCCTCAAGGATGTGGAAGGACCGATGGCCAATTTCTGTGCGCAAGGGATTCTGCGGCTGGGCAAAAAGTTGGGTCCAATCCTGTGGCAGTTGCCGCCAAGCTTCAAGTTTGAGGCGGAACTGTTCGAGAGCTTCTTCAAGCTTCTCCCCAGAACACACAAGGAAGCCGCGAACATCGGAGCCAATCACGATCGATGGATGAATGGCCGCACGTGGCTCGAAGTGGAAGAGGACGCGCCCCTGCGCCATGCCGTCGAGGTCCGCCACAAGAGCTTTGCCCATGAGGAGTTCATCTCCATTCTGCGCAAACACCCGGTCGCGCTGGTCGTCGCCGACACGGTTGAGTGGCCGCGACTCTTCGACATCACCGCCGGCTTCATGTATTGCCGCTTGCATGGCAGCGAGAAGCTCTATGCCAGCGGATACGATGACGACGCCATCGACGCGTGGGCAAAACGAGTCCTCGCATGGTCGCATGGCGAGGAAGTTACAGACGGCACAAAGGCCAGCCCGACCGACGGTCCGAAGCAATCGACCCGCGATGTCTTCGTCTACTTCGACAATGACATGAAGGTGCGTGCGCCGTTCGATGCGCAGAGCCTTCAGAAGAGAATCGACAAACTGCGCGCGAGCTAGTCACTGGAAAATTGTTCCACGTGGAACAATCCGGACTGGCCGTCCAGGCAAGGGCTTCGCGTGACCCCTCTCAGAATTGTTCCACGTGGAACAATTGTGCGAATTGGCACAGGTGTTGGTGGGGATTTGCGAAGAAATAGATATCAGGAACTTGATTGCGGCCGCGTTTCGTGATGAATCCGTGCTTTTTTCGCGGGCTTCACAAGCGGGTCCAATTCTCTGCAAATTTGCTGCGAAAAAACGCAAATTTAGAAGGGGGGGGGTCTCCACGGGGTTGGCGGAGTAGTAATCCCATGGGGGGTGGGGACCCCCGCGCACAACGGGGACATGGCTGACCGACTGACAGGATCATACTTGTCCCGATGCTGCGCTATCGCCGCCTGATTCTACGCAAGGAATGGATTGGTCGGAATGGCGTGGGTGGTAGTGTCATCGAATTCCGGCGTCAAGCATTTTGATGGAGTCCCCTTCAAAGGCCCATCACTCTTCTTCTAATGGAAGGCCACACGCGGCGCATGAAGAGTGTGACAGAGAACAGAGACAGTTCGCGATTCAAGCGGAACAATGTGCCCGGCGCAGTCGTAGTTCCAAACAAGGATACCCACAATGGCAAGCGATGTGAAGATTGCTTTACGGCAGTTGAGGAAGTCACCGGGATTTGCAGTGACGGCGATTCTTACACTGGCGCTAGGGATTGGGGCCAACGCCGTTGTATTCGGCGTGTTGAACGCTGTGGTGTTGCATCCGTTGAAGGTGCCGCATGCGCAGAATCTCTACATGGTGCAGCATTTCCAGTATCCGTCGCATTCATATCTCGATTATCTGGATCTGCGCGACCGGAATCGCTCCTTTGAGAGCCTGATGTTGTCCAACATCATGGGGCCGTTGGGAGTGGATGAGGGCGGCGGGAAGCCGTCGACGGCGTGGCCCTACCTGACGAGCGGAAACTACTTCGATGGGCTTGGGATTCAGCCGTATCTGGGGCGGTTTTTTCATGGTTCCGATGAGCATGGGACGAACAGCGCTCCGTATGTGGTACTGAGCTATGCCTACTGGCACGGTCATTTTCATGCCGACGCGGGTATTGTGGGGCGGACGGTCCAGCTGAACAAGCACCCGCTCACGATCATTGGCGTGGCGCCGCCGGAGTTTCGCGGGACTGAGCTCTTTTTTGCGCCGGCGATGTGGATTCCGATGGTGGAGCAGCCCATGCTCGGGGGCTACGACGAGCTGAAGCAGCGCGGCAATCACTCTTCGTTTGTCGAGGGACGGCTGAAGCCGGGAGTGACACCGGAGCAGGCGTTGGCGGACCTGAATTCGATTGGTGCGTGGCTCTCGAAGACTTACCCGGTTGACGATGATGGCATAAAGTTCACGCTGGCGCGGCCGGGATTGATTGGCGATATGCTTGGGGGACCGGCGCGGGCCTTCATGGCTGGATTGATGCTGCTGGCTGGACTGATTCTGCTGGCGGCGTGCGCGAACCTGGGAAGCTTGTTTGCAGCGCGCGCGGCGGATCGCGCGAAGGAGACGGCGCTGCGGCTGGCGTTGGGATCGCGGCGTGGGATCATTCTTCGGCAGATGCTGACCGAGGCGGTGCTGGTTTCGCTGTCTGGTGGAGTGCTGGGGCTTGCCGGGGGTGTGGTGGTTCTTCACTGGTTGAGCATGTGGCAGCCGATGCCTGATATTCCGATTAATGTGCCGGTGAATCCGGATGCTGGTACTTATGCTGTGGCGCTGCTGCTGGCGCTCGGGAGCGGCCTGCTGTTCGGCATGGTGCCGGTGCGGCAGGTGATGCGCGCCGATCCGTGGCAGGTGATTCGCACGGGTGCTGCGGGTGTGGGCGGGCTACGGCGGTTTACGCTGCGGGATATTTTGCTGGCGGTGCAGATTGCGATTTGCGCGGTGCTGGTGACGTCTTCGCTGGTGGCGGTGCGCGGGCTGACTCGATCCCTGACCAGCAACTTTGGATTTGTGCCGCAGAACGTAATGCTGGCAGGAGCCGAGTTGCATATGGCCGGCTACGACGAGCAACGCCTGCCGCAGATGCAGCGGCGCATGATGGACGCGGCGGCAACGATTCCGGGCGTGACGGCGGTGGGCTATGTGGATCACCTGCCGCTGGGGATCTCCGGTGGCGACTCGTTTGTCTATAGCGACACCACCACCGATTACCGGCCGACTAACTTGGCTGCGGATGCGATGGACTACAGAATCTCGCCGGGATATATCGATGCTGCAGGCACCAGGCTGCTGGCGGGGAGAGACCTGACGATGCGGGACGACAACAAGGCGCCGAAGGTGGCGCTGGTCAACCGGCAGTTTGCGATGAAGGTCTTTGGGTCCGTGAACAAGGCTGTGGGCGGGCACTTCAAATATTACGGCGGGCAACGGGCGGAAGTGGTGGGCGTGGTGGAAGACGGAAAATACCGGACACTGACGGAGACTCAGCAGCCGGCGATGTTCTTCTCGTTTCAGCAGGAGTTGTCGAGCAGCACGTGGCTGCTGGTGCGGTCGAAGCGCGATCCTGAAGAGACTGCGAAGGCGCTGGGAACCACGCTGCACGGGCTCGACGCAGCGCTGCCTTTCGTGGTGAGGCCGTGGAGCCAGGAGATGAGCACGGCGTTGTTTGCCGCGCGAGTGGCCACGGTGGCGTTGGGCGTGCTGGGCCTGCTTGGAGCGATGCTTGCGGTCACAGGAATCTTCGGCATGGCTTCGTATACGGTGAGCAAACGGCTGCGCGAGCTGGGGATTCGGATAGCGCTCGGTGCGAGCCGGAAGCAGATGCTGCGCTCGGCCCTGGGTCGGGCGTTCGTGCTGCTATCGGTGGGCTCGCTAGCTGGACTCGCGCTGGGGCTTCTGGCGACGAAGGTGTTGTCGTACATCGTGTACCAGGCATCTCCGAACGATCCCCTTGTGTTGGGCGGCGTGGTCTTCACGATGTTGTTGCTCGGGCTGGCGGCTGCGTGGATTCCTGCGCAAAAGGCGCTCGCGGTCAATCCCATCCTGCTGCTGCGTGAGGAGTAAAGAAGCGGAGACCATTCGATAAGATAAAGCGATTGGCACGAAAAACGGGCGCATCCCGCAAGGGGAGTGCGCCCGTTGATGTTGCGAAAGAAAAAGCATTGCCTGGACGGCTAGTCCCTTACGCGACTTCTTCGCCGCCTTTTTCTTCTTCCTTCTTGCTTTCTTCGAGCTGCTTCTCGAGGTCGGCGCGCTTTTTGGCCTTGATGTCGGCGCGCTTCTGGCGCTTGACTTCAAGCTGCTTTTCGGCCCCGAGAAGTTCGATGAAGGCGGTTTCGCCGCCGTCGCCTTTTCGAAATCCAGTCCGGACGATCCGCAGATAGCCGCCCTGGCGGTCGCCGTAACGCGGGGCAACCGTCTCAAACAGACGGGTGACGGCCTTGTCGGTCATGAGGAAGCTGAGCGCCTGACGGCGCGCTTGCAGATCGCCCCTTTTGCCGAGTGTGATCATTTTTTCGACGTGCGGACGAACAGCCTTGGCCTTGGCCACGGTCGTCTGGACGCGGTCTTCGACGAGGACGGACGTGACCAGATTGCGCAGCAGCGCGCGGCGATGGCTGGTGTTGCGTCCGAGCTTGAATCCTGCATTGCGATGGCGCATTGAATAGCTCCTAGCTTCTAGCCTCTAGCCTCTAGCTCAATTGCGGAGCGACCATTGTCCCAGGTTCGCACCAGAAGGCCATGAGCTAGTTGCGTTCTTCTTCTCGAACTCTCTACTTCGCTTCTAGTGCCAGTTCCGACTTCCATTGGACACTCGCCAAGGAAAGCTGGAGGCTAGCGGCTAGAAGCTAGTAGCTGTGGTTAAAAATTCTCGGTTTCGGTGGGCAGCTGGAGGTCGACTGAATCCAGCGGCTCATCTTCTTCGTCGAAGTGGCTGTAGTTAGCGGCGAGCGCGGTCGCGGGCGGAATGCTGGTCGGGCCCGGAACGGCGTTGCCGGCCTCATCGATCTTCATGCCGAGCGAGAGGCCCATCTGCGCGAGGATTTCCTTGATCTCGTTGAGGCTCTTGCGGCCGAAGTTTTTGGTCTTGAGCATCTCGGCTTCAGTCTTCTGCACCAGCTCGCCGATGGTTTGAATATTGGCGTTCTTGAGGCAGTTGTAGCTGCGGACGGAAAGCTCCAGCTCCTCGACAGACCGATTCAGATTGTCGTTGCGCAGCAAGACGCGGCCTTCTTCGCTGCGTGCTTCGGCTTCGATTTCCTCCTCGAAGTTGATGAAGATGTTCATGTGGTCCTTGAGAAGCTTGGCAGCAAGGCCGACAGCGTCGGCGGGCAGCACGGCTCCGTTGGTCCACACTTCGAGGGTGAGCTTGTCGTAGTCGGTGATCTGGCCGAGACGGGCAGCTTCGACGACATAGTTCACGCGCCGCACGGGCGAGTGCACGGAGTCGACGGGAATGAAGCCCAGACCGAGATCGGCGTCGAAGTTCTTGTCGGCAGAGATGTAGCCGCGCCCGCGCTTGAGGCGCATTTCCATGTCGAGCCGGCCGCCTTCAGAGACGGTGGCAATGTACACATTCTTGTCCAGAATCTCGACGTCGCCATCGGCTTCAATCATGCCGCTGGTGACAACGCCGGGCTGGTCGGCGCGCAGATAGAGCGCCTTGGGGCCGTCGCCGGAAAGCTTGAAGGGAACCTGCTTGAGGTTCAGGATGATGTCGGTGGCGTCTTCGACGACTCCCGCGATGGACTGAAACTCGTGAAGTACATCTTCAATGCGGACCGCGGTGACGGCAGCGCCCTCGATGGAGCTGAGCAGGGTGCGACGCAACGCGTTGCCGATGGTGGTGC
>OBLW0100002005.1_pt1 | contig 16730 bp, 14 predicted proteins | sample 1520161 | NCBI WGS metagenome assembly OBLW01 (sample SAMEA3539309, study PRJEB22396) | soil metagenome | biome: tundra; feature: field; material: soil | place: USA | collected 2010-05 | depth 0.15 m | reverse complement strand
CCAGGTGGATACCGGAGACGGAAACATTCAAGACATGACAGGGCGCTGGGATGATCAGACCCCCGTCGCTGCCTTTGGCGCCAATCCACAGGCGGGAGCGGCACTCTACCTGGGATTCGATGAGTTGTTCAGCCAGATTCCCCTCGCTCTGGGCTTCGGGTTCGCGGGCCCGGGTCACGGCAACGGCGAACGGCACCGCATCATCGAGGAGTGGGAGGCACAACAGGCGAGCTGCGTTCCGCACACCCCGGCCGTCAACTGTGGCAATGGGCGAATCTCCGGAACGATCGCGGCCCCCGATGACGTTCTGCCGCCTTACCACTCCGCCAAACTGGCATGGGAAGTCTTCACTCTCGCGCCCTCTCATTGGTGGAAGCTGCAATCCGTGCCCGCGCCCGCTAGACCCTATCCCGGCGAAGTAATGGACGACACCCGATCGTTGACGCTGGATGGCATCGTCGAAGTCAATCTTCCTCCTGCATTGGTTCCGGCAATTTTGGGACAGGTCTCTACGCCTCTTTACTACCTCCGTGCCCGGCTTGACACGGGTGCCTGGGATGCTCCGCCAGTACTTATCGACATGGCGCCCAATTCCGTCTTTGCCGAACAAGCAGTACCCGCTTATGTGACGTTTCCAATCGCTTCAGGAGTAATACCTGGTGGGCTGGCACCGTCGGCCGGCGCAGCGATCGAGTTCGACCTTGCTCTCGATGCCAGGGAGACGGTGCAGGCACTCAATGTGTATGCGCCCGGTTCGGGCGCTCGACCCGATGTGACCGTTCTCGATTATCAAGCGCCGACGGTTTCCGGCAATGGTCTGATCACCCTTGGAATGGTCTTCGCCGGATTTGGATCAGGGTTGCCCGACCAAGTTGTAACTTTGCCGTCGCAGCCGGTGAAATCGGGCAGCTTCCACCTCTTCACGCTCACCAACGGCAACTGGCAGAGGTGGCTATTGCGGCCCGACTTCGACGCCTCGACGCGCACCGATTTCCACGCCGTCCTCGACTACACTGACAGGATTCTGCGATTCGGTAACGGAGAGCGCGGGCAGGTCGCGGGCGCGGGAGCGCTTGTTTTTTGCAAGTACCTTGTAACTCAAGCAGGCGCCGGCAATGTTATCGCCGCAACCGTCACGCAGTTAGCCGATTCGCCCTGGAATTCAATGCTCCTCTCTGGCCTGCCGAATTCCACGCGCCAGCAACTCAGCAAGATGACGCAAAACCGGGGCGCCGCATCGGGCGGAGCAGCCGCGGAAAGCTTGTCGCACGCCACCGGCAGGGCTGTCGAAACTCTTTTCGCCCACGAGCGCCTTCTCGAACTCTGCCAGTCAAAAAATGTAAGCACCCTCGATCGCATTGATCACAAGAGCGTTCTGGCACTGGCAGCGCCGCACCGGGGTGTCAATCTAATAGACCTCGAGCGTCTCGCCCTCGATGTTCCCGGCACAAGCGTAGCGCGGGCAAGGGCTTGGCGCAGCCTGCATCCTGACTATCCGTGCCTCGAGGCGACAGGAGTGGTAACCATCACGGTGTTGCCGAACATTCAAAGTGCGCAGCCGCAGCCGAGTGCGGGGCTGCTCCATGCCATCAGTCAATTCTTGAACCGGCGTCGCATCGTCTGCACGCGGCTTGAAGTCGTAGGGCCCACCTATGTCGTGGTCACCGTGCAGGCCACCGTGCAGACTCAGGCTAACGCCAATCTGCAACGCGTCCAGAACAGCATCATCGCTGCATTGAATCTCTTCCTCGACCCGCGCGCAGGAGGGCCTGACGGATTGGGTTGGCCGTTTGGAAGAAACGTAATTCGTAGCGAAATCATGCAAATCATTTGTGCAGTTCAAGGAGTGAACTACGTGTTGTCTCTTTCTCTCTCAGCCGATTCCGGCACGCCGCAATGCGGAAATCTTGCGTTGTGCGGAAGATCGCTGACAACGCCCGGCAATCATCAGATCCAGGTTTCCTGAGGAGCGCAATGGTTCAAGGTTTGCAAATCCCTTTTGACCGCGTGACCTATCGAGACGGCCAGTTACTCACCGCCCTTGATATGCAGGACGATCAGGCGATTAACTCCCGCATGTGGGAGCTGCATACCCGCTACCTGCATGAAACGTGGAGTATTGCGATTGGATTTCAGGTAAGTGGAAACCCGGGAGACAGCGTGGTGCAGGTGGGGCCAGGCTACGCCGTTGACCAGCAAGGCAGGCCGCTGATTTCATCGCAGACGGTTCAAGTCCCATTGCCTCTCATCGTGGGTCCCGATTATCGAATATTGGTCATCGGCTACCAAGGCGATGCTGCCTTCCGCGACCAAGTCGGCCTCGACAACCTGTGCGTTGGCCCAAGGCTAGCTACCCGGCAGGAGTCTCCGACATTTAACTGGAAGCTGCCCGACGACGTTCGCCTGGGAATCGATGTGCCTCTCATCGCAGTGAATGTTTCGAACGGAACCATCATCACCACAGATTCGCGCTCTCGCCGCTTCGTGCAGAAGCTACTGCGGCCGTACATCGCGTCCGGAGCGACTGACCAGGGAAGCACGCAATGGAACCCCATTCCAGGCGCGGCTCCGGAAGGTTTCACGCTGTTTCAAACGCCAATCGACACGAGCGACGGGGCGTTTAATGACACCCCATTTTATTTTCCTGAACTGCATATGTGGAACCAGGCCCCGCAGTCTATCTACGGTGTAACTAATTTATCACCGAACTCCGATTTCGCAGATTACGGTGGACCCCTCACTTTTCTCACCAACCCGACTTCAACAAGCTTCGACTTCAACCTGGTTTTACCAACCAGCGCAAACAACACGTTGGACCCCAACAACGCGCAATGGACGGTCTCGTGGGTGGGAATTGAAGTGGCTCAATGCGGGCCGCAGTTCCACCTGATCCTTGGCTTCATCTTGAACTTTCGGCGGTTGTTCCCGCAGTTTCCCGAGATATTCCTATGAGCTCAAACACGAATATACCCAACCTCGAACGCATCACGTTCTTCAATGGGCAGCGACTCACTGCAGAAGACCTCACTGCTCTGCAATCGGCCAACCGCGAACTGCGCTGGCTCCACAACCGAAGCCTGCATGGATGGGGAATCGCGGCGGGCTTTTCCGTGACCGGCAACAAGGGCGACTCCGCGGTGCAAATCGGCCCCGGCTACGCGATTGATTGCACCGGGCGAGAGATCATTCTTGGCAATCCCGTCACCAAGAGTGTCCCGGCGGTCGCGACCGCTGCCGATGGCGTATCCCCGGTGACGTACTATCTAGTCGCGTCTTACCTTGGTGACAGCGATCAGGCAGTTCTGCAAAACCGCCCCGGTGTGTGCATGCCGTCAGGGACTGTACGCCTTAGTGATGCGCCCGAACTCGATTGGGTGGTGCAGGCCTCTCTCGACACCACGACGCAGGTCGTGCTTGCGCAAGTCTCAGTCTTGAACTGCCAGCTGAACACCGCCGTGAATCTTGCAGTTCGCCGCTTCGCTCGTCTCTCGTCGCAACCCTATATTTCCGCTGGCGAGACCCCCGTCCCTTCAGCCTTTATGCAGCTTTGGCAACTTTGGCAACCGGGCGGCGCGGCAGATCCTTTGGGAGTTTATTTGAACGTCGATACTTCGGCCGCGAATTTTCACACCACGCCGTCTTACGTTGCGCACATCGCCGGTACGCGGACCTGGACACTGGCGTCGGGTTTGCCGGGCCTCCTTCTCCCCTTCGTTTCGGCGGTGAATGCAACAACAACCGGGTTTACCGTGCAGGCCTATCTGCAATCAACCTTGGCTCTATCAGACTCCACCCAATGGGTGTTCCTCGCAAATGACGTTTTGCAGTGGCAGGTAATGTGGATGGGAATTGAAACCTAGGACGCAATGATGAGCACAGCGAGCGGTTTCGTGTATCTCAACCTGGCGAATCGATGGCCGTCGTTCAACCTCAACGGGGTTGGAATCGACGATCGGGGGGAATTGCGCCTGAGCGCTTCCGGCGGAGCCTATGCGGCACGCGGATCGTTTTGCGCGGGTCCCTTCGCTTCTCCCGCAGCCGGCGTGCCTTGGTTCCGCTTGCTGGTCGAAGCCGATGCGCTGCCGCCAGGGACGCACGTGCAGATGTTCACATTCGCAGCAAGCGCGGCTCCGCCTTACAACCCGGCCGCGGCCAATTCTTTTTCCGATCCAGGATGGCTGGCGGCTCCGCGTGACGTGCTTGACCTGCTGGTCATGAATCCCAATGCAACCGAGTTATGGATCGGAGGGCTTCTGCGCACTGAGACCTCCGACACCCCTTCGCTGCGGCAAATGAGATTGCAGTATGGGCGCGACACGTATGCCAATTACCTTCCCATGCTTTACCGCGGAAATGGTTCGCAGAGCGAATTCCTCGAACGCTTTCTCTCGCTCCCTCAAAGCGTCCTGAGCGGAATAGAGGGTGAGATTGCAGACCTGCCTGCGCTGTTCGACCCGCACGCAGCGCCCAATACCGATTCTCCTTCATGGTTGGGCTGGCTCTCCGGCTGGCTCACTTTTATCCTCGACGAAAACTGGACCGATCCCGCAATGCGAAAGTACTTGGCCGGTGCGTTTCGCTTGTTCCAGCGGCGAGGCACCATCGAGGGCCTGCAGCGTTACATCCAGATGTATGCCGGGGTTCGAGCGCACATTACTGAGCCGGGACTCTACACCAGCATGTGGTCGCTCGGCACCGTCTCCGATTTGGGATTTACCACGATGCTGGCTCCCGGACCCGCGCAAGGCGCAGTCGTTGGCACATCGGCAACATTGAATCAGTCGAATCTCACCGAGGACATTGACCTCGGGGCAGCCCTGTTCGACGATGTGGCGCACCGCTTTTGCATCCAGGTTTATTGCGCTGAACTGAATCGCCCCGGCGCCCTGGCGGCGCTGCAAGCTGTCATCGCAAAAGAGAAACCCGCGCACACGGAATGCCATGTTTGCGGCATCGACGCACAGATGCGAGTCGGAGTTCAATCCCGGGTCGGCATCGACACCATTGTTGCCGCTGGGCCGCCCGGAGCAGAGCTTGGAACGCCGCTCGGCACCGGCGCCCTGGGTGAAAAATCTTTGAGTTGCTACTAGTGAAAATGGTAACGGAGGAAGTATGGCGAACGGATCAAGCACAACCAATCTCGCACTTCTAGATTGCACCCAGTCTGAGACGGCCACTGTCGAGCGCGTGAATTACTTTCCGCGCCAGTTGCTTACTGCTGACGACATGTTCGCCGACCAGGATTACTTCCGTCTAAAACTTCGGCGTCATAACCGCTTCATGCATGGTTGGGGCACTGTGTGCGGGCTGGCGGTCACGGCCGCTCCCAGCAGCAATACGCCGTGGCTGGTGCAAATCAGTGCGGGATATGCGCTCGGGCCTTATGGCGACGAGATCTTTGTGGGCGACTCCGTCGATCTCGACCTCTCCACCTGCGGACCATCGACGGTCACAAATCCTTGCGACCCCGGGTCGATGTTTGGTGCTGGCAACGGCCTCAACATCGGCTCAGTGGTGTACATCGCTATTGAGTATTCCGAGTGCATGGCGCGTCCCGTGAGCGTTACGCCTTCGGGCTGTGGTTGCGATCAGACGACATGCCAGAATTCGCGCATTCGCGACAGCTTTCAGATTCAATGTCTCGCCTCGCTTCCCCCGTCGTACCAGGTTTCCCAGCCAACGGCGACCATGTGCGACTACGTCAATCGCCAGGAAGTACCGGACTGCCCGCCCTGCCCCTCAAGCCCGTGGGTGGTCCTGGCCGCGGTATCTCTTCCCGCCTCGTTCAGCACTCAAATAGCCGACGGCAGCATCGACAACTTCACGTTCCGCCGCCAGATTTTCAGCACCGCCGTGTTGCAGGATCAGGTCGAAGAGTGCTGCTGTGCTCCATCGCCAACGCCGACGCCCACTCCGACTCCCACCCCGCCTCCTCCGCCTCCTACCACTGTCACAACCATCAACTTCACACCGGGCCAGCAGTTCATCGACACCGCCCCGCAGTTCATAAAGGTCACCTTCAGTCAGCCGGTTCTTCGTTCATCTATCACCGCCGGCACTCTCTTCGTTACTCCGCAAGGGTTGGCGAATTCCACCGGCGCGATCACGTTCGACGATAACTCAGCCTCGCAGATAACCCTGTCCGCAACCTTCACACCGGATGCGAACTCCAGCTTCATCAATAACTCCACGTCTTACACCGTGACCGTAGTTGGCAATCCGCCCACCGCCGTCACAGACATCAACAATCTGCCGCTTGACGGAGATGCCAACGCCCAACCCGGCGGAAATTACACCGCCATCTTCAGTGTGGCCGTGATCATACAGTGACTGATCGCAAAAGACGGGCGAAGGGGGCTCGCTATTCCGAATCTTAGCCAAACCGGATTCTTTCCAAATGCGACGAGGAACCGTCGGCTTTTCAGCACGGCGATACTGCAAGATCAAATCGCCAGTTGCTGCTGTCTGCCTCCTCCGCCGCCAACGCCGTCGCCCGCATCCGCAGACGTACAAATTACTGCTGCGCTGAATGTAGCGAGCGACCCCACATCCGGGGTGGCATCGCTGCTGCTCACGATGACGGTCACCAACAACGGCCCATCCGCCGCCAGCTCCGTAGCAGTAGCGGCCTCGGTTCCCGCACTCGCCGGTCCCAGCGCTTTAGTCAAGCCCGTGCCTACCAGCCCTGTTGTCATCGCGGCCAGCGGATTACAGGCCAACATAGGCACAATGACCAAAGGTCAATCTCAGAGTCTGCAGTGCTTAATGGTTCCGCTCATTCCGGCGGGTGCCGGTCTAACTCATCCGATCATTGTCGCTGTCAGCGGAACAGTGACGGCAAGTTCGCCGGATCCCATTTCATCAAACAATTCTTTCAACATCTCGGCGATCATGCCGTTTCCGGTCCAGGTGCTGAGTTTCACAGGAGACGGCAAGGTACCTGTGAAGCAGGCAGTCGCCGTTTTCACCAAGCGCATTCAAGCGGCGACGTTGACTGCCAACACTTTCGAGATCGTGGACGCAGTCACAGGAGCCAGCGCGGGGGGAACAGTCAGCTACGATGACGCCTCCCGGTCAGCAAAGTATTCGGTGGCCGGCGATGGCTTCCCCGCTGGAGATTACGACGTTACGTTGGTCGGCACCGGGGCCGCACCGATTCTCGACGTGGACGGGTTCGTGCTTGACGGCAACTTTGATGGTAGGCCCGGCGGCGTCTACACCAACAAACTTTCGATTAACGCCTAGCGACCAGGTTTGATTTGAATTTGCGAATCTCGTGCTCTTTTGCAACTTGCGGTGTGAGAAAGCTATGCCGAAAAATTGCTCGTATAAATTTCCCGAAGGCGCGCTGGCTCGGCCTGATTATCAGCCGGGGAATTATCTTCTCCCCGACGATTTAGAGACCGGGCAGCAATACCTTCAGCAAAGCATGCGGCGCCATAATCGATTGCTGCATGGCGCCGGTGTGGTCTGCGGGATGAGCGTGACGGCGGCCAACGATCCCGCTCATCCCTGGGGAGTCTACGTCTGTCCCGGCTATGCGATTGGTCCGTATGGCGACGAAATTGAGATGGTCTCGCGCGAGCTGCTCGACATTAGCGATTTTCTCTGGATGAATTTCACCGCTCAGGGCCTGCCGGGCGTGGCTTTCGTAGCCATCAGTTACACCGAAGAACTCATCAAGCCGGTCGCAGCGCCCACGCTCAACTGCCAATGCACCAAAACTTCTTACATACCTTCTCGCATCATGGACTCGCACAAGCTTTCGGTATCGTGGGCCGGTCTTGACGAGCGACCATTCCCGTTCAGCATATGCAATCGAGAACTGGTCCGTTGCGCGCCTTGTCCGCCCAGTCCATACCTGCTGATTGCAAGAATTAGTCTTCCAGCCAGCGTGGGCAGCTCGATCGTTGCGGCAAACATTGTGAACCTGTGACCGCTGTCAAAGCGGCCACTGAGTTTTGTTGGGGATTTGCAAGAGGCACCAGAAACACCGAGGAAGGACGCACCCATGGACCAACGCTTAGGTGGAGATCCAAACGCGCCAACCAGTTTGGCGACACCAGAACGCAACCGGTATTTCTACGGCAAACTTCTGGATGTCCCCCACTTCTATCTCGAGCAGAGTTACCTGAACGCCAAGCGTTGGCTTCTGAACCGGCTGGTTTCGGGAACCGGCATAGTCTGCGGTTTGGCTGTCGTTCCCTCGCCCGACGGCACAGGTGTCGTGATTTCGCCAGGTGTCGCCATCGATCAATGGGGACGAGAAATCGTTGTGGCCAGCTCCAGCGTTTTAAATCCGTACACTCTTACTGATTTATGGGGAAATCCGCTCGGCACAGTGGCTGGACCCGTCACGGTTTCAATCTGCCTCCTCTATCACGAATGCGGAATTGAGCCGACTCCCGTGTTGGTGTCCACTTGCGATACCAACGGCGCCTGCGAACCAGGCACCTTAGCCGAACGCTACATGATCGTAGTGCAGCAGGGAGCCGTACTCGACAATCCTCTCGGCTGCGGGCTGCCTGGGATCTTCGGGTCTCCGCTTGATTCGACCGTCATCCAATCGGACTTGCTTCAATGGGTCACGCAACCATGTCCCGGTCCGTCCACTCCCGCGTGCGTTTGTGTGGCCCAGGTGAGCCTGCCCGCTGCAGGAACCATTACCGAGGGAATGATCGATCAAACCGGTTGCGCCATCGTCCCTAACAATCAGCTTCTTCTGCAATTGATCCTGTGCCTGGCACAACGGGTGGAGGAATGCTGTGGACCGACTCCCACTCCAACTCCAGTTCCCCCAACCACGTCTGTGCCGACTCAAACATTCACACCCCCACCAACACCCACTCCGACGGCAACTCCATCACCCACACCTACGCCAACACCCTCACCAACTCCTACCCCACCGCCGCCGCAAACATTCCGGGTAACAGGGGTAGAGTTCTTACGGAAGTCAGTTGTGGTGCAGACCGTCAAATCTCCGCCAGTGACAACGGGTGTACCAGCGGCTACGAATACGATTCGTGTGACATTTAATGAGTCGGTAAGCATGCTGTCTGTGGTTGCTGCAACTTCGAGCCTCACTGCTGTCAACGCAAGCTTTCTTGTGGAACGTGTTGCTCCCCGGGGAGTGATCTCCGGCACCATCAAGGCAGCGGGCCCAAACGCGGTTGACTTCATCAGCCTGGATGGTTTTCCAAAGGCTGAATACGAGGTGATTCTTTTTGGCAGTCCCGATCCCGCCCACCGCCGGCCTGCGATCACCTCAATCTCTAACCTTCTTCTCGATGGCGAGCCCAACCCGACGTTTCCTTCCGGTAACGGCACGCAAGGAGGCAACTTTGTTTTCCGATTCGACGCAGCCTAGCATCAGCGTTGTTGTTCCGGCACTCAATGAGGGCGTCCTCCTCGCGCGCACCGTCGAGAATCTACGCGCAACCCTGCCCGCCAATGGAGATATTGTTGTGGTTGATGATGGATCAACGGATGGCTCTGCTGACGCTCTTCGAGAGGACCACGTTTTGCGCATCATCCGCTGCACTCGTTTAGGCGCCGCGACTGCTCGCAATGTGGGCGCCCGCCAGGCCACCGGAGAAATCGTCGTATTTGCCGACGCTCATATCGAGGCGCCTCCGCTATGGTGGCAGCCGCTTGCCGACGCTCTCCGCGATGCGTCTGTCGGAGCCGCGGCACCGGTGGTTTCAGTCATGGGGAGTGAACTCAGCAAGGGCTACGGCATGCGCTGGAAGGGCCCGGACCTAGGCATTGAGTGGCTGCCTCTCGAGTCCAGTGGCCCGCACTCCATAGGGCTTGCTCCGGGCTGCCTTTTGGCGATGCGTCGCGAGGTGTTCAACGCCACCGGTGGTTTCGATGACGGCATGATCCTTTGGGGAATGGAAGACTCCGAACTCAGCCTGCGGTTGTGGCTGCTGGGCTATGAACTGAAGCTCGTACCGTCGGTCGAAATTGCGCACGCCTTCCGCGAGAAACATCCCTACTCAATTCCCTGGGCTTGCGTGATTCACAATATGCTCCGCGTTGCCTTCTGCCATTTCAAAACTGAACGCATTCGGCAGGTAGTACAGGCACTCAAGGGATATCGTGACTTTTCAGACGCACTCGCTTTGCTGGCGACCAGCGATGTGCAGGCCCGGCGCCAATTTCTCAATCTGCATCGACGGCGAGACGACGATTGGTTCTTCCAGCGATTTCCCATGAACCTCTAGTTCTTTATGAGACGCATTTGCATCGGTGTTTACTTCTCGTCCGGCTTGGAAGGGCTGCGCAGGACCTTGGCGCAGTTGCGCATGAACACTCCGCGTAGCGCAGCCATGGTGCTTCTTGCTGACGGCCCCGATCCCGTCACTACCCTTGAGCTGCGCGCATTTCCCGATCTTCTCCAACTGTCCACACCCGCATGCGAAGGCCGGGCGGCATGCTTCAACCGTCTGACGGCGGCGAGCGGCGCCGAGGCTATCGTCTTTATCGAGAGCGGAACCCTCGTGGTTGCAGGATGGCTTGAGGGCATGTTATCCGCTCTGGACTCTGATGCCGGCAACGGTGTGGTGCTGGGTGGCAGTTACCCGGGGGCAGAAGACACCATCGCATGTTCTCCGGAACAAAGCTACCTCGTTCTCGTGCGACGCGAAGTGGTGCGTTCAATCGGGAGCGCCGAACCAGCACAAACATGGGTCCGGGAGTACTGTCAGAAGGCAACATGCGCAGGCTTCAGGATTGCCACCGCGGATCTCGATACACATCAATTGGTGCGGACATCGGCCGAAGAACGGACGCACACATTCGGGACGCGCTCCAGAACTCCGGGTCTTCGGCAGAGTGTCCCGTTGCCTGTGCTCTCCCCTGTTGCATCCCGGTTCGGAAGCTATGGTGCGAGGCACTCTGGCCAAGCCGTTCGCGAAGCGGCGAGCGTCAGTGTTGCCGGGCATTTCAACGTTTCCACTGGCTACGGCTCCATGTCGGAATACCTGGTACGCGGAATGAACCGTGCCGGCGCGAACGTCAATGTGGTTCCCATCAGTGTGAATCCTGATGGCTTGTCAGAAGAGTTTCGCAGCGTTCTCCAGCGATCCCGAAGATACGCAGCGGGGCCCTTTCTGTTTTATTCCTGGCCTGAGCCCGCTCTGCAATCCTACTTATCGCGCCCCGAGCTGTTTCTTTACACCATGTGGGAGAGCAGCCGTTTACCCGATGGCTGGGCAGAACAGATCAACCATGCCAAGGCCGCGATCGTTCCCTCGAAGTTCGTGGTGAAAGTGTTTCGAGACAGTGGAGTAACTGTTCCCATCGAGGTGGTTCCCGACGGCGTCGATTCTAACGTTTACTCCTTGCTCGATCGCCCGATAAACGAGGGCATCACGACCCTCACAGTCGGCCCCATCGACAACCGGAAAAATGTGCGCAAAGGTATCGCCGCATGGAAAGAGGCATTCGCAGGAGATCCGGCGGCGCGGTTGATTATCAAGACTCAGTACAACTATCAGAATTACGTCCCTGACGATCCGCGAATCCGTTATGTCGATGCTGTCGAACCGACGCGCGGCATCTTGCACTGGTATCAGCAGGCCGATGTGCTGCTGGCTTTGGGGAGTGAAGGCTTCGGCTTGCCGCTGGTAGAAGCCATGGCTACCGGCTTGCCCGTCATCGCGCTCAGCTCTGAAGGCCAGGCAGACATGTGCGAGGACGCACGCGACCTGCTCCTCCCCGTTGCTCCCTCGGAGTGGGAGGCTTTTCATTCGGGCTTTGGCACCTTCGGAGTGCACGGTGTGCCGGACGTCTCTGAAGTCGTTGCCAGGCTGCGATGGGTCGCTTCGAATCGCGAAGAAGCTCGGGCAATGGGCAAGGCCGCCTCGCAGTGGGTTCTCCAGCATCGCAATGTTTGGGTGAAAGGGCCGGCCGTTCTTGACGTCATCGAGAATTATTCTCATGCGCCCCGATACACATATCGTCGACCGACCGCGCTGTGGGTGCCGAGCTGGCAGTCCCGTTGCGGCATCGCAGAATATACCGCTCACCTGCGGGAGTCTCTTTCCTCGTCGGTAATGGTCGTGGCAAAAGAGCCTGACGTGAGAGCGATTCGCCTTCTTCACGTCCAGCACGAGGGCGGTATATTTGACCAGTCTCAACTCGTGAATTGCGTTTGGCGTGCAAGGCAGGCCGGCGTTCCCGTGGTTGTTACCGAGCATTCTGTTAGTAATCAAGTGCGCGCGTGGGAGAAGGACGCGACCGTAATCGTGTCGGCGAGCTCGCTCGGTGCGGCAAGGTTAATGGCCCGTTGGCCGGCTAAGCGGATCGAGCACATCCCGCATGGCTGTCCTACCTGGTTTCCACCGCGCAAGAAATCGCGTTCAAGGGTCATCGGGGCGTTTGGATTTCTCGGTCCTCACAAAGGCTTCTGGCGGTTATTGGATGTCCTTCGTCAAATGCCCGGCACTGAACTGCTTCTCTTCTCGTCGGCGAAGTTCCCAGAAGCCGAAGCCAATTGGGAAGAGTCGTGCCGCGGGCTGCCGGTGCGCTGGGTCCGTGAGTATCTGCCAACATCTGAGATCGCCCGCCGCCTCGCTGCCGAAGCCGACCTCCTCGCGTTTTGGTACGACGACGCGGCTCACTTTTCTGCCAGCGGCGCGGTCCGCATTGGGCTGGCGACGGGCGTGCCGGTGCTTGCCTCTCCGACCAGTTGGTTTCACGACCTGGGCGACGTCACCTACCAGCCATCCAGTCTTGCCGAAGGCGTGCAAAGGCTTCTTGATGATACAGAACTGCGCGATCACCTGACCGCTCAAGCCCGTTCGTATTGCGAAGCCAACAGCTGGCCTCGAGTGGCCGCGCAGCATTTAGCTCTCTGGCGCAGCTTGGCTGAGACCGACTAGGCCACGTCTTCTGCGGCCTGGGACGAACAATGGTGTCCTTCGGCTGATCGTCCTCCACCTCGACCTTCCATTCGCCAAGGCTAATGCGAAGACCCCAACCCTTTGAACGGCTGACATCAAGAAATAGCGCGTTGCGTGGCTTGCCCAAAAGATATCGTAATCGCGGCAACAACAACAACAGCACGTGTGACGTCGGACCAAAAGGGGACAGGTGAACCACATTGGTTTCGCACGTCGAGCGCTCGTCTTTTCGTCATCCAATTCACATTGGCGCAAGCTGTTAGAGCATCTCTCCTATTGCTGTAGGGCATAGAATGGGAGCCTGAACCAGGCTCTTGCGTCTTCGGCGGTGAGCAGCGGGAGCAGTTCGGCGATGGCCTGGTCGAGAGCCTCTTTAGTGCGAGCCTTGGCCGCGCGGAGGAGTTGTTTGAGCTTGGCCCAAGCCTTCTCTAGGGTTCAGGTCGGGCGAATAAGGTGGCAGATAGAGCAGTTGGGCTCCTGCCGCCTCGATTCTTTCGCGCACTCCCTTGACCTTGTGCGAACTGAGATTGTCCATCACCACCACGTCGCCAAGCCGCAGTTTTGGGCACAAGACTTCATCCAGATAGGCGAGGAATATCTCCCGATCCGTGGCCGCCTCGATGGTCAGGGTGGCGATCATGCCGCGCGTGCTGATGGCGCCTAGAATCGTGAGGATTTTCCATCTGCCATCGGGGGTGGTCTCATGAATGCGCGCGCCTCCCGTACAACGCGCATACAGGCGTGTCATCTGCGTAGAGACGCCGCTCTCATCGAGAAAGATCAACCGGTCCAGGTCGATCCTGCCAATCACCTCGACGAACTCTTCGCGCCGCTTGACGTCTTTCTCAAGCTGACTGGCCGCTCTATTCGCGAATAGGACCGACAATGATGCTGCGTGGACTCTGGAAATTGACCTGGATCTAGATCAAAGTCTTCATGCGCGAACCGCTGGGCGCATTCGGCACCATCAGTGTACCTGTCTTGATTTTCGTTGTTGTGGGGCGAGTCGCAAAGCTCAGATTCGGTGCACCCTCAGTTGCAGCCAGCGGTCTTTCCGGCGCCAATCTTCCTGTTCTGGTGGCGCTTTTGATCTCTGTGAGTGCTGTGCTTTCGCTGGTTACCATCATCTCCATCTACCGCGAGGGGGGCATTCTCAAGCGGCTTCGCGCGACGCCGCTGCGCCCACAGACCATCCTTTCTGCCCACGTGATCGTCAAGCTCCTGCTCACTGCGGCAACATTAGCCTTGATGTTCCTTGCGGGCAAACGCTACTTCCCACCTGGAGCTCATGTTCCATGGTTCTCGTTTACCGTCGCACTGCTGATCAGCACCTGGAGTGTTCTGTCGGTCGGCTTTCTCATCGCCAGCATCGTTCCCACGGCGCGCTTTGCGCAGCCGATCGGCGCTGTCATTCTCTACCCCATGATCGCGGTCTCCGGACTCTTCGTGCACATTTCAGATCTACCGCCAGTGCTGCGCGCTGTGGCGCGAGTGCTGCCGCTGACCTACGCCGTGCGTCTGCTCGAGGGCATCTGGAACGGCGACGGGTGGTTGGCACACTTGAGTGATGTAGCAGCGTTGACGGGGTTGTTTCTCCTTTTTACAGCGATCTCAGCAAGGGTATTTCGTTGGGAGTAGCACGGCTCCCGGTCGTCGGCAGATCACCGTTAGGCCATAAAACTGAACCACCACCTCAGGGCTTCTGGGCGGGTGACCGGCAAAAGCCACACTAGCCTTGCGCAGAGCCACTTACACAAGTATCATCCGACCGCATTCGGTGCCGGTGTCGTCTCGTCGCTTACTGACTGGATGTCCGCCGGCGATTGGATTCACAGGCGCTTCACCTATCCCGAGATATGGCGTCAAGGTGCCGAAGCCAGGGCGATTGCGTTGACGAGTCCGCTCCCATTTCTGACCTGCGGTGTCTTTGCGTATGCCGCCGCAAGGCTGGGGATTCACTCTGTATCGGCTGCGCTAGGATTTGCCGGTGCCGTGTGGATGATAGGTCCATTACCGCTCATCCTCACCAATGCTGCATTTATGAAGCTGCACCGCGTGTTTGTGGCGTTCTACGCAACCGGCTGGCTCATCAAGCTCTCTGTTGTTAGCATCGCGGTGAGATGACTCCTTCATTGACCGCGATCCTGGTGCCACGTTGGTTTAGCGGGTTCCGGGCGGATCACCGGCGACACGAAAACTCAGAATCCGACGGTTCCCGCCGACGGCGGCGAGAGAATACACCCACTGACGGCGGCACAGACCGGCAGCGGCACTCGCGTCAGATCTCCGAATTCCACCAGGCCAACCAAGAATCCTGTTTGAGAATCTCAATTTGCGATGAACCTGGCATTCACGGAACCTCCCAGGCTCCGGGTGCGTAACCACAAGCTGGCCACAAGTGCATGTTTGCGTGGATAGTTGATATCTCTCTCTGTCGAGTTCTGAAAGGACTTCTCACCTTGATTGCGCGGAAAAATATGTTCCTGCTTTTGGCCGTCTTTCTTGCAACTACCTGTGTTCCCGTCGTAAGTGCTGCACAAGCCATACCCGAGGGCCCGGCGATCGACGGCGAGATAAGCAAGATCATGTCTCGCACCCACGCCAATGGTATGGCCCTTGCCGTCATCGATCATGGCAAGGTCAGTTACGTCAACGCTTACGGTATCCGTAACGCCAAGGGCGATCCGTTGACCACGGACACAGTCATGTACGGTGCGTCTCTCACCCAAACCGTGTTTGCCTACACGGTGATGCAGCTTGTTGATCAGGGAAAGCTCAAGCTGGACACACCTATCAAAGACGATCTCGACAAGCCACTGCCAAGTTATGGCCCCGATCCGGTCTTTCATGACAAATATGGACCCTACAAGGATCTTGCCGACGATCCACGCTGGCGAAAACTTACGCCTCGCATGTGTCTTACGCATTCCACCGGATTCAGCAACTTCTGGTTCATCGAGCCTGATCAGAAACTTCACATTCATTTCGACCCCGGCACTCAATTCAGCTACTCCGGTGAAGGTCTCATCCTGTTGCAATTTGTCATCGAACACGGCAGCACAGCGCAAGGCCTCGGACTCGACGTCGGCGATCTGACCAAGGCCAACTTCGATCGTCTGGGGATGACCCGCACAAGCCTGGTGTGGCGTAACGGTCAGGATCCCAACGTCGCGGATGGATGGAACGATCAGGGCCAGCCGCAGCAACATGAAAAGCGCAGCAAAGTGCGTGCGGCCGGATCGATGAACACCACCATTTCCGATCTCTCAAAGTTCACTGCCGCCCTCGTAAGTGGGGATGGCCTGAGTGCTGCATCGCGGGCCGAAATCACAAAGCCAAGCCTGCATATTACGACTGCGGGCCAGTTCCCTCTTTTCCAGCCGGACTTGCCACCGAGTCAGCGGCGCAAGGATTTGTCCGCTGGGCTGGGCGTCGTCGTCTTTGACGGCCCGCAGGGCCACGGCTTCTACAAGGGCGGTCACGACGGCCAGACGGCGAACACCATGGTATGCATCGAGAGCAGTCAGCGCTGCGTCCTGATTCTCTCCAACGATGTTCGTTCTGAAGCAGGCTTCGCAGAGGTGGTCAAATTTATCCTCGGCGACACAGGTGTGCCCTACGACTGGGAGTATGGACATCATGCTGGCAATTCATGAGGTCGCGGTGTCAGGCGTGATCATAATTCCTCTGAGCTAGCCGTTTTCGACGCGCGCCCTTATATCCGAGTACGCCGTATCGATGAGCCTGCTTAGAGCGGCGGCGTTCGCGGCCGTTCCCGGTCTCAGTTTCACATGGCGCATGAACTTGCCGGTGCCTTGCAAC
>OBLW0100002003.1_pt1 | contig 16733 bp, 9 predicted proteins | sample 1520161 | NCBI WGS metagenome assembly OBLW01 (sample SAMEA3539309, study PRJEB22396) | soil metagenome | biome: tundra; feature: field; material: soil | place: USA | collected 2010-05 | depth 0.15 m | reverse complement strand
TTTCTGGACGGCGGGCGCCGATTTCGGGGTCGCCACCGGTGGCGGCGCGGAAGCGACGGGCCACGGCGGCGCCACGGGAGCCTTCACGACCGGCCGGGGAGCGACGGGCGCCGGGTGCGGCACGACTGCCGGCGCCTGGGCCGCCGCCTTCGCAGCCGCAGCGGCTTCGTGCTCACGGGCTATGTCCTCGGCTGTCTTGACAAAGATGCCGGCCGGATGCCGCAACTTCGGCGGTTCGACCGGAGCGGGGGGAGCGGGCGGAGCCGCCGCTGCGGTTGCGGCCGCCTTGGCGGCAAACTCCTTTTCGATCTCCTCCTCGTAAATCTTGCTGACCGTGCTCGAGACGGATTTTGTGTCCGCCGCCACGTAGCCGCGCGCTTTGAGCAAGGCGAGCATGTCCTTGCCCTCCATGTTGTGTCGCTTGGCCAGTTCGTGGATGCGGATGCTCATTCAGTGACGGTGACGCCGTTCCTCTTGCTTTGCGCTTCAGGAGCCCACCCGGGCGATGATCTCCTTGGCTTCGTCGGGGGTGAATCCGCCGCCGACCAGATCGTCCGCTCCGACGCCCTCGAAGGCCGCGGGTGAATTGATGCCCATGTCGACGAGGCGGCCGGCGATCGTCGGGCCGAGATTGAACGCCTTGACCAGCGAAGCCACGGCGTTGCCGCGGGGATCGTCGCCCGCCGCCTTGAATTCCTCTATGTCCAGCCGCCACCCGATCAGGCGGGAGGTCAGGCGCGCATTCTGCCCCTTGCGCCCGATCGCGACGGCCAGATCGTCCGTCGCGACCTTGAGGAGTATGCGATGGGTCTTTTCATCGAGCGTGATGTCGCGGGGAACGGCGGGCTTGAGGGCCTCGATCACCATTTCCCTCGGGTCTGCAAAATACTTGATGATGTCGATCTTCTCGCCGGCGAGTTCCCGGACGATGGTCTTGACCCGGGCGCCTCGCGCGCCGACGCAGGCGCCGACCGGATCGACCTTCGGATCCGAGCTGGTGACAGCGATCTTCGTCCGGTAGCCCGGCTCGCGCGCGAAGGCCTCGATCTTGACCGTGCCGTCCGCGATTTCCGTCACCTCGAGCTCAAAGAGGCGCCGCACAAACTTGGCGCTGGCCCGGCTGAGTATGATCTCCGGGCCGCGGGGCGTGTTCTCGATTTCCAGAAGAAGCGAACGAATGCGGTCCCCGGGCTGGTATTCCTCTCCGGGCATCTGCTCCTTCGCCGGCATGACCGCCTCGGCCTTGCCCAGATCGACAAAAATGTCGTTTCTCTCGCGCCGCCGCACGGTGCCCGTGACAATGTTGCTCACCTGATCCTTGAAATCGTCGTAGATGCGGTCCTTTTCAAACTGCCGGAGGCGCTGCATCACCGCCTGGCGGGCGGTTTGCGCCGCGATCCGGCCGAGCGACGAGGGATCGATTTCCTTTTCGACCGACTCCCCGATCAGGGCGCCTGGCCTGATCGCCTGCGCCTTCTCGACATGGATCTCCGTGCGCGGATTGCTGACGGAATCGACGACCTTGAGCAGTGCCCAGGCATGCAACTGCCCATTGCGCGGATTGATGTCGATCTTGAGCTCCTGTCCGGAGCTCACGCCCTTCTGGGCGGCCGTCTTCAGGGCATTCGCAATCGTAGCGATCATGTCCGTGCGGGGAATACCCTTCTCCTTCTCCATGTATTCAAGGACGGATAGAATTTCGCTGCTCATAGTATGTGGAAAAAAAAAGCGGGCCGCAGGGCCCACTTTTCTGCAAAGTGAGTTAAAGTGAGTCGGACAACCTACTCGGCGCGGCGAAACCTTGTCAAGCCGGTCTCGGCCGGGGCGATGGTACAGTTTGGCTAAAGAAAGTCCTTCGGCTCGGAGCTGGCCAAGACCCAAGCTGGCCGTCGAACCGGCCGCCCCGTGCGAGGCGGCCCAGAGACGTCCAATGCGGCCAGCAACGAGCCGAAGGACTTTCTTTAGCCAAACTGCACCACCACCCCGCCCCAGCTGGAGTCCTGATTTGGACGGAACGACCCACTTCGCAGAACTCTCCTCACTTGTGATCCCAGGGCAGCTTGACGTCGAGGCGCTTGTGCCTCCACACGTGAAACACATCGAACATCTTCCCCGGGTTCAGGATTCCCCGCGGATCCAGCGCCCGTTTCACGGCCCGCATCGCTCCGATCTGGGCGGCATTGTGCTGGATCTTCAGGAAGGGCGTCTTGGCCAGGCCGATTCCGTGCTCCCCGGAAATCGCTCCGCCGAGCCCGACGACGGTTTCCATGAGCCTGCCGACCGCCCGCTCCGCAGCCTGGCTCTCCCTGCGATCGGCCCCGTGGTACATGATGTTCACGTGCACGTTTCCATCGCCCAAATGGCCAAAGGTGGGTATCGCCAGCCCGGAATCGCGCCGGAGCCTGTCGAGAAACCGGGCAAAGGCGACATACTGGTGCGCCGGCACGACCACGTCCTCGTTGAGCTTCGAGTCGCCCAGCTCGAACATCGCGCCGGAGCACTTGCGGCGGACTTCCCAAAGCGATTCGGCCTCTTCCGGGCTTCGGGCCGCGCGGTGCGCCGAGGCGTGCCGCCTGGCCCAGGCCAGCACCCGGGATTTCTGCTCCTTCACTTCGCTCGCGGACCCGGCGACTTCAAGGAGGACGACCGGCCGGCCCGGCTGCCCTTCGAATACGACGGCGCCCGTCGCCCGCTCCGCGCAAAGGACCGAATAGCGGTCGAGGAACTCGCAGATCGACGGCTGGATCCTTTCGGCAAACAGGACCCGGACGGCCCGGAAGGCGGCCGTCTCATCCGGGAACGACGCAAGAAGGGTCCAGCGCGCGGCAGGCTTGGGAATGAGTTTCAGGGTGGCGTCGGTCACGATTCCCAACATTCCCTCGCTGCCGATCCAAAGGTCCCGGAGATTGAAACCGGCCGCGAACTTCCGGGTCGGGGTTCCCCACTGCACGAAGTCCCCCGTCGGCAGGAACCCCTTGAGCGCAAGGACGAAGTCCCGCGTCACGCCGTACTTGCCCCCGCGCATTCCCCCGGCATTGCAGGCGATGTTTCCCCCGATCGTGCAATACTCCTTGGACGACGGATCCGGCGGGTAGAACCATCCGCGCTGCTCCGCAGCCCGGTGGATGTCGCCGACCTTTGCGCCCGCCTCCACCTCCGCAAGCCCGGCCTCGCCGTCGATCCGGATCCGGTTCCATCCGAGCATATCGACCACCCATCCGCCCCGGGCCGGAGCCGCCGACCCGGTGAGCGAACTGCCCCGGCCCCGCACGGTCACCGGCACGCGGCGCTCGTTTGCGAGTTTCAGGACGCCTCCCAGGTCGTCCCGCGTGCGCGGAAAGATCACCGCCTCCGGCGGGAACGCGATCTTCATCCCATCAAAGGATGCGGCATCGAGCGAAGGAGCGTCGGTGCGGACGATTTTCGGCCCGAGGCGCCTGCGGAGCAGGCGTGTGGCGGCGGGATGGAGCTTCACGGAACGTAAGGACAAGCGTCACTTTGTGCAGCGGGCGCGACCCATATGCAACACTTGGCAAAGCGCGGGCATTCCTGGCGCCCCGGCGGCGGCCGCTGCGCGGACACGGGCAACAAAACCGGTTTGTACTTTTCAAAGCCGACCCGAGGGTTCAATTGTCGTTCCGTGATCCGCGTTCTTCCGACCACCACTTCCTTCCAAGGCACACCGGGCGTTCACCAAACCTGAACTGACATCGGCGGCGCCCCTTTCGGACCGCCCGGCCGGAGCGCTTCGGCCGGATCCCGATCCGCGCCATTCCGGAAACCCGCAATCCCCACCATCCCATGCCCGAAACCTACTGCGTCGTTCCCGAATCCCGGCACGACGCGCTTGTCGACGCAGCCTACCGTCACCGAGGCTATCAGGCCGATGAGGCGGCCGAGGCGACCCGTTCCTGCGCCGAAGCCTCGCGCCACGGAATCCGCACCCACAACGCCCTGAAGGCGCTCCACCTCGATCACCTTTTCGGCAGCGGATCGAAGGGCTGCGTGCCGGGAGCCCGGATCGAGGAAAGGCCCTCCCGTTTCGCAGCGGCCAAGGTCTGGAATGCAAACAGGAAACTGGGACAGTCGGTTGCCTATCGGGCGATGGACGAGGCCATGAGGCTCGCCGACACGTACGGGGTGGGCACCGTTTCCGTCGACAACGCGTTTCACTACCTTTGGGGCGGCGGATACGTGATGGGCGCGGCAAAGAGGGGTTATGTCGCCTATACAAACTGCACCGCGGCGCTCGCCGATGTGATCCCCTTCGGCGGCAAGTCTCCGACGCTCGGCACGAACCCGCACAGTTGGGGATTCCCGACGACCGACGCGGTTGGCTTTCCGATCGTGATCGACTGGGCGACATCGGTCGTCGCCATGGGCCGCGTGCAGCAGCTCAAGCGCGAGGGAAAGACTTTGCCTCCGATGGCGGCCGTCGACAAGGACGGCAATCCCACAACCGATCCGAACGCCGCCGTCTCGCTCCTGCCCTTCGGCGCGCACAAGGGTTACGGCCTGGCGCTCGTCAATGAGCTCGTCGGAGCGCTGATCGGCGGCTCCCTGCCGACCCTGCGCAACCGCTGGGCCGAGGACGGCGAAAAGCACTCCTGCGCCTTCTTCTTCCAGGTTGTCCATCCCGAGTGCCTCAGCGGTGGAGCCTTTGCAAAGGGCCGGACCCAGGCGCAGAACGTCAAGGCGGTCCTGGCAGACATCCTGGGGCACGGAAACGAGTGCGCCACGCTGCCCGGGCAGCCCGAGGCGGAATTTGCCAGGAAGACGGCGGCGGCCGGCGGGCTTCTCTTCACGGAGGCGGAGGTCGGGGCCTTCAACGAACTGGCAGTTGAAACCGGGCAGAACCAATGGCCGGTCGCCGGCCTGAGGAAGGTGTCGGTCTGATCCGCCGGGCACTATGATCAGCCTCCTCCAAATCATCCTCCTCGGCCTCATCCAGGGAGCGGCCGAACTCCTGCCCGTGTCGAGTTCAGCCCACGTTGTCGTCGCCGAAAAGTTGATGGGAATCGATCCCACCAGCCCGGAGGCGACCTTTCTCCTCGTCATGCTTCACACCGGGACGATGTTCGCCGTCCTGGTCACCTTCTGGAGAAGATGGGCTGCGCGGTACTTTGGAGACGCCGGGCGGCGGAACGCCGTATTCGTCCAGCTTGTGACGGCAACGGCCTGCACGGGCGCGGTTGGCCTGGGCCTCATGGAGTTGATTCAGAAGATGGTCCTGGGCGGCGGCGCCAGCCCAGGCGAGGTGGAGGAACTCTTCGGCAACTTGCCGCTGATGGCCGGCGGTCTGGCGGCTGCCGGAATTCTGATCGTCGTGTCCGGGTTGAGGCGCCGCAATGGCGCCTCAGGATCCCGGATCTCCATGGGTTCGGCCATCGGCATGGGCCTCATTCAGGGACTGATCCTGCCCATCCGAGGATTCTCGCGATCGGGCAGCACGATATCGGTTGGACTGCTGGCGGGCAATGGCCGGGCGGAAGCCGAGGATTTCAGCTTCGCCCTTGCCGTCCTGCTGACCCCGGCGATCGTGGCGCGCGAATTCCTGCGGCTGCTCAAGATGCACGCCGCAGAGACCCAGCCGCACCACCTCTTGCATCTCACGGGGCCCGGCTTGATCGGGATGGCGTGCAGTTTCGTCGCGGGTCTGCTCGCCTTGCGCCTTCTTTCGCGCTGGCTCGAGAACGGCCGCTGGCATTACTTTGGTTGCTATTGCCTCGCGGCCGCCGTCGGCGTCATGGTGCTCGCGGCAGCCGGGTATTGAAAGACAGCATCTTCCTGCCCGATCTCCACAACCCGCCCATGAGCCTGAACATAAAGCCCGCAACCGAATGCAGATTTGACGAGATTTCGCTCGGCGAAATCATGCTCCGCCTCGACCCGGGCGAGGGCCGTATCCGGACCGCACGGGAATTCAGGGTCTGGGAGGGCGGCGGCGAGTACAACGTCGCCCGCGGGCTGCGCAAGTGCTTTGGCCTGCGGACCGCCGTCTGCACCGCCTTTGTCGAGAATGACGTCGGCCGCCTGATCGAGGACTTCATACTCCAGGGGGGCGTGGCGACGGACTACATTCTATGGCGCCCCGACGATGGCATCGGCCGCTCGGTCCGCAACGGGCTCAACTTCACCGAACGCGGCTTTGGAATCCGGGGCGCCGTTGGCATCTCGGACCGCGGCAATACCGCGGCGAGCCAGCTCAAGCCGGGCGATTTTGACTGGGAGGCGATCTTTGGGAAGCACGGGGTGCGTTGGCTCCACACGGGAGGCATTTTTGCCGCCCTTTCCGAATCGACCGCAGCCCTGACAATCGAGGCCGTGAAGGCGGCGAACAGACACGGGACCATTGTCAGCTACGATCTCAACTACCGCCCCTCCCTTTGGAAGAGCATCGGAGGCCAGAAGAAGGCCCGCGAGGTCAACCGCGAGATCGCAAAGTACGTCGATGTCATGATCGGCAACGAGGAGGATTTTACCGCATCCCTGGGCTTTGAGGTCGAAGGCGCCGACGAGCAGCTGACCCACATCGAGACCGACGCTTTCAAGAAGATGATCGAGAAGGCGGTGGCTGCATATCCCAACTTCAAGGTGGCGGCAACGACCCTTCGCAAGGTGATCACAGCCACGAAGAACGATTGGAGCGCAATCTGTTACACAGGCGGGAAATTCTACGAAAGCAGGAAGTACCCTGCCTTGGAGATCCTGGACCGGGTTGGTGGAGGAGACAGCTTTGCAAGCGGCCTTGTCTATGGCTTCCTCAAGACCGGAGACCCCCAAAAGGCGGTCGACTACGGCGCAGCCCACGGGGCGCTGGCCATGACCACCCCGGGCGACACGTCCATGGCCACTGCCAAGGAGGTCGAAAAGATCGTGGGCGGCGGCAGCGCCCGCGTCGTTAGATAGGCGTCTTAAGACAGCCTGTCCCGGTTGGGAACGGCAGTGTAACCTGTTGCGCATCTGCCTCTCGCGTAATAGCGCGAGGTGTCCGCGTTCTTGTAATGGGTAAGTTTGCCCGACCGCGGCCTGAAGGGCCATGCGCAGCTAACGCGCATCATCTGGGCGTTGGGCCCTGAAGGCTGCGGTCGGGCAAACTGACCCACTGCCGGATTTTCACACGATAGGACAGCCCGAATGGCACCCTCGGGCCATTCTGCATGATAGAATTGCAGATCCAGGCAAAGGATTTGCAACCAGGGCTCTCCAAGCTGCCAGGGCTAAAGTTTCCCCAGGTTGTGACGACCCTTTGCCATTGATCGGTCAAACCCACCAGTCGCCCAACCCACCCTCATGCCAACGACGTCCAAGCGGAATAACCGGGTTCTAGTCATCGACGACAACCCGGCGATCCACACCGACATTCGAAAGATCCTCTGCCCTCCCGTAAGCGAGGCGGCGGCTTCGTTTGCCAGTTTGGAGGACGAGTTGCTTGGCGCAAATGGGACGGCGCGGCTGCCGGCGGTGACGTTCCCGGTGGACTCCGCGTACCAGGGCCAGGAAGGCCTCGAGATGGTCAAAAAGGCCAATGCAGAGGGCCGGCCCTATGCGATGGCATTTGTCGATGTGCGCATGCCGCCCGGATGGGACGGCGTCGAAACCACCATCCAGCTTTGGAAAGCGGCTCCCGAACTCCAGATCGTGATCTGCACGGCCTACTCGGATTACTCCTGGGACGAAATGCTCGCCCGGATCGGCGGCTCGGATCGGCTGGTCATCCTCAAGAAGCCGTTCGACACGATCGAAGTCCTTCAGCTGGCGAACGCGTTCACGGAAAAGTGGAATCTCCTGCGCGCGACGCACGCGCACTCCCTGGAACTCGAGCAGCGCGTGCATGAGAGGACCGTCGATCTCGAGGCGTCCAATACCGCCCTGCATGCGGAGATCACCAGGCGCGCCGAGATCGAGGCCGATCTGCAAAAGGCAAAAAATGTGGCTGAAGTCGCCAACCGGTCGAAGAGCGCCTTCCTGGCCAACATGAGCCACGAGGTCCGCACGCCGATGAACGGGATCATCGGCATGGCCAACCTGCTTCTCAACACCGACCTGTCGCCCGAGCAGCGCGACTTCACGGAGACTCTCAGCCGAAGCTGCGATTCGCTTCTCACGATCATCAACGACATCCTGGACTTTTCCAAGATAGAGGCCGGACGCATGGTGCTGGAGTCGATAGATTTTGACCTGGCCGAGTCCCTTGAATTGGCGATCGACCTTCATGCCGAGACCGCGTTCCACAAAGGGCTCGAGCTCGTCATGGACATCGATCCGGCCGTGCCCCGGTGGGTCAAGGGCGATCCCATCCGCCTGAGGCAGATCGTCCTCAACCTGCTTGGCAATGCGGTCAAGTTCACCTCCCGAGGTGAGGTCGTCCTAACGGTTTCTCTCATCCGGTCTGAATCCGAGCGGCTATCCCTGCGCGTCGAGGTGATCGACAATGGAATCGGCATACCGGCTTCGCTGCAATCGGGGCTGTTCCAGGCCTTTGTGCAGGCGGATTCCTCGACGACCCGGAAATTCGGAGGCACGGGCCTCGGCCTGGCAATCTGCAAGAAACTGGTCGAGCTGATGCACGGTGAAATCGGCGTCACCAGCACGCCCGGCGAGGGATCCATATTCTGGTTCAACATCGAGCTGGCCCACGCCTCCGCGGTGTCCGCTGTGGAAGAACTCGCCCCCGCCCCATTCGCCGGGCGCCGCATCCTCGCCGTGGATGACAATCCGGCCAATCGGAGGCTGATGCTCCATCTGCTTGGCGCCTGGGGCGCGAAAAACGCCGTCGTCGAATCGGGAATCCTGGCTCTCGAGGAGATGAAACGGGCATCCCGGGCCAGCATGCCATACGAACTCGTCATTGCCGATTCTCACATGCCTCAGATGGACGGGATGGGGCTGGCGGCCTCAATCCGCGCCGATTCATCGCTCGGGCATCCCGGGCTCGTCCTTCTCCATCCGAGCAGCGAGCGGCTGAATCCCGCCCAGTTGAAGCTGAAGGGGTTTGACGGATGCGAAGTCAAGCCGATCCACGCGGGACGGCTGCGCACCAATCTGCGCAAGATCCTGGCGGCGGAATCCTTGGGGGGAAGCGAGTGCCGCGAATCCGTGGTCGAGGGGCCAAAACCGCAGGTTTACTCCCACGACATGCCAATCCTCGTCGTCGAGGACAACCTGGTGAACCAGAAGGTCACCATGCTTCAGCTCCGCCAGCTTGGATACAGGGCAGACCTGGCCATCAACGGCGTGGAGGCGATCAACGCGGTTCAAAAACGCCCTTATCAAATCGTCCTCATGGACGCCGAAATGCCGGAGATGGACGGGCTCGAGGCCACGCGCCGCATCCGGCAGGCCCAGGCCGCCGGCAATCCCGCCTTCCCCCGTTTTCTGCGGATCATCGCGATGACAGCCAGCGTATTGCCCAGCGACCGCAACGCCTGCCTTGAGGCCGGCATGGACGATTTTCTGACCAAGCCGATCCACACCGATCTCCTGGGCGTCGCCCTGGAGCGGTATCTCAGGGACTCGTCGGTTCCCCCGGATCTGTGCGCTGCCACCGGTTGAGGCAGCCGTCCCTCCCATGCCCACGCCGATTCCATTCCCCAAGAAGCCGGACCTTCCCGCAGCCCGGCCGGATGCAACCCGGGCGCCCGACGCGATCGGGCTCGCAGAGGAACTGCGCACCACCTGCGCCCTTGTAAACGGATTCCTGGAAAACGTCCCCTACCACGTCTACTTCAAGAACCGCCAGAGCCAATTCATCGCCATCAGCCAATCGATGGCGGGGCTTTTTGGCGCCAAGGATGCGAAAGAAGTCGAGGGGAAGACCGATTTCGATTTCTTCGCCGAAGACCACGCCCGGCCGGCCTTCGAAGACGAACAGCAGATCATTCGAACCGGAAAGCCTATCATCGGAAAGCTGGAAAAAGAGACCTGGTCGGACGGGAGGGTGACCTGGGCCCTGTCCACCAAGCTTCCGCTCCGGGATTCCAAAGGCGCGATCATCGGCACCTTCGGCATCAGCAAGGACATGACCCAGTCCGTTGCGACCAAGGCCGCGCTGGAGGACGCACGCAAGGAGCTGATGGACGCGTCGCGCGTCGCGGGCATGGCGGAGGTGGCCACGGATGTCCTGCACAGCGTGGGCACCGTCCTCAGCAGCCTCAATGTCTCCGCATCGATGATTGCGATGCGACTGCGCCACTTCAAGGCCGACAGCCTGACCAAGCTTTCGGCCCTGCTCGATGAACACAAGGACGATCTCGCCGGATTCCTCACCAATGATCCCCGTGGGCGGCGCGTTGTCGAATTTCTGGATTCGCTGGCCTGCCATTACCAGGAGGAGCACAGCCATCTGCTCAGGGAAGTCGCCCTGATGCAAAAGGATGTCGACCAGATCAAGGAAATCGTGTCCATGCAGCAAGCCTATGCGGCGACGGCCGGGGTCGTGGAGTCTTTCGACCCCGTCAAGCTCATGGAGGACACCCTGCGCATGAACATGGGAGCGCGGGACACCAACGAGGTGCGGATCGTGCGCGAATTCAACGCCGTGCCGCCGATCATGGCCGAGCGCCGCAGGGTGCTTCAGATCCTCACCAATCTGATCATCAATGCCAAGCATGCCCTCCATGGGCGGGCGCCCGGTGAAAAAGTCTTGAAGCTCAGGATCGAGAACGGCACGGAAGGCTGCGTTCGGTTTGTCGTGCAGGACAACGGGTCGGGAATCACCCAGGAGAATCTCCGGCTGATCTTCCATCACGGCTTCACGACCAAGGCCGGCGGCCACGGTTTCGGCCTCCATTCAAGCATCCTCGCCGCGAAAGAAATGGGCGGAGCGCTGACCGCCGAAAGCGACGGATCCGGCGCCGGAGCCACCTTCACCCTTGAACTGCCTGCGGAGATGGCAGTCGCAGCCTGACCCCTCCCCTGTCCATGAATCCACAGCATGACTCGCCCACGCCCTGGCCCCTGGCAGCCGCGGCCATCACAGCCGACGTTTCCCCGCTTCCGGGCCAGCAGGAAGACGAGCAGGAACTGCTGCTCAAGCGCACACTCGTAAGCACCTTCCTCGAAAACATCCCCGATTTTGTCTATTTCAAGGATGTGCGCTCGCGGTTCATAGCGGCCAGCAAGTCGAAGGCCGTGCGGCACGGATTCGCGAGCTCCGTCGAACTCGTGGGCAAGACCGATGCCGACCTGTTCTCCCCGGCCTATGCCATGCTGGCGCGGCAGGAGGAGGAGGAGGTCATGAAGACGGGCACCCCGATGCTCGGCAAGATGGGCAAGGTGGTCTGGCCGGACGGCCACATAACCTGGATCCGATCCTGCAAGCTGCCGCTGCGCGATGACAGCGGCGATGTGATTGGCACGTTTGGCATCAGCGAGGATAACACGGCCGCCAAGGAGATGGATGACGACCTGGAGCGGACCCGCAAGGACCTCATGGACGCGTCGCGCCTGGCGGGCATGGCCGAGGTCGCAACCGGCGTCCTCCACAATGTCGGCAACGTTCTCAACAGCCTTAACGTCTCTGCCGCGGTGATCGAGACAGGCCTCAAGCAGTCAAAGTCCGCAAGCATTCCCAAGCTGGCGGCCCTGCTCAAGGAGCACTCCGGCGACCTCGGTGCGTACCTCACCGGCGACCCCAAGGGGAAGCGGGTGCCTGAATTCCTGTCAGCCCTCGCGGGCCAGCTTTCCGCCGAGCAGGCGCAGCTCATCAAGGAGATCGAATCCCTCCGGAAGGACATCGATCACATCAAGGAGATCGTGACGATGCAGCAGACGTATGCGACCATGGGCGGACTTCTCGAGCCCATCTCTCCGGTCCAGCTCATGGAGGATTCGCTGCGGATGAATTCCGGCGCGCTGATCCGCCATGAGATCACGGTCAACTGCGAGTTCGCGACCGTGCCGGACGTCATGGCCGAGCGCGGGAAAGTCCTCCAGATCCTCATCAATCTCATCCGAAACGCGAAGTACGCTCTCGACAGCTGCAAGAAGAACGAAAAGGTCATGACCCTGCGCATCGAATGCACCCCGCAGGCCACGGTGCGGTTCATCGTTCAGGACAATGGGGTTGGGATTCCGCCGGAGAACATGGCCCATATCTTCCAGCACGGCTTCACGACAAAGATCCATGGCCACGGCTTCGGGCTCCATTCCAGCGTCCTGGCCGCACGGGACATGGCGGGAACCCTGACCGCCCAGAGCGACGGCAGCGACCGCGGCGCCACCTTCATTCTCGAACTGCCGCTAGCCGCAACCAATGCGGCCTGTGAAAAGGCGGTCGCCTGAGAATCTGCGAGGCTGTCGGACAGTCTGTTAAACCCGGCTTTCGGCCGCCATCGCAGCCTCGCGGCAGGCCCGGAAGTCGAGCTTGCCGGAGCCGAGAAGCGGGATCTTTTCGATGCGGATCACCGTGCGCGGAATCCAGAGGTTGGGCAGGCCCGCGGCGCTCAGGCGGATCCTGATCGCCTCGGGGTCCATGTCGTGGGTGGCCAGGACCACGAGTTCCTCCCCCCTTGCGGAGTCGGGCACGCCCAGCACGACGACAACCGGCCTCTCCGTCTGGTCGATGTCGAAGGCGTCCACGAGTTCCTGCTCGATGACGCCGTGCGGGATCATTTCGCCGCCCACCTTCGAAAATCGCGTCAGGCGGCCGTCGATCGTGAGGAATCCGTCCTCGTCGAACCGTCCGATGTCCCCGGTGATGAACCAGCCGTCGCGCAAAACGGCGTCCGTGGCCGCCTGGTTGCTGAGATATCCATCGAATACATTGGCTCCGCGAAGGCAAACGATGCCCGTCGAGGACAGCGGCAGGTCGGCGCCCGTGTCGGGATCGATGATTCGCGCGGTCATCCCGGGCATAAGCCGGCCGACCGTTCCTGTTTTCGCCCCGATCTGGCGGTCCGCGCCCGCCGCCATGGTCGGAGGGTCGGGCTGGGTCACGTTTGCGACCGGAGAAGTCTCCGTAAGTCCATATCCCTCCTGTATGTCGAGATGAAAGGCGCGCTTGAAATCCCGGTATAGCTCCGGCGACAGTTTTTCGGCTCCGGCAACGACCAGTTTGAGCGACCGGAGCTCATGCAATTGCGCCTTCCGGAGAAGCGGGCGCAGGAAAGTCGGAGCCCCGATCATCACCGTGACCTTTTCGTCCTGGATCGCATCGACGATTCGCCGGGCGTCGAGCGGGCTCGGGACCGTCACCAGCCCGCAACCGCGCAGCAGGGGATACCACATGGTGGCGGTGCATCCGAAACTGTGGAAAAGGGGAAGGGAGCCGAGCATGACGGCGTTCTGCGGCAGGATCGAAAGAGAGGAAATCTGGGTGCAGTTCGCGAGGATGTTGCGATGCCTGAGCACGACACCCTTGGGCTCTCCGGAACTTCCGCTCGTGAAAACCAGGGCCGCCTCGTCGCTGCCTCCCCTGTGCGGCTGGTGAAGCATGCCGGCGATCCACTGGTTGGGCAGGATCCAGGCGGCCAAAGCCCACGGCATGATGGCGCGGCGCCCGCCGGCCTGTCCGATAACTTCCCGGAGATCGAGCGTGCGTTCCGGCCAGGGAAACAGGGGGAGTTTCTCGCGCATCGCATTCGCCGAAAGCAAGGTGACCACGCCCGCGAGCTTTAAACTGGCCTCGATGGAGTCGCGGCTCGCCGTGAAATTGAAGTTCACCGGCACCTTCCCGGCCCATACAGCCGCCAGGTTGGCAACGAGCGCGCCCGCCCCGGGGGGGAGCACGATGCCCACCCGCCGCTCGGGAACCGACTTCCTCAACCATCTGGACAGGATCGCAGCCGTGCCGATGAGCTGGTAGGCTGAGAGAACGCGGCGTTCCGCCGTCCGGTCGATGGCCACGCACCGCCCGGGCCGCCTCGCCAGGGCGCGGGCGATCTCCCGGCCGATGTGCCGCCCCAGGAACGGCCGCTCCTCGAAGGCCTCGGCCCCGAGATCGAGCATAACGCGCCGAACTTCAGCCACATCGACATCGGCCGGCGGGATTGGCCTGCCGAAGGCGACGAAAATGTCCGTCGGCATGAGGCGGGGGGATTTCCACAGATACTTGTTGCCCGCAAACGAGAATACCGAGCCCCACAGGCCGTCGACCGAGACCGGGATCACCGGCACCCCCGCGGATCGGGCCATGACCATGAATCCCTTATGCAGCCTCATGAGCTGGCCGGTCCTGGAAATTGCCCCCTCAGGAAAGACGCACACGACTTCGCCCGACTTGAGCGCACGGATGGCCCGCTTGAGCCCGGCTGTCGGGCGATCCGGAGAGATCAATATAACCCCGGCAAGCCGATATACGAAGTCGAAGAACCAATGCGTGTTGAATCCGCGATACCCGACAAATCGGAGCGGTCTCCTGCACGCCATTTGCAAAATGACACCGTCGATATACGACAGATGGTTGGCGACAATGATCGCGCCTCCACGGGCTGGAATCCGCTCCGCACCCCGGGTACGGACACGGTAAAGGAACAATACGACCGCTCCGGCCAGCCATTCGAGAGGCCTGGGGAGGAGCGAACGTCGTCTGAAAGGCCCTGTCGTGAACAGGGCGCCAATCGATCGAAGGGGGTGAAGCACGACCAACCGGGGACGATACGGCCGGTCCCGTGACATGCAATAGCCAAGGTTGCCAAAAAATAAGGACTCTTGCGTACCGATTGGCCGGAAACGAGCGGTGCATCGGCCCGTTCCGTCCGGATCAGCGCAGGACACGCCCTCAGGCGGAGGCCGCAGCGTCGCAGGCTCTCATTTTCCAAGAAGCTTGTTCAAAAGCTCTCCGGCGCCGCCCTTCTCGACCGCGAGTTTCGACAGGGCCGCGTCAAACTGGCTTTGGTCGGGTTTCGCGAGCGTGCCGGCGATGTGGATGGGAAGCGTGCAGGGCAAATAGCCCAGGTCGTCCGGCTGTTTCGGGTCGAGGGCGCCAAGATACTTTAGAAGGGCTGCCTCGTGCCCGCGGGCGCGGAGCTTGAAATCCATCGAGATGGGCTCGGCTAGAATCGGGAGGCCTTCCTGGTTGGACAACCTGCCGCCGCCGGACAGTCGAATTTCGGGGGCGATAAGCGTAAATTCACTCAGGACCGTGTCCAGCGACTCACCGCGCGAGAGAACCACGCTGAGCTGATCGTATTGGATGGGCCTCAACATCTTGGCAAATGAATTGACCGCCTGTGCGAGGCTCGACATGTCGCCGTTGTCCTTCCGGCCCGTGATCGCGCCCGGCAGGCTGCCCAGGTACGCAACGGCGGCTTCGATCTTTCCCACACTCTCGGCCTTCGCCGCAAAGCCTGGCGAAAGCATGCGAAAGGTTCCGCCCTTGCTCGTGGCCTGGCAGTCGCCGCGGATTCGGTTCGCCAGATCGGCCACGCTTGCGCCATCGCCCAGGACGTGGGCCGCCAGGTCGAATTTCCCTTCAACCGTCGGCGGTGAGTCCGAATTCACCGTGCGGAAAACCTCTGCGGCGTTCAAATCGTCTATGGCGAGATCGGCGCGGAGCGAATAGGGCCGGGCGGTCCCCGGGGCAAACGTCAGGGACCCGTTGACCCGGGCCTCGCCGCCATCCGCGAAACCAACGCGGAAACCGTCCACTTGCAGGGATGAAGCCTCCGCGCGAAGGGTCCCGCTGACACCGGAGAGAATCGTGTCCGCATACTCCAAACGCGCCAGCGAAACCTTCAGCTGGCCCCCAAACCCGGCCCATGAGGGCGCCACGTCGGGCGCAGGCTCATTCTTCGGCGCAATCGCCGTCTGAGAATTGCCCTGAGCCCCGGCCGGCGCAGCTTTGCCCGTTCCAAACAAGGCAACCAAGGGCGCAAGTTGATCGCATGCGATGTTGGCCGAAGCCACGTCGCCCTCCACAACGACCGTCCCCCGGTCCAGGAAGACAGTTCCCGTCAGGGTCGCGTCCGACTTCACGCCGCCCTTCTGAAACAGCAACGGCATCGTCACCGCCGCCCGGCCGTCGGCGCCGATATCGAACCGCGCATTCGACGTTATGTCCGCCACGGGGACCAGCCCCTCCTGCCCTGCGTCCACCCCTGCAACGCCGGCGCCGATCGGCCCGACGAGGACGAGATTCGACACCGAAAGCCTGGTTTCCACCATTCGCTGTTCGGCCAGGTTTGCCGAGAAATCGCAGGCAAGCTTTCCGCTGGCGAGCGCCGAGTCGGCCCCCGGCCGAAGCATCGAGGCGATGCCGGGCTGCGCCAGGATCGCCGGCAACTGCGCGTCGAGGCGGCCGGCAAGCTTTATCGGCTGCTTTGCGCCGGCCAGCCGCCCGCATTTGCCGGATAGGGTGAAGAGGAATGGCCTCAGATCCGGCGGACCGCCAACCTGCACGCCGCCTCCCGTGGCAGGCCCCACCGCCGCGCAGCGGGACACCTCGATCTGCCATCCCTGGGGAGTGTAATCCATCGCGAATTCGAGCTGCAGTTCAATATCGCTCACCAAAGGCCGCCCATTCCGGGCGACGGAAAGCCACGCGAATTCGAGCGGAGACCTCGTTCGCAGCGCCAATCCTCCGCCGCCCGCCAGGGCGACGATCTCTCCGCGCACGGGGCTTCCAGCCAGTTCCACGCCCGGCAGGAATGGCCGGGCCCAATCCAGCGGCACGCCCTGCAGGGTCACGCCGACCAGGTCGCGCGTGGCGTCCGCCACCTGCAATTCTCCGGTGCCCGCGTTGAAGGCAAAGGCCTGCAAACCCTGGATCGTCAGGACGGGATGCGCGCCGG